>Ga0066388_100002073_pt1 | contig 11946 bp, 1 predicted proteins | sample PanSoiMetaGPlot6_FD_64539 | JGI IMG/M metagenome (GOLD analysis project Ga0066388, IMG submission 64539) | Tropical forest soil microbial communities from Panama analyzed to predict greenhouse gas emissions - Panama Soil - Plot 6 (Hybrid Assembly) | ecosystem: Environmental > Terrestrial > Soil... | reverse complement strand
AGCTAGCGCTGCTTTCAATTAGCAATTGACAGTCCAGGTATCTTGGTAACCCCCCACCGGAATTCCATTACAAATTAGTACCAATACTTTTGGCTTGAACAGGGCGATTCCTCGGCACACGGGATAGGCATCTGGAGGAGAGTGCGATGTCATTTGCACACATTTCACCGTTCTGCTTGCGCTTGCTCGCAGGGCTTACGGCAATCAACGTCCTTTGGTCACAATGCTTGCCAGCTCTCGCGGATACGATGGCTCTCCCGGGCAACTTAAACCTTGCATCTACTAGAAAGAGCGCATCTGCCCCCGGCACACTTTCGGGGACGGTAGCGATTGATGTGGGCGGTAGCCACAAAAATGTCACAGCCGGAATGGCTCTGACACCGGCGCAAGCGGTTGCCCTATCGCAGGTCCTGGCAAACGGGACGCAGTCGCTAGTCGTCGGAGTGCAGGGCAACGCAACCGGCGGCACGGTGCAGCTTGGCAGCAGCGACCAGTTGACGACGCTCAGGGTGCCAAGGGGCGTTACAGTCTTCCGTGATTTTGGTGCTGGATCACCGCTGACACTCTCGGGCAATTTCACCAATTCCGGAACGGTTTATGCCCTCTCAACGAATTCGGCGGTAACAAACGCAGTCTTCAGCGCTCAGAATATAACCAACACTTCCGGCGGTCTAATCACCACCATGTTGCCAGCCGGCGGGCTAACCGGTTTTGCCAATGCAATCTCCAATCTCAGCCTGTCGCTAGTTGCTCTCAACACCATAAACAACGCAGGCAGAATAACCAGTGCGGCCAACCTCAATCTAATAGCTGGCAATCAGATCATCAACAGCGGAGCCACTGGCGCTCAGGCGGTAATGTCCGCGGTCGGCAATGTCAATATTGCCACGCAGACGCTGATCAACAGCGGGATCGTTCAGGCGAGCGCCGGCAACTTAAATGTAGTGGAGCAGGTGATTCGCAACAGCGAGCTGTCAGCAATTGCTCAATCGCTGCAATTGCAGAATTCGTTAGCCAACTATTCTGCTGTTAACAACCTCACCATCAATAACACTAATGGTGTGTTGGAGGCGTTAAACGGATCTATTGGTTTAGATCTCGGGGGTGCCACCAAGCCAAATGTTCTCTCAGTCAGCGCCGGCGATCTCCTCAGCCAGACTGTAGATATCAATGGGGGCGCAGGGCAGGTCAATCTCTCCGTCGATAACCTGACCGGTGTGCTCAATGTCACAGCTGGGAGCGCATTTGTTGGAAGCGGCTCAGAAAACCTGAGACTCGGTACCATGAACATAACGGGAGACCCGACATTTTATAGCCTGAACGATATAACGTTGACCACAGACTTGGGTCCGTTCGGGGAAGGCATAGCCCTGCTTGCTCAGGGCAACATATTTCTCGGCGCCCACACGGTGGATGCTAGCGGCGCTACCAGCGGATCGAACATTACCATGGTAGCCGGTGCGTCCCTGACAGCAACAGGTCCGCAATTTCCGACCCCGATAGGTTCAAGCGATTCGGTCACTGTCAACGGACCCGGAGGTGGTGGCAGCATCCTTTGCAATGGCTGCACGATTAACGCCTCTGCTGGCGGGACTGGGAATGGCGGGAACGTATTGCTCGCGGCCTATCGCACAGGCAGTACCGGCGGCGACATCACCGTAATAAGCGCCCTCGGTGCCGGCGGCATTATCAATACCTCTTCGGCCAGTGGCAATGCCGGCAACGTGACGGTCATCGCTCCGGGTGCTGTTCAAGGCATCTCCCTGGAGAACATCAACATGTCCGGCGCTAACCTCGCGCAGCCCAAGCTGACTGTCACCACGGCCCTGCCGACCGGAACGCTCAAGGCCAATTCACACGGCGTGACAACCGGAGCATTGAATCCGGGAACCGTAACAGCACTCACTGGGATCATCAACATCATAGGCCCGGGAATAGCAGCTCTCCCGAATGGAATCACCGCTCCCAACGGGCTCGTCACTTTGCGAGCCGGCGACCAGATCAACATGGCTGACGGCGCGAAGATCGTCGTTGACGGGGCTAGCGCCGGCAAGGCGGGCGGGACGGTAACCCTCAACTCGAGCAACGCAATATTGCTGGCCGGTACCATTCAGGCATTAGGCATAGACGGAGCAGCCGGTACTGCTGCAGTCAACCCTGGACAGCCTGGCACCGCAGGTGGGGTCGGCGGGAAGGGCGGTACTATTACAATTACAGCAACCAATGCCATTACGACCAGCTCGTCGGATCCAATTGAGCTGCTGGCCTCTGGCGGAGCCGGGGGAACTGGCGGCGCTGGTTCTGGATCCACAACCAAGAGCGGAGCCGGTGGAACAGGCGGAGCCGGAGGACTTGGCGGCACCATCACACTGACTGCGGCCTCGGCCGATCTCACTGCCGGGACGGGTGATGTATCCGGCGGCGCCGGCGGCGGCGGCGGAGCAGGCGGAGATGGACTGACTCCGGCTAGCGGAAACGGCGGATCTGGCGGTGTGGGCGGCACCGGTGGCATTGGCCAGAAGGCAGGTGTGATTACCATGACCACAACCGGCAGCCTGGCACTGCCGTCAATAAAAGCCTCTGGTGGCGCAGGCGGAGCCGGTGGCGATGGCGGCGACGGTGCCCAGGGCGGAACCGGGGGCAGCGGCGGCGTTGGCGGCGCAGGTGGGAAAGGGGCAGTCGGCGCGGTAGGTGGTACGGTCACCATGACTGCTGGCACTGTCCTTACACTCGCTTCAGTCGATGCAACCGGCGGCGCTGGCGGAAACAGCGGGATCGGTGGGGTGGGCGGCAAGGCTGGAGCATCTGGAGGCGTGAACGGTGCTGCTGGAGGCGTGAGCGGTGCTGCTGCAGCCGGTGGTGCTGGTGGAAAGATCACCCTGACCGGGGTAGATGTAAGCATTCCAATTGGGGCCCCGCTCGTTGCGGCAACCGGTGGAGACGGTGGCACCGGCCTCAACGGTGGCTCAGGCGGCGACGCAGGGAGTGGAGTCGGAGGGAATGGCGCAGCAGGGGGAGCCGGCGGCGTCGGCGGAGCTGGCGGCACCATAGCTATCACAGCCACGACTGGCAGCATCTCCACAGCCGGGATAGGAGCAGACCTGTCGGTGGATGGCTCGGGCGGCGACGGCGGAAAGGGCGGCACGGGTGGCTCAGGAGGCACCGGCACCACCAACGGGGGCGCTGGCGGGCTTGGCGGCAAGGCGGCCGTTGGCGGCAAAGGTGGGTCAGTTAAGCTGACGGCCACAGCTGGGAGCATCAGCACTGGGACAACAGACATAGGATCCATAGGCGCTGCAGGTGGGAACAGCACTTCATCCGGGGGCGACGGGGGCGGCGGCGGGAACGGCGGTTCCGGCAAAGGCGGAGTCGGTGCCAACGGTGGGACAGGCGCTGCTGGCGGAATTGGTGGTAGCGTCACCTTCCTGGCTAAATCGGTGACAGCTGACAGCCTCGTATTCGCCGGAGGCGGTTCCGGGTCGCGCGGTGGAAATGGCGGAGACGCCGGCAATTCCAATAGCAATGTTGCTGGAAAGGGCGGCATCGGCGGCGTCGGTGGCGCAGGCGCCAAAGGCGGAGTGCTCACCATGACCGCAACCGACGCAGGTGGGCTGACGCTTGCTCTGGGAGCAACTGTAAGCGGCGGGAATGGTGCGTCTGGAGGAGCCGGGGGCGACGGCGGCAGTGTCGCGTCAGGACCAGGCACCACAGGCGGCGCTGGCGGCGCAGGAGGGGCCAGCGGCGTGGGTGGTCTCGGAGGAACAATCACCTTAAGTGCCGTACTTGGGACTGTGACCGCTCAGAACAGCCCCGTGGTCGCCAGCGGTGGCAACGGGGGCGGTGGTCTGGCCACCGGTGGCACTGGGGGAGACGGAATCACGGTCGGCGGTGCTGGCGGAGCGGGGGGCAAGAGCGCGGTCGGTGGCGCCGGCGGAAAGATAACCGTTAACGCGGGCAGCATTACCAGCCTGGACAAGGGAGACCTGGATGCGCGCGGCGGCAATGGCGGCGCGGGATCCAGTGGTTCAAGAGCAGGGTTGGCAGAATCAACCGGCAAAGGCGGTAACGGCGGAGCGGGCGGCGGCGGCAGCGTTGGTGGCAAGGGGGGCACTATAACCCTGACCGACCTGGCAGGCTTGGGCGGGATATCGCTAGAGGCTAAACTCCTGGCTGACGCTGGCAACGGCGGGGACAACGCCGGAGCAGGCGATGGTGGAGTTGGCACCACAAACGGTGGCGCAGGCGGATCTGTCTCAGCCGCTGGAGCCGGCGGCATCGGCGGCGTCATAACGATCAAGGCAGTTGATCCTATGCAGCTCAACGAAGCCTCCGCTAACGGTGGCGACGGAGGAAAAGCTCTAGGTAGCGGTGGAGTCGGCGGTGACGCTAGTGGGACCACGGGAAAGGGCGGTGCTGGAGGCAAGGCAGCGGCAGCCGGTGCTGGTGGCGCTGGTGGCAGCATTAGCATTACAAATACACTGGGCAGCCTGGAGCCACACCCCTCATTTGAGCACTTTAAACTATCTGTTGATGGTGGAAACGCAGGTGATGTCAACGGTTTCGGCGGCAAGGGTGGAGATGGCGGAACCTCGGGAACGGGAACCGGCGGAGCTGGTGGCTCAGGTAGCATCGGAGCGACCGGCGGCAACGGTGGCAAGCTCACACTGTCACTTGCACAAGGATCCATCACCAACGACACTGGGGGCGCCTTCTCTGCAACGGGCGGCAACGGAAGCAGCGCTCCAACATTCGAGCTTCCCGGTTTCAATCCAAATGGAGGCGCCGGCGGTGATGGTGGCTCCAAGGGTGGCGTCGGTGGTGCCAGCGGCAGCACCGGGACAGGTGGAGCCGGCGGAACCATCTCTGTCACTGCAAAAGATATGTCGTCCTTCGCCAGCAGGGTATTTGCCGATGGTGGATTTGGTGGCGATGGACTCTTGCTCGCGGGCAAGGGCGGTGACGGCAAATCGGCAACCGGAACCGGTGGTGCCGGCGGTGCTGGTCAGCGGAGCGGCAGTGGCGGCAAGGGTGGAACCATTACCTTCAAGGCGCTGGATGGGGGAATCGATCTGTTCTCCGCCAGCGCCGCAGGTGGGCGGGCTGGCACATTCTCCAATGGTGGCATACCGCTGTTCACAGGTGGAGGCAACGGTGGTAACGGCGGACTGGTCGGTGGCGCAGGCGGCGCAGCGCTCGGCAGCGGCGTAGGTGGAGCCGGCGGAACAATGACACTGACTGCCACGCAGCCTACTGCCGTCGGCAGCGTCATCGCTGTCGATGACGAGCTACACGTCAATGGCGGCGCAGGCGGAACGCTCGAGTCTATCGGAGGCAACGGCGGAAATGCAACCGATGCGGCCGGGAAAAATGGGGGTGCCGGTGGTGCAGTGAGTGCAGCAGGAGCTGGCGGACTCGGCGGCAAAATCACAATTTCCAATCTCGGCGACATTATTCTACATAGTGAACTGGAAGCGGGTGGCGGAGCTGGCGGTAGCCTGGCCTCAACTTTCAACGGCGGCAAGGGTGGAAACGGCGTGCTCGGTAATGGCGGCGTCGGAGGAGCAGTCGGCAATGGAGGAGCGGGCGCCAACGGTGGATCCGTCGTAATTACCAGCACTGGAGGCGACATTCGGGCCGATCGAGTGTTTATAGCCGGCGGCGACGGTGGCCTGGTAGGCCTTGCCCCTGGGAACGGCGGAAATTCCACTAGTGCCGCTGGTGGAGCTGGCGGAGCCGCGGGAACTGGCGGGGCTGGCGGAGCTGGAGGGGTGGTGACAATCACAGCATCCGCCGCCGGACACGGCGTCCAGCTCAACGGCGAGCTCAAGGTTAACGGCGGCGACGGTGGCAGCGTTCAGGTCAGTGCAGGCAACGGCAGCACTCAAGCTGGTACAACTGGCGGGGCTGGCGGCAAGGGCGGTTCGGGTGGTATCGGTGGCAAGGCAGGCACCGTCACGGTAACCGCCTCCTCAACCGGAACCCTCGAGCTCCGCGACTCTGTCAATGCGCTCGGTGGCAAAGGTGGATCTGCATTCGCGTTCCAGTCTGGCGGACTGGGTGGCGACGGCGGAGCTACCGGCGGCGCTGGTGGCGCAGGCGGTCTGGGAGCAACGGCAGGCGCCGGAGGTGCCGTCACGTTCCTGGGCGGGACCTTACTTCTGCAAAGAGGCATCGCTGTGACGGCTGGCCGCGGTGGCAACGGCGGCGACGGCGGCGAAGGTGGCGATGGTGGCACCGCCGCGGGCGGACTGGGTGGCGCAGGCGGCTCTGGTGGGGCAGGCGGCCTCGGCGGGACGATCAAGCTCACCGCGAATAATCCAACCGCGGCAACCGCAACAATTACACAGGCAGACGGACAGCTCAATGCTGATGGAGGTAGAGGAGGCAACAACCTCACTGGCGGCGACGGAGGCCGAGGCGCTACGGTCGGCGGCCTGGGCGGCAGCAGCCTGACAGCCGGGCTGGGCGGCAAGGCCGGCACGATCACCCTGAGCGCTCCTGGCAACATCAGCATAGAAAACCTGAGCGCCGGCGGCGGCCATGGTGGAACCGCCATCGGTCTAGGCGGTACTGGCGGCGACGCCACCGCAGCTTCCGGCACTGGAGGAGCCGGTGGAAGCGCCGGCATTGGTGGGGCTGGCGGGGCTGGCGGCGTGATCTCCGTTACGAGCACCACCGGAAACATTTTTGAGGTAACGAGCAATACCTACTCTATAGATGTATCTGGAGCGGACGGAGGCGATGCTCGCGCGGCCGGCGGCAAAGGCGGGACGGATAGTGCCACCGGCGGCAAGGGCGGTAACGGCGGCAATGCTAGCAGTGGGGGAAATGGCGGGATCGCCGGCACACTCACGCTTACTGTGAATGCAGCAACCGGCATCATTTTTGGTTCGGCCGGCACAACAATTAATGCAAACGGCGGCTCCGGCGGCGGCGCTCCTCCGGCGGCATCTCCATTCAATCCCGATGGCGGTAAGGGCGGGAACGGTGACGCAACAGGCGGGGTCGGTGGCACTGCTGGTAAAGGCGGCACCGGTGCAGCCGGCGGTAAGATTACCCTCACGGCGGCCACACTCACAGACATGGGCTTCATGTCCGCCGTTGGAGGCAACGGTGGCGGCGGCCTATTCCGAGCTGGGGACGGCGGCAATGCTCTCAACACAACCGCTGGTGTCGGCGGTGTGGGCGGCAGCGGCGCCAGTGGCGGGGCTGGTGGCCTGGGCGGCTCAATTGTGTTGAGCGCAAAGGTTAACACCCTCAATCTCGCCAATACCCTGACCGTAGATGGGGGCGCTGGCGGCAGCCTCACTTCCGATCTGAGTATTCAGGACTTGTCCGGCGGCGGCAATGGCGGCACCGGCGCCACAACAGGTGGTGCTGGCGGCAGCAGCCTGGCAGCCGGGCTTGGGGCCAAAGCCGGTACGATCACTCTCACCGCCCCACTTGCAATCACTGTAGAGAACCTCTACGCACGAGGAGGAGCGGGTGGCGACTCGTTCGCCTTCGGCGGCAGGGGTGGCGACGCTACCGCAGCTTCCGGAAAGGCCGGAGCCGGAGGCAACGCCGGAGCAGCCGGGGGCGCCGGTGCAGGCGGCACTGTCACCGTCACCAGCTCGACTGCCGGTATTAGCTTTAACAACGGACCTTTCTCAGCCGACGTATCGGGCAGAGATGGCGGAGACATCAAGGCAGCAGGCGGAGCCGGTGGATCCAATACCAACACCGGAGGCACCGGTGGTAACGGTGGCGCTAGCAGCGTTGGAGGGGCGGGCGGAATTGGCGGATCCGTTACGTTCACCGCTTCGGCAGGGACTATTTCCGGAAATGCTTCTGCTAGCTTTAAGGCAGACGGCGGCTCGGGCGGCGGTGCGGACACACTGTTCTTGCAGAGCAACGCGGATGGCGGAAAAGGTGGTGACGGTGGCGCAACCGGCGGAGCCGGAGGCGCTAGCGGAGCCGGTGGAGCTGGCGCCGCTGCAGGCAAGATTCAGCTTACTGCAAGCCAGATCACAACCCCTGGCCTCATGTCAGCTGTGGGTGGCACTGGCGGTGGCGGCTTGTTCCGCGGTGGAGACGGCGGCAACGGCTCCAGTGGGGCAGGTGGAACAGGTGGACTGGGAGGCAATACCGGAGCCGGCGGCCTTGGTGGCTCCATAACCTTGACAGCATCGAACAACGTAGGTATGAGCCTGATCAACGCCCTTCTCGCCGACGGGGGTAGCGGCGGTAATCTCACTTCGGACTTTGTGACGCCCAAATTGTCGGGCGGAGGAACCGGCGGCAATGGAGCAACGACAGCTGGCGCCGGTGGAGCCGCAGGAGGTACTGGTGCCGGTGCCAAGGGCGGCACTATCTCACTTACCGCAACCACCGCGCTTGCCACAATCACGATGAATAAGACCATCTCGGCTATCGGCGGCGACGGCGGATCCTCCGATGCCCAGGGTGGTAATGGTGGAAACTCTCAGACTGGAGTTGGCGGAGCCGGTGGTCTCGTCGGCATCACCGGGGCTGGCGGCGGCGGCGGTAGCGTGACGATCAAGACCTCAACCGGCAATGTAAGCCTCGAGACAGTTCAGGTCCAGGGCGGTGCTTCGGGTACGTACGGCGCGGGCGGTCCCTCGGGCGGTGGAAAAGGCGGAGACGGCGGCACTGTCGGTGGTGCCGGCGGACTGGTCAGCGGTACCGGTGCAGGCGGTGCCGGCGGTACCATCAGCATCACAGCAACAACAGGAACCGTTTCAAATACGGGAGACCTCCTTGCTTTTGGCGGTAATGCATCCAACATGAGTGCCGGTAGCAACGGCGGCGCCGGTGGAAATGGTGCCAATGGAGCAGGCGGGGTCGGAGGCCAGATTTCTGCGGCTGGAGCCGGTGGCAAAGGCGGAACCATAACCATCAGCACTAGTGATGGCAACATTACACTGGGTGATTTGCCCAGCGATCAAGTTTCGACCCAAGGCGGCTCTGGCTCGAGCGTCCTCAATACCGGCGGCGCTGGCGGGCAAGGGACGACTGCCGGAGGTGCCGGCGGCAAAGCCGCTAGCGGCGGCCTCGGCGGCGCCAGTGGAGCAATAACCGTGAACGCTACCGGAATTGGCAACGTCATTGTAAACGCCAGTGTCAGCACTGCCGGAGGAAACGGCGGAGACGGTGGCATAGGCGGCACCGGCGGTCAGGCAACCGCTACCAATGGTGCGGGCGGCACCGGCGGAGCTAGCGGGACAGGTGCCAATGGCGGCGCTGGTGGAGCACTAACTTTGTCATCAGGAACCGGAAACATAATAGCCGAAGGCGCTATTGATTCCTTCGGCGGCAGCGGTGGAGCTGGAGCCGCCGGAGGAGCCGGCGGAACAGCGACCGGCGCCACTGGAAAAGGCGGAGTCGGCAGTGCTGGGGCGGCAGGTGGCGATGGTGGAGCTTCCGGGGCGGTTACATTGAAGACTGGAGGAGCCGGTGCTGTCACAGCCGATGGTGTTATTGATGCCCGAGGCGGTGCCGGTGGAGCTGGCGGTGCCGGCGGAGCCGGTGGAATGGCGACTGGAGCCAACGGAACCGGCGGTGCCGGCGGTGCGGGAGCCGCCGGAGGTAAGGGCGCAGCTTCCGCCACAATCCTTTTGCAATCCGGAAGCGGCACCATAAACCAGAATGCCCTTATTGACGACAGCAGCGGAGCAGGTGGAGCGGGCGGTGCCGGTGGAGCAGGTGGCCCAGCTGTTGGAACTGGCGGTACAGGTGGCGCCGGCGGTCTGGGCGCCGTGGGTGGCGCCGCTGGAGCTGCTGGGTCAGTCACGCTGAAATCGACCGGCACCGTAAACCAGAGTGCCCTGATCGACGCCAGCGGCGGAGACGGTGGACACGGCGGCGCTGGCGGCCATGGCGGCGACACGACTGGTAACCCAGGCACGGGCGGCCATGGCGGCAATGGTGGTAATGGCGGAAAGGGTGGAGACGGCGGGAAAATCGATATACCAACACCACCAGGAAATACAAATGTTCAGGGCGGTACAGGCGGCGCCGTCGGCCCCGCAGGACCTGGAGGCTCCGGTACCACACCAGGACAGCCTGGAAACGCCGGCACCACTCCTGGCGGCAACGGTAATAACGGAACAGTAAGTTGGTCTGATCCCTCCGAGGACAGCGATAGCGAAGACGGCAAACCGTGGAAGCGCCGCGATCCGTTGAAAGGGCACGTGACCAGGATTGCCTCCGCAAAGGATAACAACCCATATAAGCCTGTAAGTTTTGTCCAGCCAATGCTCATGCTTACAGAATGTCAGCTGCCCGTGCAGAACGTGCTGCTGTCACCAGCGGACAAACCCGCTACTGTCACCGCCGGCAATGCGACTGTACGCATTGCAAGAGGTGCCGTTGCCTTCGTCGTCAACACTGGGCGTGATGTTTCCATACTGAGCCTGCACGAGGGCAACACCGGAGACGTTACGGTCAAAGTCGGCAATGAAAGCATCGCACTGCGTGCGGGCGAGCAGCTGACTATCACCGGCTCATCGACACTGGGGTTCGCAGACGTAAACCCGCTCCCGAAGGTGGCATGCCGAGCCCTCAGCGAGCACAGCCTGCTCCAGGGCCAGCGTGTATTCATCTCCCAGTTCTCAATCGCCTCAGCCATTCAAAATTTGACTACTCTCAAACAATTGAGTCAGTCGAAGCTGGGTCGCGACCGCGCCTTATTTGGCCGCATCCTGAAGAATGCTGCCATTCTGCAAATGCTCACAATACAGAAGGGTCCGTATACAACCTTGCGCAAGGCTCCGAGTGCACCGGGGAGGTCTGCTTGAAGTAGAGCGGGTAACCAGCCCGTTCGTGAAGCCAAAAAAGTTCGTTGTACAAAAGATATGTCCAGCAATATTTAGAGGACTAAGGTATGAAAATGTTACGACTGACATCGAATAGCGTTGGTTCGCGTGTCATGACAGCAGTTGTAACCGCCTGTTTTGTCATCACCCAATGTCTGCCAGTGAGGGCGCAGCAGGCGCCCTTGCCCGGAAACCTCGATTTGAGGTCGACCAGGGCATCAGCAACTGCGCCAAGTAACCTGTCCTCGCCGATTGTCATAATCAACGGCAATCGTCAGAAGGAAGTGACGGCCGGGATGGCGCTGACACCGGCACAAGCTGTGGCCGTAATGCAGATGATGACGTCCGGCAAACAATCGCTCGTTCTCGGCGGACTGGGTAGAGCCACCGGTGGAACGATGGAGCTCTCTGGCGCGCAACAGCTGGCAACGCTCTCGGTACCCAGAGGCGTGACGGTTATTAGCGATTTCTCGGCGGGAGGACAGCAGACCTTCAGCGGCAACTTCACCAATTCCGGGACGATATTCGCAGTCTCAACCAATAGCGCTGCAACCAACGCCGTCTTCAGCGCTCAAAACATCACCAACAACGCAGGTGGTGTAATAACTAGCATTTTGCCGGCAGGTGGGCTGTCGGGTTTTTCCAACGCAATTTCAAACTTGAGCCTATCGCTGGTGGCGCTCAACACGATAACAAATAGGGGTTTCATCTCGAGCGCTGGCAATCTGAATTTGATTGCCGGCAATCAGATTATCAATGGTGCCACCACGGGGCCGCAGGCTGTTATGTCCGCAGTTGGCAATGTCAACATTGCAACACAAGCGCTGGCCAACACTGGCCTTATTCAGTCGAGCTTGAACAACATAAACATAGTAGAGGAAGTTATCCGCAATAGCCAGCTAGCAGCACTGGCCCAGTCGCTGCAACTACAGAACTCACTAGCCAACTACTCTACTCTGCACGACCTCGTTATCACTAACACGGGAGGCGTGCTGCAAGCGCTGAACGGGTCAATAGCACTGGACCTCGGCGATGCCACCAAGACGACTAATCTGTCTATTACTGGTGGCGATCTTCTCAGCCAGACCGTCAATATTGACGCCGGCTGTGGCAATGTTTCCCTGGCTGT
>Ga0066388_100002072_pt1 | contig 11948 bp, 12 predicted proteins | sample PanSoiMetaGPlot6_FD_64539 | JGI IMG/M metagenome (GOLD analysis project Ga0066388, IMG submission 64539) | Tropical forest soil microbial communities from Panama analyzed to predict greenhouse gas emissions - Panama Soil - Plot 6 (Hybrid Assembly) | ecosystem: Environmental > Terrestrial >... | reverse complement strand
TGCCGGCATCCTCGAAGGAAACGTGACTGATGGCGACGGCCGTCTCCATTCTTCCCCTCTTTGAGCTGCCGGAGCGCACCAACTCTGGCGCCGAGCGACCGGCCCCTCTCGACAATTAGCGACACCCGATCGGCAGTTTACGACATAGAGGCGTGATTGCTGCAGGCTGTCGAGTTCACACTACAATTGCTACACCGCCGCGACGCGGATCGCCCGCTCCTTCCACGCCGCTATTGGTGAAACGGCGTGCGGCATGCACGCCGCCGAAGAACAGATTCCGCTCCGGCCAGGCGTGCGCCTTGTCCTCCGGTTCGAGCAACGCGGCTTGCACCGCCTCGGGGAGCCCCGGCTCGAAGCTGATCTTGCCCCCCTTCTCCACGTGCAGCCTTGGCGCGTCCACTGCCTCCTCGAGACTCATCCCGAGGTCGAGCAGGTTGACGGCAACCTGCAGGATGGCGGTGCGGATGCGGTTCGAGCCGCCGGTGCCCAGCGCGATAACAGTGCCGTCAGGTTCCAGGATTATGGTCGGCGCCATCATGGACGAGAGCCGCACGCCTTCGCACCACGTGCCAAGGCCGCCAGGTAACAGATCCTCCTCGCCAAGCATGTTGTTCAGCATGAAGCCGAAATTGCCGACGATGGAGCCGTTGCCCTCGCCGTTGGAGAGACTTGCCGCCGCGACATTGCCGTCGCGATCGATGACGCTGATATGGGTGGTGCCGCGGCTTGTACTGGGAAAGCGGAAGGCCTTGTGCATGGTTCGCGCCAGCAGGCCATCGGCGAAGTTCGACGCCAACCCTTCGTCGTGCGCGGCACGAGCCGTGTTGGTCGCCTCCATCGCCTCTTTCAACGCGAAGGCGTCGAGCCCACGGCCCTCCTTGGCGAGCGTCTGCAGATAGCCGAGGCCGAAGGCGATCAGCACGCCGCTTGCCGCCGGCGGCGGGTTAAGCGCCACGGTGGCTCCAGCGTGTTGCAACAGAATAGGCTTCCTCCGTGCCACGTGATAGTCAGCAAGATCCTCCTGTGTGAGATAGCCGCCCCGGTCCCGCTGCTGCGTGACGATGGCCTGGCCAACGTCACCATCGACGAACAGTCGCGCGCCGTCCTCTGCCAACCATGCTATGGTCTCGCCAAGATCAGAATTGACGAAGGATTCCCCCGCCTTGAGCAACTTTCCGTGCGGCGCAAAGATCTTCGCTACGCCTGGGGTGGCGACAAGGATCGGCGCGATAACAGTGAGGAGATAGGCCTGGAACGTAGAGAGCGAAAATCCCTGGCGCGCCGCGCGCACTGCAGGCTCGACCAGCCGCTTCATTGGCATCCGGCAAAGCTCCTCATGGATGGCGAAGATTCCCGGCACGACACCGGGCGTGGCGGAAGAGCCAATGCCGATATGAAACTCCTGCTTGGCAGGCCCGAAATCGGCGTGGATCGGATAGAAATCGATCTCGCGCGCTGGCCGCGTTTTCAGAGGTGTCTCGGCGAAGAAATCGAACAGCGTGACCGCGTCGCTTCGCTTCCGCCGCGCCATGAGGAAGCCGCCCCCGCCAGGCGAGGAGAACACCTGCTCGGCGACGAAGGTCATGTAGAGGCCCGCGACGCACGCGTCGAAGGCATTGCCGCCGTCTTGCAGAATCTCCGCAGCTGCATTCGCCGTCAGCTTGTGACCCGCGGCAACGACGCTGTTTCCGCTTCTCATGGTTGGTTGCCTAAAGCGATGCGCAAATGTGGGTAAGTCGGCTCGGCTCGTCCGGCCATCCACGCATTTTGGCACCATCGCTGAAAATCGTGGATGCCCGGCACAAGGCCGGGCATGACAATAACGCAGCTATCAGCTGACCATTACCCCAGCCGCTTTTCCAGCGAAGCGAGCTCGTCGTTCAGCGCCTTGGGCAGCTTCGATCCGAAGATCGCGAAGTGCTCCTTGATCCTCGGGATCTCCGCCTTCCACCCTTCCTTGTCGACGGAGGTAAGCTCCTTCATATCGGCGGGAGAGACCTTAACGCCACTTACGTCGATCGCGCCCTCGGCCGGGACTTTGCCGATCGGCGTATCGACCGCATCGGCCTTGCCGTCGCAGCGCTCGAAGATCCACTTCAGCACGCGCGAGTTCTCAGCGTAGCCAGGCCACATGAACTTGCCGTCGCCGTTCTTGCGGAACCAGTTCACGTAGAAGATCTTCGGCATCTTGGCGCCGCCCCTCTCGCCCATCTTCAGCCAATGGGCGAAATAGTCGCCCATGTGGTAGCCGCAGAAGGGCAGCATGGCCATCGGGTCGCGGCGGATGTCGCCCTTCACGCCTGACGCGGCGGCGGTCTTCTCCGACGCCATGATCGAGCCCAAGAACGTGCCGTGCAGCCAGTCGCGCGCCTCGGTGACGAGCGGCACCACGCTCGCGCGGCGGCCGCCAAACAGGATAGCGTCGATTGGCACGCCTTTCGGGTCCTCCCACTCAGGAGCAATTACCGGGCACTGTATCGCGGGAGCGGTAAAGCGCGCATTGGGATGCGCAGCCGTCCGGCCGGACTTCGGCGTCCAGTTGCGGCGCATCCAGTCGACCGTGTGTTCAGGGACGTAGCCCATCTGCTCCCACCAGACATCGCCGTCGTCGGTCAGCGCAACGTTGGAATAGATGCAGTTGGCGTTGAGCGTCTTCATGGCGTTGGCGTTCGACTCGTTCGACGTGCCTGGCGCCACACCGAAGAAACCGGTCTCGGGATTGATGGCGTGGAGCCGCCCATCCTCGCCGAACTTCATCCAACAGATGTCGTCGCCGATGGTCTCTGCCTTCCAGCCGGGCATAGTCGGATTGACCATGGCGAGGTTGGTCTTGCCGCAGGCCGACGGGAAGGCGGCGGCGATGTACTTCACCTTGCCTTCAGGATTGGTGAGCTTGAGGATCAGCATGTGCTCGGCCATCCAGCTCTCGTCGCGCGCCTTCACTGAAGCGATGCGGAGCGCGTGGCACTTCTTGCCAAGCAGCGCATTGCCACCATAGCCGGAGCCGTACGACCAAATCTCGCGCGTCTCGGGAAAGTGCGAGATGTATTTCGTCTCGTTGCAGGGCCACGGCACATCTGCGGTCGTTGGCGTGGGCAGCGGGTAGCCGACGGTGTGCATGCCGCGCACGAAGTCCTCGCTGTTGCCAAGCGCCTTCCACACTTTGTCGCCGACGCGGGTCATGATGTGCATGTTCGCGACGGCGTAGGCACTATCGGTAACCATGACGCCGATGCCAGCAATAGGCGAGCCGATCGGTCCCATGGAATAGGGAATGACATACATGGTCCGCCCGGCCATCGCCCCGTCGTAGAGCTTGCGGAGCGTTTCCTTCATCTCTTTAGGATCGAACCAGTTATTGGTCGGGCCTGCGTCTTCCTTCTTTTCCGAGCAGATATAGGTCTGGTCTTCGACTCGCGCGACGTCCTTGGGATCGGAGCGTACGAGGATGGAGTTTGGCCGCTTCTTCGGGTTGAGCCACATCGCAGTGCCGCCATCGACCAGCGCCTTCAGCATGTGCTGATACTCTTCCTTCGAGCCGTCGCACCAATAGACAGATTCCGGCTTGAACAGAGCCGTTGCCCCCTCGACGAAGGCCAGGACCTTGGGGTTGGTGGTCTTCGCTCCTTCGGGCACAATTTTCGACTGGACGCTCATGCGGCGGGGTCCTCTGGCTTGGCGTGTTGGCTTTTGGGGTAAAATTCTGCCCCTTGCTAGCACCGATCTTGCAAAGCTTTCAAGGCAAGCGCTGGGCTCCTTGGGCGAAAACACCTGTGATGCGCGTGCTTGTCCCGGCCATCCACGTTTCTCGTCATTGCCCGGCTTGACCGGCAATCCAGTAATCCTGGCGCTGGAGGAATTCCCAGATCAGTGATTACTGGATGCCCACCTTCTAGTCTGGCTCTCGCGCCTCGTTGGCAAGGCGCGCGAGTTCCTTCCGCGCCTCTCCTGGTTTCGTGATGCGCGTGCCGAAGGAAATGCGGCGGGCGTCGCCCTCGCAAATCAGATCGCAGCCCTCTAGGGTTGTCGCCACTCATGCGCCAGAAGCCTTCCGGCGCGCCGGCAAGCCTCGTAGCATACAGTCTGACGGCATCGGCATGATCTTGGTTCATGTGCTCGATGATGCCCGGCTCGGCGGCGATGAGGTCGGCTGCCCCATCGGTGGAAACGAGTAGCTCTAAAGGCGAGAGATCGACGATGCGGCCGAAGCCGCCAATATAATGTGCACCCCCGACCTCGAGCCGCCAGAAAGCGAAATCCGGAAAGTCGGCGTAGAATGCAGCCGCCGGGTGGCGTGAAAGAAACCTTCGCCCGGCCGCTTCGTCCACAACCTTCCCTGCCCTGCCGAAGAGAGTCATGCGCGCCCCTTGCAGCGGGTCGCCTGCAGCGCCGGTGCCGTCGAACAAGATCGAGGCCCGGTTGTCATGCGCGCGATTCTGCGTGTGCCGGGCGAGGTTGGAGATAAGAAAGAGGGGACTGCCATCAGCTTCCGTCGCGGTCGTGATCAGCGAAGCATAGGGATAGAAGCTGCCGGGGACGATGCTGGCGAGCGAAGCCTTCAACGAACGGCGCACCAAGCCGCGCGCATCTGCGGCCAATTCAGCCTTGGATGGCATCTCCGGTTGCGTCTTATTTACTTGCGCCATAAGGATATTTGCTGCATTGCACTCCTAACGGGCTGCGCGATGCGCCCCCATGCTGCCACAATTTGCGTCAGCCTGAACCCCCCGACCCCATAGGTACCATTTCAATGCCAACCATCGCACTTGTCGACGACGATCGTAACATTCTGACCTCCTTGCGTATGGTGCTTGAGGCCGAAGGCTACAAGACACAGACCTACAATGACGGCGCATCCGCCCTTGATGGTCTGTCGGAAAATCCGCCAGATCTTGCCATTCTCGACATCAAGATGCCCCGCATGGATGGCATGGAACTGCTGCGCCGCCTGCGTCAGCGCTCCGAGCTGCCGGTGATCTTCCTCACCTCGAAGGACGAGGAGATCGACGAGCTGTTCGGCCTGAAGATGGGCGCCGACGACTTCATCCGCAAACCCTTCCCGCAGCGGCTCCTGGTCGAGCGGGTCAAGGCCGTGCTGCGCCGGGCGCAACCGCGCGACGGCGCGCCGCCGGTGGAGGACAAGTCCAAGGTGCTGGAGCGTGGCAAGCTGAAGATGGACCCGGAGCGGCACACTTGCGTGTGGGACAATCGCCCAGTCACGCTCACCGTCACCGAGTTTCTCATCCTGCAGGCGCTCGCCTCGCGGCCTGGCGTGGTGAAAAGCAGAGACGCGCTGATGGATGCAGCCTACGATGACCAGGTCTATGTCGACGACCGGACCATCGACAGCCACATCAAGCGCCTGCGTAAGAAGTTCAAGGCTGTGGATACGAGTTTCGACGTGATCGAGACCCTCTATGGCGTGGGGTACCGCTTCAAAGAATAACAGGGCAGGATCCATGACCGCCGAGACCGACAGGTCCTGGCAGGAAACAGACGCACCGCGGGTGAGTGAACGCTTGCGCCGCAGCCTGAAGGCATTTTATGTGCGCGTGCGCAGAGGATCCCGCTGGCTATGGCAGCGCCTTCCGCTGCGCCATGGCTTCACCAGCCTCACTAGGCGCATCGTCATCCTCAACCTGATCGGTCTTGCGATCCTCGTCTCGGGCATCCTCTATCTCAATCAGTTTCGCGCCGGTCTGATCGACGCCAAGGTGCAAAGCCTGCTCACGCAGGGCGAGATCATCGCTGGTGCGCTCGCCGCTTCCGCCGGCGTCGATACCGACCAAGTGCAGATCGATCCGGAAAAGCTCCTCGAAAGCGAACCGTCGAGCGGCGGCGACGACGACAATCTCGACTTCACCATTGATCCCGAGCGCGCCGCCCCAATCCTCCGCCGCCTGGTCAAGCCGACAGGCAGCCGCGCCCGCATCTATGGCAGCGATGGCGCGCTGATCCTCGATTCGGATACCTTCTATTCGCGCGGCGAAGTGCTCCGCTACGATTTGCCGGCGCCGGACGCGGAGAAGCCCGACGCGCTCACCGCCTTCTGGCAGGCAGTGAAGACCCGCATGCGGCAATATGACCTTCCGCTCTATAACGAGATCGGCGGCGACAACGGCAAGGCTTACCCTGAGGTCGCCTCGGCGCTGACTGGAACCTCGGTGCCCATCGTGCGCGTCAACGACAAGGGTGAGCTTGTGGTATCCGTGGCGGTACCAGTGCAGCGCCTGCGCGCTGTGCTTGGCGTTCTGCTGCTGTCCACCCGCGGCGGTGACATCGACAACATCGTCACGGCCGAGCGCTGGGGCATCGTACGCGTGTCTCTCTTTGCCGCCGCCGTCACAGTGGTCTTGTCGATGATCCTTGCCAACACCATCGCCGGCCCGGTGCAACGGCTTGCGGCTGCGGCGGAGCGTGTGCGCCACAGCGTGAAGGTGCGCGCCGAGATTCCAGACTTCACCGACCGCACTGATGAGATCGGCCACCTGTCAGGCGCGCTCCGCGACATGACCCAGGCGCTCTACAAACGCATCGATGCGATCGAGAGCTTCGCCGCCGACGTAGCGCATGAGCTGAAAAATCCGCTCACCTCGTTGCGCAGCGCCACCGAGACCTTGCCGCTCGCCAAGACGCCCGACGCCGAGGAGCGGCTGATGGAAATCATCCAGCACGACGTCAGGCGGCTCGACCGTCTGATTGGCGACATCTCCGATGCCTCCCGGCTCGATGCCGAGCTCGCCCGCGAGGACGCAAAGCCCGTCGACACCGCCGAGCTGTTGCGCGCCACCGTATCGCTGTTCAACGACATCCATCGCGACGACACGCCAGAGGTGGTGCTCGACATCGCCTATAGCAGCGGCGCGCGCCCCTATCGCTGCATCGGCTATGACAGCCGCTTGAGCCAGGTGATCGTCAATCTGCTCGACAACGCCATCTCCTTCTCGCCTCCTGGCGCCCGTGTGTCGGTAAAGGCCAAGCGTATGGCGAACGAGATTCAGATCGCGGTCGAAGATGAAGGTCCCGGCATTTCGCCGGAGAATTTGGAGCGGATTTTCGAGCGCTTCTACACCGACCGGCCTCAGGAAAGCTTCGGCCAGAACTCAGGGCTCGGCCTTAATATCTCGCGGCAGATTGTCGTCGCGCACGGCGGACGGCTGTGGGCCGAGAACCGCTCTTCCGACAGCGACGGCGCCAATGCGAAAAGCGTCGGCGCTGCCGAGCGCACGACCGGCGGCGCCCGCTTCGTGATCCGGCTGCCAGCGGCTTGAGTGTAGCGCGCGAGCTCGTTCAAGGCACATGCGTGGCGCTCGGGCCCTACGCGGTTCTCCTGCGCGGCGGCTCTGGTAGCGGCAAGTCAGACCTCGCGCTCCGGTTTCTTGCGCTCGCACCCGAGGGCGACTTGCAGCCGCACCTCGTCGCCGACGATCAGGTGTTGGTCGAAGCGCAGAGCGACGGAAGCCTCGTCGCCTCCCCGCCGGAAACATTAGCCGGCAAGATCGAGGTGAGAGGCCTTGGCATCGTCGCGCGGCCATATTGCCGGCAAGCCAAACTCGTGCTTGTTGCTGATCTCGTCCCGGCCGAAGAGGTACCCCGCATGCCACCCCATCCGCCTAACCAAACCACCATCGCGAGGACCACGCTTAACGTTATAAAGCTTTGTTCCTTCGAGCTTTCCGCGGCGCTCAAGCTGAAATTGGCGCTCTTTTCAGCGGTGTCACAATTGCCTCATGAACAGGCATAGGTTCGGGCTTGCGCCTGGTCGCGGGCGCGACAAAGATAGCGGCCTTTAACCGGGCGGACCAATCAAGCGGGGCAATATGATCGGCCTCGTCATCGTTACCCACGGCAGGCTTGCGCATGAGTTCCGCGCCGCGCTCGAGCACGTGGTCGGACCCCAGGAGCAGCTCGAGACCATCTCCATCGGTCCCGACGACGATCTCGATGAGCGGCGCGCAGACATGCTTGCCGCGCTCGCGCGCGTCGACAACGGCAACGGCGTCGTAGTGCTCACCGACATGTTCGGCGGCACGCCATCCAATCTCGCCATCTCCGCCATGGAGCGGTCCAATGTCGAGGTGATCGCCGGCGTCAATTTGCCGATGCTGGTCAAGCTCGCGAGCGTGCGCGGCGAATGCGGGCTTGAAGAGGCGGTCAATCAGGCGCAGGAAGCCGGGCGGAAATATATCAGCGTGGCGAGCCAGATTCTTGCCGCCAATTGAGATGAGTATAGGTGACGATGGATGCACCTTCGGTGAAACTGCAAGGCGCTAAAGCGAGAGGAGGCGGAAACGGTCTCTACTTCGCCGAGGTGACGATTCCCAACAAGAAGGGATTGCACGCCCGCGCCTCCGCGCAATTCGTGCGCTGCGCAGGCGGCTTCAACGCCGAGATCAAGGTGACGCGGGAAGGACACACGGTCGGTGGCACCTCGATCATGGGACTGATGATGCTCGCCGCAGGTCAAGGTCATTCGATCCTCATCGAGGCGGAAGGCGCCGACGCGAGCGAAGCGATCGAAGCGCTGATCGCTCTCGTCGAGTCTGGCTTCGGCGAGGAGGATTGAGGGTTCGAAAGGCTGCTTTTCCTGGCTCATTACTTCGCCTGCTCACATTTGCTGGTGTCGGCGTTCCACTTGCAGCCGATCGCGGTGTCGGCATTGCAGATCTCCTTGCCGCCGTGCACGGCGCAGGGATCGATGTATTCAGCCGCCCCCTGGTAGCAGCCGCGGCGCTCGAAATCCCAGTGGCAGTTCGGGTCGGAGGCGCATAGCGCCGAATCGCCGGTCCGGCAATTCTCTACCGCCGCGCTGCCGACAACGCCAGCGCTCAGCGCCGCGACTGCGGCAATCAGCGTAACAGCCAAGCATCGCATCCGAACCTCACCACTCTTTCCTTCGTCTAACGAGCGGGCAAAGATAGCAAACTATCCGTTTGGAGAAGAACGGCGGGGAATGCCATCGGTAAACCCGTCTGGCGCAAATCATCGGCTACGACGTGACCGGACCGTTCGCCGGCCGGGCGTCGTCTCCGCGTGGCAGGCAAGAACTGCGCAAAGGCGACCCGCATTGACCTGCCTCGCCTGAAATGCACCCTCAAGGGTCTCTCCGCCTGCGGCAACGCGCACTCGACGGCGTACAATTCGTGATGTGGCAGCTCGGTCGCATTCGATGTCGCCGGTGGGGAGGGAGCGCTTGGCCGAGAGAAGTGACACTGGTCGCCAGGCGCATGCCCTCCAACTTCGTAGTCCGCGGCGTGCTCTTAGTCGGTCAACTCGCCGTTCCGAAGGGCCTCAGCCGCCCGGTGCTCGCCGTAGGCCACCTCGCCCACGACGCCACCGCCGTGTATGCCGAGCTTGAGAACAGCGACCTGAGCCAAAAAGTTGCTTTTCTGGAACGCGAGCTCGCAGCAGCGAAGCGAACACTGGCGCTGCGCCTAGCGGCAACGGCTACCCCCCTGGCGGAACATTCAGAACGCCCAATAATAAGCCACTAAGTCATTGAAATAAAAGCAATTGCGTCAATATCGCGCAGCGGCAGAAGGTCCAATCTCATAATGCCGCTAGGCCTGTAACCTCCGGGAGCGTATCCAATGTAAGGGAGGACCAGAAATGAAGACTCTGCTTTCCACCGTCTTAGTCGCAGCCCTTGCCGTTGGTTTCGTTGCACCGGCATTCGCCGCGGAAAAAACGCCAAAGACGCAAGCTGCCTGCGAAAAAGCCAAGATGAAATGGGATGCTACGTCCAAGACGTGCAGCAAAGGGTCGATGTAACACAACAGGGGTCGGCGGGTCTTCGGGCCCGCCGATTTCGCTCTAGCTCTTCTTGGCATCGGTGCTTTTGTCTGCGCTTGGTGATCTGACCCCACGCAACAGATCGAGAGCGAACTGGAGCTGGTTGTCGTTCTTCTTTTCAGGCGCCACATAGGACGAGCTGCCTGTTCCTTGATCATTGTCCTCGTCTTCGCCCTTCAAATGTCCGCGTAGACTTGCTTCGCTTTCACCGCTCACCGATGCGCTCTTGACATCAGCCGGCAAATCCTCCTCGACCACCTCGTCGGGCTCGATGCCCTTGGCCTGGATCGAACGTCCCGACGGCGTGTAGTAGCGGGCCGTCGTCAGTCTGAGCGCTCCGTTCGGTCCAAGCGGAATAATGGTCTGCACCGAGCCCTTGCCGAACGAACGCGTGCCGACGATGATCGCCCTGCGGTGATCCTGCAGAGCCCCGGCAACGATCTCGGAGGCTGATGCCGAGCCGCCATTGATCAATACGACAAGCTTCTCGCCGTCGGTGATGTCGCCGAGCCTAGCATTGGTCCGCTGCGTTTCCTCGAGGTTGCGACCCTTGGTGATCACGATTGCGCCCTCGTCAAGAAAGTCATCGGAGACCGAGATCGCCTGGTCGAGAAGGCCTCCAGGATTGTTGCGAAGGTCGATGACGTAGCCCTTGAGGCTCGGGCCAATCTCCTTCTTCAGATGCTTGACCGCATTCTCGAGATCCTCGGTGGTGCGCTCGTTGAAGCTGGTGATCTGGATATAGCCCACGTCGTTCTCAGAGTTGTATTTCACCGGTTTGATATGAATGACATCGCGGACCATCTTCACGTCGAAGGGCTTGTCCACGCCCTTGCGCACGATCGTCAACGTGATCGGCGCGTGCACCGGCCCGCGCATTTTTTCGACCGCTTCCTGCAAGCTGAGCCCACGGAGCTCCTGCTTGTCGAGAGCAGTGATGAGATCACCGCTCTTCAGACCCGCGCGCGCCGCCGGCGTATCGGCAATGGGAGAAACGACCTTAACCAAGCCGTTCTCCATCGACACTTCAAGCCCGAGACCGCCGAATTCGCCGCGCGTCTGCACCTGCATGTCGCGGAATTCCTTGGCGTCCATGTAGGATGAATGAGGATCGAGCGCAGACAGCATGCCGTCGATCGCCGATTCGATGAGTTTGGCATCGTCGGGCTTCTCGACATAGTCGGAGCGGACACGCTCCAGCACCTCGCCGAAGAGATCGAGCTCGCGATAAATCGCGGGGTCGGTCGTCGAAGCCGTCTGGCTACGTGCCAGTCCGACCGCGGTGAACACGACTGCCAAAGTGGCCGCCGCCAAGAGAGTCCATGTTTCTGACTTTTGCATCGCTTTGCGCCGTGCCGTGACCCCGTTAGTTCACGGGCAGAATTGTGGTGAAAACCAAGGGGGAAATGCTGGTCACCCGGAAGCCTACTCCGATGCGGCGATAGCCCGGTGCGACATGCTGACACCCGGCCTGATGACTGCGGCTGACGGTTTCGGAACCGAAAAAAGGCACATTTCGCTCGCCAGCCGCCTTCGTCCTAGCTACGACTCCGAATGTAAGCGATAAGCGCTTCCGATCGTTCGCCTGAAGCACTTGAGCGTAAGTCCGGCCCTCGGAAAAGATCGCGCTGCGCCCATCGACCGACACGTCGACAATCCGCCAAGTCTGTCCTTGCGCCCGAAGCCGCCATATCCCACAAGGCTGAGAGATTCGGCGACCACCGGTAAGCGAGGGCGCCAAGAACCGATATCCAGTTCAACCCCAAGGTGTCGAGCGAAAGAGTTTTTACCTACCGAAGCTGACGCGCTGGTGTAGGCCTGCGGGAGTTTTGAAGATGGCGACCCACGACAACGCTCAACTGCTAGCGATGTCGGGGCCGCGCAATCCCTATCCGGGAAAGCTCGGAGGGCGCTCTTGCCAATCTACTCGTTGTCGATACACGGCAAGATGTACAAGAATACTGTGCGGCGCTAGGTGGTCACGATTGGATTTGAAATCTGGTGCCCTTAGCGCCGGGGAGATTAGCTCAGCTGATTGCGCATTGCCGACGAGTGCTTCGCTTGTCATAGCCATCAGTTCCTGGTTGCAAGCCACCACATGATCGGGGCAAGCATGGCCAGAAAGACAATTGGCATCCAAATGAACCATGCCGCGC
>Ga0066388_100002071_pt1 | contig 11948 bp, 13 predicted proteins | sample PanSoiMetaGPlot6_FD_64539 | JGI IMG/M metagenome (GOLD analysis project Ga0066388, IMG submission 64539) | Tropical forest soil microbial communities from Panama analyzed to predict greenhouse gas emissions - Panama Soil - Plot 6 (Hybrid Assembly) | ecosystem: Environmental > Terrestrial >... | reverse complement strand
CCATGTTCGGAGTGCTGCCGTCGACGCTGCCCTACATCAGGTCCGGCCAGTTGCGCGCGCTGGCGGTGACCACCACGCGACGGCAGGACGTATTGCCGGGCGTCCCGGCCATCGACGAGTTTCTGCCCGGCTATGAGGCGAGCGGCTGGTACGGGGTCGCCGCTCCCAAGGACACGCCTCCCGAGATCGTCGACAAGCTCAACAAAGAGATCAATGCCGGCCTGGCCGATCCCAGGACGCGGCAGCGTCTCGCCGACCTGGGCTGCCTGCTGTTCGGCGGATCGCCCGCCGACTTCGCCAAGTTTGTCGCGGCCGAAATCGAGCGGTGGACCAAGGTCGTGCAGACCGCCGGTCTCAGGGCGGAGTAGCGGCCTCGCTCTGCGATACGGGCTAGGGGATTTCTGTTCCCCGTAGCCCGAACCGCTTCTCCGTCGGTCAGTATATGTACCAGTCGCTCAGCGGGTAGCCGCGGTATTGAGGACCAGTATGGTTGGGCCCGGACTGGGTGTAGTCCACACCTGTGTCGCGGCGTTGCGGCGCCGCGGCTGCGGGCTGGGCGAAGGTTGCGGCGACCAGAGTGGCCAGGATCAAAGCGGTGATCGACTTCAAGACACGCTCCATCTGTTGACGGACGATCGTCCGTAGTTCCTGCAAGCAGCGGGAGGCCGGTGGCCAGCGCTTTCCAGTGCTGGGAAAATAAGGCTGCCGGTGGCGAAGGATGCGTGCGAAATCTCACACTGCGGCGGGGTTCCGCCCGAGCCTTGGGTTGGCGTGAGAGGGATGTATTGAAAACGTGGACGATTCTCTCCTTTACTGTCGTGCGGGCGTCTTCTCTTTGACGTGGAGGGATTGCGTCAAGCTGTCGTCGGGACGTTGGCGTAGGACCGGCCCGATCTGTTGCAAGAAATAGCTCAAATCGTACAGGTGGTGACGATGAGCGACGTTCTCTCACTGGCTCACATCACCGAACTGGCTCAGTCGTTCGAGCGGGCAAAGGTTCTGTTCGCCGCCGTCGAGCTCGACCTATTCACCGCATTGGCGGATGGACCACTCGATCGGGATGCTCTTCGGGAGCGAATTGCGATCGACGAACGTGGTGCCCGCGACTTCTTCGACGCTCTCGTCGCCCTCGGGTTGTTGGTCCGTGATCAGGACGGACGATATGCGAATACCGACGCGACCGACAGATACCTCGACCGCGACAAGCCGAGCTATATTGGAGCCCTGATGGAGGATCTCAATTCGCGGTACTACGACGTCTGGGGAAGACTGACGGCGGCGCTTCGAACGGGACAGCCTCAAGGTGGCGCTCGGGCAACCGGCGATTTTCCGACGCTTTATGCCGACAAGACCGCGCTCCGGCGATTTGCGGGCTCGCAGGCCGCCAGGAGCTTGCCAGTGGCCAAGGCGCTGGCGGCAAAATTCCCTTGGTCGCAATACGGCAGCGTGATCGACGTGGGCACGTCGCAGGGTTGCGTTCCGGTTCAGGTCGCTTTGGCGCACCCTCACATCACCGGCGGCGGTTTCGATCTGCCGCAGTTGCATGAACTGTTCGATGCCTACGTGGCCAAGCACGCGCTCTCGGATCGGCTGCGATTCCATCCCGGCGACTTCCTCAAGGATCCTCTCCCCACGGCCGACGTTCTGATCCTCGGCCGAGTCATGCACAACTGGGACCATAAGACCCAGATGATGCTGCTGAAGAAAGCCTACGAAGCAATTCCGACGGGCGGGGCACTCGTTGTCTACGGGCGTCTGATCGACGACGATCGATCCAGCGTGGACGGGTTGCTATCCAGCTTGAACATGCTGCTGATGAGCACGGGCGGCAGCAACTTCACCAGCGCAGAATGCCGCGCTTGGATGGAGGCGACCAGCTTTCGCAAAACGGATGTCGAACCGCTCACGGTCGATCAGACCATGATCGTCGCATTGAAATAGGCGGCCGACCTCAAAGGTTATTTCCGCCGATGACATGATCCGACTGACGTTTAATTCGGAGCGGAGTTCTAACTCTTCCTAATCCAAATTCGGCACCAGCTTTCTGATCGTTTGAACCATCGCGGGTGACGTGCGGTAAAGATTATCGATCAGACGTTCGAGATGCTCGGGCGATCGGTAGGCCATGTCGAGCTTCATCTTTTCCGCCTCGGCGAGCAGCTCCGGGTCGCGGGCCGCGGCCGCGATAGCCGTGCGCATGATCGCGACACGCTCCGCAGGCACGTCGGGCGGAAAGACGTACGGTCGCCCGAACTCGACGCTCGAGAAGACAAAGCGCATCAGCTGGCGCTGCTCATCGGTCTTCGCGAGCTCGAAGATTGAGGGCACATCCGGAATGGCGCCGATGGCAGCCTCCTCAACCCGGAACAGGATGCGCAATTTGCCCTCGCGGAAAAGACGGTCAAAGGCGCGGAATTGGCTGTAGGACGAGCATGCGCCCTGCAATTCGCCGCGTTCGATGGCAAAGAGCACGTCTTGCGTCGCCTTGTAGCCCTCGATGATGCGGAATTTGGTGCCGAGCACGTGGTTGAGCACGGTCGGCACAATAGATAGCGTCGAGGCCGCGCCCGAGCCACCGACGATCAATTCGCGCTCGAAAAGGTCGACCGTGCTCTTGATCGGCGCGGTCGCCGCAGCGGTGCAAATCCGCCCCGGAAATGAGGTCGCGCCGAGCCAAATGAATCGGCGCGGATCGGCCGTGATATTGGGCTGGCCGATCATCGCCTGACTTGGAACATTCCGCGAGAATGTGCCGATCATGGTGCCGTCGCGCGGCGCTTGACCATAGAGGTAATTCGCCGCAGCGACGCCCGCTGCCGCAGTCATGTTCTGCACAAGGACACTTGGACGGCCCGGAATGTGCTTGCCGAGATGCCGGGCCAGGAGGCGGCCGGCGATATCATTGTCGTTACCAACCGGATGGCCGACGAGCAGACGCACCTGCTTATTGCGGTAAAAATCGTCGGCGGCCTGCGCGAAGTCGGCGGCGCATGCAGCGATGCCGAGCGTGAGAGTAGTAGCGAAGGTCCGGCATCGGATCATTTTCGGCGCAAACCGTAGCTGCTGCCGCAGTGTCCAGCATCTTACACGCCCTAGCGAACAGCCGTCGGATCCGCGATCACCGGATTCGACAGCACTCCGAGGCCGTCGACCTCGATCTCGCAGACGTCGCCGGGGCGCATGTGCAGCTGACCCTCGACGATGACCTTCCCCACCGGCTTCTCGGGCTTCTCGCCCGGCCGCAACGGCAGGGCGCCGGGTGAGCCAGAGACGATCACATCGCCGGGCTGCAGCGTGTAGCCTTCGGACAGGTATTCGATGATCCGCGGGACGTCGAACAGCATCCCCGAGATCTTGGCGCGTTGCCGCTCGATGCCGTTCAATCGCGTGACCAGTGTGTGATCGGCGGGATCGCCGAACTCGTCCGGGGTCATCAGCCAGGGCCCGAAGCTGCCGGAGCGCTCAAAGTTCTTGCCCAGGCCGAATTGGCGATTGTGGCCCTGGTATTCGCGAACCGAGCCTTCGTTGTAGCAGGAATAGCCGGCGACGTGCGCAAAGGCCTCGCCGCGTTTGATGAAGCGCCCCGGCTTGCCGATGACGACGGCAAGCTCGCCCTCGTAATCGTAGGCCTCGGCAATCTTCTGCGACGGCGCCCAGAGCGGCTGCTTGTGTCCGACCTGGCAGATCGGCATGCGCAGGAAGATCTGCGGATAGTCCGGAGAGGTTGTCAGTCCGGTCTCTTCGATATGGAGCTTGTAGTTGAGCGCAAGCGCCCAGGTCGCATGCGGTTCGCGGATGACGGGGTCGAACTCGATATCGTCGAACGAAAGATCTGCCGATTGTCCGGCGGTTGCCGCTCGTACGGTCGCGAGCGTCGGATCCATCTCCAAAATCTTGCGCAGATCGTCAGGCAGGGCGGGCGCCGCCTTCGACAAGGCAATGACTCCGTTGCTGCCGACGACGACGCCGACGCCGGGCTTTCCTTTGTGACGATACGATATGACTTTCACGACGGTCTCCCCTGATGATCAATTCCAACGCCAGCGCTCACTTTCTCGGCGACCAGCCGTAAGCCTTGGCGCAGGCGCCGCCCATCAGCATGGCCCGATCGCTTTCGCTCAGGCGGTCAGTCTCGCGGAAGGGCTCGACTGCCTGCTCGTAATTGACGACGGCGAACGCGCGGGTCCAGTCGGTGCCCCACAGGCAGCGCTCGAGACCCCAGGCATCGAACATGCGGGCGAGCGGGTCCCAGATGTCCGGGAACGGATACGGCTCCCGCGACAGCGTGCAGGCACCGCTGATCTTGATCACCGCGTTCGGGCGCCTGGCGAGCTCCAGCACCTTCGGCAGGTCGGCCCACGGCTGCGGCGGGGCAGGCGGCACGCGCGGCTGCAGGATGCCCAGATGGTCGATGATGAACCGGGTGTCGGGATGGCGGTCGATCAGCGCCGTGCCCGCATCCAGGTTGCCCCAGCACAGAATGTTGACCGGAAGATCGTAGCGAACGGCGGCGCGCGCGATCCGGTCGAGGCCCGGGTCGGCCGGGTCGCGGTCGCGACCCGGCTCCTTCGTCAGCATGATGCGGATGCCGACCGCGCCCGGCGTCTTCTTCCAGTCGGCGACCACATCGGCCACCGCCGGATCGTCCGGGTCGACCGGCTTGACGATGCCGAACCGGCCGGGATGCGCCTGTTGCACTTCCACCGCATAGCTGGCGTCGTAGCGGTACATGGAAAAGGCGGAGATGAAGATCGCGCCGTCGACGCCGACCTTGTCCATCGCCGCCACCATCTCGTCGCCGGTGACGTGAGCGGGCCAGTTCGGCACGTTGTGCCAGGGCCGCTTCGGCGTGTTCGCCTCATAGGCGTGGACCTGGGAATCGATGATGGTCATCGGGAAGTTCCTCCGTGTTGGGCGAGTTGGCAGCTCCTGCCAGACTCAGGCTTTCGCGGTCCGCGGCATCAAGACTGCCAGTATGATCGCAACGAGGAATAGCGCAGGTACATCTCCGAGCAAATGACCGCGCTCAGCCGCATCGTTGAAGGACTGGACTCCCATAATCGCTCCGTGCACCACGCTGGACCACACGGTAAACCAGATGAGGCTCCTGTGGGCATCGGGATTTCGCGATGCGATGAGCAAGAAAACACCCAGCGTCGCATAGATCCCGATGATCATCATCAAGTAATGCGAGTGTCCTGACCCCCAGGTCCAACCCGAGGGCCAGACGATACCCAATGGATAAATGGCGAAGATGAAAATCAGCCCGACGACGATCAGCGCGATGCGAAGGTAAAACAGCCGGGTTTCGTCCGACATTTCGGCCTCCCATTCGTCATACTTGCCTCGCATCTCCCCCGACAGGGGCTCGAAGGAGCATCGTAATGGCGAAGTCTCCCGTTCTGGAAGGGGGCGCGAGCGCGGGGATTTTCAACGTGCGGCGGTTCAGCGCCGCATCCGGATCCATGCACCGCAGCAAACAGGATTATTCGATCATCTCGTCGGCGCGCGAGAGCAGCGAAGGCGGCAGGGTGAGGCCGAGCGCATTTGCCGTCTTCAGGTTGATCAGGAGCTCGAACTTGGTGGGCTGATAAATCGGGATATCGCCCGGTTTGGCCCCGATGAGAATCTGGTGCACGTCATTGGCCAGGCGCCTGAGCAGCTCCGCGAGATCGACGGTATAAGCCATCAGCCCGCCGGCATCGACGTAATCGCGGTACGGACACATCACCGGCAAGCGGTGCTTGTGCGCGAGCTCGGCGATTAGCTGGCGATTTGCGTAAAGGTCGCCTTCGCCGCTGACCAGTACTGCGTCCGGCCGCTGCTCTCCCATCGCGACGAACACGCGCTCTATCTCTGACGGTGTCCCCGCCTGCGGGAGCATCCAGGTGAGCGAAATTCCCAGTCGGCTGCCGGCGTCGCGCAAGACGTGCCCGAACGATTCGTCCCATCCGTCGCGCATGGCCAGAAATGCGGCCCTGGCGGTCGAAGGGATGGCCTCCTTCAGCATCTCCAGGCGCTTCCCCCAGATCTCGATTCCGGCATCGAGGGTGATGCCGGTGAGATTGCCTCCCGGTCGCGCCAGGCTGGTGACCAGCCCGGCTTTCAGCGGATCCAGCATGAACGCAACAATGGGTGTGGTGCTGGTCGTCGCCTTGAAGGCGAGCACGACCGGGTTGGTTCCGGTGACGATCAAATCCGGGTTGCGGGCGACAATCTCCCGGGCCAAATCGGCATAACGCTCGTGATGCCCCTCGGCGGAATAGCGTTCGATGAGCAGACTTTCGCCTTCGACGTAACCCAGGCGGCGCAGCTCACGGAAAAACGCTCGCCATGCCGTCCCGCCACCGGTTTCGGTAATAAGGTGGGCCGGGATGGCCGGATGGAAAATCGCGATCCGCCGCGGCGTTGCGCGCTGCTGTGCCTGCACCGATCGCATCGCGGCAACCAGCAACACACCGGCCATGAATTCGCGCCGCCGCATGCCTGCTCCCGGTTTCAGGAGGTGGCATCGTAGCGGCTCAAGCAGGGATGCTGAAGGGCCCAGGTGGAGCCGGCTCCGCGTCGCCGGACGCGATCGGGGCAATGCGGTAGCTCTGGTCCGGTCTACGTCCGGTGGCTCGGCGCACCAAGCCTGGGCTAGACGATCTGCCCAGCTCGAACCGGCGACTTCAACATATCGGCAAGGCATTGCAGCGCCTGCGCCAGCTCGGCGCGGTTGCGCGCGGCGCCGAGCGAGACGCGCACCGCCGGCGCCGCGGCATGCCCCACCGCGAAAGCGTCATCGCCCACCACCGCCAGGCCATGGCGCAGCATACGGGACAGAAACTCAGCGCGCGTCCACCGCGGCGGCAACGGCAGCCAGAGGTGATGCGCATGCGGCTTCGCCGCGTACGCGATGCCTTGCAGCAGCTTGCGGGCCAGTTGCTGGCGGCCGCTCGCCTCGTTGCGGATCGCGGCAATGATCTTGTCGGCGATGCCGGACTTGAGCCAATGCGTGACCAGGGCGACCATGAGCGGCGGCGTCATCAGCGTGGTCGCCTGCAGGTTGCTGGTCATCCGCTGCTCGGCCGCGGCATCGGGCGCCAGCAGGTAGGAGACGCGCAGCGCCGGCGCGATGCATTTCGACAGGCCCACCGCCAGGTAGGTGCGCTCGGGGATCAGGTTGCCGATCGGCGATACGCTCGGCTCGAGCAGGCCGTAGGCATCATCCTCGATGAGAAACAGTCCATGCTTGCGAATGATGTCGGCGATGATTGTTCGCCGCTCGGCACCGAGCGTGGCTGTGGTCGGATTGTGCAGGGTCGGCACCAGATAGAGCGCCTTCGGCTTATGCGCTTTGCAGGCCGCCCGCAGCGCGTCCGGGCGGATGCCTTCCTCGTCCATCGCGACGCCGATCAGACGCACGCGAAGTTGCTCGGCCGCCGCCTTGACCCCCGGGAACGTCAAGGCCTCGGTCAGCACCACGTCACCCGGCGACGTCAGCGACATCAATGCATTGAACAGGGCGGCCTGATTGCCGGGGTAGACCACCAGGCGCTCGGCGCTTGCTTCCGGCACGCGCGCACGCAGCCATTTGGCCGCCACCGCGCGCTCGTCGTCGCTGCCGCCGGGGCACTGATAGTTCAGGAACGCGCTGAAGCTCGCCTCGTTCTGAATCGCTTGCAGCCCCTGCGCGATGCGTTGGTCGAGATTGGCCTCGACCGGTTGCGGCGGCAGGTTCATCGACAGATCGATCTTCACCTGAAACGGGATATCCGCCGCCGCGCGCGCGGTGGTCTCCGAAACGAAGGTCCCGCGCCCAACCTGCGCCTCGATGAGCCCGCGCCGGCGCGCCTCGCCGTAGGCGCGCGTGACGGTCGTGAGATCGACGCCCAAGGTGCCCGCCAGCGACCGGTGGGTCGGGATTTGCTGGCCGCGCACCAGGCGCCCGCTGGCGATATCGGCGGCCAGCGCATCGACAATACGCAGGAACACCGGCCCTTGCCGCTCGGACAATGTCGGGAGCCAATCCATACAATTTCTCGCTTTGTCAGTTGATTGTATGGCCAAGCGGACATATTGCATGGGGCAGCCGCTCGTCAAGGAGCTCGGGAAGGAGTTTTGCCATGGCGCGCCTGCCGCAAGTCTCGACCACACAGGTCTCGACCGCACGGGTCTCGACCGCACAAGCCGTGTGGCGGGGATTCAGCATGCGCTGCCCGAGCTGCGGGAGCGGCCGATTGTTCGGCGCCTTCCTGAAAGTGGCCGACCACTGCGCGGTCTGCGGCGAGGAATTCTCGCATCACCGCGCCGACGATTTTCCCGCCTACGTCGTGATCTTCGCCGTCGGTCACACCATGGTTCCGGCGGCGCTCGCCGTCGAGTTCGAATACGCGCCGCCGATGTGGCTCGATTTCCTGATCTGGCTGCCGCTGATGATCGGCAGCGCGCTGGCGCTGCTGCAGCCGGTGAAGGGAGCAATCGTCGCCCTGCAATGGGCACTCGGGATGCACGGCTTCGCGGAATCGAAATTGCGGCGCGCCGGCGTGCGGTCGCCTGTTGCCGAGCTTGCTGCAACAACGGCGGGCGGCGCCGAGCGGCACGCGCGGGCGTGGTGACAGGAACGAGCGGGAAGCTCGAGCAGGCCGCCTTCGCCTAGGCCAACTTCACATTCCAGAAGAGCGGTGCTCCGAATTTGAGCATAGTCGGGTTCATTCGGCCTTGATGTTGGCGTCCTTGATGACCGCACCCCATTTCGCCATCTCGGATTTGAGGTAGGTGCCGAGCTCTTCCGGCGTGGAGGTTGCCACCGTTGCGGCAAGCTCATCGAGCCTCTGCTTGACCGGCGGATAGGCGAGCGGCGCGGTCACGTCGGCGTTCACTTTTCGCACGTATTCGGCGGGAGTCCTGGCCGGCATGAAGAGGACGTGACCGTCCGACACGTCAAACCCCGGCCACCCGGATTCGGCAACCGTTGGAATATTCGGCGCGAAGGGAACGCGTGCGGCGGACGTGACTGCGAGCGCACGAATAGCGCCGCTCTGAATCTGCGGCAGGACAGAGGGCAGGGTGGCAAACATCGAATCAACACGGCCAGGGATGAGGTCGTTGAGGGCGGGACCACCGCCGCGATAGGGAACGTGAGTGAGGTCGATGCCCGCGACGCGCTTGAATAGCTCACCAGCCAGATGCTGGATGGTGCCGGTACCCGGTGACGCGAAGGTGATCTTGCCGCGGTTGGCCTTGGCATGATCGGCAAATTCCTTGGCTGATTTCGCCGGCGAGGAATTCGGCACAACGATGACATTTGTGAAGGCGGTAAGCCGCGTGACCGGAGCAAAATCTGCAATGGGATCATATCCGAGGGCTGAAAAGAGGTAGGGATTGGTCGCGAGGAAACTGGTGCCGATGAAGAGCGTGTAACCGTCGGGCGCGGATTGGGCGGCAGCCTGGGCGCCAATGTTGCCGCCGGCGCCGCCCTTGTTTTCGATCACCACCTGCTGGCCCCAGATTTCCGACAATCGGTTGGCCAGCACGCGGGCAACCGGATCGGTCGAACCGGCGGGCGGAAATGGCACGATGAAACGCACGTAACGGTTCGGATAGGCTTGCGCCCATGCGACACGCGACATCACTGCCATCGCGACGGCGCCCGCGGCCAAATGCAGAAATTTCCGACGGGGACGTTTCATTGCGTTTCCCCAAGTGATGCCGGCCCGGCAGGCTATCATGCAATCGCGTGGCTGCGCTGGGAATCCGCAATATGCGCAAGTTGTCCAGGCCGAGGCTTGGTGCGATTCGTTCAGTGCGGTTTCGCACCGCCGCCGCGCGCCGCCCTCCGTAAGTTGCTCACTCTTCGCACCTGGAGAACGAACATGCGCATCCCGCGCCGGCTGAGGATCGTTGCAGCTGCTGTCGCCGTGATGAGCGCGGGCGTGCAGCTTGGCACCGCCTCAGTCGCTTTGGCGGACACCAATAGCGGGAGCGGCCGGCATGCCCTGTTCGGTCGTGGCGGTAGCCCGGGCAGAACGATGCCCTGGATCAAGTTGACCGGACCTGGCGGCGAACCGGTTCATATCAACGTGGCACAGATAACGTCTGTCAGATCCGACGCTGAGATTCCCGGAGCAAGAACTCAACTCGATTTGGCGAGCGGGAAATTTCAGCGCGTGCGGGAGGATCTGAAGCAGGTCATGCAGTTGATCTCGGCCACCTCGGATGCTCGCGAGAATGACGAAATGGCGGACGCGGCCCTGTGTCCGTAAGCGGATATGCTCAACCGCAGCTGCGCATTGCTCTCAGTCGATGCGGCACGACGCAAGTTGGGTTGACCCTCTCGTCAGCCTTCGGCGCGCCCGCCCGACCTCGACGCCTGACGCGCGGCGATGATTTGGCCAGATGATGGAACAGGGGCGCGAGCAGCCTCCGCGGTGTGGCTGCGACCTGAAGCCTGTGCCACGAACCGATCGATGAGCCAGGCGCCGGCGGGCCCGGGCGGCGTGTCGGTGCGATAGATCGCGTGCAGCCGGAGGAAGCCGTCCTTGTACTCGGGCATATCGAGGCGAACGAGCCGTCCACGCTCGATATCGTCGCGCACCATCGGTTCGGGCATGTAGCCCCAGCCGATGCCTTCCCGCAGAAGCATGTGCTTGGCGCCGAGATCGCCGAGGCGCCAGGTCTGCGCCCCGATCACGCCACGGTCCTGGCCATCGCAGAGCGACGAGCGGTCGGTCAGCACGAGCTGAATGTGGTCGCGCCCGGCGCCCGGCGGATTCTTTCCGGCACGGACCAACGCGTGATCGGGGGCGGCGACGGGGATCAGCTCGACGCTGCCGACCCCGATGCGTTCGAGCCCTGCGATCTCCACGTCGAGCGGCCCGCAAACTCCGATCATGGCGCTGCGCTCGAGTACCATCTGCGGCACCACGCCGAGGGCTTCATGATAAATGCGCATCGACACCGACGGAAATTCCGCGCGCAACGCCTTGAGCGCGTCGACCACGCGCCAGGCCGGAAGCATCACGTCGAGGACCAGGTGGAGCTCGGCCTCGATGCCTTGCAGCAACCCACGCACTTTGGCACGCAACCCGTTGACGCCGTCACTGACGGAGCGTGCCTCCGACAGGACGGTGCGGCCAGCGTCGGTGAGCTGCGGCTTGCGCGTCGAGATGCGGTCGAACAGCGCCACCCCAAGCTGCGCCTCCAGGTTGGCAATCGAATAGCTGACGACCGAGGTCGCGCGCCCGAGCTTGCGCGCCGCGCCGGCGAAGCTGCCGGCGTCGACCACGGTGAGGAATACGTGCAGTTGATCGAGCGTCGGCGTACCGGGACTGGATGGCATATCGAGTTCCTCGAACGTTAGCGTTCAAATAATCCCAGTTTCGCAGCAGGCCAATCCTCTCTAGATCGCCGCTCAACGGTTGTTGAACGCGGGCCGCTCGCGGCTCGCAGCATAGACGAGAGCTATCGTCAGCGATTGGAGACCACCATGAAGGAATCAAATCTAGCCATGAAGAAACCAGCTCTGGCCCTGAGCGGAACAAACCACAAAGCGCCGTCGATCAAGCACCGGCCGCGATCCGAACGTCATTACTTCGATGTCGCCATCGGTTCCGTCTGTTTGTGGGGCGCCGATACCGGAGGAGCGTACTGCCTGCTGGAGCTGAGCATCGCGCCCGGCATCGGCGTGCCGCGCCATACGCATACGCGGGAGGACGAAGCGTATTTTGTGCTCGCCGGAGAGCTGGAGGTTACGCTGGGGAACGAGGTGTTCGTGCTTCGGGCCGGCGACACGCTCATGGCTCCGCGCGACATCCCCCACCAGCTGCGCAATCCGGGCACCGCCGAGAATCATTACCTCATCATGTTCTCGCCGTCCGGATTCGAGGAATTCCTGAAGGTCACCGCGGTTCCGGCGCCGAACGATGCCCCGGCTCCGACCGAGCCACCATCGGTGGCGCTTCGCA
>Ga0066388_100002070_pt1 | contig 11961 bp, 8 predicted proteins | sample PanSoiMetaGPlot6_FD_64539 | JGI IMG/M metagenome (GOLD analysis project Ga0066388, IMG submission 64539) | Tropical forest soil microbial communities from Panama analyzed to predict greenhouse gas emissions - Panama Soil - Plot 6 (Hybrid Assembly) | ecosystem: Environmental > Terrestrial > Soil... | reverse complement strand
AACGAGGAGGTGGGGCTGCCCGTCAACCCGGCCGAGCTCATGCTGGTGGACGTGCGCTCTGCACCGGCGCGCGACAACCGCGGGCACGTGATCGACCACGGCTACGCCTGGTTCGTCCCCGCCCACCGGCAGGACGAGGTCAAGGCGCAGCTCAAGGCCGGCGACGATGCGGCCTCGGCGCGCATCGTGCCGGTCAGCGAGCTCCTGCAGCGGGAGATGGCCTTCGACCACAAGTCGCTGCTCTGCTGCGCCCTCGCGCATCCGCGCCGTCCGCTCGACGCGCGCGAGGAAGAGGAGTAGGCTCGACGTCTGCACCCCCAGGCTGACCGGTCCGCATCCGCCGTCAACCTGATAAGCACGTCAACAAAGCAAGCGGTCGTGCCCCGAACCGCGAATTCAGGGGCTCCTGCAAGTGCCCGCAGAGGGCAGAGAGAGCAAAGAATGGAGAACCTGGCAGAGAAACCGGCAATGCTCGCTACCACCGTCGCCACCCGTGAGCTGCTTTCCGCGCAAGTGGAAGTCCTGCGCGTCGCTCGCGAGAACGAGCGGAGTGTGAAGACCGAGGTGATCGGAGTCTTGCAGTTCGAGAACGGACAGCTGGCCGTCTTCGAGCGCGGAGAGAGCTGGTGGACGGTGAGGCTGCTCAAGCGCATGTCGCTGGACAGCGCCGAGGCTCTGAACGAGGAGATGCGAAGCGACGGTCAGCCGTGGGGCAAGCTGATCAGCATCGACAGCTTCCGCGTGGTGCGGGCTCCGGAATCCAGCGGCGTGTCGAGCTGGCGCGTGCACAGCCTGGACGGGCTGCACAAGCTGGCCGGGACGCTCAAGGAGGCGTACGGTCCTACCACGAAGCGGATCGACTACGCCAGCGTCGTCGCGCTCGGGGACAGCGTTCGCTTCCCGGTGTCCGTCGGCGACCCGCGGTAAAAGCTGCCCGGCAGCTTGCGAGCTGCCCGTTACACACGGCGACCGGAGAGCTGACTGCCTTCAGTCAGCTCTCCGGCTTGCCGCTCAGACAGAGGTTGACATCGCTGCGGCTTTTTGCCGCCAGCCATCTCTTGAGAGAGGACCAGCATGGACACAGTTTCATCGGTTCCTGCCCGCCCGATCCGGGTGGGCGTGATTGGACCAGGCTCGATTGCCGGGGAAAGGCTCGTGCCGGCCCTCAGCAGGCTGCCCGGTGCCCAGTTCTGGAGCGTGCTGAGCAGGAGCGAAGAGCGTGCCCAGGCCTTCGCCGCCGCTCACAAGGCCGGCTCGCCGCGGCCAGCGCAGACCGACCTGGCGGCCTTTCTGGCTGATCCGCTGCTGGACGCGGTGATCGTCGCCAGCCCCGATCGCCTGCATGCGAGCCAGGCGCTGGCTGCGGCGCGTGCGGGCAAGCACATCTTTGTGGAAAAGCCGATGGCCACGAGCAGTCAGGATGCCCAGGCGGTGGTCGCTGCCTGCCGCGAGGCCGGCATCCGCCTGGCGGTCGGCTACCACCTGCGCTTCCATGCCGGGCACCGGCTCGTCCAGGCTGCCCTGCAAGAGGGCACCATCGGCCAGCTCCACCACATGCAGGTGTGCTGGACCATGAAAGCACCGCCCGGTGATTGGCGCGCCTCGGCAGAAACCGGCAGGTGGTGGAGCCTCGGCGCGCTGGGCACGCATGCGCTCGACCTGGTGCGCTGGATGATGATGCCCGCCTGCGGGCAGATTGTCCAGGCACAGTCCGTCTTGAGCAACGGCGTCTACGGCGGGCCGCACGACGAGACCGCCCTGGTTTCGCTGCGCTTCGCATCCGGCGCGACCGCTCAGGTCGTGACCAGCGTCGTATTTCGCGCCCCGCGCCTGGTGGAGATCTTCGGCAGCCAGGGCTCGGTCAGCTGCCTCGATACTCTCGGGCCGCGCGGCGCCGGGCAGATCATGGTTGCCGGCCAACCGCTTTCGTTCACAGTTCAGGATCCCTACGAGGCGGAACTGGCAAACTTCCTCTCGTCCATCGCCAATCAGGCTCACCTCGAGGTCGATGGGCTCGAGGGCATGGAGAACATCGTGCTGCTCGAGAGAGCAACGGAAGGGAGATCAAAGACATGAACCGCCAGAGATCAACCGCTGTGCAAAAGTCCGGCTACCGGGGCAAGCACTTCACCCTGCCGAGCTTCTCGGCGGAAGGCGGAATCTACTTCGAGCCGGAGCCCGAGAAGAACATCGTGGTGGTGCCGGCGGACTCGCCGGTGATCAAGACGCTCAACAGCGTCTTCGACCTGAAGAACTTCAAGGTGCCGCGCCGACCGGTCTCGCTCGGGATCCTGACGGAGGACGAGAAGGAGCTGATGGCCGCAAACCTGGGCGCTCCAAGAACGCTCGATCTGCCGGTCAAGTTCCCCGGCTCGAACTTCCGAGTGCCACGAGAGCTGGCTCAGTTCGTGCCGGTGATCAAGCGCGCCGCCAACTTCGAAGCTGTGGTGAACGCCCGCTGCTACGACGAGTATTACTGCTACCTGACGATCGACCAAGGCTTCGTCACACCGGGTCGGCTGCAGCGCGAGGCGCCCTGCCACGTGGACGGCTTCCAGGGGGCGCGCTGGCGCCCGAAGGTGCGTTGCAACCACACCTACACGGTCAGCAACGTGGTGCCCACCGCCTACTACGTGCAGCCCTTCGACTTCGACCAGCTGGACGAGGCGGTTCACAACTTCTTCTGGGAGATGAACTACCAGGTAGCCCAGACCAACAGCCGTTTCGCCTGGCAGCCGCAGGACTACGAGCTGACCTTGATGGACTGCTTCTGCGTCCACCGCGGCATGCCGGCCCTCAAGCGGGTCTTCCGCACCTTCGTGCGCATCTCCTTCGAGGTACGCATCTTCGACCGGGAAGGCAACGCGCACAACCCGCTCTTCCAGTACGACTGGCCGATGGTCAAGCGGGACATCGAGGAGCTCGGGCTGGTGGCTTTCCACCCGGAGTCCGACCCGAGCCTGCGCGTGTTCCCCTGGCAGGGCGTGGACGGCAAGCCGCTCAAAGGCCGCCGGCGCACGCAGCCCAAGCTCAGGACGCACGGCTAGAGCGCTTCCCGCTACCGCTCAAAGTTCGATCTACATCCTGCCGCAGCCTGGCCAGCTGCAGCGGCATGACTGTTGAATGTCTGCCGGTTGACCGCCCCAACGATTGGGACGGCCAACCGGCCCACACAAGGCCAACGAAAGGATTGCACATGTCAGTTCGTCAAACTCAGGAAGGGCAACTGCACGCCCTGTTCGGATTGACCTCTAGCCAGCTGGACAAGGTCATGGCTGCCGCCATGAACGGTCGCCAGCAGGACGGCAGGTACTGCGACATCTACCTGCAGGCAGGCGCCGAGCAGGGCCTCACCTGGGATCAGGGGACGCTCAAGGGCACCGCCAGCTCGATCCTCAACGGGGCCGGTGTGCGGGTGGTGATCGGTGACAAGACCGGTTACTCGTACACCGACCACGTGAACTTCACCAACCTGCGCCGGGCGGCAGCAGCAGCCCGGGCCATCGCCGACCACTCGCGAGACACCAAGCCGCACCGGGCGGATAGCACGATTTGCGGTGCCGGCACGCCCCACGATCTGTACGCCATCGCGCAGGCACCGGTCGCGGTGGCGCTCCAGGAGAAGATCGCCCTGCTCCGAGCGATCGACGAGGCGGCCCGGGCCTATGACTCGCGCATCCAGAACGTCACTATCAACCTGGGCATCGAGGAGCACAGCATCATAATCGCTACCTCCTTCGGCGAGGTGGTGATCGACAAGCGTCCGCTGATCCGGCTGCATGTCTCCTGCCTGGCCGTGGACGGCAAGCGCCGGGAGACCAGCACCTCCGGTGGTGGTGGTCGCTACGAGTTTGGCCGGCTTCTGCAGGACGAAATGTGGCGCATGCACGCATTGAGCGCCGCCCAGCAAGCTGTAGCGCTGCTCAGCGCGGACCCGGCGCCGGCGGGCGAGATGACCGTCGTGCTCGGCTCCGGCTGGCCCGGGGTGCTCATCCACGAGGCGGTCGGGCACGGGCTGGAAGCCGACTTCAACCGTAAAGGCACCTCCGCCTTCAGCCGCCTGATCGGACAGCAGGTGGCCTCCACGCTCTGCACCGTGATCGACGACGGCACGATCGCATACCGGCGTGGCTCCCTGAACGTGGACGACGAGGGCACGCCAACGGGCCGGACGGTGCTCATCGAGAACGGCATCCTCAAGGGCTACATGCAGGACAGGCTGAACGCAACGCTCATGGGAGCACGGCTGACCGGCAACGGTCGGCGCGAGAACTACCGCTTCGCCCCCATGCCCCGGATGACCAACACCTTCCTGGCCGGCGGCCAGTCCACCCCGGAGGAGATAATCGCCTCGGTCAAGTATGGCCTCTATGCCACCAATTTCGGTGGCGGGCAGGTGGACATCACCAACGGCAACTTCACGTTCAGCGCCACCGGCGCCTGTCTGATCGAGGACGGCAAGCTCACCCGCCCGGTGAAGGGAGCCACCCTGATCGGCAACGGCCCGAAGGCGCTGCACCGGGTCTCCATGGTCGGAAACGACCTGGCGCTCGACAAGGGCATCGGCACCTGCGGCAAGAACGGGCAGGGCGTGCCGGTCGGGGTCGGTCTGCCCACCATCCGTATCGACGCCGTCACCGTCGGCGGTACCCGCGGTTGAGAGGAGAACAGAGATGAACACTCAACGTTTGGAAGATATCGCCGCCTTCATCGTCAGCGAAGCCCGGCGCCTGGGCGCCACCGACTGCGACGTGGCCATCAGCGCCCACAGCGCGGCCGAAACCGCGGTGCGCATGGGAGCGGTCGAGCAGCTGGAAAGCAACCAGGGCAGGCGGCTGCGCTTCCGCGCCTTCGCCGGACAGAAGAGCGCCAGCACCTCGACCTCCGACTTTGCCCGAAGGTCGCTCACGAAGATGGTCCGCGACACGCTGGTCCTGGCCCGGGCCTCGGAGCCCGATCAGTTCGCCGGCCTCCCGGACCAGAAGCTTCTGGCTACCGCCATTGCCGACCTCGGGCTCTGCGACGACAGGCTCGGCAAGCTGACCCCGGATCGCCGGATCGCGCTGGCGCTCCAGGCCGAGTCGGCCGCGCTGGCCGCCGACAAGCGGCTCACCAACTCCGAGGGCGCGAGCTTCTCGGATCGCGCGTCGGTCGCCGTCTACGCCAACTCCCGCGGCTTCCTGGGCAGCTACCGGTCGACCGCCTGCTCCCTGCAGGTGGCCGTGGTTGCTTCCGAGGGCGAGCAGATGCAGGTTGGCGATTGGTCGTCCTCCAGCCGTCACTTCGACCGGCTGGAGGATGGGCAGGTGGTGGGGCGGAAGGCGGCGGCCCGGGCGCTCGGGCAGCTCGGGGCACGCAAGGTGAAGTCGCAGCAGGTCCCGGTGGTCTTCGATCCGCGTATGGCCGGCTCGCTGCTCGGGCAGTTCGCCGGTGCGGCCTACGGATCAGCGATCTACCGGAACAGCTCGTTCCTGGTCGGCAAGCTCGGCGAGATGGTCGCTGACAAGAGCGTGCAGATCATCGACGATGGGCTGATGCCTGGCGCGCTCGGCTCGCGACCGTTCGACGACGAGGGTTTGCCAACCCGCAAACGCACGATCGTGGGCAACGGCCGGCTGGAGAGCTACTTCCTGGACAGCTACTCGGCCCGAAAGCTGGGCACCACCCCCAACGCCGGTGGCATCTCCAACCTCTACCTGCAGGCGGGCAGCAGCTCGCCGGTAGAGATCATCGCCTCCGTGAAGTGCGGTCTCTACCTGACCAAGGTCTCCGGCCCGGGCTTCAACATCGTGACCGGTGACTACTCCCGGGGCGCGGCTGGAATCTGGATCGAGGACGGCCAGCTCGCCTACCCGGTGGAGGAGATCACCATCGCCGGCAACGTGCTGGACATGTTCGGCGCCATCGAGGCGATCGGCAACGACCTCACGTTCCGCTCCAGCGTCTCCGCCCCGACCATCAAGATCGGGCGGATGATGGTGGCGGGAGAGTGAAGAGCGCGGACAGGCTACCCGAGACGATTTGACCGGGCAGGGTGGGGAGGTCGGGCCTGGCAGCCCGGCTTCCCTGCCCGCTCGCCCGGTCGGCTACAAGGCGGTTCGGGGCCTCCTGCTCTCTTTTCGATTCAGTTCCCAAGCACACTCATTGCTAGCAACAGCCTTCCTGCCAACTGATTCGCCTGGTGTCCTAGCCTGAGACGCGGAAGCTTTCGCATGCACTGGCAGCGCCAGCGAATCAAGCATCTCGCCGCCGGGCCGGCAGATGCTCATCACCAATGGTAGCCCGGTACACAGCAGCTCGCATGCAAATGGAGAACACATGCGTACCGACACGAACAAGCACATTCTTGTGACCAGCACCTCTCGTTGCAGCCTTCTTCTCTCCGCTCTCCTCGGGCTGAGCGCCTGCGCCGGTGCGATGGCCAACCCGCCGGCAGGGCACCCCGATCCGGTCGACCCCGGCGTCCGCGGTGGCACAGCCGGCGCCGGTGCACCGCTCGCCGGACTGACCGCTGACGAACAGGCGGCCTTCCAGGACGGGCTGGGGGAGTTTTCCACCCCGGAGGGAGTGGACGAGGGCCTCGGCCCCCGCTTCAACGGGGAATCCTGCGCTCAATGCCACGCGCAGCCGTCCGCGGGCGGCACCAGCCCGCGCATCAACCCGCAGGTGGCCAGTGCCACCAGTTTCGGTGCACGGAACACGCTCCCACCGTTCATCATGGTGAACGGTCCGGTGCGGGAAGCTCGCTTCAAGTTCAACCCCAACGGCACCAGGGACGGCGGCGTCCACGACCTGTTCGTGATCACCGGGCGCAGCGACCTGCCACAACCGAACCAGTGCAACATCCAGCAGCCCGACTTCGCCACCGCGATCGCGAACAACAACATCATCTTCCGCATCCCGACCCCGACCTTCGGCGCGGGGCTCATCGAAGCGATCCCCGATTCGGCGATTCTGGACAACAAGAACGCCAATCAGGCGGAGAAGTACCGGCTGGGCATCTCCGGACACGAGAACAGGAGCGGCAACGACGGCACGATCACCCGCTTCGGCTGGAAAGCGCAGAACAAGTCGCTGACCATCTTCACCGGTGAGGCCTACAACGTCGAGCAGGGAGTCACCAACCAGCTTTTTCCCCAGGAGCGGGAGGGCGACAAACGGTGCCTGTTCAACGCCACCCCGGAGGACCACACGCACCCGGAGAGGAACGGGGCGCTGCAGGCGATCAGCGATGTGGACCGCTTCGTCAACTTCATGCGCTTCACGGCGCCGCCGGAGCCGGCCAATCCGAACGACCCAGGCATCCAGCGCGGGCGGCGCCTGTTTGATGCGGTTGGTTGCGCCACCTGCCACACCCCGACCCTGCACACGGACGAGTCGTCCGTCGGCGCGCTCAGCGGCAAGGACGTCAACCTCTTCTCGGACCTGCTCGTGCATCACATGGGCAGCGGGCTCAGGGATGACATCGTGCAGGGCGGCGCCGGGCCCGACGAGTTCCGCACCGCTCCGCTCTGGGGAGTTGGCCAGCGCATCTTCTTCCTGCACGACGGGCGCACCAAGGACCTGCTCGTGGCGATCAGGGCGCACGCGAGCGACGGCTCGGAGGCCAATCGCGTCATCGGCAGGTTCAACGACCTGTCGCGCGACGACCAGCAGGCTATCCTGAACTTCCTCAGGAGCTTGTGACGAGACTGCCGACGTTTTTCGGAGGAATCTGCGCACACGAGAAGGAAGGTTGACGCATACCATTTCTTCGGGTGGATGAAAATATCGCCCGGGTATGTCTAAACTTTTCTGCCTGCAGCAGTTGGGTCACTGCTCGATGCACTACTGGGGACAGGGGTAGACGAGACGTCTGCCCCCACCTGGTATCGTCCGCACAGTAACCCTCTGCTGTATTCAGCGGCAGCTCTCGTTTGCGGCGCTATCCCCGAGCCACGGTGGACGTAGGTGGTTCTTGAACGGCAAGAGTCGGGAGATCGGTGATGGTCTCCCGGCTCTTTGCTTTTTTTGAGGCTACTTCGTTTTATAGTCGGGTAGGCAAAAATCTACATCGGCAGGTCCTGCCGATGTTAGCGGAGCCTTGCGCTAGCGATGTCCGGATTAGTTCAACTTAGTAGTTATACAGCCGCGTACAGGCTTTCCTAACACAGGAGCCCCCAAAAAGATCGCGGCTCAGCGGCCGCCACCGGCTCAGCAAGCGTATTATCACCAACTCTCGTTCCGGCGGCTGCCCCATAGTACGCTACCCGACTGAAATTGTTGAATGGCCGCCCTTGTAAAGAGTAGGCTTGAGGCACTTCTAGTCAGGCACTTTACTCCGCAGGCAATCAGACAGGACAGTCGTTTCTTCGCAGTGGCAGTCATTCCAGATGGGCAAACAGCCCGCTCAGACGTTCACATCCACAGAACTTTGTCGCTGCCACGTCCATTGAGGACAGTCCTTTCTCCTAATTGCCGCCCAGAAAGGAGCAAGACATGAGCATACTCAAAGTAAACAAGTTGTCGCTCGACCTGGTAGCGCTCGATTTCAGCGATGGACACACACCGAACAACGGCGGACCGACCAAGACTTCCCGCGCCCTGGCGATCATCCACTTAGCGGCCCGCGACGCCTACGCCAAGGTGACTTCCGCCTTCACTCCCAAGCTGGCAGGATTGCCCAATCCGCCAGCCGGCTTGGGTACCGACGACGCTACCGGGGCAGCTGCGGTGCTGGGCGCGGGCATTCGCGCGGCTACCCTGTTGTATCCGGACTTCAGCGCCTTCATCAACGAACAATCGCTGGCGCTGACCGATGGCGCAAACGCCACGGCACTTTTCTACGGCGCCGAGGTTGCCGAGAGGTGGGTGGCGAGCCGGCAGAACGACGGCTCCAGCCTGCCACAAACGGACTCGATGTTCAGCCAGGAGCCAGGGCATCACCGCCCCGATCCGGTCAGCAAACAGCCCAATCTGGGCCGTACCTGGGGACAGGTCGCCCCGTTTGTGCTCAGTAGCGTGGTCACCGATGCGCCGCTCGCTGCTCCACCGAAGCTGACCGACTCGGACTACGCGGCAGCCTTCGATGACGTTTTCGTGAACGGCCGGGACAACACCCCGCAACTGGGCCCGACCTTCCAACAACAGGCTGCAACCGGCCTTTTCTGGGCCTACGACGGGGCCAACAAACTGGGAACTCCGCCCCGGCTGTACAACCAGATCGTGACGGCCACTTCCGTGTTCCAGGGCCTTTCCCACAAGAATCAGGTGAACGCTCTGGCGGCCATCAACGCTGCCATGGCTGATGCCGGGATCGCAGCCTGGTACTGGAAGTATGTGTACGACTTCTGGCGCCCGGTCGTGGGCATCCGCGAGGCCGAGTCCGGCTTTGGACCGACCGGCGAAGGAGACGGAAACACCAAGCGCAAGCAGAAGGGCGACCCATTCTGGCTGCCTTTGGGAGCAGCCAGGAGCAATCCGTTCCCAGCACCGGTGGCAGGAGCACCCGGCGCCAACTTCACGCCCAACTTCCCGTCTTACCCTTCAGGACACGCAACCTTTGGCACGGCTTGCTTCGAGACCTTCGCCGGTCTGGTCGGCATGAAGACGGACGACATCACTGCCACGTTCGTCTCAGACGAGTTCAGCGGCACCACGACCGATAACCAGGGAGTCCTGCGCCCCAGGTGGGAGCAGACCTTCTCGCTCAAGACGGCGATCGAGCAGAACAGGGTCGCTCGAGTGTTCCTCGGGGTACACTGGATCTTCGATCAGGACGGCGGTGTGGCAGTTGGCACGGCTGTCGCTGCAAAGGCCGTCGCCGCTTTCAAGTAGAGGTACGGCCTGAGCACAAAGAGCTTCCGCCTCATCTGAGGTCGGCATCAATCCACGCTGAAATGAGCGAGCCGCGGTGCTTATCTGGCCGCAGCCCGCTTTTTCGATATGAGCATCTCGCCCGGGGCCGACGAGATGCTCATGACCAAACAGTGGCCCGGAACTCAACAGTTCGCATGCAATGGAGACTACATGCAAACGGACAAACGACAGACCCAGCGTCCCCTTCTTACCAGCCGCTTCCGCAACGGCACCGCACTCCTCTTCGCCACCGTCGTGATCAGCGCCTGTGCCGCTGCAGGCAGTGACTCCGGGAATCCCGGCGTCGTCGCCAGCGACGTCAACTCGGTCAGCGAGAGCCTCTCGGGCAACCACCCGCGTCCGGTCGACCCCGGTGTCCGCAGCGGTGCCAGCGCCGGTGGAGCGATCAGCGGGCTCGGCACACACGAGACGGACGCCTTCAACAAGGGACTGGATACTTTCGGGGAGGAGGAAGATGTCCAGGGGGGCCTCGGACCGCGCTTCAACGCCGACTCTTGCGCCGCATGCCACGCCCAACCGGCGACCGGCGGCACCAGCCCGGCGTTGAACCCACTGATTGCGATCGCCACCAAGAGCGGTGCAAACAACTCGATTCCCCCGTTCATCACGCTGAACGGGCCGGTGCGGGAAGCACGCTTCAAGTTCAACCCTGATGGTAGCCGCGACGGTGGCGTTCATGACCTGTTCGTGATTACCGGTCGATTCGACGCTCCCGGTTGCCCCATCCAGCAGCCCGACTTTGCCACGGCGATCGCGGAAAACAACATCATCTTCCGCATCCCGACCCCGACGTTCGGCGCCGGTCTGATCGAAGCGATCCCGGACCGGACCATCCTGGCCAACAAGAATGCCAACCAGGCGCAGAAGCAGGCCCTGGGCATCTCGGGTCACGAGAACCGCAGCGGCAACGACGGCACGATCACCCGCTTCGGCTGGAAGGCGCAGAACAAGTCGCTCACCATCTTCACCGGCGAAGCCTACAACGTCGAGCAGGGCGTCACCAACCTGCTCTTCCCCAACGAGCGCGAGGACGACCCCCAGTGCGTGTTCACCGGGACGCCGGAGGACCACACGCACTTCGACGCGGCCACACCGCTGGATGCGCTCAGCGACGTCGACCATTTCGTCGACTTCATGCGCTTCTCGGCACCGCCGACGCCGGCCACCGATTCGGGAAACGGACGCCAGCTCTTCGAGCAGGTCGGCTGTGCTTCCTGCCACACGCCGACGCTGCACACCGGCGTATCGTCGGTTGCGGCACTCAGCAACCAGGATGTCAACCTCTTCTCGGACCTGCTCGTGCACCACATGGGCACCGGGCTCGCCGATGACGTGGTTCAGGGTGGCGCCGGGCCGGACGAGTTCCGTACCGCGCCGCTCTGGGGAGCAGGACAGCGCATCTTCTTCCTGCACGACGGCCGAACCAGCGATATCTACGTGGCCATCCAGGCACACAAGAGCGACGGCTCGGAGGCGAACAAGGTCATCAACAACTTCAACAAGCTGTCGCTCAGCGATCAGCAGGCCATCCTGAACTTCCTGCGCAGCTTGTAACCGGTCGCTTGCGGCTCCCGCCAGATAGCCGCCCGAGATGGGAGCCGGCTGCGAAAGGTTAAGACCGGCCGAAAAGCAGGGGGGCATGCGGCAGCCTCCCTGCTTTTCGCTTTTTAAGAATCTACGATATAGCCTCGTACTCAGACCGGTGCCGGGCGCGTGGTTCTACGAATCCCGATCGGTTTTGTGTTATATCGTATAGTATTTTATTTCTCAGAAAAAAGATGGCGAGAGAAGCGATCCGCCTTGCGGTCAGCGCAGCTCCAGGCAGTGCTGACCGCAAGGCGGCGTATCAAGTCTCCCCGGTGCTGGTATCACCGGTAGTGCCTAAAGGCTGAGCGGAGGAGACCCGGCCCTTGCCAGGCTGCTCGACCGGCGGAGACGGAAGAACCGGCCTAATGGGTCGGTTTCGGTCCGGCACGTCTCTTGTCGGCAGGGCCTGCGGCCGGCCTGCTGACGGCCACATTCACACCCTCGATGAGCGCCAGGGCAGCCATGATGCAACCGAAAAGCACCCAGCCGGAATCTGCCAGGTTGCGTCCCAGATAC
>Ga0066388_100002069_pt1 | contig 11966 bp, 9 predicted proteins | sample PanSoiMetaGPlot6_FD_64539 | JGI IMG/M metagenome (GOLD analysis project Ga0066388, IMG submission 64539) | Tropical forest soil microbial communities from Panama analyzed to predict greenhouse gas emissions - Panama Soil - Plot 6 (Hybrid Assembly) | ecosystem: Environmental > Terrestrial > Soil... | reverse complement strand
CATCTCGGTGCGCTAATGTTTGTTGCGCACCACGCACCGCCGGGTCGGGCGGCAACAGCGCAAGGCTATCTTGCGATCGCCGCAGGCTGTGCAATGGCTGCCGCGATGGGAATCTCAGGCGCGCTGTACGAGGATTTCGGCAGCCGTGCCTATGCGGCGATGGCGCTAGCGGCCTTCGCCGGCGGCGCTTGCGGATTCGTAGCGCACTGGATGCGGCGCGAGCCGGCCCGCTGAACGTGCCTGATAGCGCGGACTGCGATCGCAGGTCGCAACGATGCCGTTGAGCTGGCTGCCCTGCATATAGATCATCTTGCGCGACAAGCCGCCGTGCGCATTGATCCAGCGCTTCACCGAAGCCGGATAGATGCTCCAAAGCGCCTGAGTACCGAGCGGGCTTGTGACGGGGCGTCCGTCGCGATCCGGCATCCACGCGGCGTGGAACCCAAAGCGCGCACGGTCCGTAGCGCAGATGCGCTCGCGCGGGACCAGGCCCAGCACCAGCGTACAGGCCGACAGGCAGTTGCCGTCGACAACCACCTTCTCGCCTGACGAGCGCACCGATGCAAAGGCCTGGAGGTATTGTCCGATTTGTCCGCCGCGATCTTCCGAGATCCGCATGGTCGCGGATGCTGACGTCGCACTCAGCGCCACTAGAGCGGCGCCAATAAATAGGCCCCGAATTCGCATGTCCCCGTCCCGTTATCGTCGCCCTGGTACGAGCTTGGTTGAAGTCTAAGCCAAGCGCGGCGGAAACGGAAAGCTTTGATTCAAAAAAATTCATGCGACCGCTTGGCACATTTCATGAACGAACGCCGGCCTTGGCCAGGGCGCACCAAATCGCGCTTCAGGCCTCCCCCGAATCAGGGAGGCCGATTCTGTGAGTTCCGTCGTCCTAGTTCAGCCCCAAAGCGATGGCGAGGGCGGGTAGACCAGGCCATCGTCGAATCGCAGGCCGTTAGGGCGGTCTTTGCTGAGCAGAAGTGGGCCGTCGAGATCCACAAAGCAGGCCGTTTGCGCCAGCAATACCGCCGGCGCCATCGCGAGCGATGTGGCGACCATGCACCCGACCATGATCACGAAGTTCTGCCGCTTGGCCTCCGCGGCAACGGCCAGCGCTTCGGTAAGTCCGCCAGCTTTGTCGAGCTTGATATTGACCGCGTCGTATTTCCCCGCGAGTTCCGCCAGCGAAGGTCGGTCATGGATGCTCTCATCCGCGCAGACCGGGATAGTGCGCTGCATTTGCGCTAGCAACTCGTCCTTTCCTTGCGGCAGCGGCTGTTCGATCAAAACAACGCCCGCCTCGGCGCAGGCCGCGAAATTGACCCCAACGTCGCGCTCGCTCCAGCCCTCGTTGGCGTCGACAATGAGGGTCGAATATGGCGCGGCGGCGCGCACCGCAGCGATTCGCTCCTCGTCCCCCTCCGCACCAAGTTTAACCTTGAGCAGGGCGCGGCTGGCGGATTTTTGCGCCACTTTGGCCATATCTGCCGGCCCAGCAAGGGATATTGTGTAGGCGGTCGTGAGCGCTCTTGGAGCGGACAGACCCGCAAGCTCATGCACGGGGCGCCCGCTGCATTTCGCGTCGAGATCCCAGAGCGCGCAGTCGAGCGCATTGCGCGCGGCGCCCGGCGGCATCGCGGCTTGCAGGCCAATGCGATCGAGACCATTCTCGAGCTGCGGCCGCATCGCATTAATCTGGGCCAGGACACTGTCGACGTTTTCACCGTAGCGGGCATAGGGAACGCACTCGCCACGGCCGCGTGCGTGGCCCTTGCGCAATTCCGCGACCACCACGACGGCTTCGGTCTTGCTGCCGCGGCTAATGCCAAAGGTGCCCGCAATGGGCCAGTGTTCGATGGCGGTGGTGAGATTTAGGGTCATCCACGACCTGGCCGCGACGGCACGGTTCCCCTCATTGGCACCATGCCTGGCGAGGCTGACGATCAGTCGAACCGGCCCGCCGCGTGCGCGAGCATGGTGTAAACCTTGCCCGTTTCCGAAGTCAGATAGGTTCGCGCTACTACCTGGCCGCGATCGTCGCGAGAAACCTCGTCAAGCAATCGTTCGAACTCGCTGATGTAGCGGTCCACCGTCTGCTTGAACTCGTGATCGCCGCGATACTTTTTGCGAATGTCGTCGAACGCCTGTTGACCCTGCAAAGTGTAAAGCCTTCGAGTGAAAACGTTGCGCTCACCGCGCTTGTAGCGGTCCCATAGGTCCGCGGCCGCGTCGTGGTCGATCATGCGGGCGATGTCGACGGAGAGCGAGTCCAGCGACTCGATCGTGTGCCGGGGTGGCCGCTCTTCATTTCCACGCATGGAGGTTTCGCGTGTGGTCTCGCGCGGGAATTCTCGCTGCGGCTCGCTTTCCTCGCGCGAAGCGCGGGTGAGGAGATCAGACAGCCAGCCGCGACCGGGCGCGCTTGGTGCCGAACTGGGCTGGGGCGCCTCGCTGCTGCGGCGCGTCGGCGAACCGGTGGGGCGTGGCTGATGCTCCTTCCGCGGCGCCATCTCATTGCGTGGAGGTGGTTCATTGCGCACGGGCACCTCGTCACGCGGCGGCATCTCATTGCGCGTCGGTATCTCGCTACGTGGTGGTTCCTTGCGCGGCACAGGGTCGTTGCGTCCGCCGACGACAGCAAGCGTCGGCTCCTCGCGCGTGCGGCGCACCGGTTCGACCGCATCGAGATTCCGGCCGTGGCGGGCAACGATCCGATTGAGTTCGGCCAACGCTTCGATCTGGTCGACAATGACACGGCGCATCTGCGCTGCACTTTCGGCAGTTTCTTGCGGAAGCTCGAACACACCTCGCCGCAGTTCGGCACGCGTCACCTCCAGCTCGCGATGCATCTCCGCCGCCATCTGTTTCATGCCCTGCACGGCGTCTGCGAACCGGTCGCTGGCGTTCTTGAACAATGCCTGAGTGTCGCCCGTGGTCTGTTCGTAAAGCCCCCGCATAGCTTCGGTTGCCCGATGCCGCTCTTCCTCGGCGTTTTCTCGCACCCGCTCATACTGCTCGCTGATTGCGCGCGTGCCTTCGGCGCTTGCCTCGGAAACGAGGCGAGCGACCTCGCGAGCGCGGGAAGATGCTGCTTCGAGTGACTCATCGAGCAGGCCGGAGAACCGGCTCAAGCGCTTTTCGAGATCCTCGGTTCGAATGTCGAGGGTGGCAACTAATGAATCGAGCTGAACACGGCGCTCATTCACCCTGTCGTCGGTGCGCTGGTTGCTAAGATCGATAATCTCAACGGCCTTGGCGAGGTCGCGGCCGTGAATATCGAACTGGCGGGCGAGCTGGCTGAGGTCCGTGACGACCTGCGTGGTAATGTCGCGGAAACTGGCGATGTTCGTCTCAACCCGACCGGTCACGTCGCCCGTCGAGGTCGAAACTTCATTCATGGCGGTCACGAATTCAGACACCCGCATCATCAGCGTATTTTCAAGAGCGCCCATGTTCTCATGCGCTCCGCTGAGCACTTCCTGCAAGAGGATGTTTGCTTCGCGCAGCCGTTCGAATAGCGAAGTGGTGTCCGCACGAAGCATGGTGTGCGTTTCCAGCATCTCCTTGACGCTTGATGTCGCAGTATTCCTCGATTGCACGATGGCATTCTGAGTAACTTCGTTAAGCTCGTTCAACGTACGCGTAACGGCACTCGTCGCTGCTTCGCCCGCACCATTGATCATGCGCGAGATTTCATTGCTGTTGTCCATCATCGTACGCGTGAAGGCAAAGCCCCTTTCTTCAATCGCCTTCAATGCTTTGTCGGTCGCGCTGGTCACCTCCCGCGTGAACAGGTCGCCTTTTTGGGCGAGGGCGGCCAGCACGCCGCCGCTCTTTTCGGACAGCACGGTGCTCATTTCATTGCTGCGCCGGCTGACCGCGGTTGCTATCTCGTCGGCCTTGCCGACAAAGCTGCGGGCGACCTCTTCGCTGACGCCGACAAGCGTTCGCTCAGCTTCGCCGGCGCTGTTGCGAATTGCTTCGGTGGTGCTCAGCGCGAGCTGACCAAGAGATCGTTCGGCTTCGGCTGAGTTGACCTTGATCGCCTGGCTCAGCTGCTCCAGCCGCGCATTGAGGGCATCGGCGGCTGCCCTGCTGCGTGTCTCGATCTGGCTGGTGACCGTCTCTGCACGGCCGACAAGCAATTCCTCGAAGCGATCGATGCGACTATCGAAATTATTGGCCACCTCAAGGGCGCGGGCGCCCAGCGTCTTGTCGATCTCGCCAATCTTGGCGCTGATCGAGTCGGCCACTTCAAGTCCGCGGGAATTGATTGTGCCGGCGACTTGGTCGATACGGTGGTCCAGTGCACCGACTACGTCCTGGCCACCTTCGGTGAATGCCTTGGCGAGATCAGACACTCGTGCGACCAGCGTCTTCTCGAACTGCGCTAGTCGCTCATCAAGCGAGCTTGAAATCTCTCCGGTATGGCCGGTGACACGCTGATCGAAGGTATCGATGTAGCTACGCAAAGCTTCAGCGACGTCTTGCGTACGCTGACCAAGCCGTCCAACCAGTTCGCCGCCGTAGTTCTTTACGGTATGGTCGAACTCGGTGATGTGGCGGGTGATCAGGTTGCCGAGATTGGTGGCGTCCCGAGAGATCCTCTCGGTGATCTCGGTGCCGCTCTGGTTGAACATGCTCTCAAACGCCTGCAGGCGTGTGCCGAGCATATCTTTGACGGTGTCGCTGTTGCTGTTGAGCGCAGCGACCATTGCCTCACCGCTCTCGCGGAAGGTGTCGGCGACTGCTGTGCTGCGGTTCGCGATGGTATCGGTGATGTGGGCGCCCGTTTGTTCGAGCTTTGAGACCACATCGCCCCCGCGCAGGGAGAGGTCGAGGACAAGCGCATCTCCGGTCGAACGCAAAGTGGTGTTCACTTCGTCGGCGCGTGAGGCGATCTGCTCGGCGAGACGGTTGCTGGTGTCGGTGAGGGCATCGGTGAAATGCTGCGAACGGTTCGCCATTGTTTCGATGGTGACGGACGATTTCTGCGCGAAACTCTGGGCAACCTGATCGAGACGCGCGCTCATCATTTGCTGGAGACGGGCTGCCAGCTCGGCAAATTCGTTGTGTACATGCTCGGTCTTGAAATTAAGACTTGCCGAGAGGCGCTCGCTAGCGGAAGAAATCGCCGTGGTTGCCTGGTCGCTTGTTGTTTCCAGTCGGTCGAGCAGCGTCGAACCGCGCTCGCTCAGTGCGTCAATCATGGAATCACCGGCATGGCCAAGCGCCAAGGTGATGTGTTCGCCTTTTTCGGTCAGTGAGCGGGTGACGCGTTGCGCCACCTCATTGACCTTTTCGGCCACGAGATCTCCGACCGAGGTCACATCGTGTGCGAGATCGAGGTGCACGCTGGCGATGGCGTTGCGGACGTGCTCGGCCTGGTTGACCAGGGTTTCACGCTGGTTGGTCAGCTCGGTAAGCAGATCGCGAATGCGGACTTCGTTATCATTGTAGGCGCGCTCGAGCGCGGAAACCTCGTTGTGCACCAGCGCCTCGAGCTCGGCGGCACGTGCGAGCGCCCGTTCGACGCCGTCGCCCATGGCCGCGACCTCGCGGCGGATCGCCTGGCCCACAGTGACAATCGACTCGGTCGCAATGGATTCAGGCTGCGCTAGGCGCATCGCCACTTCGGCCATAGATTCTGCGACCGCTCGCATGTCCTGGGCGCGATTGAACATGTACGCGAGTACAAAGAAGAAAAGCACGGGCACGGCGATCGCAGCGGCAAGGGCAATCAGGGCGGCGACGCCTACTCCGGAGGTCGCGAAAACGGAACGCATTTCGCTGCCGTAAAGGGCCGCTATGGCTATGCCGCCTGCGGCCCAAATGAAACTTCCAATCGCGGCCGCCATATATGGCGTGCGTCCCGACCGGTGGCGCAGCGCTTGCAGTATTTGCCCGATGCCCGCGCGATCGTCGTTTGCGGCGCGACGCGGTGCAGTATCGCCACTCGGCCAGCCAACCGGCGATGCTTCCTGCGGGAATAGATCGCCGGCAGCCGGAGGTGTCGCGGCTGCCGCGTCACTGTCAGCGGCGGCCGGCGCAGGAGAGGCACCCGAGCCCGCTTCCGGCGCGCGAACATTGAGGGCCTCCTGGATGGCGGAAAGGGCCTCCTCCGTCGCGTCTTTTGATTTCTGGGGACTATTCGCCATATCGGTCGTCACCTCGTCTTTACGCCGGACTTTTCGCCGCGGTCCGGACCCTCACGATGAAGCGAGACCGTGCCGCGGAGGTGGCAACCGCTGCGGGCATTTCCCACCGCAAGCTCGCCGATTTATCGCCCATCAACCATCCTATCGCCTTGGCAAAACGAAGGAAACTACGCTGGTAAGCACTTTTTCATCATCGTTAACTGATTGCTAACCTTAACTGTCGTGGTCGTCCAATACCCTCGAAAAAACAGTCGTCACCGTCCAATTGCGGCCGTAGTGCGGCCGAGGTGAGCTGTGGAAAACCAGAGCGTGGCGATTACGCCGGCTTAACCACCGCCATTTTTGCTCGCCGCTGGGACTCCTATGTGGTCCCGCATTTACCTGGATTTCGTCCCTTTCAGGTCAAAGTCCCCGGCAACAACAAAGGCAATGGGAGGCGGGGATGGCGCAAGTCGCTGTCGGAGCTTTTCGGCAGGAAAACGCAACGCGCAAAGGCACAGTTCTGGATCGTACCCATCTGGAGCGCATGACGTTCGGCGACCGCAACCTCGAACGGGAAGTGCTGCAGCTTTTCGACCGCCAGGCTGAGTTGTTGATAGGGCGCATGCGCGTAAGCGCGCCACGAGCAGTTGCAACACTGGCGCATACTCTCAAGGGATCGGCCGCGGGAATAGGCGCCAGCCGCGTCGTGCGTGCCGCCGAGGACACCGAGCTATCCGCAAGCCGCGCTCCGGCTGATTGCGGCCGCGCGATCGATCAGCTGGCCGAGGCAATTGAGGAAGTCCGGATAGAGATTGGCGTCATATTGCGCATGCAATGATGCGGTGATGGCGCCGGCGTGAGAATGACTATATAGAAGCCGCCGACACCTCTGGCTCAACCATCCTTGCTTTCTCTTCCATATGCCGAAGATCACCTACACCGACTCCAGCGGTACCGCCCGCACGGTCGATGCCGAACTCGGCTCGACCGTGATGGAAACCGCGATCCGCAATAATATTCCCGGCATTGAGGCGGAATGCGGCGGCGCTTGTGCCTGCGCGACGTGCCATGTCTATATCGACGAAGCCTGGCGCGAGAAAGTCGGCGGCCCATCGCCAATGGAAGAAGACATGCTTGATTTCGGTTATGACGTTCGGCCGAATTCGCGCTTGTCATGCCAGATCAAGGTGACGGAAGATCTTGATGGGCTCGTGGTGAGCACGCCGGACAAGCAAGCGTAACCAAATAAAAGTGTGCGCATGGAACCGAACAAGGGCACGGTTCTTGTTTGGTCAACGCAGAGATAGCCCGTGCCTTCGGTTGGAACCACATGCTGTATTGCCGGCGGAGGTCCCGCCGGCATGATGCTCGGCTTTCTGCTGGCGCGCGCCGGCGTTCCCGTCCTTGTGATGGAGAAGCATGCAGATTTCCTGCGGGATTTCCGTGGGGATACCGTACATCCCTCGACGCTGGAGATGATGCACGAGCTTGGATTGCTTGATGAATTCCTCAAGCTGCCGCATTCGATCGTACGGCAGGTCACTATGCAGATCGGCGAGGATCGCGTGGTCATCGGCCATTTCGAGCATTTGCCAGTACATTGCAAGTTCATTGCACTGATGCCTCAGTGGGACTTCCTCAATTTCATCGCGGAACATGCCAAGCGCTATCAGACGTTCGATCTTTGCATGTGCACGGAAGCGACCGATTTGATTGAGGAGAACGGCCGCATCGTCGGCGTGCGCGCGAAGACGCAAGATAGCGAGTTGGAGGTCCACGCGGATCTTATCGTCGGCTGCGACGGCAGGCACTCTACCGTGAGGGCGCGAGCCGGCCTTGAAAGCGACGACTATGGCGCTCCGATGGACGTGATGTGGTTTCGCCTGCCGCGCAAGCCAGGCGACTCCGACGAGACCGTCGGGCACATAGAAGACGGCCGCATGATCGTCATGCTCAACCGCCTTGAATATTGGCAATGTGCTTATGTCATCCCGAAAGGGACAGCCGAAGAGGTCAAGCGGTCCGGGCTCGGCAAATTCCGCGCCATAATTGGCGATATGTCTCCGTTCACGCGCGACCGGCTCGATGAGATCGATACCTGGGACAAGATCAAGCTCCTGACCGTGGCAGTCGACTGCTTGCGTCGATGGTACCGGCCGGGATTGCTGTGCATCGGGGACGCGGCGCACGCGATGTCGCCTATTGGCGGTGTCGGTATCAATCTGGCCGTGCAGGATGCAGTCGCCGCCGCCAATATTCTCGCCGAGCCATTGCGCCGCGGGAGGCTAACGACTGCGACGTTGCGAGCGGTGCAGCAGCGCCGTGAATTTCCCACCCGTTTCACTCAACGCGTGCAAATCGTCCTGCAGGATAGGATCATTAGCCCGGCGCTCAAAGGCAAGCGACCCACCGCGCCATTTATTATGAAAATGATGCAATGGCCCCTGCTGCGGCGTATTCCGGGCCGGGTGTTGGCGCTTGGCATAAGGCCCGAGCACATCCAAACCCCGGACATTGCTCCGGCGCAAATCACGGCGTCCTAGAGCAAGATCTCTTCAGATGGAATCGTCAGCCCGCGCTTGCCGCGGGCATGACGTCTTAAAGATCGGTGCAAATTCAAAGATGTTGATGGCATCGGAAGTCGAGTTTGCCCGACTTGCGAGACACAGAGCGTGTCAATCTCGATAGAGCCCGCTCAAGCTCAATAGAGTCCGTGCTAGGGTTTCATACCGGCCGGCGCGACCTGCGAGGACTTGAGCCCCATTTCGTCGAGCGCCTTGCGCACAAGGCCTGACACCTTTGCTTCCTCGATGAAGTCGCTCACATAACCAAGAGCGGCTGGTTTGCCTTTCGGCACACAGACCGCCGTAGTGGAATTGAGAAATGCGTCGTCGAGAATACGCGAGCCAGCGATCTTGCCGACGAGACCGGACAAAGATTCGCGAGACAGAGCAATCGCCTCGATCTTGCCGTCGCGCATGGCGGCTACGGCGGCATCGACACCAGTGAAATCAATGTGCGTTGCATTGGGTGTCGCCTTCTTGGCCGCGCGGAAGGTCGCCGTATTGGCGACGCCGCCGATACCGACGCCCTTGGCATCAGCATCTTTCACGGACTGGATTTTCGCACCCGGCGCGACAAGAAACGTGCTCTGCAGGAGATGATAGGCATTGCCGAAGTCGACGAACTTCTTGCGCTCCTCGTCGACCGGGAGGAAGGCCACATCCCAGCGGTTATGCGCCGCGGAATTCTGAATTTCGCCCGAGGCCTGATGCGGGATGATTTCGAGCGGCACGCCGAGCTTTTCCGCGAGCGTCCGCCCGAAGGTGACGGCTACTCCACGAAAGGAATCGCCATCCTTGATGGCGAATTGCGCCGAGGGTGAAGGCGCGACGGCAATCGCAAGACGAAGCTTTCCGGTGGGAGCGAGTTCCTTCAATGCGGCGTCGTCGGGCATCGTCGTTGTGCCTTATTTCGCGGCACGGGGCGCCACGGTCGCCGACTGATTGGCGCGCTTGATCGCATCTGCGACGAAGCCGGAGGCCTTCACATCTTCGACGAAGCTGCGCAGATATTCTGCACCGGCGGTACGGCCCTTAGGCGTGCCCATGGCTTGCTGGATTTCCATGAAGTGGCCATCCATCACCCGAACCTCCGGATGGTCCTTGGCGTAGGCCTCGAGCGGCTGCCTGACGCCCGCCGCAGCTTCGAGTTTGTCATTGACGAACATGTCGATCATCGCGCGGCCGCCGCCGGCCGGGGCGCGAACCACTGTGGCATTCTTGATGGTGCGGGTCAGATAGAGATCATAGGCCGACTTAAGACCGACTGCGATGCGGACGCCGGGGCGATCAACATCGGCGATCACCTTCAAAGGCGAATCCCTTGGCACAATGTACGTGCCCTCGATGATGACGTAGGGCGCGCTAAACTCGATTTCAGCAGCACGCACCGGCTCGATCGCGACGAAAGCGATATCCCATTCCCCGCTTTTGACCGCGTCAAATACCTTGCCGGCGGCGGGGTAAGTCACGAGCTCGACGGGCACGCCCAGTCGACGCCCGAGCTCGCGCGCAAGATCAGGCGTGATGCCTCTGGGGTGGCCGGTGGCGGGGTCATTCTCGGCGAGCACCGAATTGCCGAGATTGATTGCGGCATGGAGCTTCCCGGAAGGTGCAAGGTCTTTTTTGACGGCGTCCATTGTCGGCTCGGCATGAAGCGCTGGTACGATGCTGCATGCCAGCGCAAATGCCAGCAGCGCGGTTCGCGGTGATGTGGCCAAAAGACCTCCGAACTTCGACTTTCGTGTCGACAGGACGAAGCTTAGGCGATGTCACCACGGGTTCCAAGGCGGCTCGCAAAGCGCACGAGCCCAATCACGCCTGCACATTTTTCCAGCCCGGGTTGTGGTGTTACCCGCTTGACTGACCCTATGGCGAGGGCGAATTGTCGCGCATGTTCGTCGCCTTCTTCACCGAGCTCAAAAGCGCCGGCGTGCCGGTAACACTGCGCGAATATTTTACGTTGATTCAGGCGATGGACGCTGATCTGGCTTCGAGGCGCGTTGAGGACTTTTACTATCTGTCTCGCGCGGCGCTGGTGAAAGATGAGCGCAACCTCGACAAGTTTGATCGCGTATTCGGCCACATATTCAAAGGACTGGAAACGCTCGACGACGTGATCGACGTCGAGATTCCTGCTGATTGGCTGAAAAAGCTCACCGAAAAATTCCTTACTGAAGAAGAAAAGAAACAGATCGAGGCCATGGGAGGTCTCGACAAGCTGCTGGAAACGTTGCGCAAGCGGCTAGCTGAGCAGAAAAAACGGCACCAAGGTGGCTCAAAATGGATTGGCACGGGGGGCACGTCGCCATACGGCGCGTACGGCTACAACCCTGAAGGCGTGCGCATTGGTCAGGATTCCAATCGCAATTTTCGCGCGGTCAAAGTCTGGGACAAGCGGGAGTTCAAGGATCTCGACGACGAGATCGAGCTCGGCACCCGCAACATCAAGCTCGCGCTGCGTCGTCTTCGCAAATTTGCGCGGACCGGCGCGCCTGAAGAGCTTGATCTTGACGGCACCATCAAAGGGACCGCGCACAAAGGTTACCTTGACATCCTAATGCGCCCCGAGCGGCACAATGCAGTGAAGGTGCTGCTGTTCTTCGACATCGGGGGCTCGATGGATTGGCATATCAAGGCCACAGAAGAATTGTTTTCAGCGGCGCGCACCGAGTTCAAGCATATGGAATATTTTTACTTCCATAACTGTCTCTATGAGCGCGTATGGAAGGAAAATCGCCGGCGCTTTCAGGAAACGACTCCCACTTGGGATGTGCTTCACACCTATCCGCACGACTACAAGGTTATCTTCGTCGGTGACGCGTCAATGTCGCCATATGAGATCATGGCTCCGGGAGGATCGGTTGAGCATTATAACGATGAGCCAGGCGCGGTTTGGCTCGAGCGCCTGACGCGCACTTACCCGTCCTGCGTCTGGCTGAACCCGGTGCCTGATAAAGAGTGGGCCTACACTCATTCGATCACGATGGTGCAGCAGCTGATGGGCGGGCGCATGTATCCGCTGACGCTCGATGGGCTCGATCGCGCGACCCGTGAGCTGGCGCGTTAGGTCTGAACTGTCACGAACGTCGCGCCGTCTGGGCTTCCCAACGCGGAATCCATTTGTCGTCTGCCTTGGTATAGACCCGCTTGACGGCGGCCCAAGCAATCATATGCGCACGTCTTTCCTGATCGAGTTCTCCGGCGTGTGCGGCATAAGCGTGGTTGAAGGCCTCGCGATAAATGTCCTGGGCGTGCTCAGGTA
>Ga0066388_100002068_pt1 | contig 11966 bp, 9 predicted proteins | sample PanSoiMetaGPlot6_FD_64539 | JGI IMG/M metagenome (GOLD analysis project Ga0066388, IMG submission 64539) | Tropical forest soil microbial communities from Panama analyzed to predict greenhouse gas emissions - Panama Soil - Plot 6 (Hybrid Assembly) | ecosystem: Environmental > Terrestrial > Soil... | reverse complement strand
CAATGTGTCCTTAACCTCTTGCGGCAGTTTGGAGCTTTCGCTTTCAATCTGCGGCCTGGGACAGGCAGTGCCGTAGCCGATGTGATGAAACTCATGCGCCAGCGTGTTCTCAAATTGTTTCCTTGTCTCCGAGGGATCGAGGTAAAGAAAAATTGCCGGATCAGAGTTCAGTTCAAACACGAAACTGTTACTGCGTGGTTTGATCACTGGATAAATTTTTGCGCGTATGACCGCAGCTTCAGACAAATAGACCAGGGCCCGACGAGCCGCGCTTTTTACATCCGCTTGCTTCCAGGCGCGAAGTGTTCTTGAAAATGACCGTTCTTTGCTCAGCAAGTCGTCGCAGTTAACGAAGGTCTTAAATTCCTCATCAGTAAATGGGCGCTTCATCGCAGAGTCACGACGTTTTAGGCGAACATAGCCATCGCTTTGGAACAACCGCTGCCAATCCGTTTCGCTGAGATTTATTTTTGATTTCCTCTTCGCAAGAATTGCCAACACAGCGTCGGCTTCATCGGTAACTACTTTGACGTCAATTCTCGCTGCGGAAAGAGATTTGCCTGGACAATCCAGGGACTGGAACGCGCCATTAAGCACCAGCATCGTCGCGGCAAAGATGATTAGCGACCGGCGAAATTTCATGTGAGTGCCTTCCTTGCTCGCGGTATATTTCTCTGATGTTAGTGCGGTGCGCCGGCTTCAGGTTTCAGAAAATCAGCTGACAGAGGAATTGTTTCGTAAGAATGGTCCAAGAAATCAGTAGGCAGCGGATCACAGCCGCGCTACAATGCTTCTGCGAATGATGCTACCGGCGACAGAGACCGCCATCGATGTGCCGCTACCTGTCGCTTGGGTGTTCCTGGGCGTTCTCGGAGCAATCATCGGAAGCTTCCTCAACGTCGTAATTCATCGCCTTCCGCTGGAGCAATCAATCGTCTTGCCGGCGTCGAAATGTCCGAAGTGTCTGACAGCAATTCGAGCGTATGACAACATTCCGATCCTGAGCTATTTGATTTTACGGGGCCGCTGTCGAGCTTGCGGCGCCAGCATTTCATCGCGCTATCCCGCAGTAGAGGCAATTACGGCTCTGCTTTTTGCAGCTGTTACGTGGCACGATGGATTGTCGTTCGCCTTGCCATTTGATCTCGCGTTCACAGCTTCCTTGATCGCGTTAATTTTTATCGACGCCGAGCACATGATCCTGCCAAACGCAATTACTTATCCCGGAGTAGTATTCGCCTTGTTGACTCGTCTGATAGTTCCTTATCTTGCTGGGCCGGCGCATTTTGATGACTTGCCGCTGCTCCTGAATTCATTTCCGGCGTTACCGCTCTGGCTGGTCTCTCTGATCGGAGCTGTAATCGGCGCGGTGGCCGGCGGCGGCTCGCTGTGGCTGATGGGGTTTGCCTGGGAGAAACTGAGGGGCATTGAGGCAATGGGTCTGGGCGACGTGAAGATGATGTTTATGGTCGGCGCATTTTTGGGCTGGCGCTTGACGATTCTGACGATTCTGGTCGGAGCGCTCAGTGGCTCCGTAGCCGGAATCGTGGTGATGTACAAGCGGGGCGGCCGAAATTTACAGATGATGTTACCGTTCGGAATTTTCCTGGGCATCGGAGCAATCGTTTCGCTTCTGTTCGGCTCCAAAATCATTCACTGGTACGTGTCGCAGTTTCAATAGAGGCCTATGCCAGCCAGTCGCATGCAAGTCCTGCTGACCGTGCTCGCCGGAATTCTGCTGCTGGCGGTAGTGTCAATTTTCGCAGTCTTCGCGCTGGCGCCCGGAACCGCAGTTGTTTACCAGCCTTTTCTTTTAACGGCATTCGTCGTCATTCTCTTCATCGGTCTGATCTCGATCACCTGGCTGCTGCGCGGTCTGCTGCGCCCTTACAGCGAACTTATCGGTGAGGCTCGACGCGCGCCGGTGGCCCATTCCAGCAAGAACCAAAATGAAGCCGCATTCGTCCTCGAAACTTTTCAATCTGTAATCGCGCAATTGCAGGAGCAGCAGAAGGAATTGCAGCGTTTGAGCGAACACGCCAGCCAGCGCGCCGATTCCGCCGAGCGATTCAGCGATCGAATCGTGGCGAGTATGCCCGCGGGATTGATTGCGTTCGACGCTGATGGAAAAACCACCCTCATGAACGGGCCCGCCCGCAGTCTCTTCCCGGCGGAAGCCGGCGCGGGTGCGCATTACCGATCCGTCTTTGCCGGCGTGCCGGCCCTCGCTGACATGGTTGACGACTGTCTTTCAACCGGCCGTCTTTTTCGGCGCGAGGAAATCGAAACCGGAAATGGCGTCGAACAAATGGCGCGCCTCGGCGCGACCATCGCGCCGATAGATGCGACTACCGACGGCGGCGCACGCGGAGCGCTCTGCTTGATTACCGACATCACCGAAGTGACCCGATTGCGTGAACAGGTCGCCCTCAAACGTAATCTTGAGAGTCTCGGTGAGATGTCGGCTGGACTGGCCCACGAATTCAAGAATGCGATGGCCGCGTTACACGGCTACGCACAATTCCTGCAAAGCATCGATCAGGACGAACAGGGCAAAGCCGCGGCTGATGGGCTTCTGGCCGAAGTCAGAAACCTTTCCGAGATGACTACTGCATTTCTGAATTTTGCGCGGCCTCGAGCGCTGCAACCGGAAGAGATTTCGCTGCCCGAGCTTATCCGGGAGTGTGCGCGTGAATTAGCCCCCTTATTCGAAGCCCGGCGTGTTGAATGTGTTAAGAACCCGGCCGATCAGGAGACTGTGATCCGGGCGGACATTCGTATGATGCGGCAGGCGCTTCTCAATCTACTTCGCAATGCGGCCGAAGCAATCCCGGATGATTATGCGGAGCGGCAGGTGACAATCGAGGCTTCGACCAGCAAAGAGCACGGCAAGTGTTGGGCGACTATCTCGATCCGCGACACCGGAGAAGGTCTTTCGGATCCGCAAAAGATTTTTATTCCCTTCTTCACCACCAAGTCGCATGGCCATGGCGTCGGCCTCGCACTAGCCCATCGTGTCATCACTGAACACGGTGGGTCTCTGACGGCAGTGAATGCGCCCGGTGGTGGCGCAATGTTTACGATTAGACTGCCGGCTTGAGCCAAACTGCTACGAAGTTCCCCATGTCATCGACGTGTTAAGCCAGATCTAATCTGAGTTGCTATTTGATGGTGAGGATCACAATCTCGGGGGTTACGCGAAAACGAACCGGCAAAATGCTGGTGCCAATGCCGGTAGTCACATACAGGTGATGACCGTTTTCATAGACGTGTCCGGCGGCATACCTCTGGCCAAATTCGGACGGTTCTATCGGTCGTCCGATCAAAGGCAGATTCACCTGCCCGCCGTGTGTGTGCGCCGCGAGCAGGAGCGGCAGGGTCTGTGGCAGGTCCGGAAAAAAATCAGGATTGTGAGTCAAAGCAATCACGTTCATGCCTGGCGGAATCTTCGCTACGGTTGGTTTGAACCATTTCATGCGAGTCCAGAGGTCGGGAATGCCTACGAGCCACAGTGGTTGACCGTGCCAACTAACCTGTGTCACGTCACCTTCCAGAACGTGTATGCCGTTTTGTTCGAAGGCTCGCTGCACGTCCTCACCCCCATACCACCAATCGTGATTCCCCAGAATCGCATAGACGCCGACGGGCGCCTTGAGATTCTTCAATACCGATGCTGTGACTTCGGGCGGGACCTCCCGGCTGTGCCAAGTGTTAGGCGACATGTAATCGCCCAGCAGCACAATCAGATCAGGTTGTTGCTGATTTGTAAGCTCAACTATTCGTTGCAGCTTTTGTTCGTTGATAAAATGCGAACCCGTATGCACGTCGCCAATCAGCGCGATGCGCAACCCACTTAGCCCGACCGGCCAGTTGGCGATTTGAATAGTTTCCTCACGAACAATCAGCTGATTTGGTTCGATAAAAAATCCCCAGAACAACGCGCAAAAACTGATTAAAAGGACGAGCGCTCCGCTTATTCGAAGGATCTTTTGCCAAGGTAAGTTGAAGCCACTGGTTGTTACGGGTTTTCGGAGCTGTTGAAATATAAAGATGAGTAAACCTAATAGAACGGCAACGGCAAATACAAATGCAGCGCGCATATGGGATCAGAAACCACCTGGAAAATATTCTCGCCAACGGTCATCGACCAGTTTCTTGATGTCGTCGCGCACGACGAGTTCATCCGGCAGCGTCGGCTTTTTACGTGCATCGATAATAATCGGCGACCTGTAACCCAGGTGATGTCGCACGACACTTGTTTCTGCAGCATAGATATCTGCGGCTGGCTCAAAGCGGGTCCAAGTCGACCAAAGGAAGGCCGGGGTTGAACCGGCGACTCTCGCATTATCATGCAAAATAACCAACGGCCACTCGGCAAAGACGTTCTCGCGCGCAAGTCGCGCCGCCTGACCAGGTTCTTCAGGGTAGAGCGAACCTTCCAATACCAGGCAACCCGCGCAAAATACTTCTGCCCTTCGAATTCCATTCGGTAATTCGCCGCGAAAGGCACGGGGCAAGTCGCGGGAGGCTTCGCCTAATCCCATCAGGATGGCTTTGCTGCCTTCATTAATTTTACCGCTGGTGTAATCAAGCGTATCCATCGACGTATTCGAAAAGATGAAGAAGTCCCTTTCCCACTTTACCCGTGCCAATACGTGTTCTAACACGGTTCGAAAATCATGAAGGTCGATGGCTGAATCAGTGAGAATCAGGAATTTTGTAAGCGCCAGTTGTCCTTCGCCCAGAATGCGAAAGCCTGCAGTCAAAGCCTCGCGCGTATAACGCTCGCGCACGACGGCCGCCGCCAGGGAATGAAATCCGGTTTCGCCGTAGGACCAAAGATCCCGCACGTTTGGCATCACCAACGGGAAGATTGGCGACAAAAGACTCTGCAAGTAATCGCCGATGAAAAAGTCTTCCTGGCGCGGTTTGCCGACGACGGTCGCAGGGTAAATCGCGTCGCGCCGGTGCGCGATGGCCTCGCAATTAAAAACTGGATAATCGTGTTCAAGTGAGTAGTAGCCGTAATGATCGCCAAACGGTCCTTCGGTTCGCCGCAGCTTGGGAGAAGCATTCCCGATCAGAGCGAATTCAGCCTCAGCAACCAGGCGGTGGGCCCCGCCGATTGGATTCTTGGTCATCGATAATTTTCCGCCGCCCAGCAACGATGCGAGAATCAACTCGGGCACATCCTCAGGTAGCGGCGCGATCGCGGAAATGATTAAGGCCGGCGGCCCGCCAAGAAAAACCGTCACTGGCAGCTTCTGGTCCATTTGCTCGGCCGCGTGGTAATGAAAGCCGCCACCTTTCTGAATCTGCCAATGCAATCCGGCAGTCTTCGCCTCATAAACTTGCATGCGGTAAATGCCGAGGTTGTGCTTTCTCGTAATTGGGTTCTCGGTATAAACCAGCGGCAGAGTGATAAATGGTCCACCGTCCTCGTGCCAGGTCGTGAGCACCGGGAGTTCATCCAATCTCGCCGGTCGCTGGACGATTTCCGTCACCGGTCCGCGAGAAACGTTCCGCGTACCTAACTTCAAAAAGTCGCGGACCAACCGGCGGTTCTTCCAAAGCTCAGAACGATTCGGCGGCAGCAGCGACTCAGCGACATTAACGAGCTGTTGGATGAATTGCTCCGGCTTCTTTCCGAAAGCAACTTCAATTCTTCTCGCAGTTCCAAACAGATTGGTAATTACAGGAAAGGCGCTTCCCTTCACTCGCTTAAAAAGTAACGCTGGTCCGCCGCGCTCAATGACGCGGCGGTGGACTTCGGCGACTTCCAAATACGGATCGACTTCGGTTTCGACAGTGATGAGATCTTTTTCGCGTGAAAGCAGATGGAGGAATGTGCGCAGGCTTCGATACATCAAGCGCCGGAGTATAACTCAGGAGTTCTACTTACGCTCGCACTTCGTCTCAACTTCCCGAAAAGTCACCGGAAAATCGGTTTTCGGGATTCGCACGATGTCGACCGGCGCGGTCTCGATCCCCAGCATTAAGCCACAAGGACCACTGCTGACCACCTCCACTTCGACGCGAGTTCTCAGTTCGCGAGCACTGTTGACGATGATCCTGTAACCACTGTCAGGCCGACTACCCATTGAAACCACAACCAACATCTCTCGGGAGAAATCAATTTCCGGCAGCGGTGGAAGTGAGGGAATGTTACTCAACAACCGCTTCCATATGCTGGCCCAGGCTTGGCGGTCGCGAATAACGAGCCGAAGTTCGTCACGAATCGCACCGTTCGATATGGGCATGGTGTTTGACCCAAAGGTCACCACCAGGCGAGTTACGGGAAGCTCTTTTCGTGGGTAGATATTTTCTTGAGGCTCCTGAGGCGCTGGGCTGACAGCGGGAGCAATTAGCGCGACGATGAACAGACACGCCAGCACGTCCTTAAAGAGACGTGCTGGGCGACACTGAAAATGCGTGCCGAACATGGAAAGCTAGTTTTTGCTCACCGCGCGTCGCAAACTGGCGCTGTTCAGATCGAGTTGCGCAACCGGAATCACTTCGACCTGAGAGAATTGCTTCTGTAAAGCAGGCAGAAACTTCTTTGCATCACCGACGACGACCAGGCTGGTGCTGTCTGTGTTGAGGTTTGCCGCGGCGAAGCTCTTGATTTCATCCGGTTTGACGGCCTCGACATTGGCCACGAATTTGTTGATTTCGTCCAAACTTAAACCGTAAAGGGCCAGTGAGGCGACTTGTCCCACCAAACCGTTATTTGTTTCCAGACTGCGCGCGAAGCCACCGATAAGGCTGGCCTTGCGCGGCTTCAACTCGGTTTCTGCCACACTCTCCTGCGCCATCTTTGAGACTTCCTGCAGCGTAAGCGCTGCGACTTCGGCGCCTGATTCGTTTTTGGTTTGGGCCGTGGCGGCAAACGCACCGGCCCAACGCCGCGCGTCGAGAATACTGCCGGCGCCGTAACTCAATCCACGCTTCACGCGGATCTCCCAGTTCAGGCGTCCCGAGTATCCGCTCAGGACTGCGTTAGTCACGATACCGCGAAAATAGTCTGGACTGGTGCGTTTGATTGCCGTTCGCGCCGCCAGCACCGCCGCCTGTCCTGCATCAGGCATATCGATCACCAGCACACGCCGGTTCCCGGCGTCACTCACCGGTGTCGCAATGGACATCTTCGGCAATTCAGTGGTCGGCTTCTGCCAATCACCAAAATATTTTTGCGCCAGCGCGAAACCGTTTTCCGGTGTCATGTCTCCACCAATCACCAGAATGGCATTGTCCGGCCGGTAGAACGAGCTGTGGATACCAGCAATGTCTTCTCGCTTGATGCGCGGTAAAGACTCTGGCGTTCCGGAAAGCGGATGACCGTACGGCGCGTCACGATAGATGACTCTGGCCGCTGCGAAGCGGGCGATCGCCCCGGGCTGTCCCAGTGACACTTTTAAGTTGTTGAGATACTGGCTCCGCAAACGGTTAATCTCTTCTTCTTTGAATGCGGGATTGCGCACGACGTCGGCAAAAATCTCCATCGCCGGCTGGATCCGCGCTGAGAGCACGTCCACGCTAATCGTCGACGAGTCCCACCCGGCACTGGAATTGATAAAGCCACCGAGCGCTTCGATTTGCTCGGCAACCTGTGTGGCACTACGTGTCGTAGTTCCACGAGTAAGCAGAGCTGCCGTCATGTCGGCTACGCCCGCGAGATCGTTCGGATCGACTTCACCGCCACTCTTAATCAACAAACGCGCTGTGACCAGGGGCATTTCGGATCGCTGCACCACGACCACGCGTAAACCATTCGACAACGTCTTCTCTACGGGCTTCGGAAACTGCACGGTGCGCGGAGGTCCGGCCGGCGGTGGCGTGGCTTGAGGCTCCTGCGCGACCACGCAAACACAAAAGGAAACCGTTATCAAAGAAAGCAACCAGAAAGCTTTGACTCGATTAATTAGCGACTTCATTTCGATTGTCCTTTCGGTTGCTTACTTTCGCCGGCCGATTGGTTCGTGGCCGAACTAGACCGTGTCGACTCGGCCAAATAAGTGAAGATGTACCGATTCTCTGCAGTGAAATATTTCCTGGCCACCCGCTGCACGTCGGCAGCTGTCACTGCCTGTAGTTTCTCCAATTCAGTATTGACGCGATTGGGATCGCCCAGCAGCACTGCGGCGTCGCCTAAAGCCTGAGATTTTCCAAGATTTGTCTCACGTTGTCGCAACTGGCTGGCGATGATTTGGTTTTTTGCCTTCTCCAACTCAGCGGCGGCAACAGGAGTGTCCTGCAACTTTTTCACCTCTGCGAGCAAGGCGCTTTCAGCTTCTTCCGGCTTCTTACCGGCAGCCACGATGGCCGTCACGTAAAACAGACCGGCATCTTCCTTCAGGTCGGCGTTAGCGTTAGCGCTTTGCGCCACAACCTGCTGATACACGAGCGATTGGTACAGACGTGATGAACGTCCTTGCGAAAGAATGATATCTGCCATGTTTAGGGCTGGCGCATCTTCGCTCTTTTCTGACGGCACAAGGTAAGTAATCCCGACGGCCGGCAACGGAACGTTGCTTCCATATTCGGTGAAGCGTTTCTCGCCGGTTCGCGCGGCTTCTTTTACCCCAACGCGCGGCAACGGAAGATTCGGCTTAGCGATTGGCCCGAAATATTTGTCGACCCAGGCATCAAGCTGTTTCGGATCAAAGTCGCCAACCACGATTAGCGTCGCATTGTCAGGCCGGTAGTACGTCGAGTGAAACTTCTGGACATTCTCGACGGTGGCCGCTTGCAGATCTTCGATGCTGCCGATCGTCGGCCGCTTGTAGGGATGTGAGTTAAACGATTTTTGCTGCAGCGCGTAGAAGAACTTTCCGTACGGCGGCGCCTGAACGCTCTGCCGAAATTCTTCCTGCACCACCGCCCGCTCAGATACAAAATTGGATTCGTCGACAGTTAAACTCGCCAGCCGCTCAGCTTCGGCCCACAACAACGTCTCGAGATAATTGGACGGAATCGTCTCGTAATAAACGGTAACGTCGTCTTCGGTAAACGCGTTGTTGTTGCCGCCGACGTCCTCAGTCAAACGATCCATCATTTCAGCTTTCATGTTCCTGGTCGATTTGAACATGATGTGTTCGAACAAATGTGCAAAGCCACTACGCTGATCCGGATCGTCTTTCGAACCGACGTGATACCAAACATTGATGGCCACGCTCGGACTTGATTTGTCGACGACGCTGAGCACCCGCAGTCCATTTGCCAGCGTCCGCTCGCGGAAAGTCATTTGCGGCATTTTTGTCTGCGCGACGGCGCCGATCGCTACCCAGGCAACCACAAGCGAGGCGCATACAGTCATGAGAAAAACTCGTCTCATCTTCTTAACTCCTATCTCTTTTCAGATACAGTCCTCGACACGAGAGGGCTCCGAACTGTGGGTCAGTTTAGATCTCAAGCTTTAGCCTGCTGTCAATTTTGCGGCCTAAAGTCTGAAACTCTTAACGCAAGTTCAATCCATATCCAATGGATTCCGGTAAACCTTGGTATCTTTTTCGGCTTTCTTTTTTGCTTCCTGAAACTTCTCTTCCAGCAGGCGGCTGCGATCCTTATGCGAGCTCATCTCCTGGGCAAAGATCTGTTCACGGGTCTGTTTTTGCTTATCGAGATCTTTGACCATGTCTTCAAAAGAAGACAGGGGCTTGTGCTTCTCTTCATGAGAAAGCAGCGTGCCAGTGTCGGCATCAACGGTTAAGGTTGCCTCACAGCATGGACAAACGATAGTAAAACGGCTTGCGTCACCCATAAATTTCAAACGGGACTGAGGTAGCAGGGATAATAGCGCGAGGCGTGCGCCGATGCCAATCATCCAAAGTCAAATGTAGTCGAGACGCTCCAAAAAGCTGAATCATGGTCTGAAATGATGACGTTTCGACACCGTGTTCAGTTCAAGGCCGGAGCAGCAGACGACGTGTCAGAACCGCGAGCGGTAGCGACCGGATCATCTAGATACTATGAATTGGGCAGGGACTTGCTTAGTTTCTACTTGCTTAGTTTCTAATCGTTAGCTTCGATCCGGTCGCTACCGCTCGCGGTTCTGACACTTTGAACGCGGAAGTTGAGCAACACCAGCAGACAATTCAATAGGGCGCAAAAAAAGAGAGAGAGAGCACACCAAGCGTGCTCTCTTCTCATGTCCAATTCTGAGCTACTGACTATGGAACGACTTTCTTAAGCGTGTTTGTGGTTTTCTTGGCGCCCTCCGCGGCCGTGTTCGCAACTGTTTTTGCTCCCGATTTGGTTTTGTTGGCCACGGTCTTCGTAGTGTCGACAGCCTTGGGTATTACCTTGCTGGCCCCTTCTTTGGTTTTATCGATCGCGGTGCTGGCCCCTTCCTTGGTCTTGTCGACAACGGTCTTCGAAGTGTCGACTGTTTTTTCACCGACGGTGGTACTCTTGTCTTTCACAAACCCGGCTGAATCGGCAATTGCGTCGCCGGTTGCCGTTAAGGCCTTCTCAGGCTCGCTCTTCAACTCGCGCTCTTCGCCTGTAGGAGAATAGACCTTCACTGTTCGCTTGCCGTCGCGAGTGGTTACGACAATCTTGGAAACGCGCGGATTGTTACGAAAGGTCCGGGTTTCTGTCTTAACTCCATTCTCATTTGTCGTTGTGATTTCCGAATTGTCCGGAGCGGTCGTGGTCGTGGCGACGTTACTTGCATTCGTGTTGGCTTGCTCGCGAGAACAGCTCATCGCCACCATAGACAGCGACGCGATCGATGCCGCGATCAGAATTCTTTGAATCATTTAGGTGCCTCCTTCCACACTTCAAGAGCTCGCCGTAACGGCAAGCGATATGCCATCTCTTTATGTCCCTTTTTAACCGCCAACTGCCAACAATTGGGTTAGATCAAAACACCGCCGCTGCGGCTGGCAGTATCAAAACAAAACGAACTTCACCGGTGCAAAACCGGCTCAATCCCGCGATTTCGCAAAATTGCCTGTGCCTCATTCGTAAACGCTTATTTTAACTTCACGAAGAGACATCGAAGCTTGCCGAGCGATCCAGCCGATTGTAACGAAGGTGCTATGCTTACTTTAACTGTCAAAAGTAACAGTGTCGACTTGATTCACAGCAGTATTGGCGAGCGGGGAAGGTGAAAATACGGTCCAGTAGGGCGGAACTTCAGAAACATGTGACGCAAAAACGTAAGTTTGAGTCGACCCGCGATCTAACTACAACAGATCCCATAAAACCAATCGCGAAAGATCCCGTTCGACAGCCAGCGCTGCTGCATAACCGCTCGCAGGATGGAGATCCTGAAATGTCCAGCGTCCCATTTCTTTCGAATCTATTCTGCTATTCACCAGCATAGCGGGTGAACCAGGCGATAGCGTTACATCGAATTGATCGAGCGAACAGTACATACCTTCGCCACGCGCTTTGATATAAGCCTCTTTGCGGGTCCAGCAATTGAAGAATGCCTGCGTCTTCAGTTCCGGCGGCAACGAGCGTAGCTGTTCGGCCTCGGCGAGCGAAAAGAAGTTACCCGCCACCTCATCGGTGGCAAAGTCTGGCCGAACGTATTCGACGTCCACGCCGACTTCGCGGTCACGAGCGATCGCTATTAGTGCGAGTTGATGCGAATGTGAGAGATTGAACCGCAAACCTTGAGCTGCCTTCTGGTCCGCAAAATATGGCTTCCCACACTCATTGGTATCGAGTTCTAACCGGCCTGGCTTCATTTTTAAATAGCGGCCCAGAATCAATCGCAACGACGCTCGCGCGACACAAAACCTGCGGCGATCAGATTCAAAACGAAATCTGTCTGCACGAGCGCGATCCTCCAAACAAAGTGCTTCATCAAAGGTCCAGGACCAGTCGACATCAAGTCTGGCTCGCCACACATGAACTTCGTTGGGCCAGATCACGGGCGATGACGGTCCGCGCATCCACTTTTGCAGCGCAGCGCTGGCAGGCTGTGAACAGGCAAACTTATCTCGCTCAAATAA
>Ga0066388_100002067_pt1 | contig 11968 bp, 9 predicted proteins | sample PanSoiMetaGPlot6_FD_64539 | JGI IMG/M metagenome (GOLD analysis project Ga0066388, IMG submission 64539) | Tropical forest soil microbial communities from Panama analyzed to predict greenhouse gas emissions - Panama Soil - Plot 6 (Hybrid Assembly) | ecosystem: Environmental > Terrestrial > Soil... | reverse complement strand
GCTCGAGAACAGCGTGAGGTCCTCGCGCAGGATCGTCCGCAGCAGCGCGTCGATTTCGCTGTCGCGCCCCTTGAAGAACTCGTGATCGCCTTCCTCGAACGCGGCCAGCCCCGGCCACGGGTTCTGCGGATCGACGGCGCGCGGCGCCGGCGGCGCGGGACCGGTGATCGTCATCCGCGGATGCCTCGCAACTGCGCGGTTCGATACGCCTTGCGGATCCGATCGACGAACCTCGTCGGCAGCGGTCCGTCGGGCGGCGCCGGATCCCAGTTGAGCGCGCGCAGCTCGCGATCGATCTGCTCGCTGCCGCGCGGCACGTCGTCGATGACGAGGGGATAGATGAACGTCTCGTTCTCGGGCAGGCCGGCTTTGACGTGCAGCGCCCTCCGCCACTCTCGCCGGAATTCGCGCTGACTGTCGGCCAGCGTCGATCGCGAGAGAATCGGCACGAAGGCGGCGGCGACGTCGATGTTGCGCTCGATCTTGCGCGCCCAGTCGTCGCCGGATCCGAGACGCGACCGGTCGCGCCACACCGGCAGCTTGGCCTCGGCGATCAGGCCGGCGATGCGCGCCGCCGCCGGCTCGTCCTGGCTCGCATAACTGATGAAGATCGACAGCGGCGTGATCGTGTCGGCGGTGGCGTCATCGCCGCCGCCGGCTCGTTCGAGCCATCGCTTGTGCAGTTGATCGACGAACTCAGTCGGCCGATAGCGCGTGAACAGCTCGGTCTGGGTCTTGAAATTGCGGAGGAACTGCACCAGCGCCGCGTCCTCCGCCGCCGCCGGATCGACGACGAAATCGGTGCGATCGAGCGACGACTGCAGCAGCCGCTTCCGGCGCGCCGCGCGCAGGAAGAAGCGGACCAGCCAGCTCGGAAACCGGCAGCCGACGATCAGCATCTTCATCTGCGCGAGGAGGTCGAACAGCCCCTCCGGTCGTGTGTCGTGCAGCAGGTAGACGAACTCGAAGGCGTCTTCCTCGGTCACCACGTAGTTCGGTGTGCTCGACACCTTGCCGAGAATGTGGACGACGACCGGCGGCAGTCCCTTGAGCAGCTCGAGCGTCGCGGCCCGCGTCGTGCCGATCTTGAATTCCGCCAGCGTGCTCGCGGCGCCCGGAGCGTAGGCCATCACATTGGGCGGGATGTTGCGGACCTTTGCGACACAGTCCGCGAGCACCGGGTCGAACGTCGTGGTGACGAATACCTTGAACGGCGTGATCTCCGCGAGCTTGCGGAGCGCATCGGGCATGCCCTGTATGCGCTGCTTCTCGACGTTCGCCAGGATCTGCGGCAGCACGCTGTAGATGCGATTCGGGTTGCCGCCCTGCACGATGTATTCGGATGCGACGGTGCCAAGCGGATTGGGTCCGGCCATCAGCATCGGATCGACAGCCTGACCCGCCGGGCGATTGAACAGCTTTCGATCGAGCTCGGCTGCCACGAGCGAGTAGAGCGGCACGTGCGTCGGTTGACCGTTGTTGGTTTCGGTCTCCACCACCACCAGATCGCGGCCGACGACGGGGACGACGGTGCCTTCCTCGACGTAGTCGAGGAGCACGCTCCACAACGTTTCGTCGTCCTGATCGTTCGCGTCGGATACTACGGCATCCACGGGATCACTTCATGCTACGGCACGTCCGTTTCATTTCTTGAGAGCCGGGTGCACGTAGTTTGCCGGCAGCACGCCGCTCAGGTCGGGGCGGACGCTGAGATAGGTGACGTGATCGGTGATCTCGTCGAAGCCGTGGGGGGTGCCGGCTGGAACGACGACCACGTCGCCGGGCGCGACGCGCCGGCGATCGCCGCCCTTGAACGTGCCGCCGGAACTCGGCCCGACCGCCAGCCGCACGAACTCGGTCTCCGGCGGAAACGGTCGATCGTTTTCGACCGTGCCGCCGGTGACGAGCGTCGCCGCGCCCGAGATGATGTAGAAGACCTCCGTAACTTGCGAGTGGCTGATCGCGCCGACCGGCGCGCCGGCCCGGGTCGGACCGCGCTGCAGGACGCCGACGCCGAGCCGATACGAGCCAAGGTCGGCCACCCGGATCTGGCGATCGGTACTGGCGCCTTCCGAGCCCGTGTACTTCAACACGCTGTCGATGTCGGCGTTCGAGATCGCGACGACCGGCGGCAGTGTCCGCTGCGCCGACAGCCATCCGCACGTGAATGCGACCATGAGTCCGGCGACGACGACGCGAGAGCTTTTAAGCATGGAGACACTCCCGACCCCGGCACGCAACCACATACGCAGAGTCCGTCGTGTCTGCCTTCAGGCGGACCCGTACGAAGTCCGGCTGAAGCTTGACACTACGTGCAGTCGCGAGTCCGCTTACTCGCGCAACCCGAACACGCACAGCGACAGGCCTGAGATCGCCGTCACGTACTGTTTGCCGTCGACCTCGTAGGTGATCGGTCCGCTGACGATCTGCGCGCCGAGGCTCGCTTTCCACAGCAGCGATCCGGTTCGTGCATCGATCGCGTGGAAGTAGCCCTCGCGGCCGCCGGTGAACAGCACGTCCGCCGCGGTCGTCAGAATGCCGCTGTCGGTGACGTCGGTCATCGGATAGCGCCACTTCTGCTCGCCGGTCGCAGCGTCGAGCGCGAGCACCGCGCCCGTCGCGGCCGCTTCGGTCCAGTTGTTGATCGGACCGCGGCGCAGTCCGGGCAACCCCGGCGCGCCCGGCACTGGCAGGTAATTGCGGTTCTGACCGCCGCCGAAGTTGCGGCCTTCTTGGTATTCGACCGGCGTGCCGCCGAAAATCGTCGCGTAGTTCTCCCACGCCGACACGTAAAAGAGCCCGGTGTGCGGGCTGTAGGACGGCGAGTACCAGTTGGTGCCGCCCTGGTTGCCCGGCCACGTCGGTTGACCTGCGGGCTGCACGGTCTGATGCGGCCGGCCGCGCTCGTCGAACGTGTCCATCCAGTTCACTTTCACGAACGGTTTGCCGACCAGGAAGCGTCCGGTCTCGCGATCGAGGACGTAGAAGTTGCCGTTGCGATTCGCCCAGACCATCGCCTTGACCGGCGTGCCGCGCCACGTGATGTCGGCGAGCACCGGCACCTGTACGGAGTCGTAGTCGTAGCGATCGTGCGGCGTGAACTGGTAGTGCCACTTGAGCCGGCCGGTATCGGCGTCGAGCGCGACCACAGAATCGGTGTACAGGTTATCGCCCGGCCGTTGATCGGCATTCCAATCGGGACCCGCGTTGCCGACGCCCCAATAGGTCTGGTTGAGCGCCGGATCGTACGAGCCGGTCACCCACACCGACCCGCCGCCGTGCTTCCACGCCTCGGAGTCGCAGTACGGCTTCGCGTCCGGCGGACACGCCTTCCAGCTGTCGAAGCCGGCCTCATTCGGTCCGGGAATCGTGTAGAACCGCCAGACCTCACGGCCGCTCCTGGCGTCGTAGGCGGCGACGTATCCGCGGATGCCGTACTCGCCGCCGCCGACGCCGACGATCACCTTGTCCTTGACGACCAGCGGCGCGAGGGTCACCGAGTAGCCCGCGGTGTTGTCGCCGACCTTCGTGTTCCAGATCGGTCGGCCGCTTCTCGCATCGATCGCGATCAGCCGCGCGTCGAGCGTCCCCATGTACAAGGTGTCGCCGAGAATCGCGAGGCCGCGGTTGTTCGAGCCGCAGCAGACGATCTGCGTCGGATCGAGCTGATGGCGGTAGATCCAGAAGACGCGGCCGGTCTTGGCGTCGAGCGCGACCACGTCGTTCGGCCGCTGCGTCAGGTACATCACGCCGTCGACGACCAGCGGCGTCGTCTGCCACCCGCCGGCGACCGCGGCCTGGTACATCCATTTCAGCTCGAGGTTCTTCGCGTTGGCCGGCGTGATCTGGGTCAGCGCGCTGTAGCGGTTGCTGAAGTAGCCGCCGGAGTAGATCAGCCAGTTCCGTGGCTCCCTGGCCGCGTTCGCCAGCCGGTCGGCGGTCACCTGCGCGTGGACGCGGAAGGAAGCTGCGGCTGTCAGGAGCAGCGCCAACGTGGCGGTCGATCGTCGCGTCATGATCATCGCCCCTTGAGTGAAAGCAGATACGCCACGACATCGGCGAGCTCGTCGGCCGCGAGCGTCGTCCGGAACGACGGCATCGGCGACGTCGTGAGGATCGTGTACTCGCGGAGATCGCTCTTGGCGAGCGACACGAGTTTTTCCTGGTCGTCGATCAGCTGGACCGTGTAAGTGTCCTCGTTGAGCCGCCGTCCGTTGACGACCTTGCCGTCGCGCAGCACGGCGCGCACCGGACGATTGATCGGCATCATCTGGCTGCTCGGATCGGTGAGCGATCGCAGCAGCGATCCGGCGCTGCGCAGCGCGCCGACTTCGCTGAGGTCGGGCGCGACGTGCGACCCTTCCGCGTCGACGCGATGACAGCGCAGGCAGCCGCCCTTGCCCTCGACCAGCGCCCGACCTCGCGCCGGATCGCCCAGCTTCGCCGAACCGCGATCGGCCGAGTTCATGTTGCGCAGGTAGGCGATGATCCCGGCGAGCTCGGCGGCGTCGAATCTGAACGCCTGCATCCCGGTGCCCTGGATGCCATTGGTGATGACCCGTCCCAGATCCAGATCGGTGATCGCGTTGCGGAAATTCCCGCTGCGAAGATTGACGCCGCCGACGCCGTCGCCGTTCGCCCCGTGGCACGTCGTGCATTGCGCGTCGTAGATCCCGCTGCCGTAGGCGATGTCGGCGGGCGCGTAGTCGCCCGGCGGAGCCGCCGGCGCCTGCCCGCTGATCCGCGCCGGAGCAAGGGCAAGCGCGAGGAGAGCACAGGAGAGCAGCGGATGTGCGCGCACGTGATCCTCACTGACGCCGGATGGCCCGGCTTGGAACGAAATGCCGGCGATTATAGATCGCGGATCGCGACCATCGGCGACAGACGCGTCGCGCGCCAGGCGGGAAACCACGACGCGGCCAGCGCGACGGAGGTGGTCACCGCGGTCGAGAGGACGAACGGCAGCCAGCCGACGTCGTGCAGTTCGAAGAAGCGCGCGACCAGCCAGACCGCGCCGGCCACGCCGACCGCACCGCAGACGATGCCGGCAGCCGCCATCCTGAGGCCGCCGCCGATCACCAGCGAGAACACGTCGCGGCTGGCTGCGCCGAGCGCCATCCGCGTGCCGATCTCGACGGTCCGCTGCCGGACCGAGTAGGAGAGCAGCCCGTAGACGCCCAGAGTCGCCATCAGCAGCGCCGCCAGCGCGAAGAACGTCGTCATCAGCGAGCCGACGCGCTCGAGCGCCATCGACTCGGCGACGACCTCGTCCATCGTCCGCACGTCGTGAATCGGCAGCGTCGGATCGACGCCGCGGACGGCGCGGCGCATCTCCGGCGCCAGCTGCGCCGGCGGCAGCGGCGAGCGCACGACGAACACCATCGGGTAGGCGAGCGCGATTGCGCTGGGGACGTAGATCTGGGGAACCGTCGGATTCCCGAGGCCGTTGTTGCGGACGTCGCCGGCGACGCCGACGACCTGAAACCGCGATCCGGTTGCGCCGCCGAAGCGGCCGAAGCCGCCGATCGGATCGTCGTCGCCCCAGTAGCGTGCCGCCGCCGCCTCGCTCAGCACGACGTGCAGTGGATCCTCGCTGGTGTCGGCATCGGTGGTGAAGCGTCCGCGGCGGAGCGGAATCTTCATCGCCCGGAAATAGCCGGGGCTGGCGATCGCGTAGCTGGTGCGCTCGACGGCGCGCGATTCCACCGGATGCCCTTCGCGATAGATCGTCGTCGAGAGGCAGCAGCCGGATAACGGCACGCCGTTGGCGTAGCCGGCGTCGGCGACGCCGGGCGCCGCCGCGACGGCGTCGGCCAGCCGCCGCTCGAACCGGATCCGCGCTGCGTCGTCCAGTCCGGACTGCTCGGGTATCACCGCAGCGAAGGTCAGCAGGTGATCGGCCTCGAAGCCCGGCGCGGTGCGGGCGAGCGTCCGCAGGTGCGCGATTAGCGCGCCGCTGACGGCGAGCAGCGTGAACGCCAGCGCAATCTCGGCGACGACCAGCGACTGCGACAGCCGCCGCACGCGCGCACCGGCCGACGCGCGGAGGCCGGCATTCAGCACGTCCACCGGCGAGGTGCGGATCACCTGCCACAGCGGCGCGACGCTCGACACCAGGCTGGCGACGACCGCCATCGCGAGCGCGAAGGCGAGCGCCGTCCAGTCGGTCGAGATGTCGTCGGCGTAGGGAATGAACTCCGCGCCGATCGCAATCACGACGCGGACGAGGGCGACGCTCACCGCGGCGCCGGCGGCGGCGCCGGCCGCCGAGACGACGAAGCCTTCGGCGAGAAACTGACGCGCGAGCCGGCCGTGCGAGATCCCGAGCGCGACGCGCGTCGCCGTCTCCCGGACGCGCGCCACCGACCGCGCCAGCAGCAGGCCGGCGACGTTCGCGCAGGTGATCAGCAGCAGCAGTCCGGCGGCGGCGAACAGCAGCAGTAGCGTCGGCCGGATTTCCCGGTGGCTGGCGTCGCGCAGATCGACGAGCTTGGCGGTGTACGAGGGGTGCGCGGCCGGATCGAGCTTCGCAATCTCCGCCGCCGCGCTCCTCACGTCGGCTTCGGCCTGCGCCAGCGAGACGCCCGGCTTGCGGCGCGCGTAGGCGAAGTAGAACGCGTCGCGGGGGCTCGATCCCCTGCCGAGCGGGTCGAGGAAGGTCCAGATGTCGGTGTCGAAGCCTTCGCCGCCGGGCGCCGGGACCGGCAGGCGGAATCCCGGCGGCATCACACCGGTGATCGTCAGCGCCCGGCGATCGAGCGTCATCGCGCGGCCGACGATTGCCGGATCGGCGCCGAGGCGGCGCCACAGCCGGTTGGAGATCACCGCGCCGCTGTCGTCGGTGAACCAGCGGCCGGCGATCGGCGCCGCGCCGAGATTGTTCGCAAGCGTCGGCGTGACGGCAACCGCGCCGACGTGCTGCGGCTCACCCGGCGAGGTGAGGGTGGCCTCTCCGAGGCGGAACCAGCCGAACGCGTCGAAGCTGCTCGTCCGGCGCTGGTACTCGAGCAGATCGGGCAGCGTGTGCGACGAGAACTGCTTCGGCTCGCTGAACCGCGCGCCGTAGAGGGCGACGAACCGGTTGCCCTCCGCGTACGGCAGCGGCGCCAGCAGCACGGCGTGGACGACGGTGTAAATCGCCGTCGTGGAGGCGATGCCGACCGCAAACGCGATCGACGCGAGTAGCGCAATCGCTTTCGCGCCCGACCACGACCGCACGGCCTGCGACAGCGCCGCGATCACGCGCGCATTTTACCGCGCGTCGAGGTCCCCTTACTGCGCGCCGAAGGCCGGGCGCGGAAACGACATCGTTCCGTCCCGAGGTACTACACCGCGAGCGCGAGTGTCACCGCCGCAATCGTCTTTCCCGCGCGCAGGTTGTCGGGAATCGCCAGAATCGCCGTGATGAACACCACCCACAGGATGGCGACGATGTTGATCGCCGCTCCGAATCGTCCGAGCTGCCACGGCCCTCGCGCCGCATTCGACGATCGACGGCCGCGCCATCCGAGATAATCCGGCGCGATGTAGGCGACGTAGAGGCCGATCACGGTGATCGAGGCGTGACGATGTCGGACACGACGCAGTAGCGCGTCGGCAGACGCTGGCGTCCGACAATGCGCCGGAGCAGATCCTCGAGATGGACGATCGTCTCCAGGTCGTCGCTGGCCGGGTTCAGGCCGATGATTACATCGCCGCAGCCGTGGCTCAGCCCGTCGAGAATCGACAGCAGGATTTCGTCCTCGTCGTCTCCGGGGCTGTTGGGCTGAATGCGCGAGCCGAAATGGTTCGCGCCGCCGATCGCGATGCCTTTCACGACGGCGGCGATGACTTCGCTGCGGAGACCGCCACGGTAGCGGCACGCCCAATCGGCCGCCGAGGGGACCGAGGAGGATATTCTTCAGGCCCGCGATCGTCAGCCCGGCGACCTCGGCGGACGACGGACGGTCCAGCGACCGCTCGAGCGCATCGGTCACGCCGTCGCCGACGAACGACGCGGATGCGATCTCGCTGATTGGCAGTGCCGCGAGGCTGGGTCGCGCGTCGTTTCTGATCTGCGGATCGGTCGTGCCGCCGACGAGCAGGTCACCCTCCTTGAACTCGTTGGCGAACGCGAACGTCTGCTGCAGATCCAAGTTACCGAGGACGCAGCTTGACGACGCGTTTGGTGCGCGTCTCGGCGACGTAGATCGATCCGTCGCGCCCGACGGCAAGATCGTGGACCGCGTTGAAGACCGGATCGCCCTTGGCGCCGAAGCCAATCGAGGCGACCGTGCGCCACTCGCGATCGAGCTTCAACACGCCGGTCGACGTCGGGTCGTAATCCGCTCGGCGGACTCCGACATAGATGGCGCCGCTGCCGTCGACCGCGACCGAGAACACGCGGCCGATCGATTTGGCGCCGAGCCACTCGCGCTTGAAGACCCCGTTGCGATCGAAGACCTGAATGCGTGAGTTCTCGCGGTCGGCCACGAACACGTCGCCGCCCGGACCGAACGCGAGGCCGTGCGGATTGCTGAACTGCCCGGTACCGCCGCCCTTCGAACCCCACTCGCGCACCAACGCTCCGCGTCGATCGAAGAGCGCGACGCGGCTGTTGACGTAGCCGTCCGAGACGAAGAACGAGCCGTCCGCGAGAATGGCGATATCCGTCGGCTGGTTGAAGTGGGTGGCGTCCCAGCCGCCGACGCGGGGCTGTCCCAGCGTCAGCAGCAGCTTGCCATCGTGCGAGAACTTGAAGACCTGCTGCAGGCCGACGTCGGTCAGCCAGACGTTGTTGTCGGCGTCGATCGTGATGCCGTGCGGCACGAGAAACATCCCGGCGCCCCACGAGGTGATGAGCTTGCCGCTGGCGGCGTCGAGCTCGAGGATCGCGGGCGCCGCGAGCAACTCCGTCGCGTCCGGCTCGAAGCCGCGGCCGGGTCGATGGAACACGAACAGATGACCGTGACCGTCGATGTCGACGCCCGCCACTTCGCCGAGCTCGAGGCCCGCCGCCAGCTGCGGCCAGTCTTTGACTTCGTGATAGGTGCTCGCCGGGCCGGTGCGCGCCCCGGTGAAGGCAACCAGCACGAGACCGAGGAGGGTCTGCTTCATCGGAGGCGTTCTTTCAAACCGCGACGGCTCACGGCGCTGCGCAAGAACCGGCGACGCGAGACGCGCAGCTTACCATTGAAAGAAATCGCCGCGATCTCTGCGTTGCGCGGTTGCTTTCCCCCTACGTGTTCGCGATCTGCGGGATCAGCGTGCCGTAGACGTCGGTGAGGCGCATGTCGCGGCCGTTGAAGCGATAGGTCAGCTTCTTGTGATCGAGTCCCAGCAGATGCAGCATCGTCGCGTGCAGATCGTGGTACGAGATGGGCTGTTCCATCGCCTTGTAGCCGAACTCGTCGCTCGCGCCGATCGCCTGTCCGCCTGTGATGCCGGCGCCCGACATCAGCACCGTCTGGGTGCCCGGATTGTGATCGCGGCCGACGCCGCGCTGTGAGATCGGCATGCGGCCGAACTCCGAGTGCATGATGACCAGCGTCGTGTCGAGGAGTCCGCGCGCCTTGAGATCGGTGAGCAGGCCGGCCATCGGGCGATCGGTCTCGGCGGCGTGCTGGGTGTGGTTGGTCTTGATGTCGTCGTGCGCATCCCACGTGTCGGCGTTCTGGTTACCGACGCCGCCGGCAAAGATCTGAACGAAGCGGACGCCGCGCTCGACCAGCCGCCGCGCCATCAGACACTGGCGGCCGAACGGCTCGCTGATCTTCTCGTCGAGTCCATAGAGCTTTTTCGTCGCGTCCGACTCGCTCGCGACGTCCACTGCGCCCGGGGCGCAGCCCTGCATGCGATACGCGAGCTCGTACGACGAGATTCGCGCCGCGAGCTCGCTGTTGCCCGGATACTTCTGCATGTCGAGCTCGTTCAGCTTCGCCAGCGCGTCGAGCCGCGCCCGCTGATCGTCCGGCGTCAGGCTGGCCGGCGGCTTCAGATCGACGATCGGATCGCCGGTCGATCGAAAGACCGTGCCCTGATAGGCCGCCGGGATGAACCCCGCGCTCCAGTCATTGGGACCGCCGAGCGGGCCGCCGCGTGCGTCGGTCATCACGACGTACGCCGGCAGGCTCGACGCGACCGATCCGAGGCCGTAGGTGACCCACGATCCGACGCTCGGAAAGCCGAGGTTGATCTGTCCCGTCTGCATCTCGTAGGTGCCTTGCACGTGGTCGTTCGAGCGCCCGTACACCGAGCGCAGGAAGGCGATCTCGTCGACGTGCTGGCCGAGATGTGGAAACAGCTCGGCAACCTCGATGCCGCTCTGCCCGCACTTCTTGAACGCGAACGGGCTCGGCATGAGCGGGCCAGGAAATCCCTGCCGCACGATCACGTCGCCCTGCACCTTGCCGTCGATCGGTTCACCGGCGTACTTCGACAGCGCCGGCTTCGGATCGAAGGTGTCCACCTGACTCCAGCCGCCGCCCATGAACAACGAGATCACGGCGGTGGCGCGCGGCTTGAAATGCGGCGGCTTGGCCGCGTAGGGATTCACGCCGACGGCTGGAGCCGCGCACACGTCGCCCTTTGCCGGCGCCGCGGGCTCGCCGTACAACAGCCCCTGGCGATCGAGGAGGTAGGCGAGCGCCAGCCCGCTGATGCCCCCGCCGGATCGGAAGAGGAACTCGCGGCGATCCCAGAAGTACTTGCTGCAGCGATGCGACATGGCTTGGCATTCCAGCGTAGCGTCCGCCGTCAGGCGGACCCACGCGTTGCGATGGACGTCCGGCTCGAGCCGGACGCTACCGCTCAACGTTCTACAAACGAGCACTCATCTCAAGTACATGAACTCGTCGAGGTTCAGGACGACGTGCGCGAACGCGTCGAGCGACTGCTTCCCGATCAGTTCCGATCCGATCTTTACTTCGGCCGGCGTCGCTGCGCGAGCGAGCGCCATGCGATACCCGAGATCGACCTGGGCCGCCGGATCGCTCGCCTGCGCCTTGATCCGCGCCGCGAAGCGCGTGGCTTCGTCGAGCACGAACGGATTGTTGAGCAGCGTCAGCGCCTGCGTCGGCACCGTCGAGACGTGGCGGGCGCCGGCGGTGACGTTCATGTCCGGATGATCGAAGGTGTCGAACATCGGGTAGGGCAGCGATCGACGCTGGTAGACGTACACGCCGCGCCGCCACGCCGCCGGTCCGTCCGGCGTGTTGACCCACTTGCCGCGATACTGCCCGACGAGGATCTCCTTCGGGATGTACGGAAAGATTGGCTCGCCGCCGACCGCGAGGTTGACGTTGCCGCCGACGACGAGCATGCTGTCGCGCACGATCTCGGCGTCGAGGCGCTGCGGGCGGAAGCGCCACAGATACAGGTTCTCCGGATCGGCCTTCTCGTCGGCGGCATCCTCGAACGCCGACGCCATCTGGTAGGCCTCCGACATCATCATCAGCTTGTTGATGCGTTTGAGCGTCCAGCCCTTGGTGAGCTCGACCGCCATCCAGTCCAGCAGATCCTGATGCGTCGGCGGTTCGCCCATCTTGCCGAAGTTGTCGAGCGTCGCGACGATGCCGCGGCCGAAATGCTTTTGCCACAGGCGGTTCACGATCACGCGCGCGGTCATCGGATTCTGCGGCGACGCGATCCACTGCGCCAGCGCCAGGCGGCGTCCGGACGTGTGGCCGTCGGGACGCGGAATCTCGGTCGGCGGATTGCCGAACGTGATCACGTCGATGAAGCCCGGCCTCATCAGCGAGCCGTGACGCTCGACGTCGCCGCGAATCAGGAAGTACGAGGGCGGAACCTGGTAGCGTCCCGGTCCGCTGTGGATGTAGGGACCGGCGCCGGGCACCGGAATGCGGCATTTCGGACAGCTGATCGTGTCGTCGCCTTCGCCGAGCGGCGACGATCGATAATCGCCGTCGGTGGCGATCTCGGCCATCGGCAGCGGCGTCGGACGCTGCTCGTTGAGCGCCGCGATCTGCGC
>Ga0066388_100002066_pt1 | contig 11969 bp, 11 predicted proteins | sample PanSoiMetaGPlot6_FD_64539 | JGI IMG/M metagenome (GOLD analysis project Ga0066388, IMG submission 64539) | Tropical forest soil microbial communities from Panama analyzed to predict greenhouse gas emissions - Panama Soil - Plot 6 (Hybrid Assembly) | ecosystem: Environmental > Terrestrial >... | reverse complement strand
GTCGGGTCGGTCGGGTGGGTTTCTTCGCCCGCACCTGCCTCACCCGCCCTGCCTGCCTCACCTGCCCGAAAGTGTTCCTCCAGCTCCGCGCGTAGGTCGCTGACTGCCCTCGACAACTCGTCGCTTCGCGCTGGTGCTTCCCCAAGCCAGAACGGCAGCGACGGCGGCGCCCCGTGCGCATCCGCGACGCGCACGACGCCCGCTCCAACCTGCAGCACGCGCCACGACGCGTTGCCGAGCTGAAACACATCGCCCGCCGTGCTCTCGATCGCGAAGTCCTCGTTGAGCGTGCCGATGAAAAGATCCTCGGGATCGAGGATCACGCGGTAATCGGCGACTTCTGGAATCGCGCCGCCCGACTGAATCGCGTGCAGCCGCGCACCGCGGCGCCCCCGGACGCGTCCGTTGACTTCGTCGCGATGCACCAGAGCCGCCCGGCGTCCGCGCCTGGTGGCGAATCCTTCGGCGACCATCGCAACGACCGCGTCGAAGCTCGATCGCGACAGCTCGCGGTAGGGCCACGCGCCCTGGACGAGCGCGAAGAGCTCGTCCTCCGCGGACTCGCAGCAGGCCGATTCGGCGACGACCTGTTGCGCCAGGACGTCGAGCGGCGCATCGTGCGTGACGATCCGATCGAGGTCGCCGCGCCGGACGGATCGAAGGAGCGCCGCGCACTCGATCAGGTCGTCGCGCGACGCCGGGAACAACCGTCCCTTCGGCATCCCGGCGATTGTGTGACCCGATCGGCCGACGCGCTGCAGCAGTGTCGCGATGCGATGCGGAGATCCGATCTGGCAGACCAGATCGACCGAGCCGATGTCGATCCCGAGCTCGAGCGACGCCGTCGCCACGAGCGCCTTCAGCTCGCCGGCCTTCAGCCGCGACTCGGCGTCGAGCCGCTTCTCCTTGGACAGGCTGCCATGGTGGGCCGTGACCGCGTCGGTTCCGATGCGCTCGCTCAGGTGGCGTGCTACGCGCTCCGCCATGCGGCGCGTGTTCACGAACACGAGCGTCGTCCGATGTTCGCCGATGAGCGCGGTCAGCCGCGCGTAGTACTCCTCCCAGACCTCGTTCGACATCACCGCCTCGAGCGGCGATCCGGGCATTTCGACGCCGAGGTCCATCTTCCGCCGATGTCCTTCGTCGATCACCGCGCAGTCTGGCGCGGGAGCGCGGTTGCCGACCAGGAATCGAGCGACTTCATCGATCGGCTTCTGCGTGGCCGAGAGCCCGATGCGCAACGGCGGCCGTTCGGCGACGCGTTGCAGCCGTTCGAGCGAGAGCGCCAGATGGGCGCCGCGGCGCGTGCCGATCACCGCGTGAATCTCGTCGACGATCACCGTCCGCGCCGTACGCAGCATCTCGCGGCTGCGCTCCGCCGTGAGCAGCAGATACAGCGACTCCGGCGTCGTCACCAGGATGTGCGGCGGCTGACGGATCATCGCGGCCCGCTCGCTCTGCGGCGTGTCGCCGGTGCGGACCGCGGCCGTGATGCGGGGCGGCTCCATCCCCATCTCTTCGGCGATTTTCCGAATGCCGCGGCGGGGCTCGGCGAGGTTCTTGTGGATGTCGGCGCTCAGTGCCTTGAGCGGAGATACGTAGACGACGCGGACCTCGTCAGGCAGCGGCTCGCGCAGCCCCTCCTGCACCAGCTCGTCGAGCGCCGTCAGAAACGCTGCGAGCGTCTTTCCGGATCCGGTCGGCGCGGCAATCAGCGTGTGGCGGCGTTCCGCGAGCGCGGCCCAGCCGGCGGCCTGCGCCGCCGTCGGCGCGCCGAGCGTTTCGGAGAACCACCGGGCGACTATGGGATGGAACTGAGACAGGGACATGGCTAATGGCTAAATGGCTGATGGCTAAACGTCGGGGTCAACCCCATTATTTAGCCATTCAGCCATAAGCCATTGCCTATTACCGCGAAGCCGCCGTCGACTGCACCGCCGAGGACGGCAGCGAGAACGCCACGTACTCCCCGGAGTAGTTGCCGCCGCTGATTGCGACGACGATGTACTGCTTGCCGTCGACCATGTAGGTCATCGGCGAACCGCTCTGCGCGGCCGGCAGGAAGACCGCGCCGACCTCTTTGCCGGTCTGCTTGTCGTACGCCCGCAGCATCGCGCCGCGCGGATGATCGGGCGTCGTGGTCACCAGTGGATCGCCGGCGATGACGAGCGTCTTCGTGACGACGACGCCGACGTTGCCCTGCTGGCCCGTCTTCGGGATGTTCACGCCTTGAAGCGCGGGGTGATTGCGCACCGCATCCGGCGTATCGCCGTGCGGCACGGACCACATGAGCTCGCCCTTGTCGAGATTGATCCCGACCATCACACCGTAGGGCGGCTTGACGATGTTCAGCCCCTGCACGGTGGCGCCGAAGCCACCCTCTGCGCCGCCGCCGCCGCCGCGTCCGGCGCCAGCCGCGCCGGCTCGTCCAGCAGCGGCGCCGGCGCCGCCACCCGCGCCTCGCGCCGCCGCAGGCGGTGGAGTGGGAGGTGGAGCGGGCGCTGCGCCTCGCTGGGGCTGCGGCGAATCGGCGGATGTGCCTTCGCCGCCGCCGACGATCGGTCGGAAGGTTTGACCGGCCGTGCCCATCACGTAGTCGAGATCCGAGAACTCCTTCGGCGGCGCCACCAGACCGAGCGGTGCGATGCACGCGTTGCACGCGTGCGTGAAGAACGCATGCATCTCGGGGTCGTAGGCCGAGCCCGGCCAGTTCACGCCGCCGCTCAGCGTTCCAGATGTCAATGCCGCGAGCGGACCTTCAGCCTTGCTGACGAGCGGCGGGAGATACACGGGTCCGAGGCGATATCGCTTGGCGACTTCGAGCCCCTGCGCCTTGATTTCAGGCGTGAAGTCCACGAGATCCGATTCGACGACGCCGTTGCGCGAGTACGCTGGCGGCTTCGATGGGAACGGCTGCGTCGGGCTCGTCTTCTCGCCGGGCACGTCGGACTGCGGCACCGGACGCTCGTCAATCGACCATACCGGCTTGCCGGTGATGCGATCGAACACGAAGAGCAACCCCTGCTTGGTCGCCTGCGCCACGGCTTTTACAGGCTTGCCGTCGACGACGATGTCGGCGAGGAGCGGTGCGGCCGGCATGTCGAGGTCCCAGATCGGGTGGTGGACGATCTGGAAGAACCATTTGCGCTGGCCCGTTTTCAGATCGAGGCAGAGGATGCTGTCGCCGAACAGGTTGTTCCCCGGACGATGGCCGCCGTAGAGATCCGACGTGGGATCCTCGACCGGTAGGTACACCAGCCCAGCTTCTTCATCCACCGTAATCTGGGACCAGACGCCCGTATTGCCGTTGATCGCCCACGACTCTTTTTCCCAGGTCTCGTTGCCGAACTCACCCGGACGGGGAATCAGGTTGAACGTCCAGAGCAGCTTGCCCGTCCTGACGTCCCACGCGCGGACGAGCCCCTTGGTGTTGTTGTGGGTCTTGACGGTGAGGCCTTCCCGAAACGACGAGCCGACGATGATCGCGTCCTTGGTGACCGTGGGTGTCGAGTGCAGGCCGATTTCGCCCTTTTCCAGATCGATCTGCTGACCCTTGCCGACGACCGCGCCGACTTTCATGTCGACGACGCCGTTGGTGCCGAATCCCTTGACGGGAACTCCGGTCTTCGCGTCCAGCGCGACGAGTCGATAGCCGGGCGTCACGTAAAGGACACGATCGTCGCCTTTGCCGTCGGTCCAGTACGACAAGCCGCGTCCGGACAATTGCCGCGGCGCGTTCACGGCGCGCTGCCCTTCGCGCTCGGCGTGGACCCAGATGAGCTCGCCGGTCTTCGCGTCGAGCGCGACAACCGATCGGCGCGTGCCGCCGGTCGCGTACACGACGCCCTTGACCATCAGCGGCGTGCCTTCGAGCTTGTACTCGGGACGAGTGCCGAGATTATCCGTCTTGAAGCGCCATGCGACCTCGAGCTTGTTGAAGTTCTCGGCGTTGATCTGATCGAGCGGCGAATAGCGCGATCCACGCACATCCGCCGTGTAGTACGGCCACTCGCCATTCTTCGTCGAGGGGAACCCTGGTGCCTGTCCGGACGGACCGGCCACCCACAGTCCCACCACGCCGGCGCACAGCGCCGCCAGCCCGGTTCGTTTCACTGTTCGCGTCATCTGTTTCCCTTTCGTGTCTGCACCTCCGTCCCCGTAGTGCAGGGACGGAGGTGCGTGCGCCGAGCCCAATATATATCGAGGGCGGTGGGTTGTGCCGAAAATGGTCGCTCACTGCCCGTACAGTTCGCGAACGGCCGCGCGATCGTTGGCCGAAAGGCCGCTGGCCGCGGATGAACCAATCTCGTCCGCCGTCCGCAGCCGCCGCCGGTACGCCGCAAAAAACCGTTCGCCATCGTCGGGCCGCCGGAAGGCGTACATGATGTCGGCGAAGTTGTCGGTGTGACGCAATCCCAGCGCGTGGCCGAGCTCATGCAGCGCCGTGAGATAGAGCACGATGTGCTGCGTCACCGGATCATCGCCACCGGTATCGGTCGCGATGACGACGTCGGCGCTGACGATCGCGCCGGTCGCAGGATCGATCCGCGGCCGCGTTTCACCGTATAACCCGCGACTGCTGGAAAAGCGCACGCGCACGGACGCACCGTCTCGCGCCTTGGCGGGTCGGAAGCCGACGCTCGTCCCGATGGCCGACGCCCAGGTTGTCACGGCTCGTTCAACGAGATCGGAAGCTCCGGCCGGCGCGTTTGCCCGATCGATCCACACCGAAATCGAAGCGCCCGGCGACCAACGGGGTGGTGACTGGCCCGGGACGGCCATCACCAGAGCCAGCACGGCCAAGGGTGTTGTTGCCCTCATTTTCAGGCCTGTTTCAACAGCGTAGCGCGGGGCGTCCGATGTCGTGCAAGAAATTCCGGCCTCGATCGTTCTCCTCTCTGAGGAGGCGTTTTGGCCGATCCGCGCCTGTACCAGATTGCCGTTCTTGGTTCGCTGCTCGTTTATGGCATGGGCTGGCTTGGGTTCGACATCACGCCGGCCCGGGTCATCGTGCTGCTGTCGACGGTCATCGCCACGCAGGCTTTGTGCGACTCCTTGTCGGACAACCGCACGGTCAACGTCAAAAGCGCTCTGATTTCGGGGCTCTCGCTGTGTCTGCTGTGCCGCACCAATCATCCCGAGCTCGCGTATCTGGCCGCGGTTATCACGATCGCCAGCAAGTTTCTGATCCGGTTTCGCGGCAAGCACATCTTCAATCCCACGAACGGCGGGCTGGTGGCGATGCTGCTGCTGACCGATCAGGTGTGGGTGTCGCCCGGCCAGTGGGGCACCGTGGCGTCGTTCGCTTTCCTCATGGCCTGCCTCGGCGCGCTCGTCGTGAACCGCGCAGCGCGGAGCGACGTGACATACGCGTTCATCGGCTTCTATAGCGCGTTGCTGTTCGGCAGGTCGATCTACCTCGGCGAGCCGCTCACTATCCCGCTCCATCGGCTGGAAAGCGGCGCGCTCCTGCTGTTCACGTTCTTCATGATTTCCGATCCGAAGACGACGCCCGACTCGCGCGCGGGACGCGTCCTCTTTGCCGCGCTCGTCGCGTTCGGCGCGTGGTACGTGCAGTTCCGTCTGTTCCGGACGAACGGGTTGCTCTGGTCGCTGGCCCTGTGGTCGCTGGCCGTGCCGATCATCGATCGCGTGCTGCCCGGTGGGCGGTACGTGTGGGCGGAGGCTGGAAGGGCCGGTAGGGCCGGTAGGGCAAGTGGGGCTGGTGGGGCAGGTGGGGCAGGTGAGGGAGAACACGGAGGAGCGTATGAAGCGATTCGTGGTTTGGTTGGTGTTCGCGGCCGCCGTCGCGTCGTCGGCGCCTAGGCTGGGTGCGTTCTGCGGTTTCTACATCTCGAAGGCCGACACGAAGCTGTTCAACAAGGCCTCGCAGGTTGTCCTCGTGCGCGACGGCGATCGCACGGTGATGACGATGGTGAACGACTACAAGGGGGACTTGAAGGAGTTTGCGGTCGTGATTCCCGTGCCGACGTTTCTCCGGCGCGAGCAGATTCACGTCGGCGACAAGAAATACGTCGATCACCTCGACGCGTATTCGGCGCCGCGGCTGGTCGAATACTACGATCCGAATCCGTGCCGGGAGACGATGCTGGAACGGTTGCCGATGGCCGCCGCCGCGAGTCCGGCTCCGCGCGCGCAGGATACCGCCGGCAGAGCGAGGAGCCTCGGCGTCACCATCGACGCGCAGTACACGGTCGGCGAGTACGACATCTTGATTCTGTCGGCGCAGCAGAGCGCGGGACTGGAAACCTGGCTGCGCGAGAACGGCTACAAGATTCCTGCCGGCGCCTCGTCCGTCCTGGCGAGCTATCTGCGTCAGAACATGCGCTTCTTCGTGGCCAAGGTGAACCTGGCCGAGCAGAGCAAGCTGGGATTCTCCAATTTGCGCCCGCTGCAGGTCGCGTACGAGTCGCCGAAGTTCATGCTGCCAATCCGGCTGGGCACGGTGAACGCCGACGGCGCGCAGGAACTGTTCGTCTACGCGTTGACGCGCAAAGGGCGCGTGGAAACGACGAACTACCGGACGGTCAAGCTGCCGTCCGACATGGAATTGCCCGTGTACCTGAAAGAGCAGGGCGAGTTCGCGAAGTTCTACAAGGCGATGTTCGCGCGGCAAGCGGAGCAGGAAGGTCCACGCCCGGTCTTCCTGGAATATGCGTGGGACATGAAATGGTGCGATCCGTGCGCCGCGAATCCGCTGTCGAATGAAGAGCTACGGCAGCTGGGCGTGTTCTGGTCGGAGGGCGCCGCGCCACCTGACGTGTTCCTGACCCGACTTCACGTCCGATACGACAAGGCGAATTTCCCGGAGGACCTGGTGTTCCAGGAGACGGCCGATCGCGCCAATTTTCAAGGCCGCTACGTCCTGCGCCATCCCTTCCTCGGCGCAGACACCTGTCCTGCCGCGACCGGTTACATGCGTTCCGTGGCGGATCGCCGCGAGCAGGAAGCGCGACGCCTGGCGTCGCTGACCGGATGGGATCTGGCGGAAATTCGCAAGAAGAACGGTCTCGGTGTGGGTCCGGTGCCCCAGCCGGCCGCGTGGTGGGAACGCCTCTGGAAAAGGTAGAAGTTAGAAGTTAGAAGTTAGAAGGCAGTCAGGCGTCTGAAGTACAACAGGGCGAGCGTGGAGTCGACACACAGCGCAGACCTGGAACTCGCGCGGCAGTGCGCCGCGGGTAACGAGGAAGCGTGGGAGCGGTTCGTCCGCGACTATCGCCCTGTCCTGTACCGCGCCGCGCAGGCGCTCGACCCGAGCGGCGGCGCGCGGGAGATTGCCGATTCGCTGTACGCGGAGCTGTACGGCGTGCGCGGCGTCGGCAGCGACACGCGATCGCTCTTCCGGTATTTTCAGGGACGGAGCAGCCTTGCCACCTGGCTGCGCGCCGTGCTGGCCCAACGATTCGTCGATCAGGTGCGGGCGCGCCGCAGGCTCGAGCCGCTGCCGGACGAGGAATCGACATCGGGATCGGAGAGAGCCTCCGCGGTTTCCGCTGCTGTGGGTGTCGGACCGCTGGATCTGGAGCGTCCCCGCCATCTCGCCGCCGTCCGCGACGCGCTGGGCCTGGCGATCGCGACGCTCAGCGCTCGCGATCGGCTGCGTCTCAACTGCTACTACGTGCAGGAATTGACGCTCGCCGAAACGGGGCGCGTCATGACCGAGCACGAAGCCACGGTGTCGCGTCAGCTGTCGCGATCGAGACGGGCGTTGCGCGAGCTCGTCGAACAGCATCTGCACGAGGTGGCGGGCATGAGCGACGTGGAGATTGCCGAATGCTTTGCGTCGGTGGCGGCCGATCCAGGTCCGCTCGATCTCACGCACGTGTTCGGCGCGGCCGCCGATCGCAAGGAACCGGCGGCCGGCCGTTCTGGATGACGAGGTGTCCGTGAAAAAAGTGCCAAGCGAACGAGAGTCGTCGTTCGAACGTCTGCTGCGCGACACGCTGCGCGCAGGTGCGCCAACGGTGTCAGACACCAGTCACGTGGATGGATGTTTGGATGCCGAGACGCTCGCGGCGTGGGCCGAGCAGACGCTCAGCAGCCGCGAGCGTTCGGCGGCCGAGGCGCACGCCGCCGACTGCGCGCGCTGTCAGGCAATGCTTGCGGCGATGGCGCGGACGACGCCGGCGGCGGTCGAAGCGCCCTGGTGGCGCGTGCACATGATGGCGTGGATGGTGCCGATGAGCGCCGCCGCCGCGGCGCTCATCCTGTGGATCGCCTTACCGATGATGCGCGGGTCGTACGCGCCGGGCGAAAGTGCGGGACGCGTTGCTCAGGCACAGCCTGCGTCTCCCGTCGACGCTACAGTTGTTCCAGAAATAGAAAGATCTGCGCGAGAACAGAAGAGTGACGCCAGCCGCGACGAACGAGGCGGCACGACGGCCGGTGCTCGCGCTCTGCGGCCGCGAGAGGAGTTCGGACGAGGGGATACCAAAGATAGGAAGCTGACGAACTCCGCGCTGGCCAAGAACGAAGCGCTGTCCGTTCGACCCGATGGGAACGTAGCGTCCGAGACGCGCGCCAAAGCGCTTTCGGACACTGCGCGTATGTCTGAACCAACTGCGCCGGCTGCGCGAACAGGGGCCCCAGGCGCTGCAGCGGCATCGTCTGCAGGCACGGCGGCTCCTCCGCCTCAGCCTTCAGCGGTGTCTTCGGCCGCGGCTGCGACGTCGCCCGCCGCTGTGGCTGCGCCAGTGCCAGCCGCGCCGCAGCCCCCCGCGTCCATACAGGAACGCGCGGCCATCGAATCCGCGCGCGAGGCCGCCCAGGTGCAACAACGCGCCGCAGACCGAATCCTCGCGCGCCAGGCTCTGACCGCGCCGCGCTCGGCAATCGTGTCGCCAAACCCGCAATCGCAGTGGCGGATCGTGCCCGGCGGAACGATCCAGCGGTCCACCGACGGCGGCGCCACGTGGCAGACGCAGCAGACGGGCGTCACCACGACGTTCACCGCCGGGGCGTCGCCATCGACGCTCGTCTGCTGGATCGTCGGTCCGCGCGGCGCCGTGCAACTGTCGATCAACGGCATCGCGTGGAAGTCCGTGCCGCTGCCTGAGGCGATCGATCTCGTCTCGATCAGCGCCACCGACGAGAAGAAGGCAGTGGTAACCGCCGTGGATGGCCGCAGCTTCGTCACCGTCGACGGCGGCGCGACGTGGCAGCGACGTTAGCTACCAGCCTGCGCCGGCGCTTCGGCATGCCGATGCAGCCGCAACTCGAGGTGACGCCGGACATCCGGCCACTCGCTCGCGAGAATGCTATACATCACGGTGTCGCGAGCGGAGCCATCGCGCCGCAGGCCGTAATGGCGAATCACGCCGTCCTTCCTGGCACCCAGAGCTTCGATCGCGCGCTGCGATCGGAAATTGAAGATGTCGGTCCGCAGGCCGACCACCTTGCAGCCGAGCGTCTCGAACGCGTGCGTGAGCAGCAGGAGCTTGCACGTCGTGTTCACGTGCGTGCGCTGGCGGCTCGCGGCGTACCACGTGTGGCCGATCTCGACGCGATCGAGCTCGCGGACGATGTCGTGGTAGCGGGTGGTGCCGATGATGCCGCCGGTCGCGATCTCGCGCACCACCCACGGCAGCATGTGACCGTCGCGTAGCCCCATCAACGCGTCTGAAACGTACTTCGCCGTGCCGTCGGGAGGCGGGACGGCCGTAAACCACAGTTCCCACAGGTTGCCGTCGGATGCCGCCGCTTCGAGTGCGGCAACGTGCTCTTCGCCGAGCGGCTCCAGACGAATGCCGCGTCCCTCGAGCACGATCGGTTGCGGATGGATCATCCCGTCAGGCTATCACGCGTTCGAAACGGAACCCTACTCGTTGAGACGTTGTGCTTTCCTCGGCGCCTGATCCGTATTTGCCGTATTTGCCTCTGCTGAGGCACCGCGGTTTGCATCGGATCTTGCGATCTAAGGAGGACGCGATGATTCGTGGAAAGACATTTCTTGCAGGGTTCGCGCTGCTGCTCATGGTCGGCCTGACATTACCGGCTTGCGGCGGCAACAAAGCGAACGACCCGTCCGATAAAGTGACGGCCGCACTCAAGGACGCCAATCTCGCGGATGTCGACGTGGACTACGACCGCGCCGAACGGGTGGTGCACCTGAAGGGGACCGTGGACACCACGACCGATCGAGCGCGTGCTGAGCAGGTCGCCGTGCGCGCCGTCGGCACGTCCGGCAAGATTCTGAACGAGCTGACCGTCAAGGGTGTTGATGAAAAGACCGCGGACGACGCCGATGGCCGGATCAAGGATCAGCTCAACGACATGGTGGCCAACGATCCGACGCTCAAAGAGCGCGACGTGTCGTTTACGGTCAACAACGGCGCCGTCGAGGTGAGCGGGGCCGTGGCGTCGGTGGCCGAGAAGACGCGCGTGACCGAGATGGTGCGGTCGGTGCCGGGCGTCCGCGATGTCGCGAACGCGCTGGACGTCGACCCGAAAGCGAAGAGTACGCGGTCGAAACTCCAGGACAAGCTGCCGAAGTAACGACCGTCGACGAAATCAGCTGACGTCACTCGCGGGGGCCGTGGCCGGACGAAAGGGCACGGTTCCCGCCAATACCTCGTCAATCCATCGCTCGATTTCTCCCATCACGTCCGGACGCAGTGATCCGTTGTGGCGGGCGCCCGGAACCAGGATCAGCCGCTTTGAACGCTTGAGCGCCGCGAAGACCCGCTGCGAGTGTGCGGGCGGCGTATCGGTGTCCTCCGCACCGTGGACGAGGAGGACCGGCGCGACCAGTCTTGCGGCCGCTTCTACGGGGCTCACGCTATCGACTTCGAAGTGACCCTGCTGTTGCGCGAGACGAAACGCGCTTTCGATGATGCCTGACGTGAAAAAGAAGGGTGCGCGCTCGCTGGCGACCGTCCGGAGATCCGAGAATGTCTCCGCGGCTACGATCGCCCGGACTCGCAGATCGTCTGTGGCTTCCTGAAGAGCGACAGCCGCGCCGAGCGAGGTGCCAAACAGCACGACTGGGCCGGTATCCAGTGCATCCAGCACTCGGCGAAGGTCCTCTTTTTCGAAAAACCCGTAGGTGCACACTCGGCCGTCCGACTCGCCGTGTGCTCGGCTGTCGTACGCCACAACGTCGAACCCGCGCCTGGCAAAGCGATGAACGATGCCAACCGCGCTCGTCCGGTTGTCAGCAACTCCGTGCAGATAGACGAGGATCGCGCGGCGATTGACGGTCGCCTGACATTTCCAGCCATTGAGGAGGATGCCGCTGCCGTCGAAAGTCGCGTCGACACATCCCTCGGGTGGCGGCTGATTCACGCGATGACGGCTTGGCCGCAGAAGCGCGCCGCTTCCGATTCCTGGCAGCCACTTCTCCGCAGTGACGGCGACGGCCGCACACACAATCGAGGCACCCGTGAGGGCGTGAAACCAACGGAGGTGGATGAATCGTCGAGTGTCGATGTCTGTGGAGACGTGAAAGCCTGGCGCCGGGTTCTGCCTCGACCTCGCACGACACAGACGCCCTGCCAGGTGAACGAACAAACCCCGTCAGTGTGCTCGCGATTGCATCCCGCCCGACACGAGCCTGCCTCCTCCGGCTCTCCGAGGATCCCACCTCCAAGGAGATCAGTCAGCTGTCTACGGCGTGATGACCATGAGCTGCTTGAAGTGGGGCGGCTGGGCCGACAAATACAAGCTTCAGGGCCTCGTCCTCGACGGCGAGCATCACGAACACGTAGACCGTCCTCTGCCTGCGCTCCTCGGCGTCCTGTGCGTGGACTGCATTCCCGACGAGCAGTATCACCAGTGGACCGAAACCGATCCGCCTGAGACCGTCGCCGCGTATGGGCGTGACGATCCTCACCTAAGAGGCGCCGACGTGTGCATGGCCGACAACCGTCAGCCACGCATGCTGTGCAACGTGGCACTGGAGTGAATTGTGGAAACTCCTCTCACCGACGTGCTCAGCGCACTTGTGTCGC
>Ga0066388_100002064_pt1 | contig 11972 bp, 8 predicted proteins | sample PanSoiMetaGPlot6_FD_64539 | JGI IMG/M metagenome (GOLD analysis project Ga0066388, IMG submission 64539) | Tropical forest soil microbial communities from Panama analyzed to predict greenhouse gas emissions - Panama Soil - Plot 6 (Hybrid Assembly) | ecosystem: Environmental > Terrestrial > Soil... | reverse complement strand
GCCTGGGATCCGTCCAGTTTTCATCGAAATGCCCGGTCTCCGAGATCCTTTCCTTGGGACCAGCATAAAGTGATGTCACGTGAACATGTAACCAAGGAGCGCGCAAGCGCAGTTTCGGCCCAAGCATGATTGTCAAAATATCAATGTTGTTCAGGGTCTTCGCAAAAGACAAACTTGGGAAGTGCGTCAGGTGGGGCCTCTACCTAAGTTTAGGTGACGCCTCACAGACACAGTCGCTGACCTTTGGACCAATTCATGAGAGGGTTGAAAGACGCAGTTAGTTGTCTCATTGGTTTACAAAGCGAGAGCACTAACCAAAAGAAGGAAGAAATGGAACAATGAAAGTGATAACAAAAGTGATGACGATGATCGCGTTTGCAGTCGGATTGTTAGGAATCTCTGCCACTCTGCCTGAGCGGGATTACGATCCGAAAACGGTTGAAACAGTCGGTGGCAACGTGTTGTCCATCCAAAAAACCACGCTTCCAAAAAGACGAGGCTATTGGGTTGAACTAATGCTGCAGACCACAAAAGAAACAATCACGGTGCAGCTCGGCCCGGCTTGGTACATCGACAAGCAAACGCCGCGCATCGAAGCCAACGACACAATCACGGTGATTGGTTCTCGTCTCACGATGGATGGAAGACTGGCTATCGTTGCTGCGGACGTTACGAAGGGAAACGAGCTTTTGAAGCTCCGCGACAATAACGGCACTCCCGTCTGGCCGCTTAAACACTGACGGCAGTATCGAGTAAGGCGCCATCGTTCATTATTCACAAGGCGGAACCGCCGCGTGGTAGGCGGTGGTGTTGGCGTGGGTCCCCCTCCCGGTAGCTTGAAAGCATACACTTTGTTGTCCCCGGCAACATAGATGCGCCTGTGGGCAACGATGCCGGTGGTGCTATACGTGTGCGTGCCAGCCATCAATTCGTTGGGGCCGCCACCAGCGTAAACAACAGCGCCCGTATCTCCGTTATAACCATGTAAGCGCCCATCGCTGCTGGCGCCAACAGCCCAGACAATCATGTTATTCGTTCCATCCGTAGAGGTGACGAAAGGTGACCCGCACCCGCTTTGGTTCATGCCACTGTTCCAGACGGGCAAGATAGTAGGTGGGCTGGTTGCGGTAACGCGAAAACTCGCCAGTGTGCTGGTGCCGCCGCGGTACGCAACATACGTGCCCTGGTTGGTTCGATAAGTGGCTGCGGCTCCGAAGATGCGGGCGGCAACCTGCAATGAGGCTACCGGCGCTCTGATCCCCCCAAGGTTGTCCCGATTCACTAAATACGCGTTATCATCTTTGCCCAGTGCGACGACGAGATGGGACGGTGTTGCGCCCGGCACGTCCACCAGCAATGGGCCGGTGCTGCCCAAATCGAGATCCTGAGAGTCGAGTGGGACGCTCCAGTTACTGGGCGCCAGTAATCGCTGGAATTACCGCTAAAGACAGGGCCGGGTTGGAAGCGGATGACTGCCTCGCCGCCGGCCCTGCGTGGCAGCAACCGTTGGAAGAAAAGTACCTGTAGGTCTGGTAATACGTGTTATGGTGTTATGGGCGTATTCATATCGACTTGAATTTCGGCTTGACTCAGCGCCCAGCTGTAAATGCGCACATTGTCAATGACACCGTTAAAATAATAACCACCGCTCCGTCGCCCAATATTCACTTAACCGGCGAGTTTACCTGTGACGCCGGGACCGTGCCAATCAGGATACCATTATCCCGCACCCCATTCACATACATGTCCAAGGTCCTCGCCGCAGCATCATACACGCCCGCCACATAATACCACACATTCAGTGAGCGAACAGTCGTGCTATAACGGTGAGCAAAAGTCCACCCTCCGGCGGAGACCGCGACCCAAAGGTCTGTTGCTCCGTGCTGCGGCTGCACAAAGAACCAAAGCGATTAAGACACGGGCCGTTAAAAAACCATCTTCACCGGCCAGCCTCTATGTAAGCTTACTACGGGGCACGATGCTCCCGCGGACAGGCCCCGACTGAGAAGTCGTGGATTGCTTCTCCATTCGAGGGGTTCTAATGCAGATCGTATGCTTCGACCAGAGCGACTCCGGTGGTATTGTTTACACCGCGCACGATCGCGGTGTAGTTACCCGGAGGCAGGTCTGCTATGATTGCCGACTCCCTTGGGTCGCCCGGAACATGGCCGCTAGCGCGAATTGCGCCGACTTGATCGCTCGTGATAATCGCGCGGATTATGGTATGCTGCCAGTTATCGTTGGAGGCAATTAAAGCCCCGGTGCTGTCGTGCAGTTCCAGCGTCGGATCCGCCAACGGATTGGGAACACCATATTGCGTAAGCTCAGGACCAATGGCGCGCACAATCACCCTTCTTGATTCTGTCCCTTGAACGATAACACCGCCAATCATCACGTTGTCACCCGTCTGCACGAAGCTGCGAGTACTAATGTTGCTTAGTATTGAATTGGGCGCGGGGCTGAGGTCGTACGCTTCCACGAGGGCAACTCCGGTCGTGTTGGCCACACCGCGCACGATCGCGGTGTAATTACCCGGTGGCAGGTTTACGATCATCGCCGATTCCCTTGGGTCACCCGGTGCGAAGCCGCTAGCTCGAATAGCGGCGACCTGGTCACTAGTGATAATCCCGCCGATAATCGTTGCCACCCAGTTATTGTTAGAGGCAATCAAAGCGCCTGCGCCGTCGTGTAGCTCCAATGTAGGATTAGCGAGCGCGTTGGGAACGCCATATTGTGTCAGCTCAGGGCCAATCGCGCGAATAACTACCCTCTTTGCTTCAGCCCCTTGGATAATGAAGCCGCCAATCACCACGTTGTCGCCCGTCTGAACAAAGGCACGGGTGGAAATATTTCCAAGAGTTGAGATGGGGCCCGCTTCCACCGTTCCAAGCCCATCAATCTCAGGGAGGATATGCGGGGCACCGCTCATTGGACCTCCATAGACGCCCGGCGGCTGCGGAACGCCATTGACCTTTAGAGAAGCGATCACGTCGGGAGGCCCACTAAAGTCGAGCTTGATAATTGAGTCGCTTACGAGAATGAGACCGACCGTGTCCGCAATGCAGTGATTGTTTTGCAACGTGAGCACTCCGCTGCCGACCTTCGCCAGCGAACCGGTTCCCGAGATGACGCCCGAGAACGAAGTGTTGATGTTCCTTGTGCCGACTGTCAGGTCATTGGGTCCCAAGAAAACATTTCCAGAGCCCTCGATAGAGCCGATGGTCAGACTCGATTGGTGGCCGCCAATGTCCAGGTAGCCATTGTCAAGAACTTCCGCTCGCGCGGTGCCGCCCGTCGATGAATCATTGAAGATGGTGCCGCCTGCGAAATCGCCGCCGTGGCTGGTTATAGTTGCGTGACCGGCAGTCGATGCGTCGTTGAAAATTGTCAGGGCGCTTTCAGCGGTGGAGGCGGGACCGCTTCCAAAGTTATCGATGGAAGCGTTGGCTGCAGTTGATGTGTCATTGAAAATTGTCTGGCCGCCAGCGCCATGTGAACCGCCAGCTCCGTGGTTGCTGATAAAGGCATGGTCGGCAGTCGATGCGTCGTTGAAAATCGTTCGACCGATGTCGCCGTCGAAGCCCGATGCGTCAAAGTTTTCGATCGAAGCGCCGGCTGCACTCGATGTATTGTTGAAGGTTGTAGAGCCGGTCGAGTCTTCGGAGGAAATTGAAAAGCCCCCGTTAACAATGGACATGTGAGCGCTGGCCGCAGTCGATGCGTTGGTGAAGATTATCTGGCCTTCGTTCCGAGCTACGAAGGTTTGCAATACGCTGCTATTGTTGGTGACGCCCGTACCGCTAATAGTCAGTTCGCCTCCGGATGCCCCTAATGGCGAGACGTGTAAGGTGAAAGAGGCGGAGTTAGAAGCGAACACGATGCTGTTCACCTCCTCTGATGTCGAGATGTTGACGTCTTTCTGCGACGACTGAGCGAAGGTTGCAATATCGGACGGCCCATTGGGTGGGCCACCCGCCGTCCAATTGTTAGAGTTTTCCCAAGCCGAGTCCTGCGGCGACAACAGCCAGGTCGCGCTGCTTGCCAGGCTAATTTGAGCAGTTAGCACCAGCACCGCGGCGGCGAGGCTTTGAGCAACGTAAGCGGTGATTTTGTTTTTCGTTTTCATACGGCTCTTAATAATTCCAGTGCGTTGATGAGAGCGAAGGCTAAGGAGTGTCAATTCAAATCGTAAACCATTCAACTGATCGTGCCTGTAGGTGACTGGATTGAGCGAAGCCTTAACAGCGCACGAGAATGCTCTTATGGCATTTAACTCTCGGCGCTTGCCGGAAGCCGGATACTGGTGAGTCGTGGCGCAAGGCGTGAATCGCCTTTCTCAGTTAGCTCCGGGCTCACTGGAAACCCTGACTAACCGAATTAGTATGGATAGCTGTAAGTGAGCATGCACTTCCAAACGACTCCCATAGCCATTCCTATTCCGGGCCGGCTGATTCTGTTCTCGCCGCATCCTGACGACATCGCCATCTCGATGGGTGCGCTTGCCGCGTGGGCAGCACCGCGTGTGTCAGTAACAATTGTGCTGATGACCGATGGCTCAGAGGCCCAGCTGCCAGGACATGTGCTGGAACCGCATGTCGATCACAACGCAACAGTCGGAGAAAAACAGCGCGCCAGAGGTATGATACGCGTGCAAGAAGCGAAGCGTGAAGCCATGGCGCTCGGATTCGATAGCAACGTCGTACATCTGCTCGAGCGACAGAGTTGGTTTTTGCGGCACCAGACTCCAGGCGACTACATGAACCCCGATTTGAGCCTGCGTGACGTGAACGGATTCGTGCCCGGCCCTGTCGACGACAACGCTGTCGCCGAAATCCGAGACATCATCGGACCGGGCAGTGGAATCATTTGTGCCGTTCCAGATCCCAATGACCGGCTCGCCATGCATCGGATCACAACGCAGCTGGTAGCGGAGAATCGGGGCGATGCAAAACTGCTCACATACGAATGCCTCTCGACTATCGACACTACCGGCCCGCAGACCGCTTTCGCATTCGATAAAGATCTGATGGAACGAAAATGTGCGGCGATCCTTGAACACCGCTCGATGCGCGAGCGGCGCAAGCGCTTCGGCGGATACACGAACCCCGGCACCGAATTCTATGATGTGATTGTGCGAGAGAAGAATTACGCCTTGGCGCGTCACCTCGGCCTAGCAGCGCCTTATGCTGAGCGGTTTGGATGGAACCAATGATTGCGATTCTCCTAGCGGGCGGGCGGAGCGAGCGTGTTGGAATCGACAAGCCGACTCTTGAGTTAAATGGAGAGATGCTCGTCGAGCGGCATCTCCGGCAACTGCGAGCGGCCGGCGTGAAGAACGGTGTGATTGTCTGTCACCCCGGAAACGAGGCGCTGATTCGCGCACGCACCGGAGTGCAAACCGTATTGCAGCGTGGCCATTCGATGTCTTCGGCTGTCCTCACCGGCTTGGAGCAGACTGAAGCCGATTCAATCTGCATAGTTTGTGTAAACGACATTGTTTCCGGCGAAGACTACCACCAGCTCTTCGCTCTGAACGACCGCGATGGAACCATCCTAATTCCAACCGTTCTGCTGGAACGAACGTTTCCAGGCGGCTACCTCGAACTCGACCCTAACACTCGGGCCGTGCGCAGGATTGTAGAGAAGCCGCAGGGCGGCTGCCCGGCCGGCGCTGCGGCGAATATCATGATTCACCAGATCTTCGGACGGAGACTGTTGGCCCGCCTGAAATCGCTTTTGAGCGACGGAATAGAGTATGAAACCGCGATAAATGAGCTAATTGAGGAAGGCACAAGGGTCGTCGCCGTTCCGATCCGCTGGTGGGTGGCAATCAAGACGCCGGAGGATATTGCACGGGCTCAAACCGCTACTGTTCAATAAAAACTGCGGTGAGGCGCGCGGAAGTGCGCCATGAACTCGATCATTTTGTTCTGCCTGTCGTGAACACAATAAGGGCAGCCGGTCAGGTCGAGTCCATCAACCACCCGCGCGCGTTTCACGCCGCTCCAGATTTCGGCAATTGATTGCTCATGCACATTACCGATGCGGCCGTCTGGATTCGTGCGCTTCTGAGCGCAAAGGTACATCGATCCATCGGCGTTGATCACTGTCTTCATGGCTTGGAAGTGGCAGCGTGAATATCCACGAACCTGGAAAGGGTGGTTTTCAAAAATCCGATCCATGATGTGGACATCAAATCTCTCATCCGCAAGATCAATGGCGCGGTCCACTGCGTGAAGCATCCGTTCATGCAAAGGTTTATCGATGGGAAGGCCTGAGTACGTTTTGAACTGGATGTAATCCGCGCCGCAATCCTTCACCAACTGGGCATTCGCGAACGTCTCGTCGACGTTGCTGTCATTGATAAAATACCCAGTGCCAATCGTCGCCGGGCCATCAGCCGCGGAGAGCATGCGCAGATTGCGCACTATTCGATCAAAATCATCATTACAGTGCAAGGCCAGGTGCGTTTCTCGCGTCGCGGCGTCGAAACTGAAGCGCACATAGGTCGCGGCGCGCTTAAGACGCTTCGCGCGGGCTTCGTCTATCAACGAGCCATTCGTGACCAGCCCACATGAAATCCCATGACCAGCCGCACGCTCTATCGCTTCCACCGTGTGCGGATTGGTCATCGGCTCGCCACCGCCCACGAATAGCACGGAACGACACCCCAGCGCATGCAATTCGTCGATGATCGATATCAGCTTATCGCGGCTCAGGCGCTCGCTGCGGTCTTTTTGATGCATCGAGTGGTAAATACAGAAGCAGCAATCGTGATTGCACGCGTTGGACGGATCGAGTTCAACACTTAGGGGAAACGGGTTTTCGCCTGCAAGGTAGCGCTGGATGAAATCCGTCTGTTCCAGCATCCGCAATGGGTCAAAAAGAAAGCGGAAACGATGCCGACGCTCGATTGCGGCGTAGCGATACGCCACTCGTTCGGCCAGTCCGTGGATGCCGGCGGTAATATCGGCAACATTTTCCGCAACCATGTTTTGTTCTATTCGGGACATGTAGCCTGCATCTCCTTTCGAAACACGGGCGCCTGCCATTGGCCCCATTTCGACTCGAAATACGTACGATTTTTCGCAAACAGTTCGTCATAGGCCGCTGCGCTAAGCTCACCGAAAGATGCCGAGTGATGGTGGTGAATAAAAACGTCCTCGGCGCAGGCGACCTCATAGCCCGCCGCGCGCACTCGGTAAGTGTAGTCGTCGTCCTCGAACATGCCGATGCCAAAAGCCTCGTCTAGTTCGCCAACCTGCTCCCAAACAACACGAGGAGTCATGACACAAAACCAGTGCAGCACGTGCGGCTTTGTCAGTTTGCGCCGGTGACCGGAAGTATAACTCCGCGCCTGTACAGCCATCTGCTCCATGTTTGCGTACTCAATGGGAATCACGCTTTCGTTTCCCGAGCGATTGGTTATGGGCCCTAACAGACCGAGCTTTGGATGGCGGTGAAAGTGGGCGAGTAGATCGCCAACCCATCCGTCCGTGACAAAAGTGTCGTTGTTCAGGAAAATCAGGTACTCGCCAGTTGCCGCGCGTGCACCACGATTGTTCCCTGCGGCGAAACCGAGGTTGCTATCGTACGTGACCACGCGGGTCCACGGTCGCGTCGAACTCCAACGCGCAAGAAGCGTCGCCGTTCCATCCGTTGACCCGTTGTTTACTACAACTGTTTCCATGTTCGCGTAACGCGTGAATCGCTCAATACTATCGAGACACGCCTTCGTGAACGAGCGCTGATTGTAGCAAAGGACAATGATGCTGATCTTCGGGAAGTAACTCTCTGCTGCTGCATGCAGTTGGACGGCGCGTCTCTCCCAGCTGTTTTCCCGGGCACAGGCAATACGGCGTTCTCGCAGCACCGAATCCTTCTCGGCGATCCCCCGTCGAATTCCCTCGACAAACTCCGTGCGCGTCGAAGTGAGAGTGATCAGTTCGCGCAGCCGTTCAATCTCGGGGAGTCGAACCGCCACCACCGGCTTGCCTGCGCTCATATATTCCCAAACTTTCATCGGGTCAGACGCGAGGGCGTATTCACATACACGGTAGGGAAGGATGCAGACGTCGAATCCGTGCAAATAGGCCGGCAACTCGCGATACGGTACCTCGCCGATCATCCGGACATTTGGCAATGCAGCGAGTTCGGACACATCGATGCGCATCACCTCCCCGATCAGAACAAAGTCGACGTCAGGAAGCTCGCGCGCGGCGTGGATGAGCAGCTCGATGTCTGTCCACTCCGCGGTCGCGCCCCAGTATCCGGCTGTGGAGCGCCTCCGTTTAAAAGCCAGCGACTGGGGACGCTTCTCGAAATGCGAGACGGTAACGCCATTCCGCACCAGCGTGCTTGCACGGCAATAACTGCGCATGCTGTTACGGAGATGCTCCGAGGAACACACAACCATGTCAGCGCCCGTAACTACTTCCCGTTCCAGTTCACGCGCCGGACGTCCAGCATTAGCGAAGCTAGCATAGGCGTCCATGCAGTCGTAAACCACTACTGTGTTCGGTACCTGTCGAACGATGGGAGCCCAGAAAGGATAGTCAACAATGGACAGCACAGCGCCAACGTTGCAGCGATCGCGCACGCGCTGGATCCCTTCAGCAATAGCCGCCGCCTGAAGTTCAGAGGGAATTTCGGCATAGATGTCGGGCGGATGGTTGCTGCCGGGAAGCATTGTCCAATAGACATTGGGCGCAACCTCGCTGAGCTCCGGCTTGTAGATACACAGCGAAGGAATGAAACGATTGGAAAAGTAAAAGACACGTGCGCCCATCTTCGCCAGTTCCACGCTAAGGTGCTGAGGGCGTTGGAACCGGTCGTGCCAATCCACGATCGGGAACACTAGAGCGTCGTACGGAAAGGGTCGCACCGACGTCTGGTGCCGCGTTTTTCTCGGTCCTTGTCGGGCACCATCGCGGCTCCGACTGAGTAGCCCCCGGATCTTTACCTGCAAGTCACTGAACAAAACATTTTCCTTTCGCAGGTGGACGCATAAGCGATCGAATGGGACACCAGTTGAACGCGAAAGCTATGCAAAATTTAATCCCCCTTCCGATCAAAACGCGCATGGCCCAGGATTCCAACACGGGCACGCTTACTTAGCAAGCGCAAAATCCTCTTGGATCGTCCCGTGCAATCCGTGAATAGTACGTTGTTTCACAGCGAACCTGCTGGCCTTCGCACGCCGCTTCATTATCCTACTACGAAAACGACGCGATCTTTCGACAGAGAAGTTACGGCACGCATAGCATCCACCGCTTCATAGCGGACACTACCGATTTTTCCACCGGGATTCCGAGTTATCCGTCCGGATTCACTTTTTCCACTTCCTCGGCCAGCAAACCAAATTGTGCTGACTGTGTTACCAATGAGTGTATCCAAACCAATGGCTGTGTTGTAGCCGCTAGCTGCTTTGTTACACAACGCATAAGCCTTTTTTCCCGTGCCTAGGAGAACCGCAATCCGGCGCTGGAATTACCGCCAAACCAGTCCCGGCACGCGAAAGCGCAAAGCAGACAGGGCCAAACGGACAAGGAACGAAACTGCAGCCGATAGCGAAACGGCCGGTCAAGATAAGTCAGTTCAAACGGCCGGCCTTGAAAGCTAAGGGGTTCCCTGATCGAAGTCGTACACTTCCACTAGAGCGACTCCAATGATAATGCTCCTGGCACGCACGATCGCGGTGTAGTTACCCGGTGGTAGGGTGACGATCATCGCCGACTCCCTTGGGTCAGTCGGCGCAAAGCCGCTAGCGCGAATAGCGGCGACCTGGTCAGCGGTGATAATCCCGCCGATGATTGTAGTAACCCAGTTATCATTAGAGGCGATCAAAGCGCCATTCGGGCCGTGCAGGTCCAACGTTGGATCGGGCAGTGTATTGGGGACGCCATATTGGCTGAGCTCAGGCCCAAGCGCGCGCACAACCACTCTCTTTGGCAATGTCCCTTGAACAATGAACCCTCCAATCATCACGTTGTCCTCCGTCTGGACAAGACCGCGTGTACTAATGTTGCGCAGAATTGAAGTAATACTATTGCTGAGATCGTCTACTTCTACGAGACCAATTCCCGTCATGTTGCTCACGCCGCGCACGATCGCGGTATAGTTACCCGGTGGCAGGCTTACGATCATCGCTGATTCCATTACGTTAGTCGGCGCAAAGCCGCTAGCGCGAATCGCGGCGACCTGGTCAGTGGTGATAATCCCGCCGATGATCGTAGTCATCCAGTTATCGTTAGAGGCAATCAAGGCTCCCGTGCCATCGTGTAGCTCCAATATCGGATCGGCCAATGGATTGGGAATCCCAAACGGAATCAGCTCGGGACCTATGGCGCGAATAATTACCCTCTTTGATTGGCTTCCTTGAACAATGAATCCTCCGATCATCGCATCGTTGCCCGTCTGAACAAAGGCACGCGTGCTGACATTAGTTAACTGCGACTCAGGTAAGGGCGGTGTATCCGTCCCGGGAGTGATCGCACGCATACTGGTATCCGATGCAAGGCAAACAACAACGAATATCGACAGGAAAAGTTTTTTCATCGATTACCTGATTCGCGCCTGATCATTTAGAAGGTCGCAATGCCTTTAAGAAACCTTCGCGGTAAACTCGTAAAAGGACTCAGTGGTTCAGGGATTATCCGTCACAACATCGGTGCCCATCGCGCGTGAGCCGTAAACGCGGTCCTACGAGAGTAAGATGGACATGCGAACCTGAATCCACATTAGGGCGATTGACGCGCTACGGGCGCGGGCTAATTAATGCGGGTGGACTCTCAGCCGGGGCGCTCTGAATACAAGAAGGTTTGGTCTGCCCTTTCTACTACGCACGATCAGGCAAAATTACATGTCATTGGTGTGACCGACGAGGATGCGCTGCGCGCGACCGGCGAGCAAACTTTGGGATTTCTTCAGGAAACCGTGGGTATTCAGGAGGATGACGTAGTTCTTGAGATTGGGTGCGGTATCGGACGTGTAGGCAAAATGGTAGCGCCGCTCTGTCGAAAATGGATCGGCTGCGATGTCGCATCGAATATGCTCTCGCTGGCAGCAGAACGATTAAGCGGTATACCCGGCGTGGAGCTGAAGGAGATATCCGGTTATGATTTAGTAGGCGTTGCGGACGCTTCTGTGGATGTCGTTTATTGCACGGTCGTCTTCATGCATCTGGAATCCTGGGACCGATATAACTATATTCTCGAGGGTTTCCGTGTGTTGCGACCCAACGGTCGAATTTACGTCGACAATATAAATCTTTGCTCCGATGGCGGATGGAAGGTGTTCGAAACCCATCGTGCGATGTCATCCACGGATCGTCCGGCTCACATGACACAAAACTCAACCCCACAGGAGATCGAGACGTACCTAAAGCGCGCGGGCTTCTCCGATGTACAGGTCCGCACGGACGATGACTGGATTAGAGCTTCGGGCGTAAAGGGCGAAGAAAATCCCTTTAGACCGCCTCACTGAAATGAGGTGCCTGCCTGGTTCACCGATTTTGAAACCGAGAAGTACGAAGATAGGCGCAAATCCTCGCTGGGCTTTTTACTGGTGTTTGTCGCGGCGCACTGTGCTTCAGACGACACGGCAGAGCGAATTGGAACTGCTCGAGCGGGCACAAATCGCAAACGCGCCATGAAAAAGGTTCCATCTCTTTTCCCCGACTCAGTCGAGCCGGGGCGCGTCCTCGATGGACAGCTCGCCGGCGCAGACAACAGATATTCCTGGTGGTTTGATAACCCGCCGGATTGGGAGCAACCTGCGCGAACGCTTTTCATCACAGGTTGGTGCGTGAATCGTCGCGGGAAAGACATTCGTGGCATTCGCGTCCGTATCGGCCGGCAGAAGTTTCTTGGTAACTATGGGATTCAACGCAAGGATGTCGCCGTCGCCCTTGGGCCGATAGCAGTGAAGCGGAGCGGCTTTGCCATCGCCGTTCGGCTACCCGTGGGAAAATC
>Ga0066388_100002063_pt1 | contig 11973 bp, 9 predicted proteins | sample PanSoiMetaGPlot6_FD_64539 | JGI IMG/M metagenome (GOLD analysis project Ga0066388, IMG submission 64539) | Tropical forest soil microbial communities from Panama analyzed to predict greenhouse gas emissions - Panama Soil - Plot 6 (Hybrid Assembly) | ecosystem: Environmental > Terrestrial > Soil... | reverse complement strand
GTCTGATCGATGTATGATTGCAGCGGGATGCTTTCGCTCGTTGCTACCCGTGTCGTCGTTCTCGTGCTCGCCACGGAATTGCGGCCACGAACACCGGCTGCAACTTCTTCTGCGAGCTTTTGGCGATAAGAGGCGCTTTCCGCCAACGCTGCTTCGGTCGGGTTGGTAAGAAAACCGCATTCCACCAGCACTGCAGGGTTGCTGGTTTTTCGCAGGACGAAGTAACCCCGGCGTCGCACATTGCGATTTGAGGAAGGCGCCCCGCCCGCTACAAAGTAATGGATAGCCGACGCCAGTTGGAGACTGCCCCGGTCGTAAAAATACGTTTCAATCCCGCTGGCACCACTACGCTTGGCGGAGTTGAAATGAATGGAAACAAAGATGGAGTTTGGATAAGAGTTGGCGATAGCAACGCGTGTTCCGAGTGGCACGAACACGTCGCTATCGCGGGTCATTACTACTCGATACCCGTTAGCTGCCAGCACCTTCTTCAATCGCTGCGCGACGTCCAAGGTCATGTCCTTTTCCGAGACTCGCTGGCCAGGAATCCCGCCTCGGTCATAACCACCATGACCCGCGTCGATCACTACCGTAGTAGTTTCGCCGCTCTCTTTGGAAGCTCGCCTCGCGTCAGCCGTGGAAAGAGTCCCCAGAAATGCCATCAGCAAGCTGGAGGCAAACAGACCTAACCGGTAAGGATTCGTCGGCATCACTAATCGTCCTTGGGCACTTCAGGCGGGCGAGCCGATAGTTTCGGTGCTGTGCCACGGGAGCCTTGAGCGGCCGGCGCTTCGAGCATCCCGCCGCGCACAGCCACTTCGCCCTTGCCGGAACGAAAGAGCTTTGGCCGGGTTTTGGTTTCCATGAAGGAAGAGTGTGCCAGCAACTCACCATTCAATCCGATGCGCGAATACGCCCAGGCGCGCGGAGCGGAGCAGTGCAGAACATGCAATTGATTCGCGTGATCGATCTCCGCCTGTGGTTCTTCAAAGGCGATGGACCGGCCTAACGAATAAGTTGCATAGACAACTCCACTGTCTTTGTCCTGCACGCGCACGTACAAGGACGTATGGTCCGGGAAGCGATTGGTGAGAAGTGAGTACGTGCGTACGTTGCCAGGCGCGGCAACGCCATCTGGGATGCCGACGGTTTGCTGCCAGATTGGCCGCGCGTCGGTCACTTCAAAAACTCGCGTCGGGGAATAAAAAAACTTTCCGAGATCGGCAAAGTAAACATTCGTCCGCACATGGTAAGCGCCGAAATCGTGCACAGGATAAAGCGGAGTCAGATTTATCTGATGCGTGACTCTCTGGCCGGCTCCGACCTTCAAGGGCGGCTGGCCGCTTTCGGCGCTCATAGGCGCGATGGGTTGGCCTTCGTTTTCAGTGATCTCAAACCCAAGCCATGATTGGCCGTCGGCATCATGAAGGTCGATGTCGCGTCCGGCCAGATTGGTGATGCTGAGTGTCGCTACCACTGGTTCGTAAGCGATGTATTGCAATCGCTTGAATTTCAGGTCCACCTGAATCTGGGCTTCCGCCTCTGCAGCGATGATGAAAACGCACGCGCCGCTGAGGACACATCGAAGCATACTGGCAAATGACCAAATCCGAATGACGAATGACGAAGGAATCCCTGATGACGGCTTCTGAAACAACATTTCGAACTTAGACTGGCTCTTCGTCATTTGCCTAGCCTGGCGTGACACTCGATGAGGACAATTTCGTCATTAATTCATCAGTGGTCATTGGTGCTTCGGCATTTGGGGGATGATCGGCCATGACTTTATTGTCCCGAGCTGTTTTCCGCCGCAGGAAAAAGCTGTAAGAGCCGCGAAGGCTCGGCCTGAACGGCCTGCAATCTATCATCGTAATAAATCCGGATCCTGTATCCGAGATATTTTCTCTTTCCACTATCTGCGGCCGAATTCTTCGCTCTGCCTTTTTGTCCTGGTCGCACCGACGCAGCCGCTTCAGAAAGAGTTGACTCCGGCGATCCCGTCCCCGTCTTCGGCCGGAGATAACTGACCGACAGCACTTCGGGGTTTGTGTCCGACCAATCGTGCTTTGGAGTAAGCCATTCGTAATTCACATCCGCGTCGGTGAGTTTCACATCCTTATCACCAACGGTGTCGTAAAACTCCACCAGGATCTTCACCTTGGTGTGATCAACCGTCGCACCTTGCTGTTTTTTTATGCCTATCCTTAGTGCGAGGTTGGTCTCGGCGTCTGGATCCTGTGCCTCAGCAGCTTTGGCTTCCGAGATACCCATGACAGGGCCGTCCGGGTTGCCGCCGACATCTCTGTGTGACGCAGCGTCAAGTGAGGCGCCTGCCATGCCAGCGTCGGTTGTGGCCGGTGTCGACACTCCCAGCTTGAGACGCTTGTCGGCCAACTCATATGCTTCTCCAGCCGAGGGACCCATATCGTGTAGTTTGCGCCACACGTCGTTCGACTTGTTATAAAGCTGCATGGAATCATATGTCTTGGCTACTTCCTCGAGCACCCGGGCGTTGGCGGGTTCGCTGTCTAGCGCTTCCTCGAAGCGCACAAGGGCGTTTGTTGTATCGCCGCGGTCACGCAGCTCGGTGCCCTCTCGCAAGAGTTGGTCGACAAGAGAGGGAGGAGGCGTCTTAGCGACCGCTTCGGGTGAAGGAGCGATCTTCTGTGCCGGCGGCGCCATCGCTGGGGTCGAAACCGGTGGAGCCGCTGGTCGAGTGACGGTTGTCGCGACAGTTGGCGTCAACGTCTGCGCACCTCGAAGCCTACCAATATAATAAGAGCTGACAGCAAAGATTTCCGCCACCGCAATAAACACAACCAAGCCGAGCCCGACGTGAAAGCTTGGATCGACTTGCGCAGCCCGTGAAAGAAGAGTCCGCATTCAACAAATAAACCCCAATTCTGTAAGCGCGCCCTCGCCAAGCTGTCAACTAACTCCCTGCCGCGTTAGACACTTGAACCACTAAATCGTTGATCGGATCTTCGCTCTAACCGGCCTGACGCGGCAACGTTGTATTCAATTACCGGCCGCTAGCGGGAAATATCGTCCTGGCTCAGCATTTTGAATCCTTCGCCGACCAGCACGGAGGACGCGCATTCGGCATCGTCAACGTGCAGAGCAATCGCAGCGAAGCCGCGCGGACGGATGAGCAGGGGATAAGCGAAATGGACATTCACCTCGGCCATGACTAGTGCGGCAAGCAGTTTCACCAGCTGTGTGGCGACTTCTCGAATTTCTACGACCACGACCTCACAAACGCCGAACGGCACGTTTTTTTCCCGAAACAATTTCTCCACACGTGCCGGATCGCTTGCAATAATCCGGGCAATGGCCGAATCGGTGGATTCGGATACGCTCAGCGCTACGGCGTGAGTGCTCTGAGTGCTGAGCAGTTTCACGACATCCAGCATCGCCCCCACCTTGTTCGGAAGAAAAACAGAGAACTGTTTCACCAGCGGCCCATCCATTTTCGAAGTTGTTTCCGGTAAATTCGCAGTCATTTCGATAACGACACACCCTGCTGGAACAGCCCACGGCGTGCCAGACAAACTATCTCATTTCCGGTCTTTCATTGGCAAACCAATATATTCCAAGCTCAACGTGGTATTGCTGCTGTTCATTTCGTGCGAGGTCAATATACTGCCGCAATGATTGCTGGAGCGCATTTTCTTCTCTACAGCAAAGACCCGGAAGCCGATCGCACGTTCTTCAAAACTGTGCTGGAATTCCCTTCCATCGATCTGGGCGACAGGTGGCTGATATTTGCGTTGCCACCTGCGGAGCTGGCGGTCCATCCCGGTGACGGCGAATTTGTGCAGATGCATGCAGAACATCCCATGCTGGGAGCGCTTCTCTATCTGATGTGTGACGATTTGAATAACATGATAGACGTGTTGAAAAGTAAGGGCGTGGCCTGCTCGGATCCGGTGGAAGCCGAGTGGGGAATCAGCACGAGTATTCGGCTACCCAGTGGAGGCGAGATCGGTCTTTATCAACCCGCTCACGCCACGATGCTTGAAGCACCCTCAACTTGAAACAACGCGAGGCTTTAGTCCCAAACTCCGCAAAGCTTAGGTTCGGCTTAGATGGATGAAGAAAATGAGTTAATCGCGCTACGGCGCAAAAAACTGGACGCACTTTGCGCGAAAGGCATCCACCCATTCGGCGCCCGATTTGAGGTGACCGGATCGATCGCGGAGGTGCACGAAAAGTTTAAGGAAGGCGAGACACTTCGTGCAGCCGGCCGCATCACCGCGCATCGCGACATGGGTAAGAGTCATTTCCTCGATCTGCGCGATGCAACGGGCCGCATTCAAATCTACATTCAGGCGAAAGAGGTCGGGGCCGGGTTGATGGATCTTTTTCAGTTGCTCGATCTTGGCGATTTCATCGGTGTGGAAGGAACATGCTTTGTTACCAAAAGCGGGGAACCGACACTAAAGGTGCACACGTTCCAAATGCTCGCGAAAGCGTTGCGACCGCTCCCTGAGAAATGGCATGGATTACAGGACATCGAGACCCGGTATCGTCAACGCTACCTTGATCTCATCACGAACGAGCGGTCCCGCGCAGTCTTCGAAAAACGAATCGCAATTGTCCGTGAGACCCGGCGCTTCTTTGAAGAACGCGGCTTCGTCGAAGTCGAGACGCCGATTTTGCAAACCATCGCCGGAGGCGCGGCCGCCGAGCCGTTCATAACGCATCACAAGGCGCTGGGTCTCGATCTCTATCTACGCATTGCGCTGGAGCTCTATCTCAAACGTCTGCTCGTGGGCGGGTTCAATAAGGTCTTCGAAATCAACCGTAACTTCCGCAACGAAGGCATCTCCAGAAAGCACAATCCCGAATTCACAATGCTTGAAGCCTACTGGGCGTATGCTGATTGGGAGAAAGTGGCGGACCTGGTTGAGGAACTAATCTGTTGCCTCGCGGAGAAAATCTGCGGTTCACTGATAATCGAACATCAAGATGAAGATGGAAAAAGTGTTCGCACGATCCATTTAAAACGTCCCTGGCGTCGCGCGCGTTATCGCGATGTAGTGCGGGAAGTTGCCGGTAAAGATTGGTTTGAGTTGTCTCCCGGACAACGGCGCGACCGTGCCACAAACGAGTTCAAACTAGAAATCCTGCCGCAACTGGCCGATTTCGAAGTCACGCAGCATGTTTTTGAAAAGCTTGTGGAGGAGAAGACGATTGATCCTTTGTTTGTGACCCACTGTCCGAAAGAACTGGTGCCGCTGGCAAAGCAAAACACGGCAGACGACTCTCTGGTCGACGTTTTTGAGTTGATCATTAACGGTGCAGAAATCGCGCCCGGATACAGCGAGCTAAACGATCCGCTTGTGCAGCGTCAACGGCTCGTTGAACAGGCGGGGGAAGAGAGACAAAAGGTTGACGAAGAATTTCTTCTCGCGCTCGAGCACGGTATGCCGCCCGCCGGCGGCTTCGGCCTTGGAATGGATCGGCTTACCATGTTGCTCACTGGGGCGGAATCAATCCGTGACGTGATTCTTTTCCCCCTGCTAAGACCGAAGAAATGACGGAACGTGTTCCGTCAACGCGCTACGCGCCTCGCCATGGCGCTGCGGCCAAACCCAAGCTGTGCCTATAACACACCGTGAGGTGTCAGCTTCCGTACTTAAAAGATAATTGTAAGCGCGTTCGATACTCGAGTATCTTACCGTCCTCGATTTTCACATCCATTTTTACGACTTCAGCAATGCGAAGATCACGCAGCGTACCTGAGGCGGTCTCCACCGCTTTCTTTGCCGCATCTTCCCACGACTTTGCGCTTGTACCGATTACTTCCGTTACTCTATAGACTGATTCAGTAGATTTATTTTTTTCAGGCATATATTTTCCTTCTATCAGATTATTTCAGTGGCAAGTTCCCACTCGCGTTTCCATCACCATAGGTGATTTCGTCTCTTTCTTCCATTTATCGCACGAAGCGCGCAACACGCGCGTTTCTTACGCAATGTCTCTGCTTGATCCCGTTGTGAGTTATTCGCGGGACGAGTTTAGCTGGGAATGCGAAGTGGCAACGACAAGCGCGATTCCGCCTAACACAGCGAAAGATGCGACAACGTAACGAAGCGTGATTGCTTCGCCGAGTAACAGGATTCCACCAGTCGCCGCGAGCACCGGAACGCTGAGTTGAACCGTAGCCGCGCTGGCAGCTTTCAACCCGGGCAGCGCGCTGTACCAAACTATGTAACCAAGACCTGATGTAATCGCACCCGATATTATAGCGTAGGTGATTCCCTCCATATGCACATGCATCCATGGGGCGAAAATGACACTAAGAGCGGCCGCGAACGGCACCGCGCGCGCAAAATTTCCGGTCGTGACCCTTGCCGGGTTCCGTTCTCCTTTGCCGCGCAGTGAATAAACACCCCAGGCGACGCCGGCCCCCAGCATCATGATCGAACCAGCCAAAGGCGGAGTGGAAAACCCGGGGAATAATAGCACGATGAGCCCAGTCATCGCGCAGATGAAGCCGACAGTTTGGATCGCGTTTAGCCGTTCGCCTTTGTGCAGTCCCCAAAGAATCATGGTAGCCTGAACCGCTCCAAACAAAAGCAAAGCGCCGGTTCCCGCCGAAAGAGATGCGTACGCGAACGAAAAGCCAGCCGCGTAAACAAATAGTGCCGCTGCTGAGATCCAGCTGCCGTATCGAAGCAGTGAGCACGTGACATCGATTGAGCTAGAAAAGCCCTCAACAAAAAGCGTAGTCGTTGTTTGGGCTGTCACCATTCGTCGAACGCCTATAATCAGCCAAAGCGCGACGGCCCCGGAGAAGATACGAACAAACGTGAAAGTGGCGGGATCCATGCCGCTTTGTTTCAGTGAGGCCCGGCAAAGCAGCGAGTTACTCGCAAAGGCTATCATTGCCAACAAGGTCAGTGCGAACGTGCGTGCGTTGTTCACCGGGCGAACTTCTTACTTTAGCAACAGCGCGCAAAGCGGAGTCGCGGTCTTGTGGCCTGCTTTGTCCGGAAAGACAATCCCTAGTTAATCTTTTCCCAGAACCCCCGACGATTCGGGATGTTTGGAAAAACCAGTTGTCCCTGGTAAAAGGTGAACGGGCTGGATCGGTCGTTGCCACCGAACGATAAGATCAGAGTTTTACCGTCAATGTTCCAATGCCCTGTCACGGGCTCCCTGCGTTCGTAGGCTGTAGCGGTCCAGTTCTCAGCTGTACCATCGACATGAAGAACGAGATGCTCGTCTACCGGGCCCGTATAGCTGATTGTGGTTTTTCGCCAATGGCCAATTAAGGCGTTGGAATCTTCCGAAGAATAACGACTTGATTCTTGAAATGTGATGATTCCTGTGCCAGCGCCCTCTGCGAAAAACGCAACGAACACAAAAGCGGTACATTGCGTAAGCCATGTGATTTGTCGGAAGGTGTTTCGTGGTGTCATGAGGAACCTCCGGCCAGAGTCTGGCAAGGTAACCCGACAGTGACAAGCCTATTCCGCGATTTGTTGCACGACTTTGAACTCGCATCGATGTTGAGTGGTTCACTTGAAACTTCCGACAATCATCGAGGGAGGACGATTTCCTTCGCCGGCCCCGGCGCCGCAGGCGCTGGCATGGGCCGCTAACAAACTGTGGATGGGTTCGCGCGATCTGCGCCGGATTTATGCGATCGATCCGAAAGAGTGGAAAGTGCTCGAAGAGATAGAACCGCCCGGTATCCCATGGGCGGCTGTTGCAACGAACGGGACATTTCGTTTTACAATCGGAGAAGGCCCAAACGATGATCGCTACATTCGCCGATTTGCTCCGGAGGCTGGCTTTTCGGAGCAGGACAAAATTACATGCCCGGAGTTTACAGGGTCATACCTCAGCTACGACGGTGAGAATCTTTATCTGAGTCAGTGGTACAAACACCGTATTCTCAAGCTGGACGCGGAAGGCAATATCACCCGCGTTATCGACATCGGTGCCGAGATCTCGGGCCACGCGTTTGTTGATGGAACGATCTACGTCTTGCGCGGTACCGAGCAGAATGGCGAAAGCTGGAACATTGCGCGACTCGATCCGCGAGAAGAAAAGCCGGAGGTCAAAGACATCGCGGTCGTGCCGTTCGCATGCCGCTCGCTAACCTTCGACGGCGAACGTTTTTGGTCGAACTACCGCGCGAAGGACACGATTATTTCATTCGCTCTTCCGAATTGAAGTCCGGTCCGAGTTGCACTTTTCGCAAACGCTGATGGCACTGATCATGGCTGCTTTTCCTCGCACATTTTTTGGAAACGCGGATCTTTGCGGAGCGGATCGAACATCGGATCAATCCGTAGCAGCGCGGGTGTGAGCGGCACGAATGAAGCCAGCGGGCTAGTGGAGGGTATCGAGAGCAGTTTCTGTAAAGCAGCGATCGCACGGTCGGGTTCGCCCAGTCGCGCGGCCACGCGAGCAAGGATGTCGATCCAACCGGGGCCATCTAGCGGGTCTTTCTTGATCGGAACCGCGGCCATCCCCCAATCGATCAGTTTGAACGCGGCAGCTTTGTCACCAAGGCCCATATTGATCAGCGCAAGATCGCCAATCAGCTGATAGTTTTCTGGTTGTTCTTTGAGGAAAGATTCCAGTTCGCTGCGCGCCTGCCGCCAACCTTCCTGGGCAGCGGCATGGTCGCCGGCGACTTCTTGCGCCCAGCCTAACCAAAAACGCAGTTCGCCATTAATGTAACCCAGCGCTGGATCAGGCCTGGCTAGTATTTCCTTTAGCCGAAGTATGATAGGTGCAGGACGACGCTCCAGAATCGCTTGGTAAGCTTGTGTTTCCAACGCGAACGTGTCGTCAGTGTTCGGATGCAGCGGAGCGAGGAGCGCCGCCGCCCGCGGCAGGTCGCCCTCAGCTTGTGCAATACCAGCCTTTGCCGCAATGGTATGCGCGTCGTCCGGAGTGATATTGAGGACTTGATCGAGCTTTCGTAGCGCTTCCGGAAAACGATGAAGGAACTTGTAGGAAATGGCGTGCCCAGTAAGTAAGTTAACGTTCTTCGGGTCGAGCCGCTCGGCTTCGTTGAAATACGCCTCGCTGCGGTCCCACTGGCCTCTCCTCAATGTGACATAGGCCAGCGATTCAGGAATCCGGCTGCTGTTGGGCAGAAGCTGACGCGCTTGCTCAAAGTAATGCACCGCGGTGTCGTAATCCTTTAAACAGGCGTAGTGGTAATATCCCTTGGCCAATATAGCCTCGCCAAGGTTAGGCTGAAGAGCGAGCGCGGTTTCGGCTGCCTGTCGCGCCTCTTCACGAAGGGCGACCGTTGGTTGAAGATTCTGTCTTAGGTAGCCGAGCGCGTCAACGTATGACAGGAGCGCCCAACTAAGGGCAAACTTCGGGTCCAAGCGCCCCGCTTCTTTGAGATACTTCTGTGCGGCGAGGGAGTTGGCGGGTGTCCTGCCAGCTTTCAATGTGTAAGCCAGACCGCGCAGGTAGGCATCGTAAGCCTCAACATTGCCCGTCGGTTTGGCGGCGATGACCTGCTCTTCCTGCCCCGTCAGCTTCGCTCGCAACTGATCGGCGATGGCTTTGGCTACCTCGCTCTCGACCGAGAAGATGTCGGTTAGTTTGCGATCAAAGGTATCAGCCCAAAGATGAGTATCGGTGTCTGCTTTGATTAGCTGCACGTTGACTCTCACTGCGTCGCCACTTCTCTGCACGCTTCCTTCCAGGATATGGGCAACGCCAAGTTGCTTTGCGATCTCGGGCAGGTCGTCCGGCGTGCTTTTGTAATGCTGCGTCGAGGTACGCGAGATCACCTTCAAATCTGCGATCTTCGATAAGCGTGTCAGAATTTCGTCCTGTATGCCGTCGGCGAAATAAGCGTTCTCCTTTTCATCGCTCAGATTTTGGAAGGGCAGCACCGCGATGGATTTGTCGAGCTTATCCTCGCAGAGTTTTTGGAAAGCAGGATCACCGCGCAAAGGGTCCCAGACTGGATCGAGCCTAAGAAGGGCCGGCGTAACAGGCATATTGGCATAAACCCAGCTGACATAGGGCGTTTGTAATAGCTGTCTTAGCGTTGAGATGGCACGGCTGTTTTCGCCGAAGATCATCTGAATGAACGCTAGATTCTCTTCCATGCCAGGTCCATCCATCTGATCTTTAGCCCGAGGCAGAAGCATGATTGCACGGTCCGCTGTCTCCAGGGCCAAGTCTTTCTCTCCCTTTGCAGCATAGGCTTGAGACAGCTCTGCCTCGTGGTAGGGGTCGTCTGGTTGATCTCGGTTGAGCTGCTCGAGTGTGTTGCGCGCCCGTTCAGCCGTAACCTTTGCGCCAGCTGTATCGCCAACCAAGCGCTGCATGAAAGCAAGCGCCACCTGATTAAAGCCCTGCCAGTACTGAGAATCAGAATGGAATTGAGTCAACCGGGCTTGAAGCATTCGGATGGCTTCACTGTAATTTTGTTCAAGCCTCAACTGAGTGATCTTGATGTAAAAACTGTTCTGATTAGGAGTCTGCTCGTTTATCTCAGATAGAAACCTAGCGGCTTCCTTGAGGTTACCTTGCGCCTGATAAATGCCAGCCTTTGATGCTATCACGTCTAGATCGTTTGGCGTAATGTCCAGCGCTCGATCATAGAGCTTAAGCGCGGCGGGGAACTGTCGAACCAGTGTGTAATTCTCTGCTGTGTTGGTCAGCAACTCCAGATTACGTGGGTCCAGAGTGAGGGCTCGATCGAAGTAGTCAATGCTTTCATTCCAGTGTCCCTCGCCCCGTCGGACAATTAGGGCGAGTGCCATGGGGACCTCGCCGTTGCCAGGTAACATTTTGCTCACGCGATCGAACGTGGTTTTGGCAGCTCCATAATCGCGTAACACCCAATATTGATAATATCCCAACGCTAGCTGGGTTTGAGGTGAGCTTGGCTCCAGTCGTTGCGCATTCTCTAAAGCACGCTTCGCTGCGTCGCCGCGGACAGAGGAACTATCTTCAGCGTGATTAAAGTAGATAAGAGCGTCTGCCCGAGAAAGGCGCGCCCAGGCGAGCGCAAAATTGGGGTCAAGCTGCACCGCCCGCTCATAAAAGCCGGCGGCTTTCAATGGTCCAGGGATACCAGACGAGATCGCGCTGCGTGCATCAAAAGCAAGGCCGCGCAGATAGGCATCGTAAGCCTCTGGATTGTTTGTTGGTTTAACTGCCAAGGCCTGCTCCTCGCGACCGGTTAGCTTCGCCTGTAACGACTCCGCGATTCGCTTGGCGATCTCACTCTCAACCCCGAAGATATCAGTCAACTTCCGGTCGTAGGTGTCTGCCCAGAAGTGGGCGTCGGTTTGCGCGTTAATTAACTGCACGCTTACCCGCACCTGGTCACCCGCTTTTTGCACACTACCTTCAACAACGTTCGCAACGCCAAGTTGCTTCGCGATTTCAGCGAGGTTGCCAGGCTTACTGTGATACCGCTGCATCGAAGTGCGCGAGATTACTTTTATGTCCGCGATGCTCGCCAGCCGCGTGAGGATTTCCTCCTGGATGCCTTCAGCAAAATAAGCGTTGTCCGGATCGTCGCTGAGATTTTCAAATGGAAGTACCGCGACGCTCTTCGGAATTAAAACTGGAGGTTTACGGTTCCAAAGAACCACGCCCAAACCCATCGCGAACACAACTAGGAGTGTAGTTGACAGGGCAGTGCTTGGATTTCGTCGCACCCATTTCCTGTAATGTGTGAAGAACCCGCTTGGTTTCGCCTGGATTGGCTCGTGCTTTAGCCAGTGTTCAAGGTCCTCGGCTAACGCGAGAGCGGATGAGTAACGGCGCTTCGGATCTTTCTCGAGGCACTTCAGACAGATCGTAGAAAGCTCACGATCTATTTTTCGATTCAAGACTCGCGGTTGCTTCGGTTCAGTGTCGAGCAATAACTTGATCGTCTCGTAGGTAGTTCCTCCGGCAAACGGTGGATGGTTGGTGAGCAATTGGTAGAGGACCGCGCCAAGTCCATAGACGTCTGTGGCC
>Ga0066388_100002062_pt1 | contig 11973 bp, 7 predicted proteins | sample PanSoiMetaGPlot6_FD_64539 | JGI IMG/M metagenome (GOLD analysis project Ga0066388, IMG submission 64539) | Tropical forest soil microbial communities from Panama analyzed to predict greenhouse gas emissions - Panama Soil - Plot 6 (Hybrid Assembly) | ecosystem: Environmental > Terrestrial > Soil... | reverse complement strand
GAATCGACGAAGGTGTCCATCGTGTCGGTGTCCCGACGCGCCGCGCCGCCGCACTTCGGACAGGTGGTATTGACGAACCCGCGGGCTTCGGCCAGCGGCGATCCCGTCGTGTTGAAATTCAGGTCACGCGGCAGCTCGACCGGCAGTCGCTCTTCTGGCACGGGCACGATGCCGTCATTCGGGCAGTGGATGAACGGGATCGGCGTTCCCCACGCGCGCTGCCGCGAGACGCCCCAATCACGAATCTTGAAGTTCGTCTTCGCCTCGCCGAAACCATGCTGTACGGCGAAAGCCGTCATCGCCTCAATTGCTTCGGGAACTTTCATTCCGCTGAACGGGCCGGAATTGATCAGTTCGCCGGTGTCGTCCTTCGCCGTGAACGGCGCTTCGACCGGAGCGTCGTCGGGCTCGGTCGAACCGACCAATTTGATTACGCGCGGAATCGGCAGCCCGTATTTCTTCGAGAACTCGAAGTCACGCTCGTCGTGCGCGGGCACTACCCCGACTACACCAGTGCCGTAACCAGTCACCACGAAGTTTGCCGTCCAGATGGGCAGCTTTTCGCCGTTAAACGGGTTGACGACGAACAGACCGGTCGCGACTCCCTGTTTTTCCCGGCCCTCAGCTACGCGGTCTTCGGGCGAGATATTCTTCTGCTCTTCGACAAAGGCCTTCAACTCGTCGCTCGCCTTCCCCGACGCGATTAGCTCATCGATCAGTCGATGCTCGGGCGCGACGACCACAGCGTTCGCGCCGAAGATCGTGTCTATCCGCGTGGTGAAGGTGCGGATCTTCTTCGATTGATCGCCGGCGATCTCCCAGTCCACTTCCGCGCCGCGGCTCCGCCCGATCCAGTTGCGCTGCATCGTGATCACGCGCTCGGGCCAGCCGCCTTCCAACGTGTCCAGGTCGTCCAGCAACTGGTCGGCGTAATCGGTGACGCGGATGAACCACTGCTCCAGCTCACGCTGCTCGACCGGCGTGTCTTCGTGGCGCCAGCAGAACCCCCCTTCGGCCTGCTCGTTGGCCAGGGACGTGTTGCATTTGACGCACCAGTTGACCGTCGCGTTTTTGCGATACAGCAATCCGCGCTTCCACATCTCGATAAAGAACCACTGGTTCCAGCGGTAATATTCGGGCGTGCAGGAAGCGATCTCTCGCCGCCAGTCGTAGCTGAAGCCCATCCGCTGCAATTGCGCGCGCATCGCGTCTATATTCTCGAACGTCCACTGGTCTGGGCGGGCGTTATTCTTGATCGCGGCGTTTTCGGCCGGCATGCCGAACGCGTCCCAGCCCATCGGATGCAGCGTGTTGTAACCCTGCATTCGTTTGAAATGCGACAGCGCGTCGCCAATCGAGTAGTTGCGCACGTGCCCCATGTGGATGCGTCCGGATGGGTACGGCAACATCTCCAGGCAGTAAAATTTCTCGCGCTCAGAATCGACTTCCACCTCGAAGACTCGCGCGTCGGCCCACCGCCTTTGTTGGCGCTCCTCAATTTCTTCCGGAAAATATTTTTCGTTCATATCGGTAATCCTTTTATGGCCTGCAAAATCTCACGCGCCCGACACATCGCGTCAGGATGCAAGGCGAGATCAGAAATCCGTTCGTGGATGAATGCGATCGGAAGGCGCAGCGCAATTTCAGGCATTGCGCTGCAATGTAAGGTGGAGGGCGGTCAGAGAAGTAAAGCGCGTTGCGCGCGGTTTGACTCGGCGATGATCAGTAAACCCTCGATTAGATTTTCCGACTACTGGCGTCATTGCTTCATAATTCTCCGAAAAAGTATTCGTGAATTCGGATTTTACACAGCGAAACAACAGGGTTCAAGCTTTATTTCTGCACAGGAAGCGGGAGAGAGAGCGAGAGAGCGAGAGAGCGAGAGAGCGAGAGAGCGAGGGAGCGAGAGAGCGAGAGAGCGAGGGAGGGAGGGAGGCAGAGAGCGAGGGAGGGAGAGAGCGAGGGAGGGAGAGAGGGAAAGAGCGAGAGAATTGAAGGAGAACTCCTTGTCTCCGACTTCTCCTCTCTCGCTCCCTCGCTCCCTCTCTCCCTCGCTCCCTCGCTCCTAGATGTCGAGGTTCTTGACATCGAGCGCGTTGTCTTCAATGAACCTTCTTCGAGGCTCGACCTGATCGCCCATGAGGACGGTGAAGATCATGTCGGTCTCGACCGCATCGTCAATCCGGACTTGCAGGAGTGTGCGTTTTTCGGGGTCCATTGTCGTCTCCCACAGTTGTTCGGGGTTCATTTCACCGAGGCCTTTGTAACGCTGAATCTGCAAATCCTTCTTGGCCGCGGTCAGAATGTGGTCGAGCAGTTCATCGCGCGAGGCGACCTCGGTCTCGGCGGCGCCTTCCATGATGATGAACGGCGGCTGGCTGAGCTGCACGAACGATTTGTAGAGCTCGACCGCGCGCTGAAATTCGACGTACGTGGCCAGTTCCCAATCAATCAATACGGACGAACCGTTGTTGGCCAGCTTGACCTCGACCTCGAAGAGACCGTGCTCTTCATCGGAGATCAGATCAGTCTTGAAACCGGCTTCGGCCAGCGTTGCTTCGACTTTGCCGAGCAGGCTCTCGTCGGCGAAGACGTCGTGCAGTTTGCGCCCTTCTTTCTGCATCAGGCCTTTGCGGCCGGCCAGCGCCTCGAGCGCGGTCTCCAGAAGCGTGCGGTCGTGCAGCCGGCGTTCGAGTTTGATGTAATAGGTGTTGAACTCGTTCAGCCTTTCGAGCAATCCGGTCAGTTCCTTGCCTTCGATCGTCTCGCCGGTCTTTTTGACCTTGACCGAAACCTCGTCGGTCACCTTGCGCATCAGGAAGCGGTTCATTTCACGGTCGTCTTTGATGTACCGCTCGGTCCTCCCCTTCTTGACTTTGTAGAGGGGCGGCTGCGCGATGTAGACGTAGCTCAGAAGATCGATCTCGTCCTCGCCCTCTTCGTTCTTGCGCTCGATCTTGTGTTCGAGCAATTGCGGCATTTGACGGTAGAAGAACGTCAGCAGCAGCGTGCGGATGTGCGACCCATCTACGTCCGCGTCCGTGTTATGGCATGCGATGCCGCCAGAGCCGCAGACGAAGTTCTCGTCGCTTTCGACCGAGAAGTCGTATACAAATTCGCCGACCGGCGCGACCTCTTCGGCGGAGATGACTTCGAGGCCGATCAAATCATCGCTGATCGAAACGTGATCCTGCTTCTTGCGCCTTGGTCGAGCCAGATGAATATCGAGCTTCGGCGCGTTGGCATGACGCCGCCAGATCGCGCGCAAGCGTTCGATCTGCGCTTTACCGCAAATCGAGATCGTGAAGTAATCATGCCGTGTTTGAATCTGCGCCTCTGAACCAGTTTGAGGCGGCATTTGCGTCACGCTCGCCACAACGCCCAGTTGCCCGATCAGGTATAACAATCCGTCTTTTAACTCAGCGGAATTGGTCGTGAATGACAGATTCTGACCAGCCGTAGTCCCATCGCCCAGGAAGTAAGCTTCGAGGAAAGCGATTTGAAGGTCTTCTGACAAACTGAAAACCACATCCGGCAGCCGTTTCTCGTGCGCGCGCCCGTCAAGCCCCCACGCGCGCAACAACCGCGCAGCCGCCACGCTGTGGAAGTAGAGCTTGACGCCTGCGCTCTCTGGATCGTGATAGCACCGCGCCTGCTCGCCGAAAGTCATTTCAATCGATTTCATCAGTTCAGCGACAAACTCATCGTCTTTCTTACCGATGTTCAGGCTAACCTGATGTTGGCTCAATGTGCCTTCCGCGACGTACCAACCCAGGAACCACATCAACTCGCGCGTGATCGGCAGATAGCGACCGAACGCCTTCTCACTATGCGCCTGCGGCACGATCCGAGCGTCAGGTCCAATGGCGCCCAATTCACCAGATGTAAAACCCGCGAGCTGCTTGTAATCACTTACCTCGAGCCAGCGCGCGTTGCGACTCGAATCATCATTCTCGATCAACGCGTCAATCTTCGACGGCGCGGCAGCGTACTCGATCTCATCCTGCCAGCCGATGACGCGCAGATAGCCCTTGAAATGCGATTCAATCGGCCGATTGACTCCGCGCTCCCAATGGCTGACGGTGATCGGCTGTTTGATACCGATCGATTGCGCAACCTGCATCTGCGAGAGTCCCGCAGCCTGCCGCTGCGTAACCAGCCTTTCCCATTGCTCAGGTCCGAGCTCAACGCGCGATTCGCCCCACAATTCGGGACGCCTGACTTTCGCCATTACGCGTTGCGCGGCTATTCTCCGCACATCTTCGCCTTTAACATAGAGCGCATCAGTCAGACCTGCGTTGTAAAGAGTCGTGAGCAGATCGATCCGAGTCGGGCTGACGGCGGGACGCGGCAAACGATGAGCGGCGACGAGCAGATCGCCAGGCTTTACTTCATTTCCCTTCTTCAACTTTACTTCGCCATCTTCAAAAACGAAGACGCTATGCGAAGCCGTGACTTTGACCGAGCGGTTATAACGCGTCGTGATCTTATACATCGCCTCGTCGTGATCGTGACGTATCACGGCCTTGAGGGGGCGGAAGCGCGTCGCGCGCGTTACCGGATCGAAACTGATCACGCTGTACCGGCTGGCGATTCGCCGCTGTTCGAAGCAATCGTCAATGAACTCCCCGATCTTGACGAACTCGGTATTGCCGGAGTCATCAACGACCAGAGTCGGTTCATCGCCCGCGACGCTCATCAGAATGATTTTGTGATAGCGCAGCTTTTCTAGATCGAAATCAGTCTTGCCGATGCCGGTGCCGAGCGCGGTGATCAGCGTTTTGATCTCACTGTGTGAGAGCATCTTGTCAAAGCGCGCCTTCTCGACGTTGAGGATTTTGCCCTTGAGCGGAAGGATCGCTTGCGTGCGGCGGTCTCTCCCCTGCTTCGCGCTCCCTCCCGCCGAATCGCCTTCCACAATATACAACTCGCATACCGCCGGGTCTTTCTCCGAACAATCCGCGAGTTTGCCGGGCAGGTTCATCGAATTGAGCGCGCCTTTGCGCACGATCTCGCGCGCCTTGCGGGCGGCCTCGCGGGCGCGGGCGGCTTCGACGGCTTTACCGACGATCTGTTTGGCGTGAGACGGATTCTGCTCGAAATAAGATGTCAACTTGTCATAGATGAACGAATCGACCGGGCCTTTGACGTCGGAGTTGAGTTTGCCTTTAGTCTGCCCTTCGAACTGCGGCTGCGGAATCTTGACCGAAATCACGGCGACCAGGCCTTCGCGCACGTCGTCGCCGGTCAGTCCGCCTTTGAAATCCTTGATCAGGTTGGCGGTCTGCGCGTAACGGCTGATGGCTTTCGAGAGCGCCGAGCGGAAGCCCGACAGGTGCGTCCCGCCGTCAACCGTGTTGATGTTGTTGGCGAAGGCGAAGACCTTCTCGTCGTAGGCGTCGTTATATTGAATCGCGACCTCGATCGCCAGGTCATCGTTCTCGGCCGGGTTGGCGGTCTTCTCGAAATACATCGGCTTCGAGTGAAGCACATTCTTGTTCTTGTTCAGGTGCTTGACGAATTCGGCGATGCCGCCTTCGTAGAGGAACTCATGCTTCTTTTCGGTTTCGGAACGTTCGTCAACGATGGTGATCTTGATCCCTTTGTTGAGAAAGGCCTTCTCGCGCAGCCGTTCGGAGAGTTTGTCGAAGCTGAAGTCGGTGGTCGTGAAGATCTCGGGATCGGGCTTGAACGTGATCTTCGTTCCAGTTTTCGCCGACTTGCCGGTCTTTTTCAAATCGGTGGCTTTGTTCCCTTTTTTATACTCCTGCTCGTAAACCCCGCCGTCGAGGCGAATTTCCATCCGCAACCATTCTGACAGGAAGTTGACGACCGATGCGCCGACGCCGTGTAATCCGCCGGAAACCTTGTAGGCGTTGGTGTCGAATTTCCCGCCCGCGTGCAGCATAGTCATGACGACTTCGGCGGCGGGGCGTTTTTCGGTCGGATGCATATCAACGGGAATGCCGCGCCCGTTGTCTTCGACGGTGATTGAATCGTCCATGTGGATCGTGACGTTGATCTTATCGCAGAACCCGGCTAACGCCTCGTCCACCGAATTATCGACTATCTCGAAAACCAGATGATGCAACCCGAGCTCGCCGTTCGAGCCAATGTACATCGCCGGACGTTTGCGCACGGCGTCGCGGCCTTCAAGCACGGTGATCTGTTCGGCGCTATAGCCGTTCGAACCTTTGTTCGAGCCTTTTTTCGAGCTTTTTTCACCGTCTGTTTCTTCATGATCGTCCATAATCTGATTCTTCTTCTCTTTTGCCTTCATAATATTTATCTCGTCCTAACCTTATTACCCTTTCATCATCCCTTGATCTTCGGTCACGCCGCCGGACTGAACGAGTAACGTTCTGGCGCGATGACTGTAACGTTCAGCGATTGTTCGCTTGGAAGTCGAGACGATGGTTTGTGAGCGTCCGTCAAGGTGATTAAGCAGAATCTCGATTCGCGTGCGGTCCAGTTCGGCATCAAGGTCGTCTATCAGGAAAATGGGGTACTCTTCAAACACCTGATAATACACGCTTATTTGCGCTATTTCAAGAATCAGGAGTGCGCTCCTCTGCTGTCCGGAACTGCCGAAACGGGCGATTTCGTGGCCGTCGCAGAGGATTTCCAGATCGTCCCGGTGAGGGCCTACCAGGGAATATCCGACCGCGATTTCATTCTTCAAACGGAGGCTCAAGCGTTCTTTCAGCAGGTTGGCGTAATCGCCCAGATCGCCCCTGCCCTCGAGTGAGGACTTGTAGCGGACCGCGATCTCTTCGGCCTGAAACAGCTCGGGACTGAGATGCGCGCGCAGTTGATCGACGTGTTTGACGCGCGCCTGGTGAATTTCAGAGCCGAGCGCGACGAGCTGGTCGTTCCAGGGCTGGATCAGATCATGGAATTTCGCCTGGTTTTCGGCCTCCGAAGCCTCGCGCAACAGGGCGTTCTTCTGCTTCAAAACGCGGTTGTATTCGTTGAGCGCGCCCAGATAAGCGGGCAGGGTAAAAAAGATCCCACGGTCCAGGAAGCGGCGACGGGCTTCCGGCGCGCCCCTCACGACCTGCATCTCGTCGGCGGTGAAGGCGATGGCGTTGAGATTGCCGAGATAGCGCGCGACGGCTTCCCGCTTGCCGTTGACGAAAGTCTGTTTTGCGCCTTCGGTAATCAGCAGTTGCAAATCCTTGGTCAGATTGCCGCGCGCGATCGAGCCTCTGAGAATGGCCTCGTCGGCGTAGTGAGTGATGACCTCTTTCGGATGGGACGTGCGAAAGGATTTCGTCGTGGCCAGGAGGTAGATCGCTTCGAGCCAGGAGCTTTTGCCCTGCGCGTTCGCGCCATAAATCACATTGAGGCCGGGTGAGAATTCGATTTCGCCGAGAAGATTGCGGAAGTTTGAGGCTTCAATGCGCTGGAGATGCATACGCGCGCATTTTAACATAATTACAATTCCGAGGGACGCCTGCTTCGGCCCCCCGCGCGAATTCAAACGAGTTCCAATGGCGCCATCATTGTCCTGGCGCACCCACACACGAAATGCGTCCCTTTCGGCTTCTGCGCCAGCCCGCCGCAGTGGGGGACAGGCGAGGGTCGTCGCCAATCTCGCCACGCTCCACGCAAACGCCTTCACGTCGGCGTCGGAGACGTCCGCGCCTCGCAGGCGCGGATGCCCCCGCCGCGCGTCCAGCTCAGCAATTCAACGAACGCGGTCTTGTCGTGCGGGATCTGCTGCGCGGCGTAACGGTCGCGCCACTGGCGACTGTGCGTGGTGACGATCACCTGGTTGAAGTTCTCGCATTCGGCCATCAGCAGGTCGAGGATGCGCGTGAAATGGACGCTGTCCACGGAAGTGAAAACGTCGTCGAGCACGACTACGGCGTCGCCACCGCTCGAAAGTTTGGCGATGGCCAGCCAGAGGCAAAAACCCAGCGTGTCCAGATGCGACTCGCTGAAATAGGCCTGAGGCGCGACGTCGCTGACGCCCTCGAAGCTGCATATCTGAAGCAGCGAGCCTTTCTTGTTTTCGTCCAGAAGAAGTTGATCGAGCCCCAGAGGCTCGTCGGGGTGGATCATCGCGTAGAGTCTATTGGTTTCGTCGCGGACTTCGGCCAGTACGCGCTGGATGAACGCGATCCGCTCGCGCCGGACGATTTCCAGAGCGCGCTCCAGCCCCCGCCGTAAGGCCTCGGCCTCTCGCAATTCCTCTTCGGATTCGACGACGCGCCGGTAAAATTGAGTGATCGAGTTGAATTGATTGATGGACTTCTGCGCCTCGTCGCGCCGGGCGATTAGCGCGTCGCGAGTCACGAGAACATTATCGATCAATTTCCGCAGCCCCGCCTCGTCAACCGGCAAAGCCGTGGGGAGGGACTCATCAGCGCTCCCGATCGCCTCGGCCAAAGAGCGCGCCGCTTCGAGCATCCTGGCGCGATCACGTTCGACAACTGCGACGGCGTTCTGGTGGGCCCTATTCGCGGCTTCTAGTTTGTCGCGCAACTCGCCGAGCGCGGTCATGGCGGTCAAACGCGCGTCTATTCTCCGCCGCAGATCTTCGGCGACGACCCGCTGCTCGCACACCGGACAGGCCGCCCCGTCCAGCGGACCGGGCGAAGCGTCGATATAACCCCGCGCGTCGCGCAGCAACTCGATCAATCGCATCGCCTCCGGCGCGCCGGCGCCGGCGGCGTCCGCGGCGCGCCTGGCTTCGGCGGCTTGAGTGTTTTTCTGTGACGCGTCGGCTTCCGCGCGGCCCAGACTGTCGCGTAATTGCGCGGCCGCGTCCAGCCGGTCAATCAGGTTCTGCAATCGTTCTAGCCGCGCGCGTATTTCATTCAGGTCAGCCACCGATCGCGAGGCGGCCCAATCGAGCGAGTTCTGCTCTGGCGAACCGGGCATTCCCTCATTCGTCCAGAACCGCTCAAGCTCGATCTCGGCCTCGACCCTGGAGCGCGTTTTTTCGTCGAGCCTGCGTCCCTGGTCACGCGCCGCGTCGCGTAGCGCCTGCTCGCTCGCCTCCATGCCCTCAACCTCAATGAACTTCTGCAACTGTTTGTAACGTTCGGCCGGTGTGGCGTCAATCAGGTTCAACAGCCGGCCCCGGCGCAGCACATGCGCGACTGGGAGAGTGGCCTCGTCGCTCGACTGTATCTTCGCGCCTGAAAATTTGGCGCTCCACACCCGGCCGCCGCAAACGAGCTCGACCTTAAGATCTTTCGCTTTATAGCCGATCGCCGGCAGATGGTCTTTCGGCCTGGTCGAACTACGGTCCGCAAGCGAGCCCGGAGCCTGATTGCAGACGAAATCAATCGCGTCCACGATCGAGGATTTGCCTGATCCGTTTTCACCGAAGATGAATGTAATCGGCCTGCGCGGATCGAAGACGACCTCGGTCGTGGTGGTCGCGCCGCGAAAGCGCGTCAGGGTGACCTTCTCGATCCGTTTATTCATCCCCGCCCGGCTCCTTTCGCCGCGCGGCCCGCTGCGCGTTTCCAATCCAATGGCTCCAGTCTTCGGCTTTGGCCGCGCCCGCCGCGAGCTTCCGTTTTAAATCTTCCAGTCCGGCCGATTGAATAAGACCGGCGCTGAGCAGAGCGTCGGCGACGATCTCGGCCAGCCGCTCGTTGGGTGTGCGCGCGTCGGGCGCCTCTGACATTTTCTACCCCCTGATTTCCCCGCCCAGGGCGAAATTTTTATACCTCGTAATCAATCACCACGGGCGCGTGATCTGAAAAAACCTGGCCGCAATAAATCTGCGGCGAATGAGCCACTTTATCGAGCGCGGGCGTCGTGAAGTGATAATCCAAGCGCCATCCGACATTGTTCTCGCGCGCCCTGCCGCGATTTGACCACCACGAATAATGTACCGCTTCGGGGCCGACCAGTTGGCGAAACGTGTCGTGGTAACCCGACTCCAGGAAAGTCGTGAGCCATGCGCGCTCCTCGGGTAAGAAGCCGCTGTTCTTTTGGTTGCTGCGCCAATTTTTCAGATCAATTTGCTGATGGGCGATATTGAAATCACCACAGAACACCAGTTCGCGTTTGCTTTTCCGCAAGCGCCGGCAGTGCCGCAGGAATTCATCCATGAACTTCAGCTTGATGGCGAGTCGTTCCGGGCTACTCGTCCCCGATGGAATATAAGTGGAAACGACGCTCAGGCCGTCGAAATCGGCCTGCAAAACGCGGCCTTCGCAATCGTAGACGCAATTTACGCCGCGTGTAACGCGCTTCGGCCTGATTTTGGAAAGCAAGGCCACGCCGCTGTATCCGGGTTTTTCCGCCGGATACCATTCGGCGTGATAACCGAGCGTCAGCCATTCCGGCGGTACCTGCGCGGGAAGCGCGCGAACCTCCTGCAGACAAATCACGTCAGCGCAGCTTTCGGCCAGCCAGGAGACGACTCCTTTCGCCGTCGCCGAACGAATGCCATTTAGATTGAGTGTGAGTATGCGCATATCAATTTTCAGGCACGCCGACGATGGGCACGTCCCAGTGCGCGATCAGAATCTCGAACCGCCGTTGCTCTTCGCGTTTGAATCTGTCCTGCTCGGGATAGAGCTGTTTGACTATCGCTTCTTCGGCGGCCGGCGCGTTCGGGTCGTGGAAGACCGCGGCGCTCTTGAAGACGATCGTGACGCGATAATCCCAGCGGCCGTCTTCGGTCGAATGGTAGCGGGGCTTTTCGATCTTGACGCTCATGATGCGCCCGGTCTCGATCTGTTTTTTCAGAACCGGGAGGTGGTTCTTTTTGAATAGTTGCAGGAATTCATCCGCGTAGCCCCATCTGGCCTTGTAGTAATACTCGACGACGTAAGGTTGATCCTGCTGCGTCGTCCGGGCGATCGCCCGCGGCGGCGAGGCGATACAGATGGCGCATAACAGTGTGATTGTTGATAACGCTCGCGCGACTCCGATCATTTTCTTTTTCCCTCCGAATATCAACCATGGTTGATATTCATTCTTTCTTGGCGTCACTCACTGCGATGTGAACGACTCCTCCTGTTTATCCGATCAGGCGTTAGGCGCCGCAGATTGTACCGTTGTACGATTGCCAGCCCAAGAAATCTCAATACAAAACGAGAAGCTAAAAAGTATGATTAAGTTTCTCGTTTCGATGTCTATCTTGCGGCTCGCAATCGCAGACCAGACACATAAACCCCCCAGGGCTAAAGTTAGGCCCTAAGTTCTTTATCCGGCGTCGGCATATGCGGCCTGTGTCGGATTCCCAGGCCAACTGACGACTGACCGCTGATGACTGATGACTGAGAAAAAATACAAGGGGAGTGGTGAAAGAGCCGTGTTTATTGGTTCCCAGTCGTCAGTCATCAGTCGCCAGTGGTCAGTCTGGCTTGGATTTCCAAGGTTCCAAGTCCTTTGAGACAAATCTCGAGCTCCATAACTATCGCAGTGTATCCGGCGCTGCTCGGCGCCGGACTTTACGAACCAACTGTGATCGTAGCGCAAATCGACAAGTTTGAAGTGATCGGCGACGGCAAGGTCGATATTTCTGAAGGTAAGGAATGCGACTTGAAAAAGTCTTATCCGCTTTCCGCCGGAAAGCGTTATGACCCGAAGGCTAGGGCCAATTTGCAGGCGGGTAAGAAAACAATAGTGGGGACGAGGGCGATTTTATGACTCCCAAGTCCCCACCACGGGGCCACCAAGGGGAATGATTTGTCCGATTTTGATGGTAGCGAGGCGATAACGGCGCCGTGAAACGATTTACCGGGAGCCAATGGTCTCGCCCGTGCGATAATCGCCCGCGCGATGGCGTGTCGTCTCCTCGGGGCGGCGCATAAGACCAGCCAAACCGAGCAGGCCGAGCAGGCCAAGCCACCCCCAGTCACTACGCCCACCATCCGTTCGAGTGGTTGTAGTGCCTCTGTCCTGGTAACCCTGGTAACCCTGGCCACCTGTCTGAGCCAACGCCGACAATCCCATAGGTAATGCGGTAAGACTCAGAGCTAAAATTCCAGATCGAAT
>Ga0066388_100002061_pt1 | contig 11973 bp, 8 predicted proteins | sample PanSoiMetaGPlot6_FD_64539 | JGI IMG/M metagenome (GOLD analysis project Ga0066388, IMG submission 64539) | Tropical forest soil microbial communities from Panama analyzed to predict greenhouse gas emissions - Panama Soil - Plot 6 (Hybrid Assembly) | ecosystem: Environmental > Terrestrial > Soil... | reverse complement strand
CCGATTATTTTGATTTTCAAGAATTCAGCAGCGGTGATTTCGTCGGAGCGCTAGCCGAAACGCTCCAGGCCGAGTCGCTGACTCGCGTGCTATACCCGGACGACCACACGGCCAAGGGACAAGGACTTCGCTTTGTTCAGGAGTATTTTCTCGTCGCCTGTTCACTGGCGGATCTGGTTCGTCGCTTCCGCAAGACCAACACGGACTGGCGCTCACTACCCGACAAAGTTGCTATTCAGCTCAACGATACGCATCCAACGATGGCGGTGCCGGAGTTGATGCGGATTTTGCTTGATGAAGCACATCTAGGTTGGGATGAAGCTTGGGACGTTACCCGAAGGACTTTGGCCTATACTAATCATACGCTACTACCGGAAGCTCTCGAGAAATGGCCAGTCATCTGGTTTGAGAGAATGCTGCCTCGTCATTTGGAGATTATTTACGAAATAAATCGCCGCCTCGTTGACGACGTTCGAAGACGCTTTCCCAAGGATGAGGGACGTGTTCAGCGCGTAAGCCTTGTAGAAGAGGGGACCGAGCGCAAGATTCGGATGGCCAACCTTGCCATCGTCGGTTCACATAGCACCAACGGTGTAGCGGCCATTCATTCTCAGTTGCTGCGCACAATGACCGTTAAGGATCTGGCTGAAATGTTTCCCCAGCGTTTCAACAACAAAACCAACGGCGTCACGCCCCGCCGCTGGCTTCTGATGTCGAATCCTGCGCTCTCCCAAACGATTACCGATGCCATCGGTGAGGGCTGGGTGACTGATCTAGGTGAGTTGAAAAAGCTCAAACCACTGGCCGGCGACGAGGCTTTACGTCAGGCTTTTCTAAGAGCTAAGCGCCAAGCGAAGCTACACTTTATCGACTGGCTCACCCAGACTACCGGTGAGACCGTAGACGCGGACAGTATCTTTGATTGTCAAATCAAACGCATACATGAATACAAGCGGCAACTGCTGAACGCGCTTCGGATCGTCGTGTTGTATGATCGGCTGCGTAAGAACCCGAATTCTGAAGTGACGCCGCGAACTTTCTTTTTCGCCGGCAAGGCGGCACCCGCCTATCAGCTTGCCAAAGTAATCATCAAGTTTATCAACAACCTTGCCAGTATTATCGACGCGGATCCGATAGTCCGGGGACGGCTGAAAGTTCTATTCCTGCCTGACTACAATGTTTCGATGGCGGAGCGGTTGATTCCTGCTGCTGATGTTTCCAATCAGATTTCGACAGCCGGTTACGAAGCCAGCGGCACCAGTAACATGAAGTTCATGATGAATGGGGCGTTGACCATCGGCACACGTGATGGTGCAACCATTGAGATGGCAGAAGAAGCCGGTGAAGAAAATTTCTTTCTCTTCGGTTTGACAGCGGAGCAGGTAGCGGGCAGCCGTGGTTGGTATAAACCACAGTGGCACTATGACAATGACCCGGAGACGCGGACTGCATTGGACCTGATCTTCTCTGACTATTTCAATCGTCATGAGCCGGGCATCTTTGGTCCACTACGGGACGCACTTTTAACCCGTGGCGATTACTACATGCACCTTGCGGATCTCAAGTCCTACTTGGAGGCAGATCAGAAGCTATGTGCCGTCTACGCCGATCCAGCGTCATGGGCTAGCAAGGCGATCTTGAATGTGGCTGGCTCCGGAAAATTCTCCAGCGACCGAACAATTGCCGAATATGCAGCAGACATCTGGGATGCAAAAGCATGCCCCGTTTCCTAATAGCTACTGGTAAGTGGGAGGATTGAGACGCATGCCAATTTCCCCACTTGCAGGCAAGCCGGCTCCAAAAGAGCTGCTGGTTGACCCGACCCAGCTTGAACAGGAATATTACGTGCGCCGCCCCGACTTAGGAAACCCGAACCAGCTGGTGAGCTTCGGCACGAGCGGACATCGAGGCTCACCGCTACACGGATCATTTACTGAGGCGCACATTCTGGCGATTACACAGGCTATTTGTGATTACCGGCGCGGCCGGAGCTACGATGGCCCACTCTACATGGGAAAGGATACGCATGCCGTGTCCGGGCCGGCCCAGCGTACCGCATTAGAGGTTCTGGCAGCCAATAGAGTAGAGACTATCATCCAGAGAGACGACGGCTTCACGCCAACGCCTGTGATCTCCCGAGCTATTCTCGTTTATAACCGGAATCGCAAGGAGCATCTCGCCGACGGCATTGTCATCACACCTTCACATAACCCCCCAGCGGATGGGGGCTTCAAGTACAACCCGCCCAATGGCGGTCCAGCCGACACCGACGTAACACGATGGGTAGAGCGCCGCGCCAATGAGTTGTTACGCGACGGAACAGGCATAAAGCGCGTGCCATTTGCGGCAGCCATTAAGGCTAACACGACACACCAGGAGGATTTCGTGCTGCCTTACGTCGAGGATCTGAAAAACATCATCGATATGGACGTGATCCGCACCGCTGGCCTGAAGCTGGGTGTAGACCCTCTCGGCGGTGCGGCGGAACCTTATTGGGAGCCAATCGATTCCGTCTATCACTTGGACATCCACGTCGCGAACCCAACAATCGACCCGACGTTCTCGTTCATGACTGTTGATCACGACGGCCAAATACGCATGGACCCATCGAGTCCGTATGCGATGGCGCGTCTCGTGGACCTCAAGAACCAGTATGACGTGGCTTTCGCCAACGATCCAGATTCTGACCGGCACGGCATCGTTACACCTTCCTCTGGATTGATGAATCCAAATCACTATCTGGCTGTGGCCATACGCTATCTGCTGAAGCATCGGCCTGACTGGCCTGCTCATATCGCGGTCGGCAAGACCTTGGTCAGTAGCAGGATGATTGATCGCGTGGTGCACAAGCTAGGGCGCTCTCTTTGTGAGGTGCCAGTGGGCTTCAAGTGGTTCGTGCCGGGGTTGTTCGATGGCTCGCTCTGTTTTGGCGGGGAGGAAAGCGCTGGAGCAAGCTTCCTCCGGAAGGATGGCACCGTCTGGACGACCGACAAAGACGGCCCAATCATGGCCCTTTTGGCTGCGGAGATCACAGCGCGCATGGGCAAAGACCCGGGCCAGCTATATCAAGAACTAACAAGTGAGTTCGGCACGCCATACTACACGCGGATCGATGCGCCGGCGACCCCGGATCAGAAAGCGCGGCTGCAGAAGTTGTCTCCAGCAGCAGTTACCACTGATACCGTCGCCGGCGAGCGAATTATAGCGAAACTGACCACCGCCCCAGGTAACGGCGCGCCGATCGGCGGACTGAAGGTCGTGACCGATAGTGGCTGGTTCGCGGCCCGGCCTTCCGGCACCGAGAACATTTATAAGATCTATGCGGAGAGCTTTAAGGACGAAAGTCACCTGGCCGCGATCGTTCAGGAAGCTCAAGAAATTGTGACCGATGCGCTAAGATCGCCTGTCCTAGCTCTTCAAAAGCAGGAGTTACACCGATGACGAACGACAGCGGTCCGAAGGTGCCCCCGTTTCCATCGTCCTACCGTGCCTCTGGCTTGCTTTTACACGTTACGTCATTGCCTTCGTCCTACGGCATTGGCGACGTGGGACCAGCGGCGGTCGCGTGGATCGATCAACTGTGCGATGCAGGGCAAAGCTGGTGGCAAGCGTTACCCTTGGGCCCGACCGGTTACGGCAACTCTCCTTATCAATCGTTGTCCTCCTTTGCTGGCAATGGCCTTTTGATCAGCCCAGACTGGCTCATCGAGGATGGTTTGTTACATTCTAGTGACAGCGAAGGAGCCTCATTCTCTCACTCCGGCGTCGATTATAGCACCGTTCTCTCATTCAAATACACGTTACTCGAGAAAGCTTGGAGCAATTTTGTTAGCGCGGGATCCGCGGAGCTACGAGTCGCCTTTGAACAGTTCCGCCACGAGCAGGCGCACTGGTTGGAAGATTACGCACTCTTTCGAGCGCTCAAAATCCGGTACAATGGCGCTTACTATCTCGACTGGCCAACGGAGTTGGTCCAGCGTGTGCCGAAAGCTTTGGCCCAAGCACGGCGTGATCTCGCGAAGCAAGTCGATCAAGTTTGTTTTGCTCAATTCCTATTGTTTCGCCAAGGAGCACGGCTTGAGAAACACGCCAGAGCTAAGGGCGTGCGCCTGATTGGCGATCTACCCTTTTTTGTTTCGCCTGACTCGAGTGATGTGTGGGCAAACCCGGAACTATTCTTGTTGGACGACCAACGAAGGCCGCGCTTCGTGGCGGGCGTGCCTCCGGATTATTTCAGCGCGCAGGGGCAGCTTTGGGGCAATCCGGTGTACAACTGGGAAACCTTACGACAGACCGGCTATCGTTGGTGTATCGATCGATTGCGGGCGCTGCTCGCACACGTAGACGCGATTCGCCTGGATCATTTCCGAGCGTTCGCAGCGGCGTGGCATGTGCCAGCCGGGGCGCCTACCGCCCAATCCGGCCAATGGGTGCGGGGTCCTGGCGCTGATTTCTTCGACGCGGTGAAGAGAGAGCTAGGCGGGCTGCCGTTCATCGCCGAGGATTTGGGGTTGATCACTGCGGACGTTTATGCGCTCCGTGACCAGTTTCAGATACCTGGAACCCGCGTCCTGCAATTCGCGTTCGACGGCAGTTCAGACAATCCGTACCTCCCTCACAACTACACCTTAAACACCGTCGTCTACACGGGAACGCATGACAACCCGACAACTCGTGGATGGTATGAAGAGTTGCCATCGTATCAGCGGCAGAACTTGTCGCGTTACCAGAACTCGCCGGAGGTTGATAGTCGCAAGGTCGCCTGGGATTTGATGCGTCTGGCGTGGTCGTCTTCGGCTGCGCTTGCGATCGCTCCTCTACAAGATCTTCTCAATCTCGGGCCAGAGGCTCGAATGAACGTCCCCGGTCGCGCGCAAGGCAATTGGAGTTGGCGTTGTACCGAAGAGTTATTATCGGAGGATGATTTTCGCTGGCTGCACGACCTAACGAAAAGCTCAAACCGCGTGCGTATGCTTCCAAATCCAACAATTGAAATGGCTGAGGCTGTGTTATGACACCTAGGTCAACTGTTTTTCTAGGACACCGCCGACAACATAGCAGTCGCCCCTGCGAAGGCCGATTAAACACATGGAGGGCTCGGTGAAGGTGCTCGTCGTCGATGTAGGGGGAACTCACGTGAAGATTCTCGCGACCGGACAAAAACAGTCGCGGGAATTTTCATCGGGACCCAAGTTAACCCCTAGACAGATGGTCGCTGGCGTCAAGAGGCTTGCCAAGGATTGGAAGTATAACGCGCTATCGATTGGCTATCCTGGAGTAGTCATCAGGAATCGGCCCCTCGCGGATCCGTACAATCTCGGACGCGGGTGGGCCGGGTTCGACTTTGAAGCTGCATTCAAGTATCCGGTCAAGGTAGTCAACGATGCTGCTATGCAAGCTTTGGGAAGCTACAAGCATGGCAAGATGCTCTTCTTGGGACTAGGCACCGGTCTAGGTTCCGCCATGGTGGTGGATGGCATCGTGGAACCGATGGAGCTCGGCCACCTCCCGTACCGAAAGCGCACCTTTGAAGACTATGTCGGGGTCGCTGGACGCCAGCGCCTCGGACAGAAGAAATGGGAACGGGCGGTTAGGGACGTAATCGCGCGTCTGATTGCCGCACTCGAACCCGAGGATGTGGTTCTGGGAGGAGGAAACGTCAAGAAGCTGAAAAAGCTGCCTCCAGGTTGCAGGAAGGGCGACAACGCCAATGCATTCGTTGGAGGTTTTCGCCTTTGGCAGAAACCAATCGTTGCGAACTCCCGTTCCCGACGCAGCCGTCGCGGTAACCACAAGCAGCATGGGGTAAGGCCTCATGCATAGAAAGTACGATAACTCAATCAATGACCTGATTCGACAAAATCGGAAAATATAAGGAGACATTATGAAATCGATCGGCTTGAACGAACAACAACTGCAGAAGATGAAGTCACATCCCGGTTTTATTGCGGCGCTGGATCAGAGCGGCGGCAGTACGCCGAAAGCGCTAGCTCTATACGGAATCAAAGAGGGCGCCTGGTCAAACGAGGACGAGATGTTTACGATCGTACACCAGATGCGCACCCGCATGATTACCAGTCCGAACTTTAACGGGGAGCGAATCATCGGCGCGATTCTCTTCGAGAACACGATGGACAGGGATATCAATGGGCAGCCTGCGGCTAACTATCTTTGGAACGTAAAAGGTGTTGTGCCGTTCCTAAAAGTGGACAAGGGCCTCGATGCTGAGAAGGACGGCGTCCAACTGATGAAGCCCATGCCGGCACTAGCCGCGCTACTCGAAAAAGCTAAATCGAAGCGGATCTTCGGAACCAAGATGCGCTCAGTCATTAAACAAGCCAACGCAAAAGGCATCAAAGACGTCGTGAACCAGCAGTTCGAATTGGCGGCGCAGATCATCGCGGCCGGACTGATGCCTATTGTCGAGCCAGAAGTCGACATTCACTGCCCGGAAAAGGCGAAGGCGGAAGGATTACTTAAGGCAGCTATTCTCGATAAGCTCAATCAACTGCCACAGGGTCAGATGGTGATGCTCAAGCTGACACTACCGGAGCAACCCAACTTTTACGCCGATTTCGTCAAACATCCCAAAGTTTTGAGAGTAGTTGCGTTGTCGGGCGGTTATTCGCGAGATGACGCCAATAACCGTTTACGTCGCAATCACGGCGTTGTCGCAAGCTTCTCGCGGGCCCTTGCCGAAGGACTAGCGGCTCAGCAATCCGCTGCTGAGTTCAACGCTACCCTGGACAAATCCATTCAAAGCATTTTCGAAGCGTCGAAGACCTAGTCTGGCCTAACGAGAATTGTGGAGGGATCGCGATGACTGATGGCGAAACCAGCGATATATAATTGAAACATGAAAAAAAATCCGCTGAACAAAGGTATCATAATGGAGAATGCTGACGGCGTCGGAACGGTGACGCCAGCGATGGTCGAAGCCCGGGCGCGCGACTTGGCTCGCATCGACGGCCGCTCGAAGCCGACCAAGGCCGACTATCAACAGGCCAAGCGCGAGCTGACCGGCGAAAAGGAAATCGATCCGCAGGAAGAAAATCTCGCATCTATGCCCGAATCGGAAGGTTGGGATCCTGTGCCGGGATCGACTGGACGCCAGGCAGCGGAATCTCTCGGTGAAGATGAAGATGCCGAAGGCCGGAGCGAGGCTGCGCAGATGTATGAAGAAGGCACCGAGGAAGCCGAGCACGATCAAATGCGTCGCGCAGCCGAACAGGAAAAGCAGAGCGACCAAGAATAACTGTTGGGCGGTGAATCGCCTGACAAATCACAATCCAGAGCTACGAGCTCAACTGGATTCTCGCAGATTTCGGCTCAAGATAAAGGAACGAACGTCTTTTGAACGTTGTGTTTTCTATTCATCGTCGAAAAGTTTCGGCAAAATAGGAATCGACAAACGCCCGAGGATCTGACTTACATGTGATTCACGTCTCCGACCGCGAGACGTAAGGCTCATGACGCTGCGTTTTTTAGCCGGGCAATTATTTGCAACGATCACCGTCGCACTTCTCTGCGATGATACGCCGTGTGGTCATTGGCACCAGAAGGAAACCTAGAGGAACTCTTGTGCGCGCGAATTCCCTGACCCGCATTCCTATCGTGATCGTCATACTCTTCTGCTGGCCGGCTCGGACGCGCTCTGAAGATAACACAGAAGCGTCGGCGGGCACGCGCTTCCTGGCACCGATGCCGTTGCCGTTGCAGTTGACCCTGCCTTCCGAAGATAACACGGAAGCGTCGGCCGGCACGCGCTCTTTGGCACCGTTGCCCTTTAAGTTGATCCTGCCTCGCGAGCACCTGCTCGGAGATTGGTACGGCACGCGTACATGGCTCGAGGACCATGGTATCACTCCGACCTTGACGTTCGTCACCGATTCGCTCGGTAACCCGACGGGTGGCAGGGACCAGGGTTTCACAACGGCCAACAATCTGGGTCTCGACCTGAATTTCGATTTGGAAAAACTGTGTGGCTTGGAGGGCGCCTCGTTTTTGCTCTCGATGTCATACCGCTTCGGCGGCAGCTTATCGGCGAACTACATCCACAACGTTTTTACTGTTCAACAAGTCTTCGGCGGGGAAACGTTCCACCTCATCAACATCGCCTACCAGCAGAAACTATTTGATGATCGCGTCGAACTCCGACTCGGCCGCATCGCCGCCGGCGACGATTTTCTCGTCTCGCCCTACAACTACGTCTTCGTACAAAATGGATTCGATGGGAATCCGGTAGGTATTTTCTTCAACTCCCCAGGTATGACCGCCTATCCGAACGACGCCTGGGGCGCTCTTGTCAAGGTAAGACCGACTGCAAGGACCTACATTATGGGTGGCGCCTACAACGGCGATCCGGCCATCCGTGCCAACGATAAGCACGGCGCGGACTTCTCGATGGATGGACCGGTCTTCGCGATCGAGGAGATTGCCTATCAACCCAACAGCCTGCCGGGCGATCGTGGGCTAATCGGTAATTACAAAGCCGGCTTTTGGTATGACAACAGTCGCTACACCGACTTTAACAGCGGCGCAGTGAACCGTGGCAACTGGGGCTTCTATGGAATGTTCGATCAAGTTCTCGTTAGGTTCGGGGAGCCAGCTAGCCACCGTGGTTTCGGGGTCGCCGGCTCTTTTTTGGCGTCGCCTGATCAGTCCATCAGCCGGATGCCTTATTTTTTTACGTACGCCCTTGTTACGCGTGGCATTTTCCCATTGCGTCCGCGGGACATAATCGGCTTGGGCATTGTCTACGGTCATTTTAGCAATGACCTGCAGAATTTTCAGCAGCGGGCGCAACAACTGGATCCAAATGTTGGAGTGCAATCGCACGAGACGGTGTTGGAGTTGACTTACCGCCTAGCTTTGCTCAAGAGTGCGCTCTACGTCCAGCCCGACCTGCAGTATGTCTTCCGGCCGGGGGGTACGGGCCGAATTCCTGACGCCCTCGTGCTCGGTGCTCAAGTCGCCGTTAATTTCTAACATGTACACCAAGACACATTGAACAATTTACGATGGACGAGGCGACACCGAACACCCCAACTGAACTGACGCCACTCAACAGCGCTCGAAACGGTTCTGCTTATGTAATCGCATTATGCTGCGTAGCCGCGATCGGAGGCTTTCTTTTTGGTTTCGACAGCGGTGTGATTAACGGGACGGTTGATGCTTTGGGAAAAGCCTTTGGCACTAACGCCGCAGGTACCGGCTTCGCGGTTGCTTCGGTGTTACTCGGCTGCGCGGTTGGCGCCTTTGGCGCAGGTAGGCTGGCCGATACTCTCGGGCGGCGACCGACAATGCTCTTGAACGCAATCATATTTCTGGTTACCGCCGTGGCGACAGGTGCCGCTAACTCGGCCAAGTTTTTCATCGCGGCGCGAATCACAGGCGGTATAGCGATTGGCGCGGCCAGCGTATTGGCCCCGATGTACATAGCGGAAGTAGCTCCGGCGCGCATACGGGGTCGTCTGGCCTCACTGCAGCAAATGGCCATTGTAGTGGGCCTGTTCAGCGCGTTTCTAAGCAATGACATTCTTGCCAGGGTTGCTGGCGGAGCTAGCGCGATCTTTTGGTTTGGCGCGCCTACCTGGCGCTGGATGTTCTGGATGGAAGCGGTGCCGGCTGTCGCGTTTCTCTTAGGCATCATGCTAATCCCTGAGTCGCCGCGCTTTCTTATTTTCACCGGCAAACGCGAGCAAGCACGCAAGGTCTTCGCGCGCATTGGCGGCGATGCCGATCTCCTGGTGCAGCAGGTCGAGCAAAGCCTTAAGACTGAACGCCGCCCCCGGCTGTCGGACATTATTATTCCAGGCACCCGACGTATCGCTCCCGTGCTGTGGGTGGGAATAGGGTTAGCGGCTTTCCAGCAATTCGTTGGTATCAACATCATCTTTTATTTCGGTGAGATCTTGTGGAAGGCCGCGGGCGCAACTGAACAGTGGGCCCTACGCATTAACGTGCTCACCGGCTTGGTCAATATCCTTGCCACGATCCCGGCTATGGTGCTCGTTGATCGCATCGGCCGGAAGCCGTTGCTGCTGGTAGGTTCAGTGGGGATGACTCTGACGCTCGGAGCCATGGCATTGGTATTCGCCACGGCCGGCGTAGGCCCAGACGGTAAGCCACTGCTTGGTCACACCGCAGCAGTGGCGGGACTAACTGCGGCAAACCTGTACATCGTGGCTTTCGCTGTTTCGTGGGGACCTGTGATGTGGGTGCTGCTAGGCGAGATGTTTCCCAACCAAATGCGGGGAGCTGGTCTCGCCCTTTCCGGCGCCACCAACTGGGTCGCCAACTTCACCGTCACCGTCACTTTCCTACCGCTGTTGGCAGCAATCGGTCTGGCGGGTTCGTACGCTCTCTACGCCACAGCCGCAGCGATCTCTCTTCCCTTTGTCTGGCTTACCGTGCGTGAGACAAAAGGCAAGACATTAGAACAAATGAAGGATACGACCGAATTGCATCACCTCCTCACACCTAACAAAGGAATCTAATGGAACCAAGACGGGCGTTGATGTAACGTTGATGAGCACTTAAGCACAAGTGGCAACAACGCGTATGAAGGCGAGTGAGTCCCTTCAGAACGATCAGTCGAGTGCGACTGAAAACGCACTTCGCCGTGCCGTTGATACGACTCCCGCGTTTATTCACACCGCTCGGCCCGATGGGTACCTGGATTATTTTAATCGGGGATGGTTGGATTTTCTTGGCAAGTCACTCGACGAAGTCTGTGGCTGGCGCTGGACCGAAGTGGTCCATCCGGAAGATGTAGCTGCGATAGTTCAAAAATGGCACGCGGCTTTGGCTAGCGGCGAGGCGTTTGAAATAGAAGCCCGCGTTCGCCGTGCCGACGGAACATATCGTGCGCTCCTACATCGGAAGCTACCACTTCGTGATGAGCGCGGGAACATCGTGAAATGGTTCGGATCGAGCGTCGATATCGAGGACCGCAAGCGCGCCGAAGAACAGTTCCACCGAAGTGCCCAGGAGCTGCAAAAAAGCGAGTTTTATCTCGCCGAAGGGCAACGCCTTGCCCATATGGGAAGCTGGGCCTTCGATGCTGTCGGGTTCGACTACTGGTCTCCTGAATTATTTCGGATTTACGGCCTCGAGCCAACTAGAACAACGCCTACCATTGATTTGCTGCGCCGTCCGGAGTTAAATAAGTCGATTGCATTTACCGAAAACCTGCCCAACCTGCGGAGGACCGCTCACGCAAGGTCAATGCCTTCGTTGTCTCGTTAGCCTTGGTTTTCTAAGCGATAACCAACAACCGAACAAAGTCGAAAACGGCCGACGATTGATACCTGGGCCGCTGAAGTACGATCACTTTGAAGTGGAAGTCGGCGCGGACGGCTTTCCGATCGAGCTCGGCGCCGGAGCAATGGCGATAACTTATCGCGCGCGCGATACAGTATTGAATTCCGTGGTTGCGCTCAAAGTAATCGACCGAAGAGTTTCGAAGATGCCCGGAGCACGATCGCGCTTCCTGCGCGAAGCGCGGGCGGCCGCACAAATTCGTCATCCGAATGTCGCGCGCGTCACTCACTACGGTGAGCAAGACGGTGAATGTTTCTATGTCATGCAGTTGGTCGAAGGCGAAACGCTCGAAGCGCGCGTCCGCCGCGACGGACCAATGCCTCTCGCGCTGGCGCTCGAAGTAATCGAACAAACGGCGCGCGCATTGGCCGCTGCGGAAGCATGCGGCGTCGTGCATCGCGACATTAAGCCATCCAATATCATGCTGGAGTCGGATCCGAGCGGCTCGTTGATTGTTAAAGTCATCGACTACGGCATCGCTAAGATCCTCGATCCGGAAGCAGAACGCGGCGCTGAGCAGACTCAAACCGGATTCATCGGAACCCCAGCCTTCGCCAGTCCGGAGCAGTTCGCTCCTTCCGAACTGATGAAAATCGATACGAGATCGGACATCTATTCGTTAGGCGCGACCTTTTGGTATTTGCTTTC
>Ga0066388_100002060_pt1 | contig 11976 bp, 5 predicted proteins | sample PanSoiMetaGPlot6_FD_64539 | JGI IMG/M metagenome (GOLD analysis project Ga0066388, IMG submission 64539) | Tropical forest soil microbial communities from Panama analyzed to predict greenhouse gas emissions - Panama Soil - Plot 6 (Hybrid Assembly) | ecosystem: Environmental > Terrestrial > Soil... | reverse complement strand
GCGGGACGAGGTCCGAAGGCGAGGTTCGCAAGCACGTAGGCTGTATTGACGTCGCTATGTCCGGCTTCGACGGTGACGAAGTTGAAATTCGCCGGCAGATCGGGGAAGTTCGTCACGTTGTTCCACGTCTTGCCGCCGTCCATTGTGTTGTAGATCTGTCCCGTGTTGCTGCCCGACCAGACGACGCCCCGCTTGACCGTCGAGAGCGAGAAATCGGAGATGGATGCACGGAACCCAAACGCAGCCGGAGTTCCCGGAGCCGGCGTCGGAGTAGGAGCGGGCGCGACGCCGCACGGCACCATCGGCTGACCCTTTGGTGTGGTGAGATCGGGACTGAACGTCTTCCACGTCTCGGCGCCGTCACGCGTGACGATAATGCAATTGTAGCCGACATACATCGCCTTCGGCTCGAACGCGGTGTCGAATCGTTTCCAGAAATCGCGGCCTGCGTTATACAGGTTCGCGTCTGTGCCGAAATTTGGAGCGACGTTCCCCCATTGTCCGGTAGCGAGATCGATCTTGATCATCCCGCTACCCTGACCGAGGCCGTAGCCAAGGCCGTACACGGTCGTCGGCTTGAGTAGATCGGCCACGACAGTGCCGAACTCGGATGATGGCAACGGCAACCAATCGACGAAGGTGATCTGGCCCTGATCGCTGCGGCTGCGCGTCATGATCGCGCCGGTGTCCTGCTGCGATCCCATCACCCAATATGGGTAACGCGTGTCGGTGCTGACATGGTAGATCTGCGCAATCGGAAGCTGGTAATAGCCGCTCCACGTCTGACCGCCGTCGAGCGTAATGGCCGGCCCCTGATCGAAGCCGAAGAAGATACGCTGGTTGTCGGTTGGGTCTAACCAGGCAACGTGCGGGTCCTCGCCGCCCGGCGCGCCCTTGAACGCGCTAAATGTCTTTCCGCCATCAGTAGATCGATAAATAGTGGTGGCGATTGTGTAAATGATGTCGGGGTTTTGCGAATCGACCCAAACACCGGAGCTGTAATTACCCTGGCCGTTGGCGATGCGCGTCTCATCGCCCGCCATGTGCCGCCACGTCGCGCCCTGGTCATCGGAACGAGACAGACCCGAGCCGCCCTGAAGCGGGGTTCCGATCACGTAGATGCGTTGGCCATCCGTATGCATCGCGATCGCGACGCTGATACGGCCGTTGTACTGCGGCAGCGTGCTGACTTTCGTCCAGGTCTTGCCCGAGTCGGTCGATTTGTAGAGTGCCGTGCCGTTCGGTCCTTGCGGCGCACCGCCGCCACCTCCACCACCAAATCCCCCACCGGCTCCCTGCGCAGTTGCGAATATCACGTTCGGCTTGTCGAACGCATATTCGACATCGCGCGTGCCGTTCGCATTTTCCGGCCGCAGTGTGTTCTCCCAGGTCTTGCCGCCGTCGGTCGTCCGGTAGATGCCCCGGCCGTTATGGCTCGCATCACCCTGCGTCGATGCGACGACGATGTTGGGATCTTTCGGATCGACCACCATCTTGTTGATCTTGGTCGTTTCCTCGAGGCCTACGTGCGTCCAGGTCTTTCCGGCATCGATCGATTTGTACATGCCGTCGCCGGACGAACCTCCGACCGAGTCACCAGTGCCGGCATACACGATGCTCGGATCGGACGGCGCCACCTGGATCGCGCCGATACTGTCGACGTTTGTGAACTGATCGAAGATCGGGAACCATGACACACCTGCGTTCGTGGTTTTCCAGATGCCTCCTGCCGGCGCACCTAAATAGAACACCCCTGGCTGACCAATCGCACCGGTCACGGCCGACACACGTCCGCCGTGAAACGGGCCGATGTTGCGCCAGCGAAGACCGGCGAAGAGGTCGTCGCCGTTAGGCACACTGACCGCGATGCGAGCGCGTACTGCACAGATCGCCGTAAGTAGCGTGATTCCGAATACAGCAACGACCAACAAAACTCGGTAATTTGTTTTCATTTCGGAATTGACCTCGGTTTTAGACACGTAGCCCGGTAAGATCGCTGGCGTTATATCACAGGAGACGAGTTGTAACGCAAACTGTTAGTTTGCGATGATCGATATGGCGTTTCTTTGTGCCGCAAACTAACAGTTTGCGTTACAAAAGCGCTCTTTGATTATGCTATTTTGAGGGCGCGCGATTTGACCACGAAGGGTTAATTCAGCGCGCAAATCAGATACGACACACCAAAACCAGGTCCGCATGAGAATACTAATAACCGGCGGGGCGGGATTCATTGGATCTCACTTGTGTGAGAAATTGTTGGCCGACGGTCATGAAGTGATCTGTCTCGACAATTTCTTTACCGGCCGGCGCGAAAATGTTGCTCACCTCTTAAATGATCACACCTTCGAATTACTGCGTCATGACGTAATCGAGCCAATCCTCCTGGAGGTCGATCAAATTTATAACCTCGCGTGCCCGGCCTCGCCGATACACTATCAATACAATCCGGTGAAGACAGTGAAGACCAGCGTGATGGGCACCATCAATATGCTGGGCCTCGCCAAGCGCGTGCGCGCTCGCATACTTCAGGCTTCGACTTCCGAAATTTACGGAGATCCTATCGTACATCCGCAGACCGAAACGTATTGGGGCAACGTCAATCCCATCGGTCCGCGCAGCTGTTATGACGAAGGTAAGCGACTCGCGGAAACGTTGATGATGGACTATCACCGTCAGAATGGCGTCGATACTTGTATCGCGCGCATCTTCAACACGTATGGACCACGAATGCTCGAGGATGATGGACGCGTGGTTTCAAACTTCATCGTACAAGCGTTAAAAGGCGAAGAGGTTACGATTTACGGAAGCGGCGAACAGACGCGCTCGTTCTGCTACGTAGATGACTTAGTCGAAGGATTGATCAGGTTGATGAACACTTCGGGATTGCACGAGCCGGTCAACCTGGGAAATCCGAACGAGTTCACGATTAAACAATTGGCAGATGAAGTGTTTCGGGCGTGTGAAGTAACCGCCCGAGTTAAATACTGTCCTCTACCGAAGGATGATCCTCGACAGCGAAAGCCCGACATTACGCGCGCGCAGGAGTTGCTCTCGTGGAACCCAGCGATTGGACTTACGGACGGATTGAAAATGACGGTAGCTTATTTTTCCGAAAGACTCGATTTAGCTACGCTCGCCGCTCCACCTGGCTGTGCCTGACGTGAACTCAACCGTCTTTGCTCACATCAACGCATAATGAATCAGCCTCAACTGTGTCGTTATCAGATCGCAAAACAGGGAGTTTACTAATGCGACAGCACATTGCTTTTGGTGTTCGTGTGTTTGTTTTCGTCTGCAGCTTCTTCTGCGTTTCGGTAGTCATCCGCGCCACCTCGAGATCAGATATCAACGTCTCCTGCGCCGGAGTCGACGATACGTCTGCTTTGGCTTCGGCGGTCGGTGCTTCCGGACAAAAGACAATAGTCATAGGCAGCGGTCAGGTATGCACTGCAGGCAACCTGACAATTGGCAACCTGAGAATTGAGGCTGGTGGTCTGTTGAAGCCGTTGACCGCGCAGACAGTCGTGCTGACTGGTCACTTCGAAGCGGGTCCTTATCAGACTTTTAGTAACGCGTTGCCGGGCCAGGGACGAATATCGTTTGCCGGAAACACAACGCTTACCGAAATCTTTACGGAGTGGTGGGGCGCGAAGGCTGACGGCCGCCTGGATTGCACGAAGGCGATCAACTCGGCGATAGCGTCGCTTCCGAATAATACGCCGGGAGTCAATGGCGCAATAATAAAGCTGCTTGCGGGTGATTATCGAGTCACGGGCATAAGTATAAGAGACCAGCAAGCGCACATTATCGGATCTGGAGGACCAGGAAGCCTTGGGTCAACCGCTACGTCTTCGACCTTCATCTCGAGCGTTAGCGATTCGCCCATAATCAAATACGATGCCAGCAAAGAGGTTTATTCCTTTCACTCACGACTCGAGAACGTAACTATTCTCGGCAGCGTCACTGCAGGTCCAAATCAGGTTGGGGTTTGGGTCGATAACAACGGCGTTCTAATTAACAACGTCGGAATCGAGAAAACAGGCAGCCATGGTCTGTACCTGACGTCTTCCAGCACCGGCGGCTATTCAAATATGGAAATCAATTCAATGATAGGCGATGGCATCAGAATCGACTTTAGTAAGTCTGCTACGCCGGGCGCCGGGACTCACAACAATATCTTTCATAGGATTTCCATCGGCGGCACACTGGGCGATGCGGTCCGTATCATGCACGGGAATGGCAATGTTTTTTTCGGTTTGAATATCGAGAACACTGTCGGCGATAAGGCAGGGGCCGGCGCTGGTATCCATATCTATTACCCGGGAGACGGAAAGCTTGAACCCCAGAACAATATGTTCTACGGAGTTTGGAATGAAAATAATGTAGTCGGAGATCTTATCGGCAATGGTGCGCAAAACAACTATGTAAGTTATGTTCATTACACCAGCCCTGAGGCCAAAATTACCGGAAATAATAGTTATCGCAGTGCGGCTGAACTCAACAAACCGGCAATTGATCGTGCGTCGTATTTATCGTTGGGAGACAGCGAAACGGTTGTAAAGAACCTTTTGCCAACTCCCGCCGCACCCGTCGCGAACGCCGGCCGTGGTCCCGGTCTTAAAGGACAGTACACTTACAAAATCACTTTTGAAACGCAGGTGGGCGAAACTAAGGGGGGCGCAACCTCAGCCATCGTGACAGTAGGAAATCAATCAATTCAACTGAGCCGGATTCCGATTGGCCCTCCCGGAACGTTGAGACGAAATATCTACCGAACAGCCGCCGGTGGTGGTGACAACACCCAACGGTTCGTCGTCACGTTAAGCGACAACGTTACGACGGATTTTCAGGACAACCTGCCAGACGCATCGTTAGGCCGCAAAGTACCACTTTACAACGCCAGTGCCTCACGAATCGTTTTAGACGGTGAGGGAAACCTGGCGCAGTTGGCATCATCGGCGCAGACTGCTCTTGTCGGGCCGCAGATCTCTGACTCCAAGTGGCCCAGCTATGGCTTTCTCAGTCGACCGGGCTTCGGCATGTATATGGAGAATGCAGACGAATTGTCCTTCGTTGCCTCCACATCGAACAATCCAGTCAGAAAATTACGACTCTTGAGCACAGGGGTGACGGATGCGATTGGAGGTCTTAGCGTCGGCAGCGGAGCTGCGATCAGCAGCTATCTTTCAGGTACGGCTGAATTGGATTTTGCAGCCTGGTCCGGAAACGATTGCCAGGAGAAGGAGATCAACGTTGCTGGCGCTGAAGACGGGGACGTGGTCGTCATTGGCATCTCTAATTCGCTAGCCTCTGTACCGGACGTGACCTGGTCGGCATGGGTCTTCAGCTCGAATACTATCAAGGTCCGTGGATGCAAGGTCACGCCGGGGCGATCGATCGACCCTCCTTCGGCAAAACTCCGCGCCAGTGTCGTCCGTCATTAGAATCCAGCAAACGTAATTGTGCATTGCATAAATGTAATCCTGCACTAATTAAGGCGACGCTTCCTGTTATCGCAACATTAAGGTGATGGCTGCAATTTGGTTGCGTTCACAAGAATTTATGTTGACTTGATAAAAAAAATAGAGTAGAAGGAGACCCCGTTTCAGCAAGGCAGGGTCGTCGTTTCGCGTGCCTCATAAAACGGAAATGTTTCCGGACGGACGAGAGATCTCGTACGGATACTCTGAGAAACAGCCCCCGAAGCTCAAGAGTGATGTATAGAGCATTCGCGATTTCGATAAAAAATCCGACATTAAATTCGAAGTTCTTTAAACTGGCTCGACTTGAGCTCGCGGTCGTCGTAAGCGGCTAAAGCCGAACGAAGCAAACAGCTTGAAAACAAAACCCACATCGGCTGTCGCAGGAGGAGTCGCATGAAGATTCGAAGCATCCACCGACTTGCACAACGTAAATCTCTATTGTTGGTAGGAGTATCATTCGCTGCGGTTGCGGCATTGATCGGCCCTATTTTTTCAGTTCGATCCAATTCAGTTAATCGATCTTTGGCTCCGGCGAAATCGGAAAAATCGAGTATTCAGACTGGTGTGGATGCCTTGAAGCTCAGAGTTCAGCCCTCGGCGAATGTGCCGTTTCTAGCTCCTCCATCAGGTGAAAGCATCGCTACCTATGACAGCACCTGTACGACTCCCAGGGATTCATTCAACCTGGGAGAAACGGTTTGCGCTATCGTCACCGGAGCTCCAGTTGGCAATTCAGATCGAAGACAGCGAAGAATTGCCTGGGTATCGCCCTACGGTTCGCTGGCTCAGGGTGCAGCTATCACGACAGATCCCCAAAATGGGTTTTACTCCATTCCGGCTACCGCGACTCAAACATTCACAGATGCTGGTGGAGGCACGACAGTCGTTGATAATCGAGGTGTTTGGCGAGTAAGCACGATGTCGGCGTTGGACGGCTCACTGGTGACCTCAGCCTTTTTTACGGTGCACGATCCTGCTAAAGAGTTTGTGGACTTGTCGGTTTTGCAGGGTGTGAGCTCCACTGAAGGAAGCGTTGGCAGCGGCTCGGGCAGTGTATTCAGGATATTCGTGACTAATCGCGGGCCGGACACAGCGCACGACGTAGTTCTGAGCGATACTATTCCCGCTAACGCCACATTTAGCTCAGTAGTACAGGACAGCGGACCAACGTTCACTTGCGGTGCTCCTGACGGCGGCGTCTTTACGTGTACGATCACGTCGTTAGCCGCGGGTGCCGAAGCTGAGTTTACATTTGCTTACGACACGCCTACCGGAACGCCGGAAGGAACTTTGATTACTAATGTTGTTACGATTAGCAGCAGTGATACGCCCTGCGCGTCGCCGACGCCCAGTCTTCCATGTGAGCTGGCTTCCGACGATAATACTTCGACCGCTACGGCAACGGTCCCATTTACTCCGGGAGCGGAAACTTGCACATTGATCTGCCATGAAAACTTTTCAGTCATCGCTAACACAACACAGGGTGGTAATCCCGGTGCAGTCGTTAACTTCACGGCCACGGGCGGAATTTTTGGTAGTTGCGGCATAATCACCGCGACCCCGGCTTCCGGAAGCTTCTTTGGATTGGGAACAACAGTCATTAACGTTAATGGAGCTATCGATACAAATGGTGATGGAATTGGGGACGTCATAGTCGGAAGCTGCAGCTTTACGGTTACGGTTGTGCAGGGCACGCCGCCGACAATCACATGTCCGCCAGACAAGTCGGCGACAGCAGATTCCGGTGGAAATCCGCCAACCCAGCATACATTCACAGCTGAGCAAATTGGCACGCCTACCACGAACCCGCCTGACAACGTGATCGTAACCTTTGAGCGAAGCGACAACATTCCGCCGACTTATAATGATGACGGCAGCATCAACAATCCTGGCACTGTCTATACACTGACGGATCCATTCTCGATTGGAACTACGGGGATCACCTGGACCGTGACCGATGCGAACGGCCTGAAGGCTAGCTGTACGCAGCGGATTGTCGTGAACGGAACTTGCCCCGACGGTTCATCGGCTCCAACGATCACGGCTCCGGCGAACATTAATACCTCAACGGGGCCGAACTCGACCACGTGCGGCGTGGTTTTGGACGATGAGCTTGGTCAGCCAGTGGTTAATGATAGTACTACTTGCCCTGCGACAGTCACTGTCAGTGGCATTCCTCCGGGTAATCTGTTCCCGATTGGGACGACCACACTCACTTACACGGCAAGTAACGCCGCGGGAACGGCGACAGCTACGCAGCAAGTGACAGTCAGCGACAACACGCCGCCGGTTATCTTTGCTCCGGCCAACGCAAGCTACACATGTCCGGCACAGGTCCCGGCGCTGAGCCCGTCACAGGCCTTTGGCCCCAACTTCGAAACGGGTTTGCCAGATCCTACTAAGCCTGTATTTGATAACTGCGGACCTCCGACGGTGACTGCCACCCAAACCACCTCCGGTGTCGGTTCGGGGGCAAACCCGTTAATTATCACGAGGACCTACAGTGCGCTTGACAGTCATGGAAACACCGCCAGTGCCGTTCAAGTGATCACGGTCACCGACAACACGCCGCCAACAATAACGGCCCCTGCCAACGTCACTGCTTATACCGGTGCGGGAGCAACAACCTGCGATACGGTCGTGAGCAATGCTACGCTCGGAACAGCTTCGGCCTCGGACAATTGTGCCGGCGTACAGGTGTCGCGCAGCCCGTCAGGAAATACTTTCCCGGTTGGCGTAACCACCGTCGTCTGGACCGCGACCGATTGGGCGGGTAACACGGCTACAGCTAATCAAACCGTCACGGTCATTGACAACACGCCTCCGTTGATTAGCTGTCCGTCGAGCCAGGTTCTCGAACCCACATGTCCGTCGGGCGCGATTGCCACGTGGACCGCTCCAGTGGGAACCGACAACTGCCCAGGCGCGACAACGTCACAAACTGCGGGCTTGCCAAGCGGTTCGGTATTCCCGATCGGCGTCACAACAACTGTGACTTACACTGTGAATGACGCCCACGGGAACTCGGCCTCTTGCAGCTTCACGGTCAGGGTCAAGACGGTGCAGCAGACCATTCAAGACATGATGGCTGCCGTGTCGGCGCTGCAACCGCCTTTAACGGGTACTCAGGTTCAAGGCTTGAATGCCAAGTTGCAGGCAGCTCTGGATGCCATCAACCAGGGCAAGACTAATGTCGCCTGTAACAAGTTGTCAGACTTCATCAGTCAGGTATCGGCCTACATTAATAACGGGACCCTGACATCAGCTCAGGGGACGCCATTAATCAATTCAGCCAATCACGTCAGAAATACGATCGGCTGTACGAACAACCCGTGCTCCTGAGGCGCGAAGGGAATGATCAGAGTCAAGAACGTCGCGTGACGTTCTTGACAGCTGATTTGATTTGAGGATTAAGACTTTTACTTGATGAGAGAAACTTTGCACTAGATGGGAAGATTCGGCGCAGCAGTGGCCGGAACAGATCCGTGTTCTACTGGCGGCCATCCCAAACTTTCAACCTGAAAAAAAAGGAGACTCCAAATGAACAAGTTTCGGTTCACAATAAACGCTGTAGCGATTGCGGCCTTCACCCTCGCTTTTGCTTCCATGGCCCAGGCGCAGGCTACCCGTACCTGGGTATCAGGTGTGGGCGACGACGCTAACCCATGTAGTAGAACGGCCCCGTGCAAAACTTTCGCCGGAGCTATTTCAAAGACCGCCGTTGACGGCGAGATCGATGCGCTCGATCCAGCCGGCTATGGCGCCGTCACGATCACTAAATCGGTCACCATTGACGGAAATGATGTCGGCTCGATCCTGGCGTCCCTCACTAGTGGCGTCATTATCAATATTACTGCCACTTCCGGCAGCAATACGGTGGAGTTGCGACGAATTTCGATTAACGGGGCAGGCAATGGTCTAGTGGGAATCAAAATGGCCAGCACCACCATAGCCAACGTGAAGGTGTTCATTGAGGGTTGCGTGATCTTCGGGTTCCGTGGCAGTCCGGGCCGTGGCATTGAAGATTCACGTAACAACGGAGGCACCCTGGTGGTGGAACACACCCTGCTGAAGAATAATCTCACTCAGGGAATTATCGTGCAAAGCAGCACCTCGACAATTCGCGCATCGCTCAATGATGTGACCAGCTATGGAAACCAGTGGGGAGTGCTCGCTCACGGTGTCGTGAACGTGAGTTGTCACTTCTGCGTCGCTAATAATAATTCAACTATCGGCTTTGGCGCTGAAACGGGCGGTCAGTTGGATATTATTAACAGCAACGCGAGTCATAACGGTACGGGCGTGGACTCGAACGGCGGCGGCACAAACGTGCGCTGTTCGAGAACGGCAATCACACGAAACACAGTTAATGGTTTAGGGTTCAGCGGAGGAACTATACACTCCTACGGAAATTGCGAAGTATCGGCCAACGTTGGAAACAATGGGCCGTTTACGGCCGGTGGACCGACGCTGCAGTAGGAGCTTATCAGTTCGAGCCTCCTGATTTTGCCCGGCCCCCGTTCGCGACAACGCGAACGGGCGGCCGGCCTGTTTGTCTGTTCTCCCAGTCACACCGTTTAGTCCTGATGCTGCCTTAGCCCAATTGAACCGGCATCGCTCTCCCTTACCTTCGAATCCCGGCCTCTGGTTATTACCCCAACGTGGAAGCTATTGACAGTAAATTATTCGTACGATAAAGTTTGCGGCTTGTTAAGTTTGAGAAAAAAGGGGTTTGGAAGTTTATCGGCGGCACTCACCGATTCTTCCGGTTGGGAAGATTGACGTCGATGAGTGGCTTTTTTGGCTGACACTTCGCTCACTCGATGCAACCTTGCACGGAAAAGTTGGTTCACAAGATTTTGATAAGGAGTACGGGATCTATTCGCTCACACACCGCGCTGCGCTGCATCGGCGCGCCTGGCGATGCAGGTCAACCTCGCTGAGTCTTTTGGCTTAGCCGATCGAAGCGAGATTCCAAGGATTAGAATCCAGACGATTTCCAAGTCTTTCGTTTGCTTGTGACGAGTTGTTGCGCGCAAGTTTGCACAGGACGATCGATTCGAAATGATCGTGTGACGAAGGCTTGGGGTTTTAGACCATTGAATGCGAAATAAACGATGATTTCGAAAGTGAAATGCACGCCAATTTCATTTCGAACGGCGGATGGCGTTGAAGGTCATCTTTTGCTCGAGCCTTAAATAAAGAATGCCGCCTTGCGAGAGAGGCTTCCCGTACGGGTATCGCGTAACGGCGATGCGAGTAACACGCTGCTATGCTGAGGGATCAGTTTGCAAGCTTCTGATAGACAGCCCGGAACAGTGGGTAATCTGCGACGGCACGCGGGAGTTGAGATCGCTCTTTCACCCAACCACGCGTTATGTTAGGCTCAGGCAAATTGCCCTCGCGAGTATTGGATCGGTGGAGGATTTATGAGGCAATTGTTAACCGGCGGAAAAAACAACCGGCCAGTTTTTGGCCTTTTGCGCACGTGGACGGCAGTCTTGAGCATCAGTTTGGTTGGGTCCTTCAGCGCGGTTTTTCATGAACAGGTTGTCGCCCAGCAGACCGATCAGCCGGCAGCCATGACGCGTTTGTCGGGCCCTGGCTCGAAGGAAGATACGCGATATCGAATAGGCCCGGGAGACGTGCTCACAATCCTGGTGCGTAAAGCGCCAGAGCTTTCTGGCTCCGTACGCGTCGATCAGCGCGGCCTGATAAGGCTGCCAATGATACCGGATGAGGTGCAGGCAGCGTGTTTCACGGAAAGCGAGCTCGCCAACCAAATTCGCGCGCTGTATCTCGAGTATAAGAGAGATCCGAGCGTTGAGGTTTTTGTATCGGAATTTCAATCTCGTCCGGTTTCCGTAATTGGGTCGGTTAATTCTCCAGGACAGTTTCGCCTGCAACGACAGGTCCGCTTATTGGAACTGCTGACTTTTGCCGGCGGACCTTCGCTACGCGCCGGTAGAACTGTTAACGTCGTTCACGCAGGCGGACCCAACATTTGCGATCCAGCGTCTGAGAAAAAGAATTCGGACGTCGCGGAACAAATTACGATGTACCGGCTGACGGACACGGTGGCAGGTAAACAGGAAGCGAACCCACTGGTCCAGCCTGGCGATATCATTCAAATACCGGAAGCGGACCAGATTTTTGTTATCGGTCACGTCAACCAACCGCAGGCAATTCCATTAAGAGATAAACCTATAACTCTTTCACGCGCGATCGCGATGGCCGGAGGCACGGCGCGCGACGGCAAGACCGACAAGATTCGGATTATCAGGCAAACGGCCGCTGATGCATCAAAGCAGGAAATTTTCGTTAACCTTAAAGCGATCGAGAAACAAAAGGCCGAGGACATTGCGCTGCTTCCGAATGATATTGTCGAGGTCCCTGCGTCAGCCGGAAAGACACTCCTGGGCATTTTCACCGGGTCTCTGGGCCCAACTATTTCTGGTACCGCCGTGCGGGCAATACCAGGTGTGCCATAATC
>Ga0066388_100002059_pt1 | contig 11979 bp, 10 predicted proteins | sample PanSoiMetaGPlot6_FD_64539 | JGI IMG/M metagenome (GOLD analysis project Ga0066388, IMG submission 64539) | Tropical forest soil microbial communities from Panama analyzed to predict greenhouse gas emissions - Panama Soil - Plot 6 (Hybrid Assembly) | ecosystem: Environmental > Terrestrial >... | reverse complement strand
AGGACAATGACGTCGTCGCGAAAGCGATGGGTGCGGACGCGGTGTTGTTTTTTAGTCCTTCGGCTGTCGAAGGATTTGACAGTGTTTGCGGCACGGGGAAGCTCTCTGAATTTTCCGCCACAGGTGTAGTGCTCGCGAGTGGTCCGGTCACACTGGCCGCGTTGCAGGCTAAAGGAATCGTTTCCGCTACGGCGGCAAAAGAACCATCGGTTGCGAGGGTTATTGAGGCTCTGGCAAACTCATTTGCGCCAGGCGAGCGACGATTCTCCAGCGAGGCAAATTAGGAATGACATTCCCCATTCATCGGCCACGGCGGCTGCGGCGAACCGAACTGATGCGGACGCTTGTGCGCGAAACGCGGCTCACCACGGCGGGGCTCGTCTATCCCATGTTTGTATGTCCGGGGAGCAAGGTTCGGCAAGAAGTGAGCTCGATGCCGGGTGTGTTTCAGCAATCGGCGGATCAGATTGTCGAAGAATGCCGCGAAGTCGCTGGGTTGGGCTTGTCGGCGGTCATCTTGTTCGGATTGCCAGAATCCAAAGATGCGAAAGGCAGCAGTTCGCTCCTGGCAAATGGCGTAGTACAGGGCGCCGTTGAAGGAATTAAGAAGGCAAATCTGAATCTGCTGGTGATTACGGACGTTTGCCTGTGCGAATACACGGATCACGGGCACTGCGGCGTCATTGAAAACGGGGAAGTTGCGAATGATACGACGCTGGAGATTCTTGCCGAGCAAGCGCTTTCCCATGCGCGTGCCGGTGCGGACATTGTTGCGCCTTCGGACATGATGGACGGGCGCGTCGCTGCGATTCGCAAGATACTCGATGCAAATTCATTTGTGGACGTGGCGATTCTTTCCTACGCTGCGAAATATTGTTCGGCGTTTTATGGACCATTTCGCGAAGCAGCGCAATCCGCTCCGCAATTCGGCGACCGGAAGAGCTATCAGATGGACCCCGGCAACGTGCGCGAGGCGCTTAAGGAAGTGGCGTTGGATCTCGAGGAAGGCGCGGACATAGTTATGGTGAAGCCCGCGCTTCCATATCTGGACGTGATTCGAGCTGTGCGTGACCGATTTGACGTTCCCGTTGGGGCGTACAACGTGAGCGGGGAGTTCGCGATGATCAAGGCTGCGGCGCAAAAAGGCTGGCTGGACGAAAAGCGCATTGTGCTTGAGCTCTTGACTGGTATTCAACGGGCTGGCGCAGAAATTATTTTGACGTACCACGCGAAAGACGTGGCGAAATGGCTGACGAAGTGTTGATCATCCGCGGACAGAGATCATGAGCATGGCCCAACCGTCTGCAAAGAAAAAAAGAGCGCGCTCGGCTGAGAGTTTTGCGCGTGCTGAACAGGTCTTGGTCGGTGGCGTGAACAGCCCCGTGCGCGCGTTTCGTTCCGTGGGCGGTGACGCGCTTCTCGTGGAGCGTGGCGAAGGTGCGTATCTCTATGACGCGGATGGCAACGAGCTGATTGATTTCGTGTGCTCGTGGGGTGCCATGCTGCTGGGGCACGCGCATCCGGCAGTGACTGCTGCGATTGCTGAGCAAGCGAGGAAAGGAACGAGCTTTGGGGTCACTACGGCGCTTGAAGTGGAACTTGCCATGCTGATTCGCGAGGCGATTCCGTTCCTCGAGAAAATTCGATTTGTGTCAAGCGGCACGGAAGCAACGATGAGCGCACTGCGGCTCGCGCGCGGATTTACCAAGCGCGATTTGCTGCTGAAATTTGAGGGTTGCTATCACGGGCACGCAGACAGTTTTCTTTCGCAAGCGGGTTCTGGGCTCGCGACATTAGGAATCGCTGAGTGTCCCGGAGTGCCGGATGCACTTGCGAGATTAACGCTGAACGCTCCTTACAACGATTTGAACGCAGTTGCAAAGATATTCGCTGCCCACGGACCGAACATTGCGGCACTCATTGTGGAACCAATCGCAGCGAACATGGGCGTGGTTTCGCCCCAGAAGGGATTCCTCCAAGGACTTCGAGAGATTTCGCACAAGCACGGCGCGCTTTTGATCGTGGATGAGGTTATTACTGGCTTCCGCCTGCACAATGGCGCCGCTCAACAGCTTTTGGGAATTGAAGGCGACCTGACCACGATGGGGAAAATCATCGGCGGGGGATTGCCTGTTGCGGCCTATGGAGGCCGCGCCGAGATCATGAATCATGTGGCGCCGCTTGGGCCGGTCTATCAGGCGGGCACTCTGGCGGGAAACCCACTAGCGATGAGCGCGGGCATTGCGACCTTGAAAGAATTGAAAAGGCCTGGGCTGTACGAGCACGTGAACTCGATGGCTGAGAAATTAGTAGCTGGACTCAAAGAGGCCCTCGCGGCGGCGAAAATTGCCGCACAAGTGAATTCCTCTGGTTCACTGGCGACGGTGTTTTTCACTGAAAGCCACGTTGGCAACTATCAGGAAGCGAAAAGGTCCGACACAAAGCGTTACGCTAAGTATTTTCGCGAAATGCTGGACCGTGGAATTCTTCTCGCGCCATCCCAATTCGAAGCGGCGTTTGTCTCTGCTGCGCACACCGACAGAGATATCGAACGCACCGTCATAGCTGCTCACGAATCCTTGCAAATGATCACCCGGGATTCCGCAGCTTAGTTCAAGCAAGGAGAATCAGGCGCCATGTCAGAAGCTCTCGAACTGCCCGAGCACCACCACGCCCACACCGATGAACCTCTGGTGATGCCTGTTTCACTCACGATGTCGATTCTCGCCGTTCTTTTGGCGATGGTCACTCTTCTTGGTCACCGCGCGCATACAGAAGAACTCTCGCGAGAGACTCAGGCAGCGAGCCGCTGGACGCAATACCAGGCCAAGAGCATTCGCCAGCACGAATCCGAAACCGCTTCGGACCTTGTGAATCTTGTGGCTCCGTTAAACAAGGAAAGAGGCGAAACCCTTCGCAAGAAATACGAACAGCAACTGGAGCACTATACGAGCGACAAAGAAGACGTGAGTGAAAAAGCAAAGGAGCTGGAATCGGAGCGCGATCTTTCGGCACGAAGAGCCGATCGGTTTGATGGCGGGGAAGCGCTGCTGGAAATCGGCTTGGTAATCTGCTCCATCACGCTGTTAGCCAAGAATCGTTGGTTTTGGTTCGGAGGCATGGGCATTGCCACCATCGGAATAATTGTAGCCATTACGGGCCTGGTGCTGCACTAAGCTGCCAGAAAGTGCTCGGTCATGCGCGCGCCGGCGGTTGACTCCCGCGAAGCTTTCCGATTTCCGCCGTCATTTTTTCCATTCGATCCAGAAGCTCGCGGTGGCGCGACTCTTCCGTACCTGGCTTTTTGCCTATGAATGAAATTGTTCCGCCCGGCTCCAGCACGCATTGTTGCACTTCGCTGAGCGACTCGAATCCCTGTTTGCGCCCTGCGGCTTCGAGTTGCGCCACGGTAATTAATTCCCGCTTCAGATTGCCGGTACGCACCTTGCCGTCCTCGATAAGCACATCTGCTCTGCCTTCGACCAATTGGTCGAGCTTGCGGTGTTTATATAGAAAACGTACGACCAAATAGTTGACAACCAATAGGGACGTGGCTCCGATGATTCCTCCGGTGACGCTATTGTCGTCGCCGATGATGGCGTTTTGCACTGTATTCGAAAGCGTGAGCAAGACAACGAGGTCAAATGGGTTCAGTTGTACCAGCTCCCGTTTGCCGGAAAGGCGAAGGCTGACAATCAAAAAAACGTACACACAAATTGGGCGAAGAATTTTTTCCAGAATTGGCACTGCAAGGACAAACATATCCTTCCAAATGGCATGGTCATTCATGCGCGCTTTTCCTTCCCGAGGAAGACCCGTTTCCCCGATGGAGCGAATTGCAGGCCAAACGCTGGCAGCGTAACACGCCACCAATGGCATGAGAAGACAAGTAACTGGCCGGCCGTACAGTCATTCATTGGCGTCAGTAGTACGCCAGGCCAGGGGAAGTCGTACAGCATTCCCTGTATTATCCGTAGATAAGACAGCGCTTCCCGGTTCGGGCACGACCAGAACGAAAATCTAGCGGAGGCAAGATCCGCCGCCGGAATGGAATGGCAGAACATTCCGGAACAAAAGTGGACTGCGAACTTATGCCCTTGGATACTCGGCCCGAAGAAGGATTACTTACAAGCTCCACTGCCTTAAAAGCACTTCTCGATTCGTCCTGCGAATTGCTGGCGGTGCTTGACTCTAGCCGTACGGTTTCCCACGCTAACGACGGGTTCGTGCGGGTTCTTGGCTATTCCCCAAACGAAGTACTCGGCAACACGCTCGACCCGCTTCACTATCCTGCCGAACTGCAAAGTGTCCTGGACAGCTTTGGCGAGATCCAGGCAGAACCTGGGCAAAAACGGCGTGGCCGCTGCAGGCTTCGCTCCAAAGAAGGTTCCTGGCTTTGGTTTGATTTTGAAATTGCCAACCACTTGCATACGCCCGGAATCGAAGGCTGGCTCGTTTCCTATCGTGACGTCACCGATTTGCGGCGTCTGGAAGCCGAGCGCTTGGTTATTTCCGACGTTGTTCACGCGCTCAACCAAACCTCCAACCTGGACCAATTACTCAGCCAGATTCATCAGGCGTTGAAGAAAGTCGTGTACGCGGAAAATTGCTTCGTTGCTCTGCATGAACGAGCGACGGATATGTTCCATTTTGCTTTTTTCGTTGACCAGTTCGACCCTCCCCCTCCACCGCAAAAAATAGCTCGCACTTGCATGGCGTACGTTTTTCGCACGGGCCAGGCACAGCTTATCCCGCAAAAAGAATTTGATTGCCTTGCTGCTGAAGGCGAGGTTGAACTTGTGGGTTCGGCGTGTCCCGCATGGCTCGGCGTTCCGCTGAAAACTCCCACGGAAACCATCGGCGTTCTCGTTGTGCAGCACTATCAAAACGAAAACGCATACGACCAGCGCGATCTGGAATTCCTGGATTCCGTCGGTGGACACATCGCCCTCGCCATTGACCGCCGACGCAACGAAGAAGCATTGCGCAAGAGCGAATCCATGTTCCGGCTGCTCTTTTCTCATACGCCGCTGCCGACTTGGGTGTTCGACACGGAAACGGGGAAATTCCTCGAAGTAAACGAAGCTGCCGTAAAGCAATATGGCTATACCGAAGAAGAGTTCAAACGAATGACGGTGTTCGACATCAGGCCTGCGAGCGATCGCGCTTCGGGAGACGATATTTGGCGCTACCCATCATTAGGAGCGTTTCATCGCGGACAATGGCGCCATCAGAGCAAAGACGGCCACGTTTTCAAAGTCGAATTGGTCGAACACGAGCTGGAGTATGCAGGCAGGCGTGTGCGGTTGGTTGTGGCGCAGGACATCAGCGAGCGGCAATCTCTAGAAGAGCAATTGCGCCAGGCGCAGAAAATGGAAGCAGTCGGGAGGCTTGCCGGCGGCGTTGCGCACGATTTCAACAATCTGTTGATGGTCATCAAGGGGCACACGGAACTTTTGTTGGGCTCGTTGCAACAGGCTGATCCCGCGCGCCGCAAAATAGAACAGATCGAACGCTCCGCTGACCGTGCTACGGGTTTGACGCGACAGCTTCTGGCGTTCAGCCGCATGCAAGTGTTGCAGCCGCGGTCGATCAACCTTAATACCGTTGTCGAAGAAATGGGGAAGCTAATCCCACGCCTGATTGGAGAAGACATCGAGCTGGTGATTCGCACGAGCCCGGATGTCGGGACAATCCGCGCTGACGCGAGCCAGATGGAACAAATCATGATGAATCTCGCGGTCAACGCGCGTGACGCAATGCCAAAGGGCGGCAAATTGATCATCGAGACTTCGAACGCCGATTTGGACGGCGCATACAAAGTCGCTCATCCCGTCGTGAAACCAGGCCGTTACGTTCTGCTGGCGGTTTCGGATACGGGCATTGGCATGGACGCGGAAACGCAGGCGCACATTTTCGAACCGTTTTTCACGACAAAGGAACAAGGCAAGGGGACCGGACTGGGGCTCTCAACCGTCTACGGCGTTGTGAAACAAAGTGGCGGCTTCATCTGGGTTTACAGCGAAGTGGGGAAGGGAGCCACATTCAAGATCTATTTGCCCCGGGTTGACGAAGCCGTGGAGGAGATCGGGCATGTCTCCCCGCCATCGCAAGTCATGCGCGGGACAGAGACAATCTTGCTCGCCGAAGATGAACAAGACGTGCGCGAAGTCGCGCGCGAGTTTCTGGAATCGGCGGGCTATACGGTTCTGCTCGCGGCGAATGGCGTGGAGGCGCTCGAGCAAGCTGCAGAGCGCACGGGCCCCATCGAGCTGCTCGTAACGGACATGGTCATGCCGGGAATGACGGGGCACGAACTTGTTCGCCGCTTGCGCCAGCAGCGGCCGGAGTTTGGCGTGATTTATATGTCCGGCTACAGTGAGCAAGCGGCCGCAGAAGCGACTAAGTCGGATCCTACGGCGACCGTGGTGACGAAACCATTTAGCAGAGCCGCAATTCTGCGTACGGTCCGCGAGATTCTCCAGCGAATGCCGAAGAAGTAGTTCGTCTTGGCCCTAAGAATAAGACTCAGACCAGCTTTGGTTTCCTTCGGTGCCAGTCTGTATATTGTTGGAAAGTCCGCGCCGCCCGGATGACCGCGATGTCATTTCCAGCGCGTGCGAGGAATTGAATTCCGATGGGAAGTCCTTTGTCGGTGAAGCCGCAAGGAACAGATAGGGTCGGCAAGCCACAAAGATTGCCGATAGCCCCCAACGGATCTGGAAAAACTAAGTCCGTCTCCAAGTTGGTTTCGAGCGGAATCGCTGCGATAGGCTGCGACGCAGCAACAATTACGTCATAGGTGTCAAACAACTCGGTCATCTTCCGCTGAAGGATATCGCGCACCTGCAATGCTCGAACGTAGTCCGGGCCTGAAATCTGCTCGTTGACATAACCTGCGATTTGGCCAAGCGGATCGGTTAGCTCCGTAACTTTTCCTGAACGAATCAAATCGCGAAACGCCGCCGCTCCTTCGATTCCGATGATGACACTGCCCGCGTCCTCCCAAGGGCCTTCCGGCAAAGCCGCAGATCTCGTACCTGGAAAGTGTGTGCGGACAACTCTTTGCGCCGCGGTGTAAGCCTTTTCTACTGCTATGTCGAGTTTTTTCCACGCGTTCGTGAGCAAGCCAATACGAAGTGGCTTTGCCCCGAGTTCAAGCGAAGCGGAATACGTGAATGCAGCTTTATCAATCGGCAGCGTGCTGCGGTCGTTGAAATCATGGCCCGCGATCGCCGAAAAGACACGAGCGCAGTCTTCAGCGGAACGCGCCAGCGGACCAATTTTGTCCATCGAATACGAAAGCGCCATCGCGCCATAGCGGCTCACTCGGCCGTAAGTCGGCCGGAGCCCGCTGACGCCGCAAAACGCCGCGGGGCAAACAATGGAGCCCCAAGTTTCGGTCCCAATCGCAAACGCAGCCAGTGCTCCTGCAACAATCGCTCCAGATCCTGAAGAAGAACCGCAGGTCCAGCACTTTGTGTCCCACGGATTTTTCGCGGCGCCTTGTAGCGATGCGCTAGCGTAACGATAGCCCATCCCACCCGCGAGCTCGATCATTGCCGCCTTACCGAGCAGCACAGCGCCAGTTCGGTGCAGGTGGTCGATCACCGTCGCGTCGTAGTCGAACACCTGATTCGCGTAAGGTTTTGCGCCCCAAGTGCAAGGAACGCCTTTTACCGCAAGCAAATCCTTCGCCGCATAGGGAATTCCGTGCAACGGACCACGATAATGCCCGCGACGGATTTCCTTGTCGGCAGCTTCAGCTTGCTGCGTTGCAATTTCTGGCGTTAGCTTTGCGTAGGCATTCAGGCGCGGGCCAAGTTTTTCGCTGCGGTCGAGATAAGCTTTCGTCAGGTCAGCAGACGAAAGCTTTTTTGCTTCAATTCGTTTGGCAAGTTCGGTTATGGGCAGATAGAGAATTTCTTCGCCGATCATGGTGCTCACTCTCAGGGTTTTTTCGCTGCAGCTACGGGCGCCGCAGCAGGTTTGGGAGGTTTCTTTTCGCGATCCACAGAAGGTTTCAAATACAGCGCTGGGCTATCGCCGTTCTTGACGGCATATTCGCGAAGATGATCCAAAGGCGGCTGCGCGAGAAAGGAGAGGCGCTTGAGATCGTTTTTTTGGTCTTTGCTCAGGTGCTCTCCATATTGCTTGAGAATCGCCTGATGACGTTCCTCGACTTCCGCCCGGCTGCGATCCGACAGTTTGGGAAAATCCGCGGGCAGCTTGGGCTGTTCGTCGGCTCCAAAACCGGAATCCGGAATGCCTGCGCGAGCAGTCCCGGCAGCAAGTGGGGCCGCCATGGAAAACAGGGCCGCCTTGCGCGCAAAGTCCCGTCGCGAATACCGCTTTTCGCTTTTTGACATGAATCCTCCGAAACCACGCCAAGAAAAGTTCCTTGCGAGGCTACTGAATCCGGCAAGAACGGTCAACAGGCCACTGGGTATGCGTTTACGGAGTGGAAAAAGGGACCACCCCCTCGGAATCGGCGGTTCGAGCTTTTTTTCGGACGAGGCCTGTTCTGACGAACAGGTAATTGCAAGGGGTTCTTCAACCATTTTCGTCAATACTCGCTACAGTAAGTCCCCTTAAGATAAGATCGTGATTCCAACATGAAAAACAAGAAAAAGATCGGCCAGCAGTTTGTGGAAAACGCTCTGAAGAGACACTTTGCAAAATACCGTCTCTACGATTTGGTGTGTGCAAGTCGCACTTTTCCGACTACCGCGCGGGTGGACTTGCAGCGTGCCCTTGAAAAACTCCTACCGGAGCGGCCAGAAACACGCCAGTTTGGCGTGCATAGGCAGTATGACCATTCCACGCTGATGTTTGCCAATCTGATCGGCAATCTCCATGACCCGGCCGTGATTGCCCCAATGCAGTACGAGGAAATCGACATTGGGGAGGCTTTGCCTGTACGCTGCCTCCGTCAGGCCCTCTGGCTATGGCGGGTAGCTAACACACCATTTGCGTTGTTGTTGAGCCCCGCAGAGCGTTATGGGCGGGAAAGCGGAGCTCATCTGGAGATCGCGGTCCCACCCGGAGAAGCAGGTGCAGACCTTTCGCGCCGCTTGCTGAAGGAAGTCGAGGAACTCGTCAAATCTACCGCTTCTTACAAAGGGAAGGTTATCTCGTTTGAGGTGACGCAGAGATACAGCGGAGATACAGGAAATTTGCGAGTTCACAAGCTCAGAACTGTTCGACGAGAGGATGTTGTACTGCCGGAAAAAACTCTGGGGCTTCTTGATCGCAATGTTCGAGGTTTCATTGAACAACGTGACCAGCTCCAAAAGCTTGGTCTCGCAATCAAGAAGGGATTGTTGTTCTACGGTCCTCCCGGCACTGGCAAAACGCACACAATTCACTACCTGGCCAGCCAGATGCCAGACCACACCACGTTACTCGTGACATCCGAGCAAGTAGGTTATTTGGATCACTACTTCCAACTTGCAAGATTTCTCCAGCCAGCGATGATTGTAATCGAAGATGTGGACCTGATCGCGCGTAAGCGGGAAGAAATGTATGGTCCTTGCGATGAGAGCCTCTTGAATAAGCTTCTTAACGAAATGGACGGCCTTCGAGAGGATGCGGCCATTTTGTTCTTGCTTACCACGAATCATCCAGAACATCTGGAAGCGGCATTGGCTTCTCGGCCTGGCCGTATTGACCAAGCGATCGAATTTCCTCTGCCGGATGAGCAGGGGCGTCGACGGCTGATTCGACTCTACGCGTGTGGGTTGGCGCTCACAGATGAAGTTATTGAGCTCGCGGCGAAAAAGACTAAGAACGCTAGCCCTGCATTCATCAAAGAGTTGATGCGGCGGTGCGCACAGTATTGTCTCCAGAACGGCGGAAGCGATGCTCTCAGCAGGCAAAGCTTGGACGCTGCACTGGAAGAAATGCTATTCACCGGTGGCACACTGAACGCCAAGTTGCTCGGAGCCTCGGGGATTGAAAGAAACCCCGATTGAGCGCCAAGAGGCGGCTCCTTATCGAACGTGAAAAGTCGCTACAACCGGCCGGCCCTTCACGAATTCCACTTTTCGCCAAGCGCTCCGGTCATTGAGCGAAACCCAGCGGCGCTCTTCGGTTCGGTAGTGCCAATCCTTGTCGTTTTGGAAGAAGATCTGCAGATCTCGACCTTCCAATATGTTCAAGATGCTGTTGTCGTGTGAGTTTCTTTCGTCGAAATCGACGGAGGCCCGCTGCCCCATCTCGGAATACAACTCGTTTAACTCTAGTAACAGCCGGTTTACGTCCTCGCGTAATGGCTCTACGTTTAACCCAATGCGCTTTGCTTCCCGTAAAGTGATCGGATAGCTATGAGATGGGTACTCGGAATTTAGAGTCTGGCTAATTCGATATGCTTTCTTTTTGGTCTTCATGTGATAGGAGAGGATTTCTACGCATAACATCGTGGAGAGTGCACTGGAACGATCAACTGCACCAATTACGAGCGGATGGACATATTGAAAGAGCCCCCCATAGGCATTCGACGGCGCTTTCTTCGACTCATTCCGCCACAATTTAACGACTCGATGCAACTCGTCCTGGCTAACACTTACACGGTCATTATCACGGTCGATTGGGGACAAGTCGTGGGTCAGGGAAGTATCGACAGCAGACAAATGGGCTAGCGGTCCCATGAAAATCCTGTCTGCCCCGAGGGCAAGCATGGTCGCAGCAGATGCGCACTCAAGCGGCACCAATACAGTTGTTTTATCCGAGAATTGACGAAGAAGATTGACCATGCGCAGCGACGCTTGTCCGGCACCGCCGTCTGACTTGATAAAAAAGGACAGTGTCTTGCACTTTCCAATGCTTTTTAGAATTCCGTAGAGTCCAATCACATCGTTATTGCAGATCGAACCGTTCGGCGAATTCCAATAGGTTAGAAGGCGATGCCCTAGGGTTTTTTCGACTTCTTTCAATATTCGCTGAGTTTTCCGGAAGAGAATGGGTGGATTTTTCGTCGGCCTGCGCGGCTTACCACTTACCATCGCTGTCGTCTTTGGCATATTGGATATTCCATCATTGAGAGACGCTAACCCGCAACTCCCACAATCGCGCGTGTCCTCTGATCTTGTCAAAAGTCGATCTATCTCTCATTGGGCCATTCGGCTTCGCCGCAGCCAACGAAGCCGCGCCCTACCCGCGTCGCTGATCCGGTATTCCAAAGTTCCTCGGCCCCGGGAACGCCTTTCCAGCAAACCGAAGTTCCACAGCCTCTTGAAATATGTCCAGGCCGAACGTGTCGGGCGAAAATTAAGCCTTGTTGCCGCTTCATTTGGTCCGAGCCATTCCTCGGTCGAGGCAAACAAAGACAAGACTTGCAGTTTTAGTTCGTTGTATCTATTCATTTTGTTTTCCGAGAGCACGTTTCTTGCGTTATCAAAACCTAGTTGATGAAGCTGAAAAATAGACGTCATTTACGCTTGTGGGCCCGACCCGATCTGACTATCCGCTTTTCTGCTTTCCGTGAAATAGAAAAGCAAAGCGATAAACAAAGTGACGCACCCCACGAGCCACCAAGCCCAGTTCTTCTTCCAGATGGCGGCAATAACCAGCGTTCCGCCGCCCGCCGCCATTCCGATCTTTGGGTTGTAGGCAGAGAGGGCGCCTCCAGCGATGAGCGGAACCAGAAAGCCGATTCCGCTGCTTTCTTCTCTGGTCGCTATGGGTCGGGTCGCTGGCTCCGCAACCTGTACACGTCGCAACTCGCGGCGACGTGCCAACCTTTGCGGTCGGTGCAACCGCTCCCATTCTTTCTTGCGTTCCGGATCTTTGTAAGGCATCGAACCACTCCTTTCCTATTCTCCTCGTATCCTTGTAACCACTTTCACGAGGGTTGAAATCCCATCGACGCCAGATGTCGGTCTTCGCTTCGGAAGAAAGTCTCAACCGTTTCGGTTGGATCATAAACACCATCCTTGTCCAGATTAGTTCTTAGATGGTGTTGCATCGACCTATTGAATG
>Ga0066388_100002058_pt1 | contig 11979 bp, 7 predicted proteins | sample PanSoiMetaGPlot6_FD_64539 | JGI IMG/M metagenome (GOLD analysis project Ga0066388, IMG submission 64539) | Tropical forest soil microbial communities from Panama analyzed to predict greenhouse gas emissions - Panama Soil - Plot 6 (Hybrid Assembly) | ecosystem: Environmental > Terrestrial > Soil... | reverse complement strand
CCCAACAAGTAGTATGTAGACATAACGGACAGCCAACACGTCCTCGATGCCGAGGCGGCGCCCGATCCACATCGCGGCTGCGCTGACATACATCGCACCGGGGCCTTTGGGATCGATGACGTCTCGGTACGGCATCCCTCCGCGCAGTATTGTTTGAGCGATGTAGTCGTATATAGCCGGGTCGCCACGCTCAGGTTGGCTAAGAGGTCGATATAGGAAACTGATTCCAACGGTGATGCAGAAAGCAATCGCCGGTAATGCCCAGCGCAACAGCCGCGGGTTGGCCGATGGGGTGGAGCTGCCGGCGCTGCCTGCCCGCTCCGATAAGGACTGGGCCGCTTCGTTGCGGCTCGTGGAGATCGTTGTCACTGATCAAACCCCTCAGGCGCAGGACCGGTATCCCTATTGAAGCCGGCCCCGGTTCCGCCCACCCATTTCCCTCGCGTTACAAATGGCGCGAAAGATACCTGGCTATCAGATAGCCCGCGAAATACTTGAAAGGAGCTTCGCCCATAGTGTAGTGGCCACAGGGGATCAGCCTCTTGTCAAACCGCACTCCCCAGCGGCCGCATTCTTCGAACAACAGGTGCGACAGGTCCGGTGTAAACGTCGGATCGTATGTCGCCGATATCATGAGGCGCGGCCTGTCGTCGCCCGCAAGTCGCTGCACGAACGAATTGGGGCTGATCAAAAGCCAGGCCCGCCGCACTTCTTGCCTTGTGAGCGTGGTCTCCAGCCCCTGTCGCACGTGCCTGGTGGTCAGGCCCTCCCAAACGACATCCCCGAAATAACTTGACACATGAAGGTGAACGGAGGCCCGGAGTCGCAGGTCGTGAACAATCGTCAGAAACGCTATACAAGAGCCGACGCTGGTTCCTATGATTCCAATGCGATCGTAACCTTGATCAACAAGCCAATCGATAGCAGCCCGCGAATCGACAACAGCTTGAATCATTGCGTGGAGTGTCCTGCCGATATTCGCGCTTACCAGGTAATCGGCGCGCTCAAACCCGGTTAGCATGCGCCGGTCATGATAGGGCAGGCTCAGCCGTAACGCGGCTATGCCGACGCGATTGAGCAATTTGCAAACCGCGACGTGGCCTTCGGCGTCCGCGTTCCACTGCGGCAATACCAGTACCGCCCTGCCCCGAGCCCTGCTTACGCAACCTGAGTCAGAACCGTTCGACCCGCCATTGCGGCCTCCGCTTGCGACTGGAAAGTATCGGGCATGGACCGTGTTGTTCTCGGGGTAAGGAGAGGGCAGGGGACTGGTAAACGTAACCCATCGTCCATCGTATGAATAATCAGCGACCTCACGGGCCCTGAAAATATTCTCGCTCGCAGCGATGCCCCGGTCGTTGAAATCGAAGATGAAGCGGCGCGCCTCAAGATCAATACTGTTTATGATCGGCTCATCGACGGGAAATGCATTCCCATCCCGGCCTCCGGCGGCTGGCGACACCAACCGCGCAGTGAGTCCCGGCTCGATGTAGTTGACACCCCACTCAAAAGGCCTGACTCTGCGATTGTTGTCCCGGCTGGCGAGCTTGAGCTCCCAATCGTTAATAATCGATCTCAACATCAACCTGTTTTCAGTTGTCGCCCTTTCGAATGTACACGTTATTCAGCCACGGAAGCTCGAGCTTGACGTAGTGTTCTTCAACCCAGGCTTCCAGCTCGGCCCGGTGCCTGACATTCTGCAGCCGTCCCATCACAACGATTTTGGGGCGTGCCGACTCCATCTCAACCATCAGGGATGCGAAGCCGCCCGGGCGATTAGCGGCCGCATAGTCATCTGACCCGGTATTGAACTCTATGTAAGGATTCAGGTTGGGCCTGTCGAGCGCAACCAGCAACTCGGCCGGTCCATGTACATAGATCTTGTCCGATGGCCCCAAATATCCAGCGATAATCCGAGCTTCGTCATATTGCTCTGCCAGGGTCCGCACATCAAGCCTATAAGTGACAGCGTTGCGAAACATTATGAACATCACCAGCCCGATCACAACCGCTGGAATCACGCTGTCAAGCTGCACCTTGCGGGAGAGAGCCGCTGGTCTCCACAACGCGGCAAGGGCGCCGGATCCCCTTACGAAGAACCACGCCCCAAACAAGCCGATAAATGGAAAGAATGGAATCGTGTCCGGCGAACTCTGAAAGTTCAGGATGCAGAAAGCCAGATATATTACAGGACAGATGAACAAAGCGTCTCGGTACAGGTATGCGGACTGGAGGCCTTGGCCTCTCAGCTTTTCCATGAGCCTTTCGTAGCCATAGAGCAGCATGCCTGTGAAAGCGATAGGGATGAGAACGAAGTCCTGATCAAACACGCGCTCACGCAAGACCGATACAAGGTCCTGCCACGCCTGGCGGCCGGGGCGCAGACCAGCAGGCATGAACACCTTGTAATCGTAAGTAAATGCCCAGCTCCATAGGTCACCAAGCGCGCCACGCCATAAAAAGTACATCAACACTACCGCAAGGGGCAGGATAGCCCCGGCGATCACCCTCGCAGCACGCAGATCCCGCCAGGAGGTCAGATACCGCGAGAACACAAGGACCGCTGCTCCCGCGAACAGAAGACCAGGCTGCCAGCATAAGCACGAGAGCATCGAGCAGAAGCCCGCCCAGAATGGGTAGTCCAGCGCGACAAACATCAGAGCCGACATCCCAAACACCATCATGAGCAGCTTGGGTTGCGAGCCCTCGATAATCATCAATGAATAGCGAGACGGAACTAAGGGTATGAGAAATGCAAGGATCGCAGCCAGCCTGCTGGCAAAGAATCGCGTTGCCACCATGGCGGTCAGCATCGACAAAACGGCCGCCAGCAATATGTAGACATAGCGCACCGCGAGCACGTCCTGGATGCCGAGGCGCCTCCCGGCCCACATGGCCAGGGCGCTCAGATACATGGCACCCGGACCCTTGGGATCGATGACATCCCTGTAAGGAACCTGACCGCGCAGGATTGATTGGCCGATGTACTCGTAGATGGCCGGATCTCCCCGCTCTGGCTGGCTGAGAGGCCTGTACAGAAAGCTAACTGCGATCGTGATGCAAACAGCAGCCGCAGGTATCAACCATTGCGAGCCCATCAGGCCTGGTATGACCCTGACTACGAACGAACGGGCAGCGGGCAGCGGCCCTTCAACAAAAGGTTCCGCCGCAACTTCATTCGACCCCCTTTCGCTCGTCAAAACCATAGACAGGCAAGCAGGCGACATGGTAGATTCTACCTATGCCGTGCTTCAACAACCAACCAGTTTCAAGCAGGAACAGCGGACTGATAAACAGGAGCAGTGGATCAATAATAACTATATTAAGGCACAGTGGAAAGAGTACGGCGAAATCGAACTTCTTATGAGAGACTTCAGCTTGATCTAAAACGCCTATTGCCCCGATAGGCCCGGCGGCGTCCAATAATTCTCCCTAAAAAGAACGCCAAAGAACGCGCTTTGATGTTGCCCGGTGGTCCGGGACCAGCGTAAACAGACCAAGGAACGGGAACTGTTCTTGCTGATCCGCGCTTCGAGCATGCTGGAGTCGTGTGAACCTGTGCCAATAGGGATTGGGAGGCAAATCATGAAAAGAGCTAGCGTAGGTCCAAGGTTTTTGCGCGACTCGCGATGCTGGAAAGCGGGCTCAGTTCTGCATCGGGCTCGCCCGGTGGCACCGGCCGTCTTTTTTGTGGCCTTGTTGATGTTCGGGGCATTACCCGCTAAGGCGACCGATCTGGCTAATGACACAATCAGACTGGACCTGGAAACCACTTCAGAAGGTATCCCGACAATTGCAAGCGCAACCTGGAAGGCATCAGGGAAGCAAATCTTTGCCGACGCCGGTCTCGCGGGCGACCTGGCCTCCTGGGTTCCCGATTCCCTGCTGCCGGCTCAGAACCAGACGTTTGATCCCGCCGTCTGGTCGATTTCCTCGGCCGACAAATTCATTGTCGCTAAGGCCAGCCTATCGCTGCCGAGTTCGCTGAAAGTCACCTGGGTCATCGAGCTGGCAAAATCGGGCTCGTTATTTCGATTGCATGTCGACTACGAAAACACCCGTAAGAAGCGTATGCCAGTTCAATGGTTCCCGGCGTGGTCGGCCTCGTGGACGGTACCTGCAAACCCGGACCAGATTCGGTGGTGGGATGCTCTCGCTTACACGCCTGAGCAAAAGCCGGCAAACAAAAAGGCAAACGTAAGCCTTTTCAGCCATCTCTATAGCTCCGCTGCCAGAGACGGCGGATCCCTGCCGTACTGGGTCGTTGATGGCGCGTGGGGCAAGCTATACTTCGGGCTGTCGTGGTCAGGCGGATGGCAGGCTCAGATTAATTCCAAGCGAAGTATTCTGAGGTTTTCAGTCAGCCTGCCGCCGGAAGAGACCGAGCTTGTGCTGGACCCGGGCGAATCGGTTGAAGGCCCTAGACTGGTCGTTACTCCGACAGTGCACACTGACAATCTGTCAGGCCGCCGGTCCTGGATGTTCCAGCGTTCCCAGTTGGGCAATCAGCTCTATGGCGGCCCGGCTCCTGCTTTTCCGCTGGCCTACAATCACTGGTACGCGGTCAGAACGGATGTAGATCCCGTTTTCCTCAGAAACCAGATCCAGGCCATGGGGCCTTACGGATTCGACGCTTTTATAGTGGATGCCGGGTGGTATGACAGCGCCGGGGACTGGCTGCCAGACCCCAGCAAGTTCCAGCCGGGCGAACTGGAGTCTATACTGCGATCCGCCAAGTCCGCTGGTGCAACACCAGGCCTGTGGTCTGCACCTCAATATGTGCTAGGGCAAAATAATCAAGCGCCCGCAGGCATATCAGATCCCGGCTCTTTCAATCCTCTCGTCGACGGATACCTGCTTGACCTTTGGAAAGGTGACTACAAGACTCATCTGCTGGATCACATTCAAACTCTGACCCAGCGATTCTCGATTGGCTGGTGGAAATACGATCAGCCGATATTTGACGCGGATGCTGGCTCCGGCGCCATGAGAACGGTACTGGCGTTTCAGACTGCCCTCAGGTCAGTGCGCCGCGCCAACCCCAATTTAATCATCGAAAACTGCCAGGATGGCGGACATATTATAAATGAGCAGACTCTGTTGACTACCCAGCATAGCTGGTTGCTCGACGTACCGGGTAATGATCTGCCGGATGCCCGCAGCAACATCCAGGTGGCACTTGGAGCCCTCGAAACGGTGTTCCCCTGGGCGGCGTACCGGTGGACCAACAACCTCGACCAGCATCAGGATGATGACGAATTCACCAGGTACTACTGCCGGAGCGCGATGGCCGGCGTCTGGGGAATCTCATCGGATCTGTCCAAGATAGGCGACCATCAACGCAGCGTCGTTCTGAAGGAAATCCAGAATTACCGGCGGTTGAACGGCATCAAGAAGTACGACCAGTACGACATCGTGCAACCGGCCGATGGCGCCAATCTCGCGTCCGTAACCTACTACGGGAAGAAGAACCAGGAAGCCTCAGCGATTGTTTATCGTTGGAGCGGAAAGGACGCCTTCACTCAAGCAATTTGGTTTAAGGGACTGGATAAGTCGATATCGTATGTCATTACCGATGCTGATACTGGTGTGCAGACCACGATGAGCGGCCAGGACTTGAGCAAGCAAGGCTACTCGCAGTCGTTCTCGAGCGGGCAGTTGTCGGCGCTGCTGTTCGTCGAGCCTGCTACACAATAGGATTTCAAGCGGACTGAAAACATCAACGCGAGCCGTGAATTGCACCAATGGGCGCCCCAACAGTCGGGGCGCCCATCTATTTCTGAGTCACTACGGTTTCTGCCCAAACAGCTCGTAGCCCCCAATTGAGGATTTCGTATAACGGTGCGAGGCCCAGCGCACTAGATCCTCGCCATGATTGACCTTCCCCAGCCGCGTCAACGAGACAATTTGCGGTGCCTGCCGGTCCATCTCGTCCATAACATTTTGGAATGATCCGCCGTACCATTTGTTGGCAATAAAATCATCCATGCCCCAGTCGACAAAAACATACGGGTTCAAATTGGGTCTGTCCAAAAGGACCAGGATCTCGACCGACCCGTGGACGTAGATCCTGCCGTCAGGACCCAGGGCGTCTCCAATCAGCTTGATGGCGCGGTCCTGGTTCTTGAAAAACCCTTTTCCACTCCGCCAGGCGACCATCCCTTGTTCGAATGCTGCCGCCAGCATCAGGACTACAACCAGAGCCGGAATCAACCGTACCGCTTGTTGAAACCGACGACTCGCGACTTTCAACCCGAACCTCCTCACGACTTCGAGCACGAAAAAGGCAAAGAATATCCCCGCAAAAGGGAAGAACAATACAAGGTCGGGACCACCCTGGAAATTGACGAAGCAGAATAGGAGATAGACCACAGGCGGAATCGCAATCGCGTCTTTCAGGGAATCGGGCGGACCGAGTTGCCTTGAGGCAAGCTTGTGTCGGATCATCTTAACAACAAAAATCACCCAGCCGGCGGCGGCGACTCCGAACGCGAATATAAGAGGGCCGAGAACTCTGTTTGACACCTTGAAGAAGTGGGCCACCGCTTCAGCCGGAGGCTTCGCAGCACTCGGTCCGAATACACCATAGTTGTACTCGAAGGCGTAAGCCCAAAAGTACCGTAGCGCTCCGAGATGCGCCAGGTAAGCAACTGTAACAGCCAGCGGCGCGGCAGCCCCAAGGACCAATTTCAGGGCTCGCCCATCGCGCCACCGAGTCAGGTAACCCGACATCGCAAGAAAAGCGGTCCCTGCAAAGAGCAATCCGGGCTGCCAGCAAAGGCAGGAAAGCATTGAAAAGACACCGGCCCATACCGGTCGGTCTCGCCTGACCATCAATAGCGCCAGCATTCCAAACAGGATCATGGAAAGCTTTGGTTGGGCCCCCAGCGCCATCCATCCCATGAAGCTGGACGGCATCAAGATGAAGAGGGTGGCCATGATCCCGCCCGTCTTATTCTCGAGATACTCCTCGGCCACCTTGAATACCGCCACCACCAGTGCGGCAAGCATTAACCCATGTGCGAGCCTGTCCGCCAGGACATCGCGAATCCCGACCAACCGGCCCAGCCACATTGCGGCCACGGTAATGTAGTAGCTTCCGGGTCCCTTGATGTCGACTACATCTCGGTAGGGAACCTGGCCTCGAAGAATGGACTGTGCGATGTAATCATAGATGGCCGGGTCCCCTCCAACCGGCTGCTCGAGCGGCCTATACAGTGTGAATACCGCCGCGCAGGTCAGAATAAGAGCGCAATAAAGGTAAACTGGCTTGCTGCCGAGCTCTCCTGCTAACCACGTCAAGTACGAAGCCGGCTTTTTTGATCGTTCTATTTTTTCAACTACCTGCACTGCGCTAAACCTTGCAAGGAAGCAAACTCATATGAATAGATTCAAAGGCGAAGCATAAAAGAACCTGCAACACCCCTGCATGTACGAGTCACCAGCAGCATTGGGGAGTGTGTCTGCACTGAGGTCCCGCACTGGGACATCAGCATCCCAACACGGAATTGAGTCATGGATCTCGATCGAGCAGCTTCACGATAGGCCGTGTTCCATGATACACATTGTTAATTGGCTTTACCACCAGGGATGAACGACAAGACCAGACATTGGGTGAGGCGGAATCTCGACCTGGCGCTTCCAGGCCTGGTTGGCGCAGCGTTTGCCGTCGCGGCCGCCGTGCGCCTGGGAACCTATCCCGTTTACGAAACCGATGAATCCTATATACTCCAGGTGGCCTACGAGATACTCAATCGCGGGAGGCTGGCCCTGCCAATGTATCGCTTTCTGGGTGGTAATATCGACAATGTCTGGCACTCATTTACGCCATTGTACTTCTTTTCTCTCGCCGGATTCCTCAAGTTATTCGGCTTTGGAGTGCTGCAAGGCCGGGTCTTCAATCTGATCGCGGCGCTCTGTTGCCTGACCATGGTGTATTTGATTGGCCGGCGCCTGTTCAATTGGAAAGTGGGTTTTATCGCCATAGTATTTGTTGTCTCGGACCCAACCGTGCTCCAGCGTGCGCGAATGGTCCGCAACGATTACGCTGCTGAAGCCCTCGCCCTGCTCGCCTTTTACCTGTACGAATTAGCTGAGGAGCGAAAGACAGCCCGATACTTTGTCGCCTCCGGACTCGCAGCCGGAGCGGGCATAATGTGCCACCCAAGCATATTGTACCTTGTCGCCGCGATAGTGGCGCTGATGCTGCTCAGGCGGGGCTGGAGGTTCTTCAGAGAAAGAAGGGCTTATCAATTTGCCGCCGGAGTCCTGGCAGTGTTGTTGTACGAAGTTGCCTATGACGCTCTTGACTACAAGAATTTGCTCCTCCAGTACCGGGACGACAACCTCCACTTTGGCATACTGTCGATCAGCGGTCTCTGGAATAATCTTCTTGAAGAGCCGACGAGATACATCAGATGGTATCGGATCTATGATGTCACGTTTCAAACCGTACCGCTGACCCTGTTACATTTTTTCCAATTCCTGATCCCAGCAGCTCTCATCTATCTTGCTGTCAGAACGGTTCGAGGATACCGGATCGGTCACACCATCAACGAACCCAGAGTCCGGCTGTTGGTTGTAACCCTTGTCGCCGTGCTATTCCTCGCTTTCATTCTTCATAAGGCCGGCTATTACAACATTCACGTCATTACGTGGTTTAGCCTGTGCGCCGGGGTATTGTTGTCAGACGGGCTCGATGCCCTGTGGCGATCAACGGAAATGGCTCGACTTAGGCCCGTCAGGGTGATCGCAGCCATCTGTATTGCGTTGCTAATGGCCGCTTATGCGGCATTGCTGGCGCGCCAGTACGGGCGTTATATCATCGAGGCCCGGAATCCTGACGCTGCTTCATCGGCCGAATTCAAAGCCGTTCTTGCTTCGGTCGTTCCGCCGAACCTTTGTCCGGTGGCAGTCATGGCGCCGGTTCTTTGGCTCTCGTTCCCCGACAAAGACCAGTGCTTCGCAACTCTGGAAAGACGCATGGCAGAGGCGGTACATATGGACGGCCAGGACTACGCCCTGATCATGAGGCCAAAGTCAGCGGAACACTGGGCCTGGGATTTGAGCTCTAGCCGCCACCTTCTGGCTGAGCTGATCGAGACGCCTTACGGAAACTTCAACGTATACTATACCGGCACTGACCGCTCTTATCTGTCGGCCTCTCCCAGGCGAATCTATTTCTTCGGGCAATGGAATGGGCATGCTACCCAGGAGCAAGTCGATACCGCCCCAGTGGTCTGGACTGCCGGATCAGACGCTCCATTGACGCCAGCATCCCATCAACTTGATGGTCTCGACGGTCACAGTGCCGTTTTCTCCGATACGGCGGTTCCCGCACTTCCCACGACCATCCAGCTCAAGCCCAGAGCCATTTACAGCCTCGAATTCAACGGGTCCCTTTCCCTAGCGGCCTCTGAGATTATCGTCACCGAGGCCGAGACTGGCCACCGCCTCAAGCTGATCTCTGTCATCGCCGAAGACGGCAAGGCTGTTGCTGCGGATGTGTTTCGAACATTGGGAGGGGACCATGTCTCGCTCCAGCTCCTTCGGCCAACCAATCAATCCGCGGATCCGCCAGCGCGATTCACCAACATCAAAATAAAGGCTGTCGCCGATATTGACGACCATGCCGGGGCAACCCGGGCGAGCGCGGCCGGGTACCAGGGCTCCGGTTCTACCCCGATCGATCCCCAATAATGCGAGAAATAGCCGCGAAATCAGTAAATGAATCCCGGCCAGGTCGCCGCCCGTTCGTAGTTCCGCCTTTAGGCGGCCCGTTCGCCCGATGGCCCGTCCAAACCTCGGCCGCTGCGGCGTTTTTGCTCGTGATCGCGCTGATGATACTCTCGCGCCAAATCGGAAGACCCGAGGCCGGCGACTCGGCGATCTGGGACTACGTGGCTCAGTCGATAGTGCGGGGACAGGTACCCTACAGAGACGTAGTCGAGATCAAGCTCCCCGGTGCCGCCTACCTGAGCGCGATGGCGATTTGGACCGGCAAATTATTCGCAATCAGAGACCTGATCGGGATACGGCTTCTGAATTTCGCGATGGTCGGTGCACTTGCCGCTCTCACTTTTTCGGTCGCGGAGCTATACCTCGGCAGCAGGCCGATAGCCATCATCTCATTCTTGATTCCGCTTACCTCCCAACGATTCGTCGAGTGGATGGCCGAGGGAAGCCAACCCAGACTTCCGATGATAATGTTCGGAATGCTAACCCTGTTGTTTATCGCCAAAGACCGGCCGTTTCTGGCCGGGGTCAGTTCAGCACTGTCCTGTATCTGCTGGCAGCCGGGCCTGCTCTTCGGGGGCGTAGCCTTCCTCATCTTCTCGAAATACCTGACTGCCTGGCGGGACCTCAGAGCCCTCAAAGTGCTGGCCGGCACAGCCCTGCCCCTGGCTGCTCTGTTTCTCTATTTCGCCAGGCTCGGCGCTGCTTCGGACTTGTGGTCGTGGACTTTTGCTTACACTTTCAGCGTGTACGCCCCAGCTGGCTTCAGGGGCTTGCTTGGCAATGCCGAGCACATTTGGAATGTCACAACCCGGGTTCTCGGTCCGGGTACTATCTTTCTGGCTCTGGCCGCGATCGGCTACCTTATGATGGCGATCGAAACCCTTCGCACCAGAAGAGAGGACGGCGCCGGGCTTGTGGGCGCAACGAACCTATACACAGACGCGCTGCTGATTGCACCCCTGGTCTATTTCCTCTTTTGCCTGATCGACTTCAAGAGCGCGAGTTACTTGATACCGGCAATTCCGTTCATCGGCATCTTTGGCAGCCTTGTTCTTATTAGGCTTATTCGTTACGTGGCAGCTGTCCGCTTCGGACAGCCGTTCATCTCAGGTCGTTCTGTGGAGTGGCTCGCGGTCGTGGCAATTCTGCTCCTCGCGATCGCCAATGCCGCCCGAGCCGGTCTTTCTGGTGACCGCGGTCTGGATCAGCAGACGGTTGAGTTCCGGTCAATATCGGCTCTGCTAAGCCCTGGAGATCAGATCTACGTCCACGGCGCGGTCGAAATACTGGCGGTTCTCGATCTACCTAACCTGAACCCTTACATCTTCCTGGATAACCGCAAAGACGAGTACCTGGCTGCGCGCACCCCCGGTGGGTTTCAGACGATCCTCGATGCGATGGAAGCAAGGTCCCCTAGAGTCGTGGTCCTCTCCAGTTTGAATCGTATCGTTCATCGCCAGGAATTCGAAGCCTGGGTCGGAGCTCATTATGTAAGGAGCCCGTCGGTCAGCCGTGAAATTGGCTACGATCTGTACCTGCGCAAACCATAGTGTTCCGTGTCATTGAACAACGAGGCTGCGCGTGCGAACCCCGCAGTTCCTTGATATCTGCCTAACCTCAGCTAGCTGCCCTTGTTAAAGCTGCTGTTGCGAGCCGCCCGTCGCAATGAATACTCTACGGATGCAGGACATAAACCATCTCGCGGCTGCCAGGTATCGGCATCGATCGCTGCACGTGCGATCCGTACTGCTTGAAAAACTCGGCCAGACTGGATTCGGTAAAGCGGTCTGGCTGGTCTCCAGACCCCGGGTTTGTCAGCAATCGGCCGGCGAACCTCAAGATCGGATTGTCGCTCGATGCCAGATTGCGGACTGGCTCGGCGATGATTACTTGCAGCAGAGCCGCAGAGAGCATCCGATCAACAACCCGAGCAGCATCGGGCAAGAAATGGTACAAGCTGGCCTGCATCACAACATAGTCAGCTCGCGGCAGAGGCCGGTCCTCGCGGAGGTCCCATAACTGGCCGCTCGCACCACGGCTATTGAGGCTCCTGATAAAGACAGAATTGATGTCGAGCCCTTTATATCGAATTCCCTTCTGCTTCAGGTACCTGGTGAACAGCGTCGCTGGCCCGCAACACACGTCGAGCACGCTCGATTCGACGCTGATCAAATCTGCTATGGTACGGTAGCGGGAGTCGTAGTGCCGGCCATAAAGGACTCGCATGGCCAGCTCGTAGCC
>Ga0066388_100002057_pt1 | contig 11983 bp, 13 predicted proteins | sample PanSoiMetaGPlot6_FD_64539 | JGI IMG/M metagenome (GOLD analysis project Ga0066388, IMG submission 64539) | Tropical forest soil microbial communities from Panama analyzed to predict greenhouse gas emissions - Panama Soil - Plot 6 (Hybrid Assembly) | ecosystem: Environmental > Terrestrial >... | reverse complement strand
CATGCCCGAGTTCATCTATCAGATGCGCGCCGTGCGCAAGGCGCACGGCGACAAGGTCATCCTCAATGACGTCACGCTGGCGTTCCTGCCCGGCGCCAAGATCGGCGTGGTCGGGCCGAACGGGACCGGCAAGTCGACCTTGCTCAGGATGATGGCGGGCGTGGAGCAGCCATCCAACGGCGAGGCGCGCCTGATGCCCGGCTACACCGTGGGCCTGCTCGCCCAGGAGCCGCAGCTCGACGAGACCAAGACCGTCCTCGGCAACGTCGAGGAGGGCGTGGCCGAAACCAAACGGCTCCTGGCCGAGTACAACGAGATCGCCGAGAAGATGGCGACCGACTACTCCGACGACCTGCTCGAGCAGATGGGCCAGCTGCAGGAGCAGCTTGACCACCGCGACGCCTGGGACCTGGACAGCCAGATCGAGCAGGCCATGGACGCGCTGCGCTGCCCGCCCCCGGACGCGCCCGTCACCAGCCTCTCCGGTGGCGAGCGCAGGCGGGTCGCGCTGTGCCGCCTCCTGCTGTCCCAGCCCGACCTGCTGCTGCTCGACGAGCCCACCAACCACCTGGACGCCGAGAGCGTGCAGTGGCTGGAGCAGCACCTGGAGAAGTACCCCGGCACCGTGGTGGCGGTCACCCACGACCGGTACTTCCTGGACGACGTGGCCCAGTGGATCCTCGAGCTGGACCGTGGCCACGCCTATCCGTACGAGGGCAACTACTCCACCTACCTGGAGACCAAGGCGTCCCGGATCAAGGTCGAGGGGGCCAAGGACGCCAAGCGCCGCAAGCGCCTGGAGGACGAGCTCGAATGGGTCCGGTCCAGCCCGCGGGCGCGCCAGGCCAAGAGCCGGGCCAGGCTGCAGCGGTACGAGGAGATGGCGGCCGAGGCGGACAAGAACCGCAAGCTGGACTTCGAGGAGATCCAGATCCCGCCGGGCCCCCGCCTTGGCAGCGTGGTGGTGGAGGTCGGCCACCTGGTCAAGGGCTTCGGCGACCGGTGCCTGTTCGAGAACCTCTCCTTCAGCCTGCCCCGTAACGGCATCGTCGGCGTCCTCGGGCCGAACGGAGTGGGCAAGACCACGCTGTTCAAGATGATCGTCGGCGAGGAGAAGCCCGACGAGGGCACGATCAGGATCGGCGAGACGGTCCGGATCTCCTACGTGGACCAGGGCCGGGAGCGCATCGACCCGAAGAAGAACGTGTGGGAGGTCATCTCCGACGGCGAGGCGCACATCCGCGTCGGCAACATCGAGATCCCGAGCCGCGCCTACGTGGCCGCGTTCGGCTTCAAGGGCGCGGACCAGCAGAAGCCGGCCGCCGTCATGTCCGGCGGCGAGCGCAACCGGATGAACCTGGCGCTCACCCTCAAGCAGGGCGGCAACCTGCTGCTGCTGGACGAGCCGACCAACGACCTGGACGTGGAGACCCTGGCGAGCCTGGAGAACGCGCTGCTCGATTTCCCCGGCTGCGCGGTCATCACCAGCCACGACCGCTGGTTCCTCGACCGGGTGGCCACCCACATCCTGGCCTGGGAGGGCGGCGCGAACTGGTTCTGGTACGAGGGCAACTTCGAGGCGTACGAGAAGAACAAGATCGACCGCCTCGGCGCCGAGGCCGCCCGCCCGCACCGCGTCACCTACCGCCGCCTGACCCGCGGGTAACCGGACCAGCCGGAAGAACGCCCGCAGCTCGGAAACGAACAGCGCGGGCTGCTCCAGCGCGGCGAAGTGGCCGCCGCGCGGCGGCTCGCCCCAGTACCGGATGTCGGTGAAGCGCTTCTGCGCCCACCGCCGCGACGGCCGCTGCAGCTCGCGCGGGAACACGGAGCACCCGACGGCGACGTCCACCGTGGCCCCGACCGACCCCGCGATCCACTCGTTCACCTGCCGGATGCTCTCCCAGTACAGCCGGGCCGCCGACGCGCCCGTGCCGGGCAGCCAGTACAGCATCAGGTTGTCGAGCAGCTCGTCCCGGCTGATCACGGCCTCGAGCGGCCCGTCGTGATCGGCCCAGGACCAGAACTTCTCCGCCATCCAGGCGGCCAGGAAGGCCGGCGAGTCGGTCAGCCCGTACCCGACCGTCTGCGGCCGGGTGGCGTGTTCTCGTGAATACCCGGAGTCCCACTCGGCCGCGTACTCCAGCGACGCCATCGCCGCCCGTTCGGCCTCGGTCAGGTCACCGAGGGTGGCCGGGTCGGGCCCGGCCAGCGGCGGGACCAGGTGGACGCCGGCCACGTGCGCCCGGTCCCGCTGGCCGACCAGCGTGCTGATGCTGGTGCCCCAGTCGCTGCCCGCCGCGCCGTACCGGTCGTAGCCCAGCCGCGCCATCAGCTCGGCCCAGGCCCGCGCGATCCGCTCGACGCCCCAGCCGGTCCCGGCCGGCTTGCCGCTGAACCCGTAGCCAGGCAGGCACGGGACCACCACGTGGAAGGCGTCCGCTGCGTCGCCGCCGTGCCCGGCCGGGTCCGTCAGCGGCCCGATGACCTTGCCGAACTCCACCACCGAACCGGGCCAGCCGTGGGTCAGCACCAGCGGCAGCGCGTCCGGCCGCGCCGACCGGACGTGGGCGAACACCACCCGCAGCCCGTCGATCTCCGTCTGGTACAGCGGCAGCGCATTCAGCCGCGCCTCGGTGGCCCGCCAGTCGTAGCCGTCCGCCCAGTACCCGCACAGGTCGCGCAGGTAGGCCAGCGGCACCCCCTGCGACCAGTCGGGTACCGGCTCCGGCTCGGGCCAGCGGGTCTGCCGCAGCCGCCGCCGAAGGTCCGCCAGCTCAGCCTCGGGAACCTCGATCCGGAACGGCAGAATCTGGTGTCCCATGCGACGACCCTATGCGTGGGTAGCATGCGGGCATGACCATCGTTCCCGACAACAAGGACTGGACCTGGGTCCTGGACCGCCCCTGCCCGGAGTGCGGCTTTGACACCAGGGCCTTTCCCGTGCAGGCCGTCCCCGGCATGATCATGGCCAACGCCGCCGCCTGGCAGGACGCGCTGGCCGCCGACCACGCTCGCGCCCGCCCCGAACCCGGCAAGTGGTCACCGCTGGAGTACGGCTGCCACGTGCGCGACGTGTTCCGGCTGTACGACCAGCGGCTCGAGCTGATGCTCGGCCAGCACGACCCGTCGTTCCCGAACTGGGACCAGGACGAGACCGCCGTCGCCGACCGCTACGCCGAGCAGGACCCCGCCGAGGTCGCCGCGGCGCTCCGCCGGGCCGCCTTCGCCATCGCGGGCCGGTTCGAGAACGTGACCGGCGACCAGTGGCAGCGCACCGGCACCCGCAGCGACGGCGCCCGCTTCACCGTGGAGACCTTCGCCCGCTACTTTGTCCACGACCCGGTGCACCATCTCTACGACGTCACCGGCCGCCGCGCCGTACCGGGCTGACCGCAGCGAACCGGCCAGGGTCCTTATTTGATACCGAACGAGCGGGTATCGCGCCCCGCTTACCCCGCCTGCGCCCTCAGGCCGGCCTCAGCCCGAGGTCGGGCCGCCCGTGCGCCGGATCCACGTTAACCAGGCTGTGCGCGGCCATGACCAGGTAATCCCAGAGCTGGGCGGCCAGCGCCTCGTCCAGCTCGAGCTCGTCCAGGGCCACCCGCATGTGATGCAGCCAGGCGTCCCGCTCGGCCTCGCCGATGGCGAACCTTGCGTGCCGCATCCGCAGCCTGGGGTGCCCGCGCAGCTCGTCGTAGGTGCGCGGCCCGCCCCAGTACTGCATCAGGAACAGCCGCAGGTGCTCCTCGGCCGGGCCGAGGTCCCTGGCCGGGTAGACCGGCCGCAGCACGGGATCGGTCGCGACGCCCTGGTAGAACCGGTGGACCAGGCGGGTGAAGGTCTCCTCCCCGCCCACCGCCTCGTAGAAGCTGACCGCCTCGCTCATGGGTGAAAGCTTACGGTGCCTCGGTGACCCGGCGGTTCCGCGGCCGGTCATGCCTCGGGGGGCGGGACGGGCGGCCCGGACGCGAGGGAGGGCGGCGCCGAGACCACGATGGTGTCCGGGCCGGCGGGCTGGACGCCGGCCGCGTCGAGCGTCGCCTTGACCCGGGCGCGTAGCTCCCGGGCCACCTCCCACTGCCGCATCGGGGTCGTCTTGGCCACCAGCCGCATGGTCACTTCCTTGCCCGACAGCTCCTGGGCCCCCCACACCTCGGGCTTCTCCAGCATCAGCTCCTTCCAGCCGCGCTCACGGTACAGGCTGTCGGCGGCCTGTTCCATCAGCGCCCGGATCCGGGCCAGGTCCTCCCCGTAGGGGACCGGGTAGTCGATGACAGCGCGGGACCAGCCCTGCGACTCGTTGCCCACGCTGTCGATGGTGCCGTTCCTGATGTGCCAGACCACCCCGTTGACGTCGCGCAGCGTGGTGGTGAGCAGCGACATCGCCTCGACCGTGCCGGTCGCGACCCCGGCGTTGATCGTGTCGCCGACCCCGTAGTGGTCCTCGACCAGCATCAGCAGGCCCGCCAGGTAGTCACGGACCAGGTTCTGCGCGCCGAAGCCGAGGGCGACGCCGAGCACGGCGGTGCTGGCCAGCAGCGGGGCCAGGTTGAAGCCGAGGATGCCGAGGATGGTGAGCGCCGCGATGGCGAACACGACGACGGAGACGCCGCTGCGCAGGATCGAGCCGAGGGCGCGGGCTCGCTGTTCACGGCGCTCGAGGCCGGCCATCGCCGTGCTCGCGGACGCCTTCTGGACCCGGCCGTTCGGGGTCACCGAGAGCGTGGTGGTCGCCGCCCGTTCAGTGATCTTGTTGATCAGGCGGTGGAAGATGGCCCGGGCCAGCAGCGCCAGCACCAGGACGAACGCGATCCGGCCGGCCTGGCTGACCGGCCCGGCCAGGTAGACCTTGACCACCTGGGTGGCGGTCGTGCTGTGGCTCAGATCCCAGGTCAGGCGGCAGGCGACACCGGGCGCGTTACCGCAGTTGGCCGTCAGCGTGCCCGGTACGTCCGCGAGGCCCAAGCTGGCGCCGTAAAACACTGAACTCCTCCCGACGGGTGGCCACTGCACGCGAGGCTACCGGCGGATTCGGACTCAGGAGGGAGCTTTGCCCGCGGTGAAGATCAGGTTGTACGTCACCCGCAGGGTGATCGAGGTGAAGCCGGCGCTCTGCAGCCGGGTCAGGAACGCGGCAGGCTCGACGGGATTATAGGTGTCGCCCTCGTGGAAGTGGTGCAGGTCATCGCTGGGCAGGCTGTCCGAGCCGAGGAAGGTGCCGCCCGGCCGCAGCACCCGGAACGCCTCGGCCAGCACCCGGTCCTGGAGGGCACGGGTGGGCACGTGGTGCAGCATCGTGCAGGCCGCCACGGTGTCGAAGGACGCGTCCGGGTAGCCCAGCCCTTGGTCGCCCAGCACGGCCGCGTCGCCGCGTACCACCTCCACGTTGGTGCCGGCGAACCGGTCCGCCAGCCTGGCCGCGGCCTCCTCCTCCTGCTCGACCGCGACCAGCCGACTGACCCGGCGCCGCAGCCAGTCCGTGGCCGCGCCGGGCCCCGGCCCCAGCTCGAGCAGGTCGGCGCCGAGTTCGACGCCCGCCGTCGCCTGCGGCAGTACCTCGTCCTGGATGTGCGCGGCCCACTCCGGGCTCGGCATCAGCTTCGCGTGGTTCTCGTTCACGCGACCGACGCTAGGCCGACAGGGCCCGCGGAGATAGCACGTAAGCTGCCATGTTGTGTCGCGAGCCGGACAAGCTCCAGACGGCGCCGCTGTCTTCGTAGCGGACTTCCCCATGCCCGCGGGCACCAGGTTCGACTGGCACACTCACGCGGACCACCAGCTCGCCTGGGCGGCCAGCGGGGTGCTGACCGTGCTGACCGAAGGCGCCACCTGGGTGCTGCCGCCGACCCGGGCGCTGTGGATCCCGGCCGGCCTGCCGCACGAGACCGCCTCCGACGGCGGCCGCGCCACCATGCGCTCGCTGTACATCAGGCCCGGGCTCTTCCCGGTCAGCTGGACCGGCACGGGCCAGCCCACCCCGGTCGCGGCCAGCCCGCTGCTGGCCGAGCTCATCGGCTACCTCGGCGGTCCCGGCCTGGACGCAGGGCGCCGCGCCCACGCCGAGGCCCTGCTCGCCGACCTGCTGGTGCCGGTGCCGGTGACCACGATCAGCGTCCGGATGCCGTCGGCCGCCACCGCCCGGCGGGTGGCCGAGGCGCTGCGCGCCGACCCGGCGGACCGGCGCACGCTGCGTGAGTGGGGCCGCCAGGTGGGCGCCAGCGAGCGGACCCTGGCCCGCGCGTTCGCGGCCGAGGCCGGCCTGCCGTTCGGCCGCTGGCGGACCCTGCTGCGGTTGCAGGCCGCGCTGTCCATGCTCGCGGCCGGCGAGCCGGTCAACCGCGTGGCGGGACGGGTCGGCTACGAGACGCCGAGCGCGTTCGTGGCCGCGTTCCGCCGCGAGACCGGCCAGACCCCGGGGACGTTCTTCAGGACCTGAGCCTCAGACGCTGAGCCCGGTGTACCGGGCGGCGAACGCCAGCGTGTCCCCGGCCAGCTCGGCCGTCCGGCTCACCGCCCGCGCCCCGTGCCCCACCTGGTCCTCGGCTCGCAGCAGCACCGGCCGGCCCGGTCCCGAGGAGGTGGCGTACTGCAGCGCGGCGCACATCTTGTACGCGTGCACGGGGTCGACCCGGGTGTCGTTGGTGAACACGGTGAACAGCACGGCCGGGTAGGCCGTCCCCGGCACCACGTGGTGGTACGGCGAGTAGGCCAGCAGCCAGCCGAGCTGTTCGGCGTCGGCGGCCGTGCCGTACTCGACGTTCCACGTCTGCCCGAGGCCGAACCGCTCGTACCGCACCATGTCGAGCAGCGGCGCGGAGCAGATGACGGCGGCGTACAGGTCCGGGCGCTGGGTCAGCGCCGCGCCGACCAGCAGGCCGCCGTTCGACCCGCCGGATATGGCCAGCTGCTCCGCCGTGGTCCACCCGTCCCTGATCAGGGTCTCGGCGGCGGCGTGGAAGTCGTCGAAGACGTTCTGCTTGTGCTCGAGCATCCCGGCCCGGTGCCATTCCTCGCCCTCCTCGCTGCCGCCGCGCAGATTGGCGACCGCGTACACGCCGCCCGCCGACACCCAGGTCAGGACGTTGGGCGAGTAGGCGGGCGTGAGGCTCACGTCGAAGCCGCCGTACCCGTACAAGATGGCCGGCCGCGGGCCGTCTGGGGTCCCGGCCAGACTGATGACCAGCATTCGCACCGGGGTGCCGTCCTTGGACCGGTACGTCACCTGCCGCGCGGTCGCGTCCGGCACCTGGACGCTGCCCGGCGCGGCGGCCCAGGTGCTGACCGAGGCATCCCGCGCGTCGAACCGCAGCACCAGCGGGGGAGTGGTGTAGTCGGTATACCCGAACCAGGCCTCGTGGCCGCCCTCCGGCCGTTCGCTGAGCCCGCCCGCGGAGCCGAGCCCGGGCAGCGGTACCGCGCCCGTCCGCTCGCCGGTGGCCAGGTCGTGAACGGTGATCTCGCTGAGCGCGTGCCTGCTCCACTCGGCCAGCAGCACGGGCCGGCCGAGTTCGGCCCCGTCCAGGATCGCGTAGCCGCGCAGCACCGCCTCGGGATCTTCGGCGATCAGGTCCTGCCAGTTCGCCGTGCCGGGATCCGCGGGGTCGGCCACCGCGATCCGGCCGCGCGGCGCGCCGAGGTCGGTGAACACGTACAGCCGCCCGTCCCGGCCCACCCGGACGCCGGTCTGCGCGTCGATGCCCTCCTGGATCACCCGCAGGTCGGGGGAGGCGGGGTCGGATTCTGACAGGTCGGCGAGCCACAGGTCGTTGCGCGGCGCCGTGCCCCGGGACGCCGAGATGGCCAGCCACCGCCCGTCCCGGCTGACCGAGACGCCGTAGTAATTGGTCTTCTCCCGCCCGGTGCCGAAGATGAGCACGTCGGAGTCGGCCGGGGTACCGACCTGGTGCAGGTAGACCCGCCGGTGGTACTGGCTCTCCCCGTCCGGCACCGCCTCGGGCGGCAGCCTGCGGGTGTAGTAGAACGCCTTGCCGCCGGGCAGCCAGGCCACGCTCGAGTACCGGCACCGGTCGATCGGCCCGTCCGCCAGCGCGCCCGTGGTGACGTCCATCACCCGCAGCAGCGACTCCTCGTCGCCGCCCTCGGACAGCTGGTAGGCCAGCAGCCGCCCCTCCTTGTCCGGCTGCCAGGCGTCCAGCGTGGTCAGCCCGGACGGGTCGATAGCGATCGGGTCGATGAGCACCTGCTCTGGTCCCCCGCCGAGCCGGGTGTACAGCACGCCGTGTTCGGCGTCCGGGTCGCGCCTGGTGTAGAAGGACCGCTCGCCCCGCCAGGCCGGCGTCCCGGCGTACCCCGTGCCGAGCAGCTCGCGCACCTGGGCGGCCAGCCGGTCCCGGCCGGGCAGCTCCTCCCAGTACGAGCCGAACAGGGCAGCCTCCTGGTCGAGCCACCCGGACCGTTCGGCGCTCGCGTCGTCCTCGAGCCACCGGTAGGGGTCGCTGATTCGGTACCCCAGGATGTCCTCGGTCAGCTCGAGCCGCCGTGCCGCCGGATACTCCGGGCCGGATGAGCCGCTATCTCTCCCGCTCATAACTGGCACTCTATGGTCCCCGGCAACTTGTACGCTTAGGTGGTGGCGGATGCGTGTACCAGGCGACACACTGGGAGCATGAGGTTCAGATAGACGGCCGGCGCCAGCGGGAGGTGCGGTGCGACGAGTGCTGTTGCTCAACGTGACGTATGAACCGCTGACGACTGTGGGCTTGCGAAGAGCCGTGTGCCTCGTGCTGTGCGGCAAGGCGGAGGTCGTGCACGGCGACGCGGCGGGCGCGATACTGCACGCGGCCACCGTCTCGCTGGCCACACCCTCCGTGATCCGGCTGAGCCGTTACGTCCGCGTCCCGTACCGCAACCGGGTACCGCTGACCCGCGCCGCGCTGATGCGCCGGGACAACTACAAGTGCGCGTACTGCGGACGCCGGGCCGAGACCATCGACCACGTGATCCCGCGCAGCCGCGGCGGCCAGCACGCCTGGGAGAACTGCGTCGCGTCCTGCACGGTCTGCAACCATCGCAAGGCCGATCGGCTGCTCGACGAACTCGGCTGGACGCTGGCGGTGCCGCCAGCAGTACCACGCGGCGCCCACTGGAGGCTAGTGGGCGCACAGCACGACGGCGACCCCCAGTGGGCCGCTTATTTGCGTGAGCCCTCTGCCGCTTGAGGCACCCCACGGCCGCCGGCCCTTGAATCCGGTCACGGGCCACTCCTACGCTCAGGATGAGTCGGCGCGAAATGCTGGGGGAACGCCAGGTTGCGGCACCGCTGATGGCGCGGCGCGCCGCACACGGGACACTCAGACTGGCTCACCGCCGGTTCCAGCCGGGCCAGGGTGTCGGCATCCAGCTTGCGGGGCTCCGGCTGAGCGGGAAGCCGCAGCGGCCCCCGCCGTTCCAGTTCGGACACGAAACGCCGGTACTCGCGTTCGCATTCTTCGCACCGGCAGCCTTGCACCCAGGCCAGCACCGTGCCATGCGGCGGCAGCGCGGGCGGCAGGTGGCCCCATGCGGTCATGCCTCCACGGTAGGACAGCAGGCTCATGAGGACTCAAGGCACGCGCCCGGCCACGATGACGTGGCCGGGCGCGGGCGACTTTCGCCTGGCCTAGCCGGCGGGCCGGCTCAGCTGCCTTCGGCGACCGGAAAGATCGCGTCGGCGACGAGGCCGTGCGCCTCGCGGTGCACGGAGATCGCGGCGTCGGCGTCCGGAGCCTCGACCAGGCAGAAGATCTTGCCGTGCTTCTCGTCCACCCAGTACCGCCGGTAGTCCACGCCGTACCGGCCCTGTGTTTCGAGGTCGGCACGATGGGCTCCGGCGACCTGCTCGGCTGACACCGGGCCGTCCATCGTGTGGATGTCCATAAAGAGGGCCATCATTTGTCCTTTCCTGGCCGTGGTGGCCTGTGGATGTTCATGACACGATCAGTCTTATGGGGGGTTCGGTACTTGACCATGACCGTGACACCGGCGCATCTGACCGCGTGACCGCGCGCGACCAGGGCCGGTCGTCGGCGGCGCTCGAGTCGGCGCTTGAGCGGCTGCGGCTGCAAGGAGCGGTCTTCCTTCGGGCTGAGTACCGCGAGCCGTGGGCGTATGAGTCGCTGACCGCGCGGGAGACAGCGAAGATCCTCAGGCCGGATTCCGACCGCGTCATCTTGTTCCACGTCGTCGCCAGCGGTGGCTGCTGGGTCGCCGTTGACGATGGTGACAGGCACTGGGCGCGGCGTGGTGATGTCATCGTGCTTCCGTACGGCGATCAGCACTGCATGGGCGGCGTACGGGACGCCGGCCTGGTCTCCATGTCGACGTTCCTGCAGATGCCCCCCTGGCGGCAGATGCCGGTGATCCGCCACGGAGCGGACGACGGCGAGCTGACCGACGTGGTCTGCGGCTACCTGCACTCGAGGGATCCGCTGTTCGACCCCGTACTCCGGGTGTTCCCGCCGGTGTTCGTGGTGCGGCCGCCGGCCGGACCCGCTGCCGAGTGGGTGCGCGCCAACGTTGCCTATGCGCTGGAGCAGACCGAGGTGGCACCAGCGAAACCAGGCATCGTGATGTCACGCCTGCCCGAGCTGTTGCTCGTCGAGGTCCTTCGCCTCCATCTGGCCTCGGCGCCCGCCGCGGACCGGGGCTGGCTCGCTGCCCTCAATGACCCGGTGCTGCGACCCGCCATGTCCCTGCTCCACAGCGCACCCGAGCGCCGGTGGACGGTGTCCGCACTGGCGCGGCAAGCCGCCGTGTCACGCTCGGTGCTCGACGCCCGATTCCGCGAAGTCCTCGGCAGGTCTCCGATCCGGTACCTCACCGAGTGGCGGATGCACATCGCAGAAGATCTGCTGGCGACGACCGATCTCGGCGTCGGCGTCGTCGCCCGCCGGGTTGGCTACGATGCCGAGGAAGCCTTCAGCCGCGCATTCAAGCGGGCACACGGCGAGTCGCCAAGCGTCTGGCGTGCCGCTCACATGCTGCGCTGACGCAACCACGACGCTCGGGTCCTCGGTCAGGCAGACCGGCGTCTCGATCATGGCGCCGACCGGGGCGCCGGGCGATTCTGGATCAGCGAATCACCCCACCCACCCCGGTGCGCTGGCCGTCAGCTCCTCCTGGCTGACGCACCCGGTGCCCGCACGCCAGAGAACGGACACGCCACGCGTCATGCACGCCTTCCGCCCGCTCCTTATCGCCGGACTAGTCGTGACCGAGGTCGCGATATGGCAGTGGCGCATGGTCATCGCCCACAGAGGGCGCCGCATCAGCGCGATGCTGCTCGGCATCGTTGGCGCGGTCCTCCAGATCACTGCCATCACACAGGTCGTGGCGGATGTATCTGACCCCGTCGGCATCATCGCGTACGCCGCCGGCGTCGGGTTCGGCGTGCTGCTCGGGCTTGTGGCCGGCGAAAGGCTCACCCCAGGAATGATCAGCGTCACCATTATCACCAAGGCCCCGCACCTCGCCCCGGACTTGTGGGACCGGGGCTGGCCGGTGACGGCCCAATCCGGTCGCACCGAGAACGGTCCGGTGACGATCTTGTCTGTTCCGGTCAACCGCCGTGACGAAGCTCGCTTGCAGCACGACGTGCGGAACATAACTCCGGACGCGGTGTGGACGACCAAGGACCTGCGGGCTCCGAACCCGGCCGGCCAATCCGGCCCGCCGAAGCGGTTGCCCGGCTGTTGTGGCCTCGGCAGGCCACTGCGCAGGCACCGCCGTCAGCTGCCGAAGGAGGACGGCACGGCCGGTGAGCGCATCCTGAGCCGCGTCTGACCCTCGATGATTCGATGCCCGGCGAAGTGTCGCGGGCCGAAAATGACGCCATGGAGATGGCTGGGGTTGATGTGCTGCTGGATCCGGTGTTCACGGTGCCCGCTGTTCCTGAGGCGGCGGCCGGGGTGGGATGGATCCGGTGCATGGTGCCGCGCTTCTGCGAAGGCGATGCGCATGTACGGCGACGGGCTATGGCCGA
>Ga0066388_100002056_pt1 | contig 11984 bp, 8 predicted proteins | sample PanSoiMetaGPlot6_FD_64539 | JGI IMG/M metagenome (GOLD analysis project Ga0066388, IMG submission 64539) | Tropical forest soil microbial communities from Panama analyzed to predict greenhouse gas emissions - Panama Soil - Plot 6 (Hybrid Assembly) | ecosystem: Environmental > Terrestrial > Soil... | reverse complement strand
CATCGCCGGGTGGCCTTCGGCGGCGAGCAGCATGTCGACGAAGCGGCCGAGCACATGCGGGCGGATCGCCTCGCGCTCGTAGGCGCCGGCCATCACCGTGGCGTCGGCATTGACGCAGAAGTGGTTCGACCAGAACCAGACCAGCCGCTCGACAAAGCCGATCTCGGCATTGATGGCAGGCTCGAAATGGGCCCGTGCCTCGCGAAAGAAATTCTGCAGCATCGGGGTTTCGGGCGGGGTTGCCTGCACAGCCATTTCGGGCCGCGCTTGCATCGGCCGTTCCATGCCGGCCGCGTCAACGGTCGCACCCTCGGCGGCGCGCTTGGCGGCCTCCTGCTTCTCTGCCTCCTTGCGCCTGGCCTCAAGGCGCTCCTTCGCCTGTCGCTCGGCATTGAACTCGAAGGCGACACGATTGATCTGGCCGCTTGTCATCAGACCGGCGTTTGCGACCTGGCCGACGTTTGGCCGGTCGAGCTCAGCCAGCACTGCGCCGCGCGGGTCGGATGCGATCGCCGTAATCGACCCGGGCCGCGGCCCAAAACCGAACCGGTGCAGGGCCACTGCAGCATCTCGTCTGGGATCATTGGTCATCGCGCATCACCAGGGTTGCGTGGTTGCGAGGAAGTAGTGGCAAGGCCAGAGATCAGCTCGCGCCCGGCCCTGAACTCGATAGAGGAGCCCGCGAAGTCGTCGCCCACCGGCTCGGCGCGGCCGCTGAGATGCTGGGCCAGGAACAGCTCGAGCACGGCGTTGAATGAGCGGCGATTTTCTGCCCGCCGGAAGCCGTGGCCTTCGTCGGAATAGTAGACGTAGGTCACCGGGATGCTGCGCGCCTGCATCGCTTTGACGATCTGCTCGGATTCCGACGGCTTCACCCGCACGTCGTTGGCGCCCTGGGCGATCAAGAGCGGGCGCACGATCTTGTCGACCCGGTTGAGCGGAGAGCGCTCCTCCAGGAGCTTGCGGCCATCCTCGGTGGTGTAGTCCCCCATCCGCACCTTCCAGAGCGTCTGCCAGGGCTTCCAGTAGTCCGGGATTGTCGCCAGGAAGGTTAGCAGATTTGAGATGCCGAACACATCGATCGCGCAAGCGAATTTTTCCGGCGTGAAGGTCGCGCCGACCAGCGCCGCGTAGCCGCCGTAGCTCGCGCCATAAATGGCGATCCGCTTCTCGTCCGCGATGCCACGCTCGACGGCCCAGTCGACCGCCTCGATCAGGTCGGCGTGCATCCTGCCGGCCCATTCGAGGTTGGCGGCGTTCACAAATGCCTTGCCGAAGCCGGTCGAGCCGCGATAGTTGACGCTGAGCACCGCATAGCCACGATCGGCGAGCCACTGGTGGGTCGAGTAGAGACCCCAGGTGTCGCGCGCCCACGGCCCGCCGTGGACGAGCAAGACCAACGGAAGCGGCTTGCCCCGTTGCCAACCGTGCGGCCGTGACAGGTAACAAACGAGCTGCAGCCCGTCGCGGGTGCGCAGGACGACCGGCTCCATCGGGACGAGCGGCGCGTTCTCGAGCATGGGCTGAGTGCTGAACAGGACGCGTGCCTTCTTCTCAGCGCGGTTGTAATAAACGAACCGCCCGGGTCCGGAATCGCGCTCGTAGTAAACGACGGCGTGACGCCTGTCGTCCGACAAGCCGATCCGACGCAGGTCGCCATCGGAAAACTTCGCGAGATATGCGAAATCGTCGGCGTAAGTGCGATCGAGCACGTGCCAGCTGGTGCGCGTGAACATCGACGCCGCAGCGAATGGCCGATAGGTCATAGGCTCGAGCGGCATCTCCGTGATGTCAGCCTTGGCATCCTCAGCGAGCACCCGCGTCGCACCTGTCGTCATGTCCTGCGCAACCACGGCGGCCTTGTCGCGCCCGCGCGAATCGAGCCAGTAGAGTTCTCGACCGTCGTCGCTGAACTCGATTGGACGCGTGGTCATGGCATCCGCCGCTTCGACCTTTGTGAACAGCTTCCATTCGCCGCCGGCACCGGGCTGAAGATATTCGCGGTCGCTGTTGTCGGCGTAGCGTAGCGCAAAGCGAACCTGGAACTGGGGGTCGGTGAAAAAACCAGCGAATCGATCGTTGGCCTGCAATAGCGCGCTCGCGCCGGTCACGACATTGACGCGGTAGATTTCGAAGAACCGCTTGTCGCGTGCATTATGGGCGATCAGCAGCTCCTCGGGAAAATGATGCGAGGTCTGGTGGATGAAGGAACGCACGCCCGGCGCAGGCGTGAGCGCGAGGATGTCGCCAGTCGTGGCGTCGACCCGATAAGCCTGCCAGTTCTCGTCGCCGCCCTGCTCGCGGAAGAACACGACGTGACGATTGTCGTGAAGCCATAGCAGCGAGGGTGCCAGGCTGCGGTCGGTCACCCGCGTCAACGCGCGCGCATTGGCAACATCATCGATCGCGGCGACCCAGAGATTAAGCACCCCTTCCAGCGGCGCAAGGAAGGCGATGCGCCGGCCGTCAGGACTGATGCGCACCACCGATCTTACGGGATCGGCAAACAGGACGCGACGCGGAATCAGCGGCGCACTCGCGCTTGGGGATAGGCCCTGCGCCTGCGCGCCGCGCGCGATGCCACAAAGGCCGGTCGCGGTGGCGATCAGCGCCTGGCGGCGATCAAAGGTGATAGGCATGGTCGAGACTCCATGCGCTGCGTTCAAGGCTGCGGAACTTCGGCCGCGAACAAACGGGGTGCGGCCTTCGGATGCCTCGCGCAGCCGGCGGGACATCTTCTGGTAGAACTAACTATGTGTATTGTGTAACGTTACAGCTCGTAGCACATGCGCCGAGGGCAGGCAAGGGGGTATTCGAGCCGACTTCACGTTACTGGAAATCGGCCTAATACACCGGGCCGAGCGCGATGCGGCCGATCCGGTCCTGCTTGACCAAGCCGATGCGCCACTCCACCGAGCCGTTGGCGAAATGGACGCTGTAGATGTCGCTGCCCATCACCGTCACGCCGCGGAACGACATCGCCCGCAGCGCACCGAGCCTCGTCAGTATCGCCTGATTGAGCAGGAGTTGCCGACGCGTCTCCGCGGCCACCTCGGGCGTCATCTGGTCGTAGTCCGGCTCGCCACTGCGGAGTGCGTCGATGTAGCGGCGCAATGCGTCCTCGCTGCCAGGAGTCGGCGACGTGCGCCGCGACACCGATGGCACCGACGGTTCGCCTGTTCCGGGCTGCTCGATCGTAAGATAGCGGGTGCTGTGTCCGGGCTGGATGATCTCGAGGCACTGCCCCGACGCATCGGTGACGACCCAGGGACGCTTGATATAGGTGAAGATCGAGGCCGAGCGATCGTCGCCGATGGAGATCGAACGCCTGCGTTTCCCTTCAAAGTCGAGCGCGAACACACGAATGTCGGCACCGCTGGCATTGTACAGTAGCAGCTTGATCGGCGCGGTGCCTGGCCAGGTTCTCAAAGTTTGCTCTTGCGAGCACGCCACGAGGCCTCCGGGCGTGTCGTCGCCGTCGGGGCGGAAGATCATATCCTCGGTGGTCCCGTTCGGTCCCACCAGGATCCTGAATTCAGCTAAGCCCTTGGCGAACTTGGCGCCATAGATGTCGTAGCCACCCGGGCCGACGCCGCGGAAGAACACTGATTCGACTGCGCCGAGCGCCACAAGTTGGGGGTGCAGTTGGAGGAGCTGGCGCCGCACGTCGTCCGCCAGTTGCGCGCTCATGCGGTCGTAGCTCGGGGCGCCGCGCTGCAGCTCGTCGATGGCGCGAAGCACCGCGTCCTTGCTGCCTTCAGCCGGTGCCTGATCCCTGAAGCGGTCGGGCACCGTGGTGAGCTGGTGCACGAACGCCTGCTCGATCGCCTGCGCCCGGGCGATGTCGATCCGGGTCGCCCGGCGCGCGCCGGGGCTTGGCTCCTGCAGCACGAGCTCTGCGCTGCGGCCCTCGGCATCGGGCACGAACACGACGAACGAGCTCCCGTCCTTGGAAGCGAACTCGCGATCGCCGCGGGCCATCACTTCGAATTTCGGCCGGCCGGTCTCCTGCAGCACCAGGCGCTCGCCGGCGCGCGCGACAGCGAGCGCGCGGACGGGGCTCAGCTCATACCAACCGATGTGCGAATCGAGATTGCTCGCGGCCGGCGGCTTGTTGCGGTCGCTGTCCGGCGGAACGCCAGCGATCCGCTGGGCGCGGAAGTCGCCGCCATTCTGATGCAGTACCAGAGCCGTCGGGGCCTGCTCGCCGTCGGCGACGAACGTGATCTGTGCCGCCACAGCCTTGTAGAAAAACTCCCGGTCGTTCTCGGGAAAGACCTCGAGCTTCGGCTGCCCGGTCAGCTGCACGAACAGCCGACTGCCCTCGCGCGTGACCGTGAACATTGAATTGGGTCCGCGCTGATAAAGCCCGGCATAACGATCATAGAGGCCGGGGTCGACTGCGGCGGCGGTGCGCAACCGCCCCTGGTCGATGCGGCGGCCATCGAGCTCGCGCGCTCTCGCCTCGGTAGCCCTGGCCCGCGCCTCGTCGACGCGCCCCGACGGCAGCTGCCGGCCATTCAGGTGGAGGACCAACGCCGTCGCCGGCCCCTCTCCTTCGGCGACGAAGGTGATCTGCTGCGACGCGATGAACTTGTAGAAATATTCGCGCTCGCTCGCGGCAAAGAGCCGCCGCTTGGGCGCGCCGGTGAGCTGCGCAAACAGCTTGTCGCCTTCGCGCGAGATGGTGACGATGGAGCTGGGGTGTAGCTCGTAGTAGCCGACATAGCGATCGAACAGCGCGGGATCGACCTCGATTCCCGTTCGCGGCTTCGCCTGCTCGGCGATGCGTTGATCGAACAGCTCGCTCGCCCACCTGGCGGCCGCGGCGTCGACGCGCTTCGCCTCGACGTCCATGCCCATCCGGTGGAGCACCATTCCTGTTCCATCCGGCCGGAACGAGATGCGCTGGTCGATCACGCCGTAGAAGAAGGCCGCATCACCCTCTGGAAACACCTCGAGCTTGGACTGGCCGGTCCCCTGCACGAACAGGTGGTCGCCCGCGCGGGTGACGGTCAGAACCAGGTCGGGAAGGATGCTCGGATCCGCAGCGTAGTGGCCGACGTAGCGGTCGAGCAGCCGCGCGTCGATTGTCTGCCTGTGCTCAAGAGGTGGCACAGACGGCGCGCGCGCCGCAACCGCAGGAGGCTTGCTTGGCGGCGTACCAAAAGCGATGGTAACCGCCGAGAGCGCGATCGCCGGAGCAAGGGCGGCACGGATCAACATGCGTTTGCGCCAATTGAGCCGCGCGGGCTCGACCGGCTCGCCGCCCAGTATTCGGTCCACCCGCTGGCGCACGGTGCAGGCCCTGGCCATGGGCAGGCCCGCTCGCGCTCGTTGCACGCGAGTGGCGAAATCGAGAAGGATGTCGGCGTAGGACGTCCTGTCCCTCAGGATCTCAATCGCGGCGTCATCACTGATGATTTCGGCGAGCTCGGCCATGCGCACGAGCTGCCACCAGGCGAACGGGTTGAACCAGAACAGCGCGCGGTTGAACGCCGCCAGCAGCAGCACATAGAAATCGCCGTGCGCGACGTGCGAGGCCTCGTGCGACAGCACCGCCCGGCGCTTGGCAACGCTCCAATCGACGTATTCGGGCGGCAGCAAGACGGTCGATCCAAACGTCACCGGCGCGCCGACGGCATCGCTCGCCCGCACTTCCACGCCCTGCGTCCAGCTCTCGCGGATCGGCAGTGCGTCGCACGCCATGCGCCAGGTCAGCAGGAGGCCGGTCACGAGCCGCAACATCAGCACACCCGCGACCAGAAGATAGATGCCCGTTGCCAGGCCGCGCCAATCGAGGGAAGCGCGAGGCGGCATCGACGCGCGCGGGGTGTCGATCGCCGCCGGCTGCGACGCGCGCGGCGTGTCGATAGTTGTCTGCGATGCGGCCGGCGCGGCAGCCGGCTCGAAGCGAGGCATCGGCCTGGCCGGAGGCTCAACCGCCTCCGGCACAGGACTCGACAACACCGATATGGCCTCGATCACTCGCGACGGCGGCGGATCGGCCGGAATGGTCAGCGTCAATCGATGCATCAGCAACGGCATCGCCAGCGAGGCCGCCAGCACCACGATCCATGCCGTCATCTGGGCATGCGGGTTACGCACGCGCAGCAGAGTCAGACCGAGCCATACGATACCGCCGAGCGCAAGCGCCCGCAGCGCCGACTCGACAAGCAGCGCTAACATCACGGCTTCGCTCCCTTCGCTTTGGCTACTCTGTCCGCGACTCTCCGCAACTGCCGCTGGTCGAGCATCGCGCTGTCGACCATCCCCACCAGCACCTCCTCAACCGACCCGTTGCAGAACCAATCGACGATGCGCTTGACCGCCTTGGCCGCAACCTTCCCGCGCGGCTGTGTCGCCTGGTAGACGTAGGTGCGGCCTTCGACTGTGTGGCCAACATATCCCTTCTCCTCCAGGCGCCGCAGCACGGTACGAACAGTCGATTCCTTGAGGCGGCGCTCCAGTTTCTCGCGCACGGTTTCGGCTGTCAGGGGGCCGTCAGCCCAGATCAGCTGCATCACCTCGCGCTCGAGGTCGCCCAGTTGCGGCAGGCTGTCGCTCATCGGTTTTGGCTTTCATTGAGAAGCGGTAACGCTACAGAGCGTAACATATCGGGAGGCGCGCGAGAAGGGCCACGCCAATATGGAACCGGAGCAGGGCGATCTATTCGAGTCACCTGATGTGATTGACCCAGTCGAACCGGCGGGCCATCAGCCGCCGTGCGGGCGCAGGTCTTCGATCAACCGCTCGATGCCGGCTTCGATGTCGCGCCAATCCGCCAGCCAGTCGCGCGGGAAGCGCACCACGATGTCGGCGTGGTCGACGCGTCGGTTATAGAGGCAGATGCCTGGCGTCGGGCCCGCGCCCTCGCGGCTGCAGCGAACGAGGAAGCCCTCGGGCGCGGCGGCATCATGGATCAGGTCTTCGCCTTGGTAAGGCGTGCCCGCCCGAAACGCCCGCACCACCAGGCCGTTGGCCTCTGCAGCCACGTCGGCGGCGACGTAACGCGGATAGATGGTGCGCGCTCGCTCCGCCGGCGGCAGCGTGTCGCCGACGCTGGCGATCGTCACGAACAGGCGGTCGATCGCCTGCGGCGCCGCGGCGCCGGGCGGGCGCGCCGCGATCGCGGGCGGCTCGAGCGAGGGCCACAGGAATGCGAGATCGACCCGCTCGTGCGCGCCGGCGCGCCGCTGCAGCGGAATGCGCATGGCGGCGGGCGGCACGTTGAAGGCCGTGCCCGCGATGGTGATCGGCAGCGCTGGCGAGTCGGGGCCGATCGGTGGTCCAGGCCAGCGCGGCCACAGGACATAGGTAATGAAGGCGGCTGCAATAGCGGCCAGCCCCAGCATGGTTACGAGCGCCATCGCCAGCGCAGCGCCCGGCCGCTGCCGGCGCGCTGCATAACGGGGGAGGTGGGAAATCGCCATGCTCGCCGTTGATCCCGCGAATCGGACGCCAAGTATGCCACGCGTCGCCACACACGCACGGTTCCGGCTCCGTTCGAAAATTAACGGTTAATCGCGCTCGTGACCCACTAGCTATAGCTTCATCTGGGCGAGCGCGGCCCGGCCGAGCAGGCCAGCGTGCTCGGCGAGCGTTTCTATGATCTCGTAGTGATTCATGCCGCGGCCCTCAAGCAGATTGACCTCAATTCCTGCCCGCTCAATGAGCGATGCGAAGGTGCGCGACTGACGCTTGAACTCATCGCTTTCGAGTTCGCCATACGCCACCACAACGGGACATGCGAGCGAGTCGACGAACCGTGACGGACTAAGCTCTTGCTCCAATCGGATATCCAGGCGAACGTAGGCATTTCGAGCGCTGACCCGGACCGGGTGGAGATCGTAAATTCCGCTGACGCACAGGCCGCCTTTGATGACGGTATGGGGGAGGGAGAATTGGCCGGGCCAGTCCGTTGTCAGGATGGCGGCCGCAAGATGTCCTCCAGAGGAATGGCCGGAAAGATAGAGGCGTTCGCGATCGCCGCCGAACTGTTGGGCGTTACTGTAGATCCAAGCGACGGCGCGTCGGACCTGGTCCACCATCTCCGCAAGCGAGACCTTGGGAAGCGGCGCGAAGTCGACGGCTACGAAGTGCGCACCGGCCTTGACGAACGTCTCCGCTGCAAACGCGCTCTCGCGCTTGCTCAGGGATCGCCAGGCGCCGCCGTGGATGAAGACGTGTAGCGGCGCATCCGGCTGGTCCGCCGGATAGACGTCGACAGTTTCGGCCGGCGTCTTGCCGTAGGCGTAGGTGCGCGGAGGTCCGAGTCGTGCGCGAACCTGGTTACTTTCGGCGGCATAGCGCTCGATCACTGCGGCCGCGTTCGGAGCCCACGCTCGTTGATCGTACTGTCGGTCAAGCTCCGCCTGGTCGTAATGGAGGAAAACCTTCGAACTCATTCTCTCTCGTTGCGGGCGTGCGGCGACCCGACGGGTGATAACGCCGTTTGAACCGCGTGTCCATCGTCGAGACCCAAGTTCGATCTTGAAGCGGTAATTGTTTTGCACGAAGCTCCAGGGAGCGAAGCGCAAATGTCCTGCGCGCCGGCTCGTCAGGATTAATACTATGGCTGAACGAAAAGTGTCCGCGCCGCGTCCGATCGTGACATCGAGAAGCAATAATGCTCGAAAAATGATGCTCGATCGGCGCTGGTTTTCGGCGGGCCTCTCGGCTGCCGTGCTCGGCTCTCTGGCTCCGCGCGGTTCGGCCGCCGCGTCCACGGATGCCGCCGAGTTCTATCGTGGCAAGACCATTCGCATCCTGGTCGGCTCACCACCCGGCGGCGGCTACGACCTCTACGCGCGCTTGATCGCGCCGTATCTGGCGGCCAGGACCGGCGCGAACGTGGTGATCGAGAACAAGGATGGCAATGGCGGGCTCGCAGCGCTCGCCGCGTTGCTAGTCCGGCCCCTCGATGGACTTACGATCATGCACGCCAGCGCCGAGGCTGCAATCATCAGCCAGATGCTCGCGCGCCCTGGCGTCACTTGGGACGTCGCCAAGCTGAACTGGCTCGCCAAAACATCGATGGCTCCAAAATTGTGGTACGTTGGGGCGAACGCCCGATATCCTACAATCAAGGACGCCGAACGAGCCGATCCGCTGACCTGGTCAGCGACCGGACCTGCCGACAACATCAGCGACGTTGCCGCAATCGTATCTTACGTGGTCGGTCTCAAGTCCAAGGTTGTTACCGGCTATCGCGGTGCCGGCGACATGTCGCTCGCTGTCATGCGCAACGAGGTCGACTCCGGCATCCTGTCCGCCGACACGGCATTGCCGCACGTCCTCAACCGCACGATCAAGCCAGTCGCCATCTTCAGCCCGCAGCGGTGGCATCATTTACCGGACGTGCCTACCTTGACCGAAGCCGTTGTCCTGCCCAACGACAAGGCGTGGGCCTTCGAGTTGCGTCAGCAGATCGGCGAGGCGCAACGTGCCATGGTTGCCGCTCCCGGTGTACCGGCCGACCGTGTCGAGTTCCTGCGTGGCGCGTTCGCCGAGGTCCTCTCCGATCCGGTCTTGATCGAAGAGGGCGCCAGAACCAAACGCGAAATTGAATACATGGGTGGCCGCGACCTGCAAAAGCTCGTCGGTGAGCTGATGGTGGCCTCCGGTCCGCGGCTTGCCGAATTCCGCAAGATTGTGTTGGAGTCATATTTTTGAGGCTTGCGGGTGATCTTGAGTTGTCATGCACTTGCGCGACATCGTAATCCGGTGACGGCCGCGTAATGCTACGAGCCGGCTCCGGATCTCGGCGACATACGCAACACGCGCGACAGCTCGTTCGGGTGCGCCTACGTCCTATAACCGAAGATACTGCAGCCAGTGCGGCTCTCGAGATGGCGTCCGAAGCGATATTTCAGCTCGGGGCCGTCGAATGGCGGCTGCTCGAGCTTCTGCTCGGCGTCAGAGAAGGGCTCAACCTCGAGCACCACGAAAGTATGCCCGGACACATTCGCAGACTTCAGCGTCGGAAAGTCGCGGTCCATATGCTCGATGCTCCGGAACTCGAGGATCCGATCGAGTCCCATTGAGCGCGCGATCGCCGCGTAGTCGTTGTTCTGGAAATTCGGAAGGTCGGCATTCGACGTCGCACCGTAGACACGGTTGGAAACAAGGAAGTGCGTCAAGTTCGGCAGGTTCATCTGGCGTTCGACCATCAGCATGCCGGGATTCATGCAGAAGGCTCCGTCACCCATGAAGGCCCAGACCTTTTGCTCGGGCCTTGCCAAGGCGAGCCCAGACGCGAACATCGTGGATAGACTCATCGAGGCGTCGAGATAGAAGCTCGCCTCGGAATCGCGGGTCGCCGCCCACCAGGCCTGCCCGGAATTTCCCGCCGACGTGACGACAAGCTCATTAGTGCGGTAGCGTGCGAGGGCGCGGAAGCATTCAACGTAGTTCATGCCCGGCCTCCCTCAACAGATCGCGCGTGAACAGAACCGCCATGGGGCGTGAAACAGTCCGCGTGTGGTGATAGGACCTCGATATCAGCGGAATCTCGTCCGGTTTGTCGATGATCGCGTAGGGCATGTTGATGGCGTCCATGACCCGCAGCAAATACAGCCCATTCGAGATGTGATGCTTGTGGTGGTCTCCGGCCGCGCCGCGCAGCGTCGCCATTAGAAGCAACGGGATCTCGTATGTGTAGTTGATCTTGGTGATGGCGTAGATCACCGTCATGAATCCGGAGGCACCCATCAGCGCGGCCGATCCCATCGCGCCCATATAGGCGCCCGAGCACAGCCCGATCGCCGATTCCTCGCGGTTGACCGGAATATGCACGAACCGGTCGTCCCGTTTTACTGTGTCGATGACGTCCATCAGCCAGTTGTCCGGGAGGCTCGCGATGAGCTTTACTCCGCAGGAGGCAAGCTCGTTTGCTATTTTCTTTCCGATGTCCTTCGTGGTGCGGGTCACTGGACCGAGGCCCTCCTCTGTGTGTTGTCCTGGTGGGTCATGCCAGCTCGCGCCACTTGTAGCGCTCGCCATACCGTTTCCGCAGTGATCGGAAGTGAGATGTCGCGGACGCCGAGGTGCCATAACGCATCGATAACTGCGTTGCCGATTGCAGCAGGAGCGCCGATCGCTCCGCTCTCACTGCCGCCTTTGACGCCGAGCGGATTGCTAGGGGCCGGAGTTTCGATGAAGCCTGTACGGAACGACGGCAAGTCGCTCGCGCGTGGCATCGCGTAATCCATGAAGCTCGATGTCAAGAGCTGGGTCGAATCGTGATCGTAGACGACATGCTCCATAAGCGCCTGACCGATGCCCTGGGCCATCCCGCCGTGCACCTGGCCTTCGACGATCATGGGGTTGATGACAACCCCGCAATCATCGGCGCCGTAGAATTCACGAAGCTGCACGGCGCCGGTGTCGGGATCAACGATGACGACCGCGAGGTGCATGGCCTGCGGATCGTTAGTGTCAGGCGGATCGTAAAACTCGGTTACCTCGAGCCCCGGATCGAGCGAGCCGTCCGCAGGAAGCCGCGCCCCGTGATGGGCAATGTCGGCAACCTTAGCGAAAGCGATGCTACGATCGGTGCCGCGGACGCGGAAGACGCCACCAGCATAGACTAGGTCGTCCGCAGCACATTCTAGCACTTCGGCTGCAAGACGGCGCGCCTTGGCGATGACCTTATCGGCCGCCCGAAGGATTGCGATGCCGGCGACCGACGTCGACCGCGCGCCCCAGGTACCGTTCCCAAATGGAATTCGATCGGTATCGCCCTCGACTACATGGATGTCGTCGGGTTCGACTCCGAGCCGATCCGCGGCGATTTGCGCGAACGTGATGTCATGCCCTTGCCCGTGCGAGTGGGTGCCGGCGAACACGGTCACCTTTCCGTCGCTGTGTACGCGCACGACCGCGCTTTCCCAGCCGCCGTGCAATCCGCCGCGCTTGGCCAGCTTGCCGCTCGGTCCGGTTCCTGCCTTATCGACGAAGCAGGCGAGCCCGATGCCCATGAG
>Ga0066388_100002055_pt1 | contig 11985 bp, 11 predicted proteins | sample PanSoiMetaGPlot6_FD_64539 | JGI IMG/M metagenome (GOLD analysis project Ga0066388, IMG submission 64539) | Tropical forest soil microbial communities from Panama analyzed to predict greenhouse gas emissions - Panama Soil - Plot 6 (Hybrid Assembly) | ecosystem: Environmental > Terrestrial >... | reverse complement strand
CTACGATGGCCCGCACTACCCGCAGGTCCCGTCCTGGTACACCAGCGCACAGGACGCGCGCTGATGGTGGTCGCGTCGGATTTGGCCGCGCCGCAGCCCATCAGGGTTGATACCGCCCGGCTGACCGAAGCGATCGCACGCATGTTCGTGGCGCTTGGCATTGAGCGCACCGCCGCCAATATGGTCGCTGGCGATCTGGTCGCGGCCGACCTCGAGGGCATCGCGTCGCACGGCGTCATGCTGGTCCCGATGTACGTCGAGCGGCTTCGCAAGGGCTCAGTATCAAGGCGCCCCGAAGGCGACGTGGTGAGCGATCGTGGAGCCGCGATCGTGATTGATGCCGCGCATGCGCTCGGGCAGCTCACAGCCCGTCAGGCCGTCGGACTTGCGGTCCCTCGAGCCCGCGAGCTCGGCGTTGCAGTGGTTGCGGTGCGCAATGCATTCCATTTCGGGACCGCGGGCCGCTACGCCCGCATGATGGCGGAGCAGGGGTGTGCCGGCATGGTGATGTCGAATACCAGGCCGCTCATGCCGGCCCCGGGCGCGGCCGAAGCAATGGTCGGCAACAACCCGCTTGCGATCGCGCTGCCGAGCGCAGGACCGCACCCGGTCGAGGTCGATATGGCGCTGAGCGCGACCGCCATGGGCAAGATCAGGCTCGCAGCGGCGGCCGGTGCGGCGATTCCGTCCGATTGGGCGGTCGGCGCCGACGGGCGTCCGACGACCAATCCGGCCGAGGCGATCCGCGGAATGCTGCTGCCCGCCGCCGGCCCGAAGGGGTTCGGGCTCGCCTTCGTGATCGACCTTCTGTGCGGCGGTCTCTCGGACGGCGCCTTCGGGGCGCAGGTGCGCCCGCTCTACGGCGACCCGGCGGATCCCTATCGATGCAGCCAGCTGTTCGTCGCGGTCGACATCGGACACTTTCCTGCGGCCGAGGGCTTCGCCGGAAAAGTTCGCGATCAAGCCGCCCGCGTGAGCGCCTCGAAACGAGCGCCAGGCATCGATCGCATCTATGCGCCCGGCGAGCTTACGTTCGCGACGCGCGAGGCTAATGGCACCACCTGCGGCCTGGATGTTCAGACCGTGAAGAGCCTCGTTGCCGCCGCCGCGAAGGCGGGCATCAAATTCGAACATTCACTTCTCGAGGAGATAACCGCGTCATGAAAACCCAAATCACCTCCAAGAAGCTCCGGCAGCCCAACGGGCACTTCTCGCAGGCGACGCGGATCGCCGCGAAAGGCGACCTGGTGTTCATTTCCGGCATGACGGCGCGGACCGTGGACGGCAGCATCGCCGGCGTCGGGAACGTCGAAGTGCAGACCCGCCAGGTGTGCGAGAATCTGAAGGCGGCCGTCGAGGAGGCTGGCGGAACGCTCGACGATATCGTGCGCGTCGATGTCTACGTGCGCAACATGGAGCACTTCGAGACGATCCACAAAGTGCGCCGGGAATATTTCAAGGCGCCGGCGCCCGCTTCCACGATGGTGGAAGTCTGCAAGATGACGTCGCCAGATTATCTGATCGAGATCAACGCGATCGCGGTCCTTTCGAACGCTTGACCGTGCAGCGATCGACCGAATCATGAAAGCGCATTTCGACGCCGCGGGAGACGTCATCGTCGTGACCGGCGGGGGCAACGGAATCGGGCGCGCGCTGGCGCTGGCAGCCGTCAACGCAGGCGCCACCGTCGTCGTGTGCGACGTCGACGACGCCGCGATGCAAACCATCAAGGCCGCCGATCCGCGAATCTCGACCGTGCACCTCGACGTCGGCGATCGGGCCGCCGTGTTCGCCGCGTTTGAGTCTATCCAGGGCCAGTTTGGCCACATCGACGGCCTCGTCTGTGGCGCGGCAATTCAGCCGCGAGCCGCAGTCGGCGACATGAGCGCCGCCCAATGGGAGCGCGTCGTCGCCGTCAACCTCAATGGCGTCGTGTGGTGCTATCAGGCGGCAATTAACGGGATGATCACGCGTCGGCGCGGCACTATCATCGCTTTCACCTCCGGCCTCGCGCATCAGGGCTGGCCGAAGGCATCGGCCTACGCCGCCACCAAGTCCGCCCTGATCGCCTTCGTCAAAAGCGCCGCCAAGGAAGTGGCAGAGCACCGGGTGCGCTTCAACCTCATCGCGCCGGGCGTAATCGACACTCCGCAATACCGTGCGGCCAATGCCGGCACCGACCACGAACGCTGGCGGGCTTCGACCGGCGTCGGACAGCCGGAGGATGCGGTCGGCCCGCTGATGTTCCTGCTGTCGGATGCGGCGTCGATGACGGCGTCCCTGCTCAGCCGCGATTTCGCCTATCAGGCCGGGAGTGAATGACGTGAGCCAACCCCAATCCATGAAGCCAATCATCGTGGTTGGCGCGGGTCCGGTCGGCCTCACCACCGCGCTGGGGCTTGACTTCTACGGCTTGCCGTTTGCGCTGTTCGAAGAGGACGATGCGCTCTCGCGCGACACCAAGGCCGGCACGATCCTCACCCGCACGCTTGAAGCGTTCCGCCGCTATGGCGTGGCCGACCGCGTTCTCGCCAAGGCATTGCGGGTCGATGAGATTGGCGACGTCGAGCGCGCGACCAACACGGCGCGTCCCCAGGTTCAAATCGACCTTCTGGCCGACGATACGCGCTACCCGTTCGTGATCAACATGCCACAACACCATCTCGAGCCGATCCTGCACGGTGCGATCGAGGAGCGGCAGCCCGGCGCCATGCATCTGCAGCATCGACTGACTGGGTTTCGCGCGATCGATGGGGGTGTGGTCGCGAGCTTCGAGACACCGGATGGCGTGCGCGAGGTCGAGGGCTCCTATCTGCTGGCCTGCGACGGCGGCCGCAGCACGGTGCGCTCGCTCCTCGGCGTCGCGGTCGAAGGCGAGTCGATGGAAGGTCGGATGCTGCTCATCGATGTCCGCGTGGACCTCGATGTTGCGAACCCGCGCGACTACCCCTACCTCGCGTATTTCGCTGACCCGCAGGAGTGGATGATTCTGGTGCGGCAGCCGCACTGCTGGCGGTTTCTCTATCCGCTCGCGCCCAATGCGCCCGAACCGTCCCGTGAACAGCTTGCCGAAAAAATCCTCCGGTTCATCGGGCCGGTTGATCACATGGAGATCTTCAACACCGTCAACTATCGCACCCACCATCGGGTTGCGACCCAGTGGCGGTGCGATCGCGTATTCCTGATGGGCGACGCCGCTCATCTGATCACGCCGATGTGGGCGCTGGGACTTAACACCGGGATTCTCGACTCCCTCGCCCTGCCGTGGCGCCTAGCGTGGGTATCCCGCGGCTGGGCCGACGAGTCGCTGCTCGACCAGTATGCGCACGAACAATACCCGGTCGCCGCCAAGGGCTCCGGAGAGATGGCGGAGGCGGCTCGCAAGTACATGGCAGGGCAGCACGACGCCGTGAAAGCGATGTCGGGTGGCGCGTGGGCGAACGCGCTCACGCGCACCATGCTGGGCGTACGGCTCGACGTCGATCGGTGCGGCGACTGGTCGATGGTCAAGACCCAACGCGAGCCGCTGCACACCGGCGACCGTATCCCGGACGCGGAACTGCATGGCCCGGACGGACGCCCCGTCCGGTTGCATGAACTAAGCGATCAAGGGTTCCTTGCGCTGCACTTCACCGACGTCCGTCGCCGGCCGCAGATCCCGCCGGACGTGCCAGGCCTCAGGCACCTCGTGGTGTCGCGGCGCGATGCCCCGCTCGACTCTGGCCTGCGGCCGCGATCGCTGTTCGATGTCGGCGATCGGTTCCGGCTGCGCGCCCAGGTCGAGACCGACACCATCATGCTGGTTCGACCCGACGATCACATTGCCGCCATCGCGCCCATGCGTGAGGGGATCGTCGAGGAGCTGTATCGCAAGGCCCTGCACGGCGAAACGCGAATCTCTCAAACACAGGAAGTCGCCGGCCAATGAACGACGCGGTCGAACGGATTGTCCTCGACGTCCACGCCCATCAGGCGCCGATCGTTCCTGACGAGCTGAAAGAGATCGCCGGCGTGTCCTGGAATTCAGTCAACGCAGTGCTCACGGTCGACGATCACGACGTTGGCGTGAAGGCTCTGTTCGATCCGCGGCCGCTCTTGTCCTGGATGGACCAGAACGGCGTCGAGAAGGCCTGGATCTCCATTCCACCGCCGCTGTATCGACACCAATTGGGCGACGGCGATGCCCACGCCTGGGCCGGCTACGTCAATTCGGGGCTCAGGCGCATCGCCGAGCATCACCCGCGCCATTTGGCGCCGCTCTTCCACTTGCCGGTCGGCAGGCCGAGAGTCGCGCTTGAGGTGGCGCGCGACGCGAGCGTCCGCGGCCAAAACCGATTTGCCGCACCGGCCGGCGGCTATGACGCCCAGGTGTTGTCGGACCCGGCGCTCGATCCGTTGTGGCATGTGCTCGATGCTGCCGGGGCGTTCGTATTCTTCCATCCGGGAGAGTGCGCGGACGGCCGTCTCAACGCCTTCTACCTGTCCAACCTGCTCGGCAATCCGTATGAGACGGCGGTAGCGATCGGCCATCTCGTGTTCGGCGGCGTCATCGAGCGGTTTCCTAACGTCCGTTTCTGCTTCGCGCATGGCGGCGGCGCCTTGCCGATGCTGGCCGGGCGCTTCGAGCGCGGCTTTGCGACCAAGCGCCCAGGCATCGCGTCAGAGGGCAAGTCGCCGCGGGCACTGCTTAGGACGATCTGCGTCGACTGCATTACTCACGACGACGGCGCGCTCGATCTCGCGGAACGTGTCGTCGGCGCATCCAACATCCTCTTCGGGTCGGATTGGCCGTTCCCGATGGGCCTTATTCGGCCGCACGAGCAGCTGGCGACCCTCGATCGGGTTCGACGCCGACGCATCTTCTGCGACAACCCGAACGAACTCATCGCACGGCACGCGAACACCTCGGCGATGGCGACAGACCGCGTCGCCGGACCGGCCACAACGGAGCGACTCCAATGAGCGCGCAATCACCAAATACTCGCAAGCTCGGGCCAATCGGCGACAGAGTTCTGTTCGAGAACGAATTCGTGCGGGTCTGGGGCGTCACGCTCGACCCAGGCAAGCGGCAACCGTGGCATCAGCATCTGCTGCCCTATCTGATTGTTCCGCTGACCAAAGGCGAAAACATCATGTATTTCGATGATGGACGCGAGCGCGAGACGCACGAGATTCCCGGCGAGGTACTCTGGCGCGAGCCGGGTATCCCGCACGAATTGCTCAATGTCAGTGACTGGCAATATCGCAACGTACTCATCGAACTCAAGTCACAGCCAGGCGAGGGGGCCTGACTCCATGCGATCCGTACCGGTCAAGAACGCGACCTCATCGATCCCGATCGTCGTCCCCGCGCTGGCTGATCCTGCTGCTTTACACGTCCGCAGGGTCAAGCGCGGCACGCCCAGCGTGCACCTTTTGAGCGGATTAGAGATGCGCGCACTTCGACGGCTACAACGCGAGAACGGCGCGAGCCCATTTGTGTTTGTGAGCGAGCGGCGCGCCCCATTTACGAGGGCCGGGTTTGCCAGAATGATGGAGCGAGCGGCGAAGGCCACTGGTCTCAACCTAATAAGTCCACCCCCACATGCTGCGACATGCGTGCGGCTTTGCCCTGACTAACGCTGGTCACGACACACGCGCTCTGCAAGCCTACCTTGGGGCATAAAAACATCCAACACACTGTCCGTTACACGGAGTTAGCGCCTGATCGCTTCAAGCAGTTCTGGAGGAGTTAGCTCCTCCGGGGGAGCCCTAGCTTTTCCGGTCTTGACCGAAAGCGGACCTCGGGGGATGCACCATAGTCGAGATTGGCACAAAGCCGACATGCCGGGCGAAAGCGGCAATGTCCGGTTTTGGGTGTGAAGCGGATGAGCTTGGAATGTCGACTTTGACCCAAAGCGGACATTTTCACCTGCCAGCGGGCAAACAAGGGCCAATCCCTGAGGGAGTGCAAACCGCCGCCTAAACGCGCGAGACGGACGACGAGCTAACCGTCTGGCGATGCGGTACGTAGGATCGCGAACTTCAGGGGTTAGCCTGCGGTCAGCGGACCTGTGCCGCCACCTTCCTAGCATCCAAGATGGCGGCCGGAGGATGCGACTCTGCCGGAGGGAAGGACTCGAACATCGACGGTGGCGCCGGGATGTTGCGGTAGTAGACGTTGGAACCCTGCGACGGTGTCCATTTGATCGGCTGCCAATCAGGTTCGTAGTTGCGGTAGCCGCCGGAGTTCAGCTCGAGCCGCAGGCCGCCCGGCTCGCGGAAGTACATGTAGTCCTGCTCACCATGGCCGTGTCGGCCGGGACCGAACTCGATCGGCGTGCCGGCGTCCATCAGGACATCGGCCGCGCGCCGGATATCCTCACGCTGGTCGACCCAGAAGGCCACGTGATTGATGCGGCCGGGAACGCCAGAGAAATCCGGGACCAGCCCAAGATCATGCGCGCGCTCGCACACGGTGGTCATGGCGAAGACCACAAAGTCGGGTTTATCGTCGAGTACGGTGTATTCCATGAAGCGATGGCCGAGCGTGTCGCGCACCCAGCCGACGTCAGTCATAATGTCCTTGCTAGCGATGGTGACGTGGTCGATGCAACGCGCCGCGACGCCACGCGGATTGAACCGCTGCGGCTTGTTTGGAAAACGCGAGGCTTCCGCCCCGGCCTTTTTTACCCGCTCGACGTCCCAGAAGATCTCGTGGATGTGTCCGCCTGGGATTTTGTAGCGGTATGCGCTGCCATGGCCGACGCCGTCATCACTCCAGCCGATTCCGCGGTCGCTCGCTTCGAGCCGCTTTGCGGCCTCCTTCAACTCATCCTCGCCGGCGGCACGCCAGGCGATATGGCCGAGGCCAGGCGTGTCGCCCTTCGTTACCTGCAGGCTGTGATGGAAGAACTCGCCCCAGCCGCGCAGATAAACCGAGTCGCCCTTGGTGGCCGATACTTCGAGGCCGAACACGTCGGTGAGGAAACGGACCGTCGCGTCTATCTTGGGCGAGAAAATTTCGACATGGGCGAGCTGCGAAATGTAGCGAGGTGCCATAGGCTTGCTCCGTGGGCTTTGAAGTTCAGTTCGGCAGGATCGCGACAGCACGCGTCCATCCGGCGGAAGCGCGATGAACTTTCACGGGGAAGCAGACGACCTCAAAACCGTCCGCGGGCAGCGCTTCTAGATTGTTGAGCTTCTCGAGGTGGGAGTAGCCAATCTCGCGCCCGGCGCGATGGCCCTCCCAGATCAGGCCGGCGTCGCCGGTTTCCTGCACGCGCTTACGTGTATGCGAGAACGGCGCATCCCAGCTCCAGCCGTCAGTACCAACGAGCCGCACGCCGCGCTCCAGCATCCAGAGCGTCGCGGCCTTCCCTATGCCGCAGCCGCTGTCGATGTAATCGTCGTGGCCGTAGCGGCTGCCAGCGCGGGTGTTGACCAGCACGATTTCGAGCGGGCGCAGTTCATGGCCGATGCGCTTGAGCTCCGCTTCCACGTCGCCAGGGGTGGCGACATAGCCGTCGGGCAGATTGCGGAAATCGAGCTTCACGCCGGGCTGGAAGCACCATTCGAGCGGCACTTCGTCGATGCGCCACGACGGCTCACCGCCAGGCTTGAGCGCGTGGTTCATAGTCGAGAAGAAATGGTAGGGCGCGTCGAGATGGGTGCCATTGTGGGTACTGATGTCGACCCGCTCGACCGCGGCGTATTCACCATTCGGCAATTGATCGACGCGCACGCCCATATAGTTCGCCATGCGCGGTGCGGTCTGATGATGATCCGAGTATTGGATCTTGGGCAGCATTTCCGGCGGATCGCTAGCAATGCCGGCCTTGAGCGGCGACGAAATGTCGATAAGAAGACGCGCCATGGCTTACTCCCCTACCAGGATCGTCATTTTTGGTCCGATCAGCGATTGATGACTAGAACAGATAATCCGTCGGCGGGCCTCCGAGGACGACGCTGCCATAGCTCGATGCTGGCAGGTCCCAGGTCACCGCGATATGTGCGCCCATGGCGTGCAGGTCGCGGTAGGCGCGCTGCACCGGATCGTTGTCGTAGAGACCCTTGCCGCCAGTCGACTTGAAGAGAAGCTCCATGGCTCGTGTCGCCATCACGACCGAGTAGGCCTGGTCGCGGCGGCTGCGCAGCCGATGCTCGACTGACAGCGGCTCGCCGCTTTCGATCTTGTCGAACGTTTCGCGCGCGGAGCGCTGATAGAGCAGCGCTGCGGCATCGATCAGGGCGCCGGCTTCCGAGATGCGCATGCGGATGTGCTGCATTTGCGACAGCTGCTGCATGTCGAAGGCGGCAGCGCGCTCCTTGATCCTCTCGAGAAACTGCTCGAGCCCGCCGCGGGCAATTCCTGTCGCCGACGACGAGAGGCAGAATGGGAACACCGCCCAGGTCGGCGCGCGATAGATGTTGCGGCTATGCACCTTTCCGCCCGGCGCCTGTCCGGTGGCCATGGCCTCGCCGCTGACGATGCGGGAATCGGGAACGAACACGTTCTCGACGACAATCGATTTGCTGCCGGTACCCTGCAGACCGAGCACACGCCAGTCGTCGATGATCTTGCAGTCGCCGATGGGGAGAACCAGGAACCGCACATCGGGGCGCGGCGGCTTGCCCGCCATCCCAAACATGCCGCCCAGGATCATCCACTGCGCATTGTCGACGCCGCTGCAGAACGACCATTTGCCGGAGACCCGGTACCCGCCGTCTTCCTTCTTCGGCTGTGCGCCGGGAGCAAAACTCGAGGCGATGAGCGCACGCGGATCCTTCCAGATTTCCGACTGTAGCTCCTCCGGATAGAGCGAGATCATCAGCTCATGGACGACGAGCACCGAATAGACCCACGCGGCCGAACCGTCACCGCGCCCGACTTCGGCCGCGACGTCGAGGAAATCGTCGAAGCGCATTTCGAGACCGCCGTAGCGCTTCGGGCGCAAGATGCCGAACAGATTGGCTTCCCAGTAGTCGTTGATGGTCTCTTGGGGGATCTGGCGCGCTTGGTTGGTTTTCTCTGCGCGCGAACGCAAGGCCGGCACCAGCGTGCGCGCGTTGTCGATCAGTCTGGCCTTTTCCGACACGGCGCCGCGTGATCCTTCCACGACGTCCTCCCATCGTTCGCCGCATATGCGCGGACATCTGACAAATAGGCTATCGGTAGGTCCCGGTATAAGAGAAATAGTTTTTTCAAATGCCAGCGATTAATCTGATTTATAACTGCCCGCTCATGGCATCGGGGCGGCGACGTCCGTGAGAAACTGCCGCAACCACAGGCCGGCGGTGTCGCGCCCACGATGGCTGTGCCAGCACATGTATTCCTTGACCTCGGGAAACGCGATCGGCGGCTTGATGATCTTGAGCGGCAAGGCCTTGGCAAACCGGCGCGCGACACGCTGATGACAGGTTGCAAGGTGATTGGTGCCGACCACGAACATCGGCAGCAACGTGAAGTTCGGCACCACGGCGCTGACGCGACGCTGATGACCCGACTGCCGCAGGAACATCTCGTCGTAGCCCATCAGCATCGGATAGTCGAAGGCGACGATTACGTGTGTCTGGCTGAGATACTGTTTCAGTGTCAGCTTGGAGCCCACAGCCTTGTTCTTTTTCCAAGCAATGCAGGTGAACTCCTCGCGGAATAGCAACTCGGTCTCGAGACCCGAAAGCGCCGGAATGCGCGGCATGATCAGCAGATCCCAGTCGCCGCGCACAAAGCGTTCGATGTTCTGCTCAGTGAGCGGACGCGAAACGATGGTGACGTTGGGCGCGACCTTCTGCAGTTGCGAGACGGCATCGGCCAGCAAGGTTGCGGCGACATAATCGGAGGCAACGACCACAAAGCTGTGCGTGGCTGATGCGGGTTCGAAATTCGGACGTGCGTCGGCTACCTGCTGGATATGCGTAAGAATATCGCGTACCGGCGCACGCAGGCTCTCGGCCAGAGCTGTCGGCATCATGCGCCTTCCGCGCTTGACCAAAAGATCGTCCTTGAAATGCAGCCGCAGCCGCCCCAGCGACGAACTGATCGCCGGTTGAGTAAGATTGAGCCGTTCCGCCGCTCGGCTGACGTTCTGGACGGTCAACAGGGCATCCAGAACCACCAGCAGATTGAGGTCGAGATCGCGAAAGCGCATGTGCCATAGTATAAATGCGAACAATAAGACGCATAAGGGGAAGTCATTTCACGAATAGCACGGCCGGACGCTAGGTTTTGAAAAACAAGCCTTCAGGGGGGCGAGTCTGAAGCGCATGCGAGGATGACGATGTGCTGTTTCCGCAGATCATCATGTGGCTGCCGTCGACCATCGCGCCCTGAGCACATGCTGACGCCAGATATAAGTGCTACTGATAACAGACATAAATACAAATCATTTCCCGTATACATTGGGCCGAGCGCATCATCTTCAAAAAATAACGTGCCCAGGAGGATCGCATGGGTATCGCTGCGGCGCGAGGCGTACATCTCGTTGGAAGCATCGGTTTGCTCACCGCGCAGGATGTCTTTCGCAAATGCGGGCAGCTGCTGGGACCCCGCCTCAAGCGCGTTCCTGACGGCGAAGTTGGCGGGCGGCGACTGTGGGTGACGTGGCAATTCCCACTCCTGCGCAGCATGCCGTTTCTGGCTCCCGTCGATCGGTCGCAAGGCGTGTTGTCGCGAATGAAGCTCGCCGATGGCGTGGGCTCCGAGGACGTCTATTTCGGCGAACTCGGTTACGCGCGTGAAGCGCGGACCTCCTACGAAGACTTCCTGAGCGCTCGCAAGGCCGGGCATCTGCCGGAGCGCGTGAGGTTCATGATCGCGATGCCAACTCCCTATGCGGTACTGCAGGCATTCGTGGACCCGAATGCATTGCGCGTGGTGGAACCGGCCTACGCCGCTGCAATGATCGCCGAGGTCAAACGCATCTGTGACGCTATCCCCCACAAGGATCTCGCGATCCAGTGGGACGTGTGTTTCGAGATGCTGGTCTGGGATGGCGGCTCGCCGAACTGGCAGTGGCGCGCTGACGGCGATCCACGGGCTGAGATCGTTCGTCGGCTGAAGGTGCTGGCAGAGGCGGTCCCTGGAGATGTCGAACTTGGATTCCATCTCTGCTACGGCGACCTCGACGCCAAACATTTCTTCGAGCCCAAGGACACCGGCCCGATGGTCGACCTGAGCAATACGCTGGCGACTACAATCCCCCGGAAGATCGACTGGATCCACATGCCGGTCCCGGTTGAGCGCACCGACGACGCTTACTTCGCCCCACTCGACAAACTGCGCACCAAGCCTGAGACCGACGTCTATCTAGGCCTCGTGCATTTGAAGGACGGTATCGACGGCGCCAGAAAGCGCATCGCCGCGGCGGAAGCGCATCTCGATCGTTTCGGCGTCTCCACGGAGTGCGGGTTTGCGCGGGTTCGCACTCCGGTCGTCGTGGAGCGTATCCTCGAAATTCACGCGGGGATTGATTGAGCTTTAGCACCTCACAGGGAGGAAGACATGCGACGACGTAATCGACGAGAGTTTCTCATGTCTGCGTCGGTGACTGCCGCCGGCGCTGGGCTCGCATCCCCGCTCTGGGTCGATGCAGCGCTCGCGCAGGAAACGTCGCTGCGGTTCGGGACAACCAACGCGCCTCAGATTCCCGTGAACACCCAGATCATGCATCCCTGGGCCAAGCGCATCAATGATCAGGGCAAAGGGATCGTAGCCATCGACGTGCGCGATGGTCCAACGCTTGCGAACTTCACCAACTACTACGACCGCGTCATGGCGGACGCCGTGCAAATCAGCTGGGGCATCCAGTCCTATCTCGCGGGAAAATTCGTCGCGTCGCTGGCGCCAGGACTGCCGTTCACATCCGACAAGGCCGAAGATGCATCCGTCGCTTACTGGCGATTGATCAAGTCCGGCATCCTGGCCAACGAATATTCCGACCTCGAGGTGCTCTCAGTCTGCGTCTTCGCACAGTCGGGCTTGCATACGCGCCGTCCGCTGGAACG
>Ga0066388_100002054_pt1 | contig 11986 bp, 9 predicted proteins | sample PanSoiMetaGPlot6_FD_64539 | JGI IMG/M metagenome (GOLD analysis project Ga0066388, IMG submission 64539) | Tropical forest soil microbial communities from Panama analyzed to predict greenhouse gas emissions - Panama Soil - Plot 6 (Hybrid Assembly) | ecosystem: Environmental > Terrestrial > Soil... | reverse complement strand
CGCCGGCGCGCTGCGCCGCGCGCTGGCTGTCGCCGCGCCGCGGCGGGGGCGGTCGGCGCGGGAGTCGAGCTCGGCTTCGCTCCCCGCCGGGCTCGCGGGAACGTCTCCAGCGCGCGCGCTCGACTCCGACGGGCGCGACTGCGAGGCGAGCACCAGCGTCTCGCGCTCGCCGCGGCGTTCCAGCACCACCGACTCGCTCCGGATCTCGACGACGGTGGCGCCGGCGAGCTCGTTGCCCACGCGCACCGTGCGGGGACGCAGGCCGCCTTCGTCGACCATCGCGAGCGAGTGCGCCGCGTCCGACGACACGACCGTGCCGAGCAGGCGCACGCCGCTGCGCGGCGCACCGGCCACGGCCGGCCCCGCCGCCAGCACGAGCGCGAGCGCGAGCGCCGCGCTACGCGCCACGGCCGCCCCGCGGGCGCAGCGCGTCGAGCAGGCCTTCCACCGTCAGGAGCTCCGAGAGCACGCGCGGTGCGTCGGGAGTCGCCGGGTCGTAGACGACGTAGAGCGGCACCCCGGCGCGGCCGAAGCGCGCGAGCTCGCGGCGGATCGACTCGTCGCGCCGGGTCCAGTCGGCGCGGAACAGGGCGTAGCCCTGGCGCGCGAGCGCGTCCTTCACCGGAGCGCTCGCGATCACCGTGCGCTCGTTCACCGCGCAGGTCAGGCACCAGGTCGCCGTGAAGTCGACGAAGACCGGCCGGCCGCCAGCGAGCTCGGCGGCGATCGCGTCGCGGTCGAAGCGCTTCCAGGCCGCCTCGGCGTCACCGCCCGGTGTCGCTGCGACCGGATCGGCCGACGGCGCGAGCCACAGCGGGCTCAGGGCGAACAGCGCCGCCAGCGCGATCGCCGTGGCCAGGACGAGGCCGCGCCCGCCGCGCTCCGCGGCCTGGAAGAGCCCGTACACCCACACCGACACGCCCAGCGCCACGCAGAGCGCGAGCGCGCCCGCGAGCGCATCGACGCCCGCGCTGCGCCCGAAGATCCAGAGCGTCCAGCACGCGCTCGCCAGCAGCGCGAAGCCGAGCGCCGCGCGCAGCTTCGCCATCCACGGACCCGAGCGCGGCATGAAGCGCGCGGTTGCCGGCACCAGCGCCACCGCGGCGATCGGCGCCGCCAGGCCGAGCCCGATCGCCGCGAAGATCAGCGCCACCGTCGCGGCCGAGCCGGCGAACGCGAAGCCCACCGCCGTGCCGAGGAACGGCGCCGAGCACGGCGTGGCGAGCACGACCGCGAGCAGCCCGTCGAAGAAGCTGCGCCGCCAGCCCGAGGCCTGCTCGCCGACACCGGCCAGGGACGTCGGCGCGCCGATCTCGAACACGCCGAACAGGTTCAGCGCGAAGCCCACCAGCACCAGGCTGATCGCCAGCGCGAAGCGCGGCTCCTGGAACTGGAAGCCCCACCCCACGTAGGTCCCCGCCGCGCGCAGGGCGATCACCAGCGCCGCCAGCGCGAGGAGCGTCGTCTCGATCCCGGCCACGTAGCCCAGCCCGTGGGCGGCGACCTCGCGGCGGCTGCGCCCGCCGAGCTCCGCCAGGCCGAACGCCTTGAGCGCGAGCACGGGCAGCACGCACGGCATCAGGTTCAGGATCAGCCCGCCGACGAGCGCGAGCGCGAGCGCCGCGGCGAGCGACGTCGCCCCGCCCGCGGGGGCGGGCTCGAGCGGCAGGTCGAGCGCGACGAAGCGCACCCCGCCGTCGGGCCCGCGCAGCTCGAGCACGCCCGAGAGCCGCGCATCGGCGCCCTCGACCGCGAGCGTGAGCGGGCCGTTGCCCGTCGCAGCGGAGGTGGCGAGCGCGTGACTCGACTCCGGGATGAACGCCGCCGACGCGACCGCGCCGTGCACCGACAGCCGCGCGCGGACGGGCTCGCCCGCGCGCGCCGGGCGCTCGATCCCGTCGATGCCCACGTCCACGCCGAGCGCCGCGGCCGATTGCGGCACGCGGGCGGCGAACTCCTCGAAGAGCGCGTGCGTGCGCGCCGCAGCCGCGCCGTTCGCCTCGGCCAGGGCCTGGTCGAGGTCGCGCACGAGCTCGACCTCGCCGGGGATGCACTGGTCGTTGCAGATCAGGAAGTCGGCGGTGGCGCGGAGCTGCCGCCCCGCGCCGGGCGGGCCGAGTCGCACGAGGTTGCTCGCGAGCAGGACCGTGTCGGCGTAGCCGTAGCTCGTGAGCCCCGCGTCCGGTTCGCGAAAGACGGCGGGCGCGGGCCAGGCGACCGGGCCGAGCTCCGCGCCCTCGAGCTCGAACGCGAGCCGGGTCGGCAAGCCCGCCTCTCCCGGGTTGCGCCAGTAGACGTGCCAGCCCGGATCCAGGGTGAACAGCACGCCCACCCGCGCGACCCGGCCGGGCGCAGGGGTCGGATCGACCAGCAGGCGCAGCTCGACGCGCGGCTTCACCGCGTCCGGCGCGGCAGCGGCGTGCGCGCCCTCGGGTACGGGGATGGGGACGTCGCCGCCGCGCGCAGCGGCCGGCGCGCCGCCGGCCGCGAACGCGAGCACCCCCGCCCACAGACAGCGTCGCCAGCCGTGCACTTTCATTCGGAGCTGCATCGGCGCGGAGGGGGCCGGGGCTTGTGATCCACGACCGCGCAGGCGCGGTCCACTCGGGTCCAGCCGCGCGCAAGTCGCGCGCAGGAAACGCCGAAACCAAGGGTGAACTGGCCGCGCGGCCTTGATAACCTCGCGCGACCGCCTGACGGGAGGTTTCGTTGCCCATCGAGCCGATCTCGCCCACCGAGCTCGCGGAGCGCCGCCGCCGCTTCCAGGCGCAGCTCGGCGAAGGCGTTGCGATCGTCCCCGGCGCGCACGGGCGCACGCGCTCCCACGACACGGAGTATCCCTTCCGCCAGGACTCCGACCTCTGGTACCTCACGGGCTGGGAGCAGCCCGAGGCGGTCGCGGTCTTCACGCAGAGCCGCTTCAGCCTCTTCGTGCAGCCGCGCGACCCCGTCATGGAGACCTGGAACGGGCGGCGGCCGGGGGTCGAGGGGGCCGTTTCGCGCTTCGGCGCGGACGAGGCGTTCCCGATCGCCGAGCTCGCCGCCAAGCTGCCCGGTCTGATCGAGAACAAGCCGCAGCTTTGGCACACCTTCGCGCGCGACCGGGCGCTCGACGACCTGGTCAACACGGCGCTCGCCGACGTGCGCGCCCGCGGACGGCGCGGCGTGACCGCGCCCGGCGAGGTGCGCTCACCGCACGACCTGATCCACGAGATGCGGTTGCGCAAGTCGCCCGCCGAGCTCGCCATCATGCGCGCGGCGTCGGCGATCTCGGCCGAGGCGCACCACTGCGCCGCGCACGCGTGCAAGCCGGGCGCGCGCGAGTACGAGCTCGAGGCCGAGCTGCTGCGCGTCTTCCGCAAGCGCGGTGGGCTGGCGCCGGCGTACAACCCGATCGTCGGCACCGGCGACAACGCGACCATCCTCCACTACGTCGAGAACAAGGACGCGCTCCAGGCGGGCCAGCTCGTGCTGATCGACGCCGGCGTCGAGCTGCACGGCTATGCGTCGGACGTGACGCGCGGCTATCCGGTCGGCGGCGTGTTCTCGGGCGCGGGGCGCGACGTGTACCAGGCCGTGCTCGACGCGCAGCGCGCGGCCTTCGCCGCCGTGCGCCCCGGCGTCACGCTGCCCGACATCCACGCGGCGGCACTGCGCCAGCTGGTGGTGGGGCTGATCGAGCTGCGCGCGCTCTCGGGCGACGTCGACGAGCTGATCAAGACCGAGGCGTACAAGCCGTTCTACATGCACACCACCGGCCATCTGCTCGGACTCGACGTGCACGACGTCGGCTCGTACTACGTCGACGGCAAGCCGCGCCCGCTCGACGCGGGCATGTGCTTCACGATCGAGCCGGGCCTCTACTTCAGCGCGAGCGAAGCGAAGGCGCCCGCGCACCTGCGCGGGATCGGCGTGCGGATCGAGGACGACGTCGTCATCACCGAGCACGGTCACGAGAACCTGACGGCGGCGATCCCGAAGGAGATCGCCGACGTCGAAGCCTGGATGAGGAGCTGAGCCGCCCCCATGGCCGACGCCAACTCGATCGAGTCGACGCTCAAGGAGAAGCGCCGCTTCCCGCCCGATGCGAAGTTCGCGCGGCAGGCGAACCTGCCGCCCGCCGCGTACAAGGCGTGGACGAAGGAGGCGCAGAAGAGGCCCGAGAAGTTCTGGGCGCGGATGGCGCGCGAGAACGTCACCTGGTTCGCGCCGTGGAAGAAGACGCTCGAGTGGAAGCCGCCGTTCGCCAAGTGGTTCGTCGGCGGCAAGACCAACGTCAGCTACAACTGCCTGGACCGGCACCTCGAGGGGCCGAATGCCTGGCGCCGCAACAAGGCGGCGATCGTCTGGGAGGGCGAGCCGGGCGACAGCCGCGTGCTCACCTACGCGGACCTCCACCGCGAGGTGTGCAAGTTCGCGAACGTCCTGCTCGCGCGCGGCGTGAGGAAGGGCGACCGCGTCATCCTGTACATGCCGCTCGTGCCCGAGCTCGCGATCGCGATGCTGGCGTGCACGCGGATCGGCGCGATCCACTCGATCATCTTCGGCGGCTTCTCGGCGGACTCGGTGCGCGACCGCATCAACGACGCGCAGGCCAAGATCGTGGTCACCGCCGACGGCGGCTGGCGGCGCGGCCAGGTCGTGCAGCTCAAGTCGATCGTCGACGACGCGCTCTCGCACGCGCCGAGCGTCGCCGAGGTGATCGTCTTCAAGCGCACGGGCCAGGACGTGCTGATGAAGGAAGGGCGCGACCGGTGGTGGCACGAGCTGATGGCCGATGCGTCGGCCGAGTGCGCGGCGGTGAAGATGGACGCGGAGGCGCCGCTCTTCATCCTATACACGAGCGGCTCGACCGGGAAGCCCAAAGGCGTGCTGCACACCACCGGCGGCTACCTGACGCACGTCACCACGACGGCCAGATACATCTTCGATCTGAAGGAAGACGACACCTATTGGTGTACGGCGGACATCGGCTGGATCACCGGCCACTCGTACGTGGTCTACGGGATCCTCGCCAACGGGGCGACTTCGGTCATGTACGAGGGCGCGCCGAACTTCCCGGACGTCGAGCGCTTCTGGCGCATCATCGACAAGTACCGGGTCACCATCTTCTACACGGCGCCCACCGCGATCCGCACCTTCATGCGCTGGGGCGACGAGCACGTGAAGAAGCACTCGCTCGCCTCGCTGCGGCTGCTCGGCACCGTCGGCGAGCCGATCAACCCCGAGGCGTGGATCTGGTACCGCAAGACGATCGGCAAGAACCGCTGCCCGATCGTCGACACCTGGTGGCAGACCGAGACGGGCGGGATCCTGATCACGCCGCTGCCCGGTGCGGTGGCGACCAAGCCCGGCTCGGGCACGCTGCCCTTCCCCGGGGTCTTCCCGGAGGTGTGGAACGAGCAGGGCGAGCTCTGCGGACCCAACGAGGGCGGCTACCTGGTGCTGACGAAGCCCTGGCCGGGGATGCTGCGCGGCGTGTGGGGCGACCCCAAGCGCTACGCCGAGCAGTACTTCTCCAAGTTCAAGAACACCTACTTCACCGGCGACGGCGCGCGCCGCGACCCCGACGGCTACTTCTGGATCGTGGGCCGCGTGGACGACGTCATGAACGTCGCCGGGCACCGCCTCTCGACGATGGAGGTCGAGAGCGCGCTGGTCTCGAACCCGAAGGTGGCGGAGGCGGCGGTGGTGGGCCGAGCCGACGAGATCAAGGGCACGGCCGTCGTGTGCTTCGTCACGTTGAAGGCGGGCCAGGCGTTCGATCCGGGTCTGGCACAGGAGCTGAAGAATTGGGTGGCGAAGGAGATCGGTCCGATCGCGCGTCCAGACGACGTGCGTTTCGCCGAAGCGCTGCCCAAGACGCGCTCGGGCAAGATCATGCGGCGGTTGTTGCGCGACGTGGCCGCGGGACGCGAGAGCGCGGGAGACACGACCACGTTGGAAGACTTCTCGGTGCTCGCGAAACTGCGCGCAGCGGACGAAGACTGAAGCTGCGCGCGTAGTCAGAGTCGAAGCGATTGGTTTGGCGCAACCCAAGGGGGGTGGTGATGCGCATCGTCTGGTTGATTCTCTTCCTGTTGCTCGCGGGCGCGGCCTACTACGGCTGGATGCGCGCGGAGAGCGACCCGCCGGTCGTCTCCACGCTCACGACGCCGGGCTACGTCAGCAGCGAGTACCACCACCAGTTCCGCTTCGACGACAAGGGCTCGGGCATCCGCAGCGCGCGCGTCTGGCTGGTCGCGAACGGCAAGACCACCGAGCTCGCGTCGCAGGACTACCCGGGCAACGCGCTCACCGGCGCCGAGCTCGACCTGCAGCGCGAGCTCGAGGTCGTGGTGAAGCCCAAGGAGATGGGCCTGCCCGACGGCGAGGTCACCCTGCACGCGGAGGCGACCGACTACTCGTGGCTGTCGAACACCTCCTCGGTCGACGTCGTGCTGAACGTCGACACGCACCCGCCGCGCGCGTCGCTGCTCACCGGGCTCACCTACGTGCGGCGCGGCGGCTCCGAGCTCGCGGTGTACACGATCGGCGAAGACGTCGAGAAGTCCGGCATCGCGGTCGGCAGCGAGTTCTTCCCCGGCTTCAAGGATCCGGCCGATCCGAAGCGCATGCTCGCCTTCTACGCGATCCCCGCGAACGCGCCCGCCGACGCCAAGCCGTTCCTGGTCGCGACCGACCGCGCCGGCAACGAGACGCGGATCGCGCTGGTCGCCAACATCCTCGATCGGAGCTTCCCGGCCGACACGATCCCGCTCACCGACCAGTTCATGAGCGACAAGGTCACCGAGATCCTGAACGGCTTCTCGGGTTCCGCGCTCGACGGCTACCTGAAGATCAACCGCGAGGTGCGCAAGGAGAACGACGCGCAGCTCGTCGAGCTGTGCAAGAAGTCGAGCGTCGACCGGATCTGGGAGGGGGCCTTCGAACAGATGCCCAACACGCACGCGGGCGCCAAGTTCGCCGAGCGACGCAGCTACGTGTACGGCGGCAAGACGGTCGACCAGCAGACGCACATGGGCTACGACCTGGCCTCGACCTCGCACGCGCCGGTGCCCGCCGCCAACGACGGCGTGGTGGTGTTCGCGGGGCCGCTCGGCATCTACGGCAACGCGGTGGTGATCGACCACGGCCTCGGCCTGTTCAGCCTGTACGGCCACCTGTCCGAGATCGGCGTCGAGAACCACAAGCCGATCTCGAAGGGCGACGTGCTCGGCAAGACCGGCACGACCGGCCTCGCCGGCGGCGACCACCTGCACTTCGCGATGCTGCTGGACGGGGTCTTCGTCGATCCGCTGGAATGGTTCGACAAGAAATGGATCGGCGACCACATCGAGGGGAAGTTCTCGGCGAAGACGGCGTCCGGCGGCTGACGGACTGGTACGCGCGCGCGCGCCGCGACCTGCCCTGGCGGCGCACGCGCGACCCGTACCGGATCTGGCTGTCCGAGACGATGCTGCAGCAGACCCGCGTCGAGACGGTCGTTCCCTACTACGAGCGCTTCGTCGCGCGCTTCCCGACGGTCGAGGCGCTCGCCGTCGCCGACGAGGAGGACGTCCTGCGCCTTTGGGCGGGGCTGGGCTACTACGCGCGCGCCCGCAACCTGCGGCGCGCCGCCGCGGCGGTCGCGCAGGAGCACGGCGGCGAGCTGCCGCGCGGAGCCGAGGCGCTGGCGTCACTGCCTGGTGTCGGACGCTACACGGTCGGCGCGCTCCGCTCGATCGCCTTCGGCGAGCGCGCCGCGCTGGTCGACGGCAACGTCCGCCGCGTCCTCGCGCGGCTGGCGGGCGAGCCCGCGCTCTCCGACGCCGCCGCGTGGCGGCTGGCGGAGGCGCTCGTCCCCGAGCGGGACCCGGGCGAGTGGAACCAGGCGCTGATGGAGCTGGGCGCGACCGTGTGCACCCCGCGCAAGCCCGCCTGCCTGCTCTGCCCGCTCGCCGAGGACTGCGCGGCGCGCGGCCGCGACCCCGAACGCTTCCCCGCGCCCCGCCGCAAGCCGAAGCCTCGCGTCGTGCACGCACTCGCCGGCGTGCTCGAGCGCCGCGGCAAGCGGCTCGTCGTGCGGCGGCCCTCGCACGGGCTCCTCGGCGGGCTCTGGGAGCTGCCGACCGCGGAAGGCCGCGATCCGGCCGCGCTGGTCGCGGAGGTCCGCGCGCGTACCGGACTGGTCGTCGCCGCCGGTGCCGTCCTGGGCCGAGTTCGCCACCTCTTCACCCACCAGGACTTGCGGCTCGAGGTCGTGGCGCTCGAGGCCCGCGGCGGGCGGCTCGCCCGCCGCCGCGAGGCGCGCTTCTGCGGCGCCGCCGAGCTCGAGGGGCTGCCGCTCTCGAAGCTCATGAAGAAAGCTCTTGCCCTGCGCCGTCCGATGTAGCGATAACGTGTAGGGGGAGGAGTCATGGCGCGCGATCCGGCCCCGCGTGACCCGGACGAGGACGACGCCCTCTTCGCCGAGGCCATGGCCGACGTCCAGGTGATCGCGCAGACGCGGCTCCCGCCCGCGCCGGTCTACCGCGACCCGATCCCGCTCTCGGAGCACGAACGCGAGGTGATCCGCGAGCTCGACGCGCTGGTCAACGGCGACGCCCCGTTCGACCTGACTCACTCCGACGAGTTCATGAGCGGCGGCGTGCCCGGCCTCGACCCGCGGGTGCTGCGCCGCCTGCGCAAGGGCGAGTTCACGCCGCAGGCCGACCTCGACCTGCACGGCTGCGACGCGGCGACCGCGCGCGCGCTGGTCGAGTCGTTCGTCGTCGACGCGCACGCGCGCGGCCTGCGCTGCCTGCGCATCGTGCACGGGCGCGGACGGCGCTCGCCCAACGGCGAGCCGGTGCTGCGGCCGAGCCTGCCGCGCTGGCTCGCGCGCGGCCCGGCGCGCCTGCTCGTCCTGGCCTACACCAGCGCGCCCCAACACGACGGCGGCACCGGCGCGAGCTACGTGCTGCTCGCGCGGCACAAGGCGGAACGGCGCTAGGCCGGTATCATACGGGCCGTGAGCTCGACGTTCGGCCACCTGTTCCGAATCCACACCTGGGGTGAGTCCCACGGCGGTGCGGTCGGCGTGGTGATCGACGGCTGCCCGCCGCGCATCGAGCTGTCCGCCGCCGACCTGCAGGTCGAGCTCGACCGCCGGCGCCCCGGACAGTCGAAGCTGACCACGCCGCGCCAGGAGGCGGACCGCGCCGAGATCCTGTCGGGCGTGTTCGAGGGCCAGACGCTGGGCACGCCCATCCTGGTGATGGTGCGCAACGAGGACGCGCGGCCCGAGGCGTACGCGGACATGCGCGACGTCTACCGCCCGTCGCACGCGGACTACACCTACGAGGCCAAGTACGGCATCCGCAACTGGCAGGGCGGCGGCCGCGCGAGCGCGCGCGAGACCATCGGCCGGGTCGCGGCGGGCGCGGTGGCGCGCAAGGTGCTCGCGAAGTTCGGTGCCGGCGAGGTCGTCGGCTTCGTGTCGCAGGTGCACACGATCGAGTCCAAGGTCGACCCGTTCGCGGTGACGCGCGCGGACGTGGAGCGCTCGATCACCCGCTGCCCCGACCCGGTCGCGGCGGAGGAGATGACCCGCCGGATCGACGACGCGCGCCGCGCGGGCGACTCACTGGGCGGCGTGGTGACTTGCGTGGCGCACGGCGTACCGCCCGGGCTGGGCGAGCCGGTCTTCCACAAGCTCGAGGCCGACCTCGCCGCGTCGCTACTGTCGCTGCCGGCGTGCAAGGGCTTCGAGATCGGCTCGGGCTTCGCCGCGACGCGCCTCCTGGGGAGCGGGCACAACGACGCCTTCGTCGTCGAAGGCGGCCGCGTCCACACTCGCACGAATCACTCCGGCGGCGTGCAGGGCGGCATCTCGAACGGCGAGCCGATCCTCGTGCGCGCCGCCTTCAAGCCGACCGCGACGATCCGCAAGGAGCAGGACACCGTGAACCGCGAGGGCGAGGCGGTGAAGCTCGAGGCCCAGGGCCGCCACGACCCCTGCGTGCTGCCGCGCGCCGTGCCGATGGTCGAGGCGATGGTGGCGCTCGTGCTTTGCGACCATCTGCTCCGCCAGCGCGCGATCGCTTCTTAGGGGTCCCGGCGCGGCTGAGCCGCGCCACCCCTCTTCGCTCGCCTGCGGCTCGCTGCGCGCCTACGGCTTGCGCTCGCGTCTCATGAATCCGTCGATGCTCGCCGATCCCGAAGCGTGCTCTTCGATCTGCTCGCACTCGCCATCCTGGCGGTCTTCGTGGTGCTGGGCGCGTTCCGCGGCACGCTCGCGGGGTTCCTGCGCCTCTTCACGCTGGGGCTGGCGTACGGGGCGTCGTTCCTGGCCGCGACGAACTTCGCCAAGGCGGTCGCCGTGCTGACCGGGTTCACGCACCTGGGCGCGGCGGTGCTGGTCGGCTCGAGCGTGTTCCTCTTCGTGTACGTGGTGGGCAGCATCGGCTCGATGCTCCTCATCCGCGCCGAGCGCGACCGCCGCGACGACGCGCCGCGCGGCGCCTACGACCGCTTCGGCGGGGCCTGCTTCGGCGCGCTGCAGGCGGGTCTCGCGATTCTCCTGCTCGCCGTGCTCGGCAGCGTGCTCGACGCCGCCTACCGCGCCGGCCTGCCGCAGGGCATCGACCAGAGCGGCTCCTACCTGGTCGCCGCCACGCGCCGGGTCGCGGCGACCGGCGTCGGCGCGGCGCTCGGCGACGGCCCGGGCGCGAAGCTGGCGGTGCGGCTGATCGAGGACCCTGGGAAGGCGCTCGTCTCCGCACAACAGCTCCTCGCCAGCCCGCGCTTCGCCAAGCTGCAGCAGGACGCGCTGTTCTGGGACCTGGCGTGCAGCGGCGAGCTGCAGATCGACGCCGCGCTCAACCGGCGCAGCTTCCTGGAGCTCCAGTACGACGATGGGATGCGCGCCCAGCTCGCCGACCTGGGTCTCGTGCCCGAGCCGGCGCGCGACGATCCCGAGGCGTTCCGCGCGGCGATGCGCTCCTCGCTCGCCCAGATCGGCCCCCGCATCCGCGCGATCCGCAGCGACCCCGCGCTCGCCGAGCTCGCCCAGGACCCCGACGTGAAGAGCGCCATCGAGAGCGGCAACGGCGTGGCCCTGCTCTCGCACCCCGACTTCCGCGCGCTCGTGGGCCGCGTGATCCGCGACTACGAGCGCGCCGGCCAGCCGACCTCGAACTGAGGCAGCCCGCCGTTACCCCGGTGAATCAAGGAAGGATGGCGAGGCCCGCAACCGCGGCGGCGAGGCCGAAGAGCAGCCCGATCCCGCCCGTGATTGCGTGGAAGCCGCGGATCGGCGCGCGTCCATCCTGCTCGAGCTGGAAGCCGAGCTGGGCACCCATCCAGAGGCCGGCCAGTGCGCAGGACGCAAGCCAGAAGTGGACCGACGTGAACGCGGTCTTGCCGAGCAGCCAGGCGATCGAGGCCAGGCCGGAGCCGAACCCGACCGTCGCCAGCCCGACGAGCCAGCGCGCCAGCCGCCGATGACGGCGGCTCGGGACCGGCCGGCCGACGAGCCGGCCGCGCCGGACGCGCAGCCCCTCGCGCAGCACGACCAGGCCGAGCACGAGGATCGCGGCCATCGCGATGGGATGCAGGTACGCGGCCACTCGCACGGCGCGAGGCTACTCGTGCGTCTGGCGCTGGTCCAGACGCGCGGAATCGGTTATCACTGGCGCCGTGGGTGTGGACGAGGGGGCCGTGCTGCGGGCCGCGGTCGCGCATCTCGAGCGCTACCGCAGTGCCGTCGAGAGCGAGGTGAACCGTCGCCTCGGGCGAGCGGAGCCTGCGCCCGAGGTGCGCGCCGAAGTCATCCGCCGCTTCCGCACCTTCTGCCGCCTCGCGAGTCTCTCGCTCGACACCGCGCGCGTCTCGCTCGACGGCCTCGGCGGCAACAGCGCGCTCGCGCTCGAGGAGTCCGTGCGCGTCGCGGTCGAGGTCGCGAACTCGTTCGGCCCGCCCGCCGACGTCGCCGGAGCGCTCGTCGACATGGAGGCGCGCTTCC
>Ga0066388_100002052_pt1 | contig 11992 bp, 11 predicted proteins | sample PanSoiMetaGPlot6_FD_64539 | JGI IMG/M metagenome (GOLD analysis project Ga0066388, IMG submission 64539) | Tropical forest soil microbial communities from Panama analyzed to predict greenhouse gas emissions - Panama Soil - Plot 6 (Hybrid Assembly) | ecosystem: Environmental > Terrestrial >... | reverse complement strand
AGCGCTTCGAGCCGGCGGTCGTCGAAGCTGTCGTCGACGATGGCGACGCCGCGCGTTCGCTCCGGCGCGGCGGCGATGCAGTCGAGCATGGCGGCGTTGTCGGTGCCGTGGCAGCTCGCCTGCACGATGACAGCGCGGGAGACGCCCAGATGCGCGTGCAGGGCCGCCAGCGCCTCCTTGGGAGCGTCCTCGGGCGTATAGCGCCGGCCCGCCGCGTAGGGGAAGCGGGCGCCCGGCCCGAAGACGTGGCAGTGCGCGTCGCAGGCTCCGGGCGGCAGCTGGAAGCGCGGCGGGCGCCGGTTGGTGAGATCGAGGCCGGCGCTCATCGCTTCGCTCCCCGCTCCTGCACCGCCGCGATGGCGCGGCACAGCTCAGGGTCGAGACCCAGGTCGTCCAGCATGACGCCGGCCTCGCGCATCTCCTCGGCGCGGCGAAGCCCATGCCTGGCGACCCGCTCGGCCGCGTGGGCGACCTGCTTCTTCCAGTCGATGCCCGGATAGGTCGCCTGCAGGCTCGCGAGCACCTCGGCCTCCACGTCCCAGCGCCGGGCCGCGGCCGCGCTTTGCACCAGCGCCGCCTCGATGCCCTTCATGACGATGCTGCGGGCAAGCTTGGTCGCCGAGGCACGGCCGATCTCCGTGGCCACCGGCGTCAGGTTCATGCCGAGCGGGTTGAGCATCTGCGCGGCCGTCGCCGCCGCCGTGCCGCCGGCGAGGATCGGTACCCCGAGACCGGGGCCCGCCACGGCCGCCATCACCGCGCCCTCGACGAACTGCGCGCCGGTTGCCTCGATCGCGGCTGCGGCGGCCTGCTTGGTTCCAGGCGAGGCCGAATTGATGTCGAAGAAGATCTGGCCCGGCTGCAGATAGCGGGCCGCAGCCCGGGCCACCTCGCCGGCGGCCGCCGCCGTTACCGCCGAGATGACGATGCGCGCGCCGCGGCTGGCATCGGCGGCATCGGCGGCCCCCCTGGCGCCCAGCGTCTCGGCGCGGGCGATCAGCTCACCCCGCTTGTCGGGCCGGTCGAACAGCAGGTCGTAGGCCGCAAGCCTCACGCCCTCCCTGCCGAGCAGGCCCGTGGCAAAGGTCTGCCCGACCTCGCCGAAGCCGATGAATGCCAGCTGTGTCATGGGTCCCCGCGGCTGTTGCGATCTTCCCGACCATCGCCGAAGCTTGGTCCGCCTCTGCCTGCAACGTCAAGCCCGATGCACGCCCTCGATGCGGCCTATCAGCCACCCGCGCATCGCGTCCGCGGGCGGGTTGCGCGGGGTTGATGCGGGGCCTGATCTCGCGTATTGCCTCGCCCGTCCATTGCGCGGGGCAGCTGGTTGTTTGCGTTGGGGAGATGAGTGATGGGATTCGATCTCGATGTCGCGCTCAAGGGGGCGCAGATCGTCGCGTATATTTCGGTGCCGATCATCGTTGCGCTCATCGGACAGCTCGTCACCCGAAGCATCGCCACCCAGAACCTCGCCAGGGACTACGTCGGGCTCGGCCTCGGCATCCTCAAGGACCGGCGCAGCGCGGAGAACGCCAATCTGCAGGACTGGGCGGTGCAGATCCTGCAGACCTACTCGCCCATACCCTTCTCCGCCGCGGCCAAGAAGGAGCTGGCTGAGACGCGGCTGCCTTCGCCTGTGGGTCGGCTCGGCCAGGCCGGCGAGCGCGGCGGCGGCCTCGTGGTGACGCCCGACGGCTCGAAGGTCGTCTCGCGCGGCGACGACGGCGCCATCCGCGTCTGGGACCTCGCCACCGGCCGGGAGGTGGCGCGCTTCGAAGGGTGATCTCTGCCCATGCGTGAAAAGCGGCGATTTCCGCAGGCCGAGACCGCTCTGCACACTAAGGGACGAAGCGGATAACCTGGCCCATCGCGTGGGTGCCGCTGGTGGCCGCTTGCGAATGCTCGTCTGGCGGTTACCCCGTCTGCGACAACCGCGTGGCCATGGCTCGGGCGCGGGCGGCGGACTGGCGAGCCATATCGGCGCACAGGCCTGTGTAGGCCATCGGATCGAGCAGGCGGTCGATTGCGTGGCGATCGAGGCGATCCGTCACCCGGGCGTCCGCCGCTAGCAGGTCAGAGAATGCGCGCGCTTCGACGGCGGCGGCCTGGGCTGCATCATAAACGATGTCGTGCGCATGCTGGCGGCCAAGCGTCGTGCCGAGATCGAGCATGATCGCCTCGGCCATGATTAGCCCGCCGCTGAGGTCGAGATTGGCGCGCATCCGTTTCGGATCGAGCTTGAGCCCGTTCATCACCACATGGAGGCGGCTCAGCATGTCGCCGGTGGCGATCGCCGCGCGCGCCTCGGCCGCGTCCATCATCAGCGAGGTGGTGCGGTCGGCCTCGTGCTCGGTCTGCATGGCCTCAAGTGCGAGCGGTACCTGCGCGCGCACCTCGGCGCCGAGCGCGATGATGTCCTGGCAGAGCTTCGGGTTGCGTTTCTGCGGCATGGTCGAGGAGCCGACGGTGCCTGGGGGAACCGGCTCCTCCACCTCGCCGAATTCGGTTTTCATGAGCGTGTAGATCTCCCGGCCAATCTTCCCGCAAGTCGCTGCAAGCATGGCGAGCAGGCAGATGTTTTCGGCGAGGTGGTCACCCAGCGCCCGCGACGGCACCGCCATGGTCCCGAAGCCCAGGTGCTTCGCGATGCCGGACTGCACGGCCGGCCCTTGCCTGCCGAGCGAGGCGAAGGTGCCTGCGCCGCCTCCGAGCATGGCGACGAACAGGCGGGGTGCGGCCTGTTCCAGACGCTCGACGTGGCGCAGAATCTCGTCAATCCATACGGCGACCTTGTAGCCGAAGGTCGCGGGCACCGCGTGTTGGCCATGCGTTCGGCCAGGCAGAGCCATCTCGGCACCGCGCTCGGCCAGTTCCGCCATGGCGCCAAGGATGTGGCCCAGCTGGCCGAGGAAGATGTCGTGCGCCTGGCGCAGGACCAGGAGATCGCCGGTCTGGGTGATGTTCTGTGTGGTGGCTCCCCAGTGCACCCAGCCGCCGTGGGGCTCGCCAGTGACCCGTGACAGCTCCCATACGAGTGGCACGAGCGTGTGGCCCGTGCGCGCGAGCCCCTCATCGATGCGATTGCGGTCGAGTTTCTCGAGGCGTGCCGCCGCGCCGATCGCGGTCGCGGCGCCCTGCGGAATGATGCCCAGCTCCTCTTGAGCCTTTGCGAGCGCGACCTCGACATCCAGCCAGGCCTGCCAGCGGCTCTCCTGCCTGTAGAGGGCCCGCAGACCCGGATCGCTGACGCGTGTGGCCGTCGGCAGGGTGTCTGACATTGCCGCACTCCATTGCTTCGGGGAGCGATTGGAACAAGCATATACTTTAATGCGGATGGTGATTGTGGTGGCGGGCTGATGTGGGAGCGGCGGCCCGATGATCGCCGGATTCCAAAATTGGGTGCACCCTCAAGAGGGTGCGCACCCGCCGCGCTGTTCAAGTCGGCGTGTTCGCCTTCAAGAACGTACGCAGATGGCGTACGGCCAACGGAACTCGATCCTTCGCCTCCTTCCATGGGAAAAAGGTCATCTGCGCGTTCGGCGCCAGCATGGCCGTTTCCTCTGCCACGGCATATGGATGCGGTTCGGTGTCATCCGGCATGACAAGGACCGGCGTTGTGCACGCACGTACGAAATCCCGCGTCACGCTGAAGACGAAATCATTATTCTCGTGGTACATCTTCTTGAGGAATGCAGAGCACGTCTCGACCGTGACATCGCGCCTCTTCTCGCACAACGGCGGCGCCCAGTTCTTCATGTTGTTGCGATAGAACAGGTCCGGCACTTCGGGCCGAAAGCCGCTCGGCATCGCCGGCACGGCTGCGATCACACGCTGGGGTGCCCGCTGCAATATTCTCCAGATGAACGGACCGCCGATGCAGAAGCCGAGCACCATGAACTTGTCGATCCCCAGGTGATCCATCAATCCGAGCTGGTCGTCGGCATACGCATCCCATGGCCGGTCGACCTCCACTGGACCTGAGGACCCCCCGCCATTGGCGTTCCTCAGGTCCATCGTGATGCACCGGTACTCGTCACTGAGGACGCTCATCGGGTTAAAGGGTGTCCTTTCCGAGAGATAGCTGATCGTCGCATTCAGCCCGCCGCCAGGAATGACGAGCAATGGAAAGCCGGAGCCGGCCTCCTCGTAATGGATCTGAACGGAACCTCTTTCGTAGATTGACATCGCGGATATCCTTAGTCGGGGCGGGTTAGACTACCGTTCTTGCCAGTCTAGCGTGGAGCCGGGCTGGTGCCACCTCATGAGCCCCCTCCTGGCACGACGTCTTGGTCTGGCAGCTAACCGGGAACAGCGGACCACGTTATCGAGTGACGATGGTGGTGTTCGCTGCGAGGCACAGAGGTTCGCAAAACTCTGCTTTGCGCGGCCACTGCGAGACCTACCTTCGGCCGCCGACATGACTGCTTCGGGTCAGGCTTACCCGGTCGCCGACAATGCCGAGCGTCCCCAGCCAACGGTACAGCTCACAGAAATGTGATCACACGTCGGACAGTCACCGGGACGGCCGCTCGACCTCTCGTCGCGGCACCCTCCACCGGGGCTCCTCACACTTCGTGCCAGGAACGGCCGTGGCTCCTGCTATAATGGGTCGCCGATGGGCGGTTCACCGATCTCGTCGCGAGAGGAAGGTTGCCCGCGATGCGGTTGGCGCAAGCCCTGAAGGCCCAATAGCCACGCTCGAACCGTGGCAGGCACTGCGAGTCCCGAGAATGCAGCGGACCCAGCGAGGCCACCCTGTGAACTCGGCGTCGTATCGTGCAAGACCAAGGCGCGTTTGGAATGGGGCGCGGCATAATCGAACATACTTGAGTCAGCGACCCCGCAAAGGGAGGAAACCATGCACCAAGGGCTCGGAATTGTCGCCGCAGCATCCATTGCCGCTGTGCTGCTCGCGCCCGCCTCGGCTGTCGCCCAGAAGCAGGGCGGCACGCTCCGCATGTACATCTGGGACAGCCCGCCGAGCGCCTCGATCCATGAGGAGGCAACGGTGTCGACGGTGACGCCGTTCATGAGCGTCTACAGCAACCTGGTGCTTTACGACCAGCACAAGAAGCTGAACACGGAGGACGGCATCCAGCCCGAGCTCGCGACCAGCTGGGCCTGGAACGAGGACAAGACGCGGCTCACCTTCAAGCTGCGCGAGGGCGTGAAATGGCACGACGGCAAGCCCTTCACGGCCAGGGATGTGGCCTGCACCCTCGACTGGCTGCAGGACAAGCGCGCCGACCAATTCCGCAAGAACCCGCGCAAGGGCTGGTGGCAAAACCTGAAGGAGGTCGAGGTCATCGGCGACCACGAGGTGGCCTTCCAGCTGAAGCGGCCGCAGGCCTCCTTCCTCTCGCTGTTCGCCACCGGTTACAACCCGGTCTATCCGTGCCACGTGTCGGCAGCCGACATGCGCACCAAGCCGATCGGCACCGGCCCGTTCAAGTTCGTGGAATTCAAGAGCAACGAGTCGGTCAAGCTGGTGCGCAACCCCGACTACTGGCGCAAGGGCCATCCCTATCTCGACGGCATCGACTGGCGCATCGTCTCCAACCGGTCGACCCGGACGCTCGCCTTCGTCGCCGGCGAGTTCGATATGACATTCTCGCTCGATCTGACCGTCGCGCTGACAAAGGACATCCAGGCTAAGCTGCCGCAGGCGGTCTGCGAGCTGCAGCCGACCAACAATTCGTTCAACCTGATCGTCAACCGCGAGGCCTCGCCGTTCAACGACGCCAAGATCCGCACGGCGCTCGCCCTTGCCCTCGATCGCAAGGCCTTCATCGACATCATCACCGACGGCCAGGGCAAGATCGGCGGCGTCATGCTGGCCGGGCCCGAAGGCTTGTGGGGCATGCCGCCCGAAATCGTCGCTGCCCTGCCGGGATACAGCCCGGATGTCGAAAAGAGCCAGGCGCAGGCGCGCGCGATCATGGAGGGGCTGGGCTACGGCCCCAACAAGCTGCTCAAGGTCAAGGTGTCAACGCGCAACATCCCGCTCTATCGCGATCCGGCGGTGATCCTGATCGACCAGCTCAGGAAGATCCACGTCGACGGCGAGCTCGATGTGATCGACACCAGCGTGTGGTTCTCCAAGGTGGCGCGCGGCGAGTACTCGGTCGGCATGAACCTGACGGCCGCGGCACTCGACGACCCCGACGTGAGCCTCTACGAGAACTACGCCTGCGGTTCGGAGCGCAATTACACCAAGTATTGCAACCCGGAGGTGGAGAAGCTGATCGACCTGCAGTCGCGCGAGCCGGATCGCGAGAAGCGCCGGCACCTGGTTTGGGAAGTGGAGAAGAAGCTGGCCGAGGACGTGGCACGGCCGATCATCGCGCAGAACGTCGCCGGGCTGTGCTGGCAGCCCTATGTGAAGGGCTTCGTCCTGCACCACAACAGCCTTTACAACAACTGGCGCCTCGACGATGTGTGGCTCGACAAATAGCGCATCCACGACCGCATAGCGTTGCGGGTCCGACTGGTCCACCTGGTCCGACCCGCGCGGCGTTCAGCCTGTCGATCTTGGGAAGCCGGTCTCGGGACGCGACCTGTGCGCAGACCGGGGGCGGCCGCGGCGTGGTCCGAGGCCGGCGGCTGCCCTTTCGATGGCCTCCAGCAGCTTCGTCGTCGACGTGAACTGAATGAAGCCGCCGGGAAAGAGGTCCCGCGCCGCGGTTGCATGCCTGCGGGCGTGCTCAAGGATGCCGCGATCCTTCCGTGTGCGCCCCTGCCTCCAGAGATCGACGGCGAGCAGATGGTGGATCCACGCGGCGCGTTCGCGGCAATAGCCGTGCGCGGTGCGATAGCAGTGCTCAAGCCCGGCGTCAGACTCCTGGATGGGCGCAAAGACCTGGTCGTAGAAATCGAGGTAGCGAAAGAAATGGTGGTGGCTCTCCTCGCGCCTGCCCATCGAACGCTTGATCTCGCCGGTGAAGTAGTGCGCGTGCCCGTTGTTGGGGTCGAGGGCCCACATGGCGTCGATCAACTGGGCGGCGGTGCTGAAGTCACCGGCGCTGAGCGGCGGCCGCCTGCCCGCCGTCGCGCGCTGGAACTCGAGCCTCAGCTTGTTGGCTGACTGGACGAGCTTGCGGTTTCGGGCCCGGCTGCCTGGTGCGTTCTCCGTGCCTGCGGGCGCGAAACTCGCGTGCGGGGCCACGCGGGACCCGCGCGCACCGCCCGCGACAATGTCGGCGTAGGGAAGCGAGAGCCCTGCTGCGATCCTGACCAGGACAACCTTGAGCACCCGGCCGCCCGCCAGCACCCGCTCGAGCGTTCGCTGCGGAATGTCCTTCTCGACCGCGAATTCCGCCTGCGTGAAGCCGAGCTCGCTGATGCGGCGGCGCACGAGCGGGCCGTTCGCCGCGGCCGTGTCGCCGCGGCGGCGCTGCAGGCGCTCGTGACTGCGCTTCAGCATCGGTTGTCCGCACCCTGCCGACACCATCGCCCACAGAGCTAAGTGGCGGCACAACTGGCGGGAAGCCTGTCGTGGGAATGCGGCCGTTTTCGTGCTCCCAATGCGGAATTGTTTTGGATTGGGACGAACGCCGCAACAGCGGATCAATGAAAGGCCTCCAGCCATGATGTGGAAAGCAATCGTCGTTGTCGTCGTCAGCTTTGCGGTCGGCACAGTTGCCCTGGCCGAGAGCGATCAGCAAAGAAGGCGCGACCGAAACCCCACAATCGGCAACGGCATTGACAGAATCAGGCCTGCCCAACCCCCGGTCGATTCAAGCCCTGGCAGAGGCGTGCCGTCGTCGTTCAAGTATCAGGGGAAGCCCCACGACTACAACCGGCCGTACAACGTGCCGTCGCCGGTGTCGCCGAGCACGGGGACAGTTAGGTCGCCCTCACCCTCGGTATCGTCGAGCACGACGACAACCAGATCGTCCACGACATCACCGTCCGCGCCATCGACCACGAGCGGGAGCAGCAAGAAGTGAAGGTCGCGCGGGTTGGGGAGTGCGCGCCATCCTGAGGGTTTGCGCGGCGCGCCAACCCAACCCGCAACGTCCTGGGAGATAGGAGAGGTCGTCATGATACGCATCCTGGCAATGCTCGCGGGGCTTACGCTGTCTGCCGGCGTGGCGATGGCGGACTGCGAGGGGCAGTGCAACAACGGCTTCGATGTCTGCATGCGTAATTGCGGGGGCCAGGCCGGCTGCCTGGCGAGGTGCTCGCACGGGCGCTCGGGCTGTCTCCGGCGTTGCGGCAGCGCACGGAGCTTCACGCCGGCGCCTGCCGGCGTGCTGGCGCGCCTTGGGCCACCCGAGGCGCCGCAGGGCCCAGCCGGGCAAAGCTGCATTCAGGGAGGACAGGCCTGCGTGCTCTACGGGACGCCGTGCTGCGACCCCTATACCTGCAGGGGCAGGTTCCCCAATACGACGTGTCAATAGCGACGCGACAGCGGCACGCGCCGGGCGCGGCGCTGCCGGGACCAAGCCTTTTGACTGCAACCCGATCGAGAGGTCATACCATGAAGAAGCTGTTCCTGCTGGCGATGCTGTCGGCGCTCGCGCTTGCGGGCACCGAGGCGACGAGCGCGTCGGCGCCGATCCGAAGTGCGGCCGTCGGGTCGACTCCTGCAAGGTCCTGCACGCAGGCCCGCATCGCCAGCGGCCCGCAGATGTCCACCCCCCTCGCCCCCGTAACGTGCGGATCCGGCGAATGGTGCTGCCGGCACGACATCGGCGCAACAGGCGCCTGCATCAGCTGCTGCTCACGGTAGTTGATTTTATTCGCATCTTTCAGTTCGACGGCCTGGAGAAGCGGTCGGCACTCTTAGTCTTGGCTTCATACCGTGGGATGACCTGACAGCCGCGCTTCTCCTTGGCCGCCTCGCGTCTCTTGCGTAAGAGTCTGCAAAGGCGCAGGCTCACTGCCGTTGGCGAAGTTGTGATTGCTGAGCGGTATGCGTGGAGGCGACGATGACCTTGGTCCGCCTGCTGTTCTTTTATGATGGCCGGATCAATCGAGCTCAATTCTGGCTCGGCTTCCTGATCAGTGTGACATGCATATTGGTCAGCTCGCTGGGATTCATGCCAACTTACAATATGCGTCACACGCCTGGTCCCGCGGGCCATCATGCACTGCTTGCAACCGAGCTGTTGGCCGTATTCGGAATTGCGGTGGGGGTGATAGTGTTTTTCGCTGTCTGCTCCAAGCGTTGGCATGACTTGGGTAGATCGGGGGGATGGTCAGCGCTTGTGCTGGTTCCAATACCCTTGGTGCCGCCTGTCATCGTTTTGCATTTGGGGATGACCAGGGGGAAGGCGGGGGCTAACAGGTATGGTCCCTCGACCGAAGACTACACGAAGACTCGCAAGACCTACGAGGCCGCGGCCGCTCGCGGCAGCGCCACGGCGATGCGTGGGCTCGGGCTGCTATATTTGCGCGGCCTCGGTGTGGCTCAAGATCATGAGAGGGCTCGTGAATGGCTCGAGAAGGCCATCGAAAAAGGCGACGCCCAAGCAGCAGGACTTCTGGAGCAGATTCCGCCTGCAGTGAGTCAGAAGGGATAAATGACAGATGCTCACCACGACAATCCGGGCCTGCCACCCCCGCACCTTCTCGAAGCGCTCCGCGCGCCGCGAAGGCCCTGCCTTGACGACCCCCAGGCGCGCGAGATGTTCCGGAGCTGGAGACGCCTCGGCCGCCCGATCGCCTTCGCCGAGCTCAAGGATCTGGTGAATTATCTCACTCCCGAGCCGTGGGTATCCATCGACCGCATACGGGAGATCATGGCTGCTGTCGAGGCGGCCGGCTTCGCCATCCATGAGGATGACCCGCGGCTTGGCCGGTTGCCGGTTGCGGAACAGCTGGCGATCGGCAGAGCATTGAGGACCGCGTTCGCTGACTGTCGCTGGGCCCCTACCACACGTTCTGCAGCAGCAAGAGCAGGCCGCCGACGACGGCGATGTTGGTGAAGAAGCCGTTCTGCATGCCGATGCGCTTGCCGGGGTCGTCGACCTCCCAGAAGCGCAGCATGAGCGCCGTCGCCAGCACCGTAAACAGGATGAGGCAGAGCGCGCCCACCGCGGGATACCAGTTGAAGAGCAGCAGCGCGATGCCGACGAATTCCAGCACCGAGCCGGCCCAGAAGGTCTGCGTCGGGGTGAGGAACGGCGTGCCGTAGGCTTCCAGGCGCTGAACGTGGTCCTCCACCTGGTGCTTCTGCAGGTTCCTGAGGCCGATGATCAGAAAGAACGCAATGATCAGAAGACGCCCGACGCTGTCGAGCCACGAGGCGTCGCCGCTGTAGAGGCCTTGCATGGTTTCCTCCCGTTCGGAGCAGCGAATAGCGAAATAGCGGTAGCGAATAGCGCCAGCCTACTCGCACGCCTGTCGCAATTCCCGCTCCGTCTCCCTACTTCGCTACTCGCTACTCGCTACTCGCTATTCGCTAAGGATCGGCGAACGGATTGCGGAACCCGCCGGGGTAGCGGCGGCCGGCGCCGGGCCTGCTGGGCTCGCCGCCACCGCCCCCGCCGCCATCGCTCCTACCGCCGCCACTGTCGCTGCCGCCGCCAGACACACGCAGGCCCGCCGCCTCGGCATTGCGCATCACGTGGTAGCTGAGCTCGCCGGGATCGGCGAGGTCGGGCACCGTCCAACCGTCGATGTCGTACTCGGCCATGCACTGCTCGGCGAAACCCGTGAGTTTGGCGACGCTGCCGTTGGCGTGCATGCCGAGCCAGGGGAAGCGGCGGATCTCCTCAACCGAGCCGCCGTAGTTGATCTCATAGAGCTCGTGCCGGCTGCCGAACTCGCTGCCGATGGAGTCCCACAGGAGCTTCAACAGCTTCGCCCGGTCGATCGCCGTATAGCCGTTGGAGCCGCGCATGTATTTGTCGATATATGGGCGGATCTCCGGGTTCTTGAAGTCGCGCGCGGAGGAGGTGAGGAAGATCAGGCCCGAGGCCACCGTGGTCTCGATGATGTACTTCACCTTGGTGAAGGCGAAGCTCGACAGCACGTGATACGCCCAGCCGGGCTCGATATCCGGCAGCAGATAGTCGCCCTCCCACGGCTGCGGGTTCTTCACCATCGCCTCGGAGAGGCCCCAGAAGGCATTGCGCCAGACGAGCACCTCCCCGACGTTCGCCTGCACGCCGCGATAGTCCTTGGTGCCCGCGGCCGTGACCGCCTTGAGCAGCAGCCCGGCGAGCAGATCGAGCTTGACCGCTAGCCGCGTGCAGGCGTGCACGTAGAGGCGCGGCAGGAACCCGGTCTGCGGGAAGAAGTTGTTGGCCTTCTCCACATCGCCGTAGAGGAACACGTTCTCCCAAGGCACCAGCGCGTGATCGAGGATCATCACTGCGTCGTTCTCGTCGATCCGCGACGACAGCGGATAATCGAATGGGCTGCCCATGGCCGTGGCCGTCATCTCGTAGGAGGGACGGCAGATGAACTTCACGCCGGGCGCGCCGGTCGGGATCATGAAGATGGCCGCGAACTTCTTGTCGCCGACGGGGATCAGGCCGTGATGGGCGATGAAGGTGTAGTTGGTGAGCGCCGAGCCGGTCGCCACCACCTTCGCGCCCGAGACGATCAGGCCGGCATCGGTCTCTTTCTCCACGTGGACATAGACATCGCCCACCTCGTGCGGCGGCTTGTTGCGGTCCACCGGCGGATGAATGATGGCGTGATTGACGAACGGCACGCGCTCCTGGGCGAACCGGTACCAGCGCTGGGCGTTCTCGTGGTAGGGGTTGTAGAAATCCACCTTCACGCCGAGCGTCCCCAGGAACGCCGCCTTGTAGTCCGGCGCACGGCCGAGCCAGCCGTAGGTGAGCTTGGCCCATTCGGCGATGGCGTCGCGGCCCTTGATGAGTTCTTCTGGCGTCTTGGGCGCCTTGAAATAGGCCTGCGTCACGCCGCCGTTGCCGGTGTCGGTCGGCACCATCAGCTTGTCCTTGTGCTTCGGATCGTGCAGCGCATCGTAGAGCCGCGCCACCATGCGCGCGGTGTTGCGGAACGCCGGGTG
>Ga0066388_100002051_pt1 | contig 11993 bp, 3 predicted proteins | sample PanSoiMetaGPlot6_FD_64539 | JGI IMG/M metagenome (GOLD analysis project Ga0066388, IMG submission 64539) | Tropical forest soil microbial communities from Panama analyzed to predict greenhouse gas emissions - Panama Soil - Plot 6 (Hybrid Assembly) | ecosystem: Environmental > Terrestrial > Soil... | reverse complement strand
TCGCATCACACTCGGCTACAGACGCGTCAAACAGACCCTGCCCGCATGTGTAGTTGAGATTCACCGGCACCTTGCCGAGCAACATCACGGCCAGATTGGCGATGGCAGCCCCGGCCGATGGCGGCAATAATACGCCCACGCAGGTGGTTTGGTTCAGGGTCGAATGGAGCAGGTTTGCCAGCGCTATGGCGGCAACAAGCGACCGCTGATAGGTCAGATGTGCCCCCGTAGAATCAGCGATCGCCAGGGCGAATGGACGCGCCCGGGCCTGGTGAACAAATGCGTGTCCCAAAGAGAGCCAGTGCCCCGGTAATCGGGGCAACGTTCTTTCCGGCCCAATGTCTTTAGCGCTCATCGCCGGTAATGAGTCAGTGCAACCATCTCCACACTTATGGCGTTGGCTCTCCCAGCAACGCCTCCCAGCGCTCTTTCAGTCAACCGGGTGACCGGGAAATCCTTTGCCGTAATTTTGCACATCACCGGGGCAGGTGTCATGCTGAGAGGAATCGTAACACGAGAGGACGCATGAATAATTGATTCACACAGGCTGCGCCAGACCAGCTTGCTCGATCCATGCACGATTGTAGCTCACCTGTTCGTTGCTTAAGGTTATTCCAAAACCCCGAACGCCATACCGAGATGCGGCCCAGTTGAGCAGCGCGCCCCGGCCGCAACCTATATCCAGCAGCTTCTCACCGGCCTTGAGCCGCAGCTTACGGCAAATCAGATCCAACTTTGCCTCCTGGGCCTTGTCCAGACTCATACCTGGCTCTTCAAAATGAGCACAGGAACGCAATACGAAGCGGCTCGCGGAGCCGGTTGCAGTCACCCGAATAATAGAGGAATCTGGTGCTCTTAGGTATGCACAGCACCGAGACGGGTGTCATACTGAGAGGTATCGTAGTAAGAGGGGACGGAGATGTGTCCCGGTTATCGCCGGATTTTTAATAGTGCTGCAAAACCAGACTCCAGCGCCGAGCGGCTCAGGACAGCTGAAAAGGTCCAGGTCACGAATCCCCGCCGGCTTCGAAAACGGCGTCGGGGCAAGCATCCACGCTGGAGCTTGCTTCTCCGCCTGCTTGACCTGAAATTTCCTACGCTGTGGGCACGCCTGTCCGATGAACAAAGGAGGCAGATTAAGGAGATCCTGCGACCCGGAGATATCCTGCTTGAGGACGACGGCTCCTATCCGCTCTGGCAGGTGGCCAGCAGGATGATCGGCAGCCGATGGAGCCATTCGGGGATCTACGCCGGAGACAACATTGTCATCGACGCCGGGACCAAACCATTTGTCGCAAAGATCGACCTTGACCAGTTTCTCGATACTACCGATATAGCCGTTTACCGGCCCCGTTACGATAGCGCAGCAGACCTCGACTCCACCCTTCAGTACGTAATAGGTTGCCTCGGCCGCCCCTTCAACCAGACATTTGACTACAACAGCCAAACCTCGTTCTATTGCGCTCAACTACTATCGCGCGCTCTTGAGCAAATGCCCAATCCGATAGTGCTCCCAACGAGGTGTCTGTTCGGAAAGAGGCTCGTAGTGCCATCAGGAATCGAGCAATGCTCGGATTTGACGCTCATCTGGATCGCCAGAAAGGGACTCCTGAGCAGTGTTATCTCCCACTGCCCAATTTTGGTCCCGGCACTTATCGGGGCCCTTTGCGGGGCCGGATTTGGAGCACCCTATGCTCTTCTGGGGGCTACAGTGGCTCTGACAGCGTCGCTTTTCCTTGGCAATTTCCTGATGCATCAGTTTGATGGCAAGCTTGGCTGTAATCCGAAGGGAATTGCCACTGACAAGTCCTTCAAGAGCAGGTATACTTCCCTCTAGTCGATTCCTCTTCGGATGTTGGTTATGCAACGTGGGCTTGCTGCTGCGGCGGTTGGATTTCTGGTCTGTGCTCTGGCCGGTCTGGTCCTGGTAGCGGCTGACGTGGTCTGGATGCCTGGATACTCATTCAATGGAATGAATCCGATTCCCTCACTCTGGGAAAAGCAGATCGAGGCCGGCCTCAGGCACCATATTGGTAAGCTTGCCGGCTCGATCGGAGAGCGGAACATGGGCACGCCGGGCACGCTCGAGCGGGCCGCCCAGTACATCGAAGGCGCGTTCAAGTCCCAGGGCTACAAGGTGCGCTCGCAATGGTTTCTCGTGGACGGCAAGAGAGTTCGCAATCTGGAGGCGGAGTTGCCGGGGTCCTCACAGGCAAATGAGATAGTGGTCGTGGGAGCGCATTACGATTCTGTCCCTCATTGTCCAGGCGCTAACGACAACGCCAGTGGTGTTGCCGGCATGCTGGAGCTATCGCGCCTGCTGTTACAACAGAAGCTTGCTCGAACCGTCAGGTTCGTCGCCTTCGTCAACGAAGAAGACCCCTACTTTGGCACCGAGCAGATGGGCAGCGAGAGATACGCTCAAGAGTTGAGCGTACGTGGGGAAGATGTGAAAGCAATGATGGCTGTAGAGACCATCGGTTATCACAGCAACCGGAACGGTTCACAAAAGCTACCGCCACTCTGCGATCTCATCTATCCGAGCACCGGCAATTTTGTGTGGTTCGTCGGCAATCAGCAATCCAAGGATCTCGTCAGGCGGTCCATTGCCACCTTCAGAAGGAGCACGCCATTTCCCTCCGAAGGTCTTGCCGCCCCTGAATGGATCGAGGGAGTGGACTGGTCGGATCAGCTGTACTTTTGGAAGAATGGATATCCGGGGATGATGGTCACCGACAGCGCCCCTTATCGGTATCCGTTCTACCACACGCCAGAGGATACACCCGACAAGATCGACTATCGTTGCTGCGCAAGAATTATTAGCGGCTTGGACAAGGTCGTATGTGAGCTGGCAAACAACCGTGGCTGAGTTATCAGAAACTCTCCCTCGCTCATACCCCCGGCAAGCTTTCCTGAACAGGCAGCCGCAAATAGGGCTGTCTACGACGAACCTTACGCTTTTCTTATGCATGTTTTAGAAATCAAACCGCTTTCATAATCAAATTCTTTCGGCCAGCAGTGCTTGTCGGCATTCTATGCCACCCATTAGATTTGTGCCAAAAAGTTACCCGGGCACTATCGATGAGCCAGCCGTGGGAACATTGCGCTTGTAAGCTTTGCCCGCGTTCTCGCCACAAGGTTGCCAGGTGTCCCGAAATCCCCTTGGCCAATTTTCTACTACAGCTCCCGGCGGACGAGCGTTGTTCCAACAGCGACGCCGGTATGGAGGATAGAGACATGTTGAGACTGTTGAGCGTGCACTTCAGTTCGCGCATGGTGGCAGCGTTCATCGCCCTTTGCGTGGTGATGGGACAGAGTTGTCCAGTTAGCGCCCTGACACAGCACAACGTCGGCTCGACTGTGTCAACAGCTCTCAATCTGTCGTCTAAGCAGAAGACAGCATTCGCGCCCCAATCACTTTTATCGCCAGTCACCATACTGAATGGACGGCAGCAGCAGACTGTAACAGCAGGCATGGCATTGACTCCAGCGCAGGCCCTGGCCCTAGCGCAGGTTGTTGCTGGTGGCAAGCAATTACTGGTTCTTGGGGCGCTGGGCAATGCCAAAGGTGGGTTTGTGGATCTTTCTGGCGTGCAGAGCATCTCGTCGCTTACAGTGCCAAGAGGTGTGGCAGTCGCCCGTGATTTCGGCGTCGCGCCCCCATTGACGCTCACAGGAAATCTTGTGAATTCGGGCGCGATATATGCAATATCTACGAATTCTGCGGTTAGCAACTCCCTCCTGAGCGCAAATAATATAAGGAATGGTGTGGGCGGGCTAATTACCAGCATTATGCCCTCCACAGGGCTGCCAGGAGTTACCGGAGGCATCGCCAATCTCAGCCTGACGCTTGTCGCCACCCACACCATTTTCAATGCCGGTACCATATCTAGTGCCCGCAACCTCAATCTAGTGGCAGGCAATCAGATTATCAACGCCGTGCCCAATGGGTTCAGTGGCGCGCAGGCAACGTTGTCGGCGATCGGGAACGTCAACATTGCCACACCAAGTCTGGTCAATACCGGAACGATTCAGGGAGCTCAGATAAACATAGCAGAGCAAATCATCCGAAACGCAGAGCTGTCCGCACTATCAACACAGCTCGGGCAGACACCGGCAGCCTTCGCAATTCTGTCTGGTGCACGTAATCTCTCCGTTAACAACACCGGTGGAGTACTGGAGGCTCTGGGCGGGTCGATCACTTTTGATAACGGAAATGGTGGCGTAAACACTGCGCTATCGATTATTGGTGGGGATTTGTTGAGCCAGGTTGTGAATGCTGACGCCGGTGCCGGTCACCTGGTCCTGGGCGTCAATAACATGCCTGGCAAATTGAACGTGACGGCAGGTAGTGCCAACGTCGGGGCCAGTACGCCATTGCTCACGCTCGGGGAGATGAAGATAAACGGAGACCCGACGTTTTTCAATCAGGGCAGCATACAAATAACAGCCGATGAGAACGTGGATGAGGCGCTGACCATCATTGCTAAAGATAACATCACAGCCACGGGGGCGTTCACGTTAAGAACGACCCAAACCGGCACGCAGGGGCACGACGTTACCATAATTGCCGGAGCAAATATTACGACCACCGGGAGTCCAACTGGGGGCGGGACTGTGCCAACTGGTCCGGCGCTGACAGGTAATCAGACGGTAAAGGTAACCGGAGCGTCCACGGACGGAGGCTTCATCACCTGCAACGGCTGCACCATAAACGCCTCCTCCTCCGGTCCCAATCAGAACGGGGGCAAGATCCTGCTTGCAGCTTTCAGCGGCGGAGTATCCGGCTCGGGGAACATCGACCTGACCGGGGCAAGCCTCGACACCAGCGCCACCGGCACCGGCAGTGGACTGGCGGGCAATGTGACGGTAATAGCACCGGGCACAATCACGCTCAATAAGGTGACTATGAACGGCAATACTGGCGTACCGGCGCTGGCAGTAACCACCGCTCAACCAACCGGTTCAGTCACAGCCAATGCGTCCGGGCAGGTTACCGGCACTCTTTCTGCTGGCAACTCGCTTTCATTGACCGGCATCATCCAGCTTAATGACGCCATACAGGCGGCTGGCGGGAACGTCACTTTAAAGGCGGGCAGTCAAATTGCTATGTCGGATAGCTCTTCCATAGATGTGTCCGGGAGCCTGATCCCAGCGGTGCTCGGTCGCGCCGGCGGCGTCGTGGCCCTCAGCTCCAGTGACGCCATCAGCCTGGCAAACTCTATCCGCGCAGATGGAAATAACGGTGTTCTTGGCACCGATGGTTCTGCCGGCTTGGTTGGCACCGCAGGCGGTGTCGGTGGCAGTGGCGGCACTGTAACTATCACGGCAACCAACGCCATAACCAACAGCGGCAGTGCGCCGGTGTTGATAAGCGCCCTGGGCGGAACTGGTGGCAAAGGCGGCAACGGCGGCGATGGCACGTCGTCAAAAACTGCCGGCCTGGTCGGGGGTCTCGGCGGGGCTGGTGGCACTGGTGGAACGGTCACGATCTCAGCCGCTACAGCAGATCTCACTGACGGTAGCATCCAGGTATCGGGCGGTGGTGGCGGTGATGGCGGCTCGGGAGGTAATGGTGTCCTGGCAGCCAGCGGTGCCGGCGGGGCCGGTGGAGCCGGTGGCAGTGGGGGGACCGGCGGAAAAGGAGGGCTGATAAGCGTCAAGACCACTGGAAACTTTACCTCACCGACCCTGACCGCCGATGGGGGCGGCGCCGGAAATGGAGCTGGCGGTGGTACAGGCGCAACCGGCACAACATCGATTGGAGGCGCTGGCGGAGCCGGCGGCTCTGGCGGAGCTGGCGGGGCAGGGGGAGTGATTACGCTCCTGTCTGGCGGTACGATCACCCTGGCTGCGGATGTGTCTGCTAGCGGCAGAAGTGGCGGAGTGAATGGAGTCGGCCACGATGGAGCGGACGGTACTACGGGAGGCGCTGGCGGAAGCAGTGGCAGCGCCAAACCGATCAAGGGCGCCCTGGCCGGCGGCGCTGGCGGTCAGATCACCGTGACCGGAGCTGACGTCCAGTTCAACACGGAGTCGCTGGACGCAACCGGCGGTTTTGGCGGTGATACAAATTCCGCTGGCAAGGGTGGCAATGGCACCAGCGGCGCCGGGGGCGCAGGCGGCAGCGTGGGGGCTGCTGGGGCTGGCGGGACCGGTGGCGCTATTAAGATTACAGCTACGACCGGAAGCATTGGCCCGGCGGGTACCGCGAGGCTGTTTCTGGATGCTAGCGGCGGGGACTCCGGGCTCAACAACGGAGTTGCCGGACGCGGTGGGAACGGCACGACCGGCGGGGCGGGCGGCGCCGGCAGCGCAGCGGGAGCAGGCGGCAGCGGTGGCTCAATTGTGCTGGCAGCTGCCGACGGTGGCATCACGACCGGAAACATAAGTAGCGGAACCATAACCGCCGCTGGCGGAAGCAGCCAGTTTGCTTTCGTTCCAGATGGAGCCAATGGTGGAGCCGGGGGTAGCGGCAGCACCGGACTCGGAGGCGCCGGAGGCGCTGGTGGAGCTGGCGGTGCTGGCGGGCTTGGTGGGACCATCACCATGACCGCTCACTCAATTGACTCACGTGGCTCGTTATCGGTGTCCGGGGGCGACGGATCATCCGGCGCTGATGGCGGGTCCGGGGGCATCTCTACCAGTGCGGGCGGTGGGAAAGGCGGAGCCGGCGGCATCGGCGGCGCCGGTGCTAATGCCGGTATCGTTACCTTGACGGCTACTGCCACTAATATCACTGTCCGGATGGGAATTAATGCGATTGGTGGAGACGGAGGCTCCGGGGGTGCCGGAGGCTCGGCTCTTAGTGCTGTGGGCACCACCATCGGTGGCGCTGGCGGCGCCGGCGGACTGGGCGGAAAAGGCGGCAACGGTGGCACAGTCAAGCTAACCGCCTCGCTGGGCAGCCTGACACTGCAGTCCGACATCCGCACGGACGGCGGTGCTGGCGGCGGTGTCTTCTTCCAGGCGACAGGCGGCCAAGGCGGTGATGGGACACTGTCCGGAGGAGCCAGCGGTGCTGGCGGCTCTGGCGGTGCCGGAGGATCAGGAGGTCCGATAACCCTGCTCGCTGCCAGTATCTCGGCCACTTCTCTGTCGGATATGCTGGCCTCTGGTGGTTCCGGCGGTGATGGATCCTTTGCCGGAGACGGCGGGGTAAGCAGTTCAGGTACCGGCGGCGCAGGCGGAACCGGCGGCGCCGGTGGTCTGGGAGCCAAAGGCGGGGCGATAGCCGTGACAGCCAAGACTGGCACCATCTCACTGGGAGGCAGTGTCCAGTCCGATGGCGGGGACGGAGGCGAAAACGGCGATGGAGGCTCTGGCAACGACGGAGCGACACGTGGAGGCGCTGGCGGCAGCTCCCTGGCTGCCGGAGCCGGTGGCGCGGGCAACGCAATCAAAATTACTGCCCCTGGCTTGATCACATTGGCTGACCTCAATGCGGATGGCGGTTCCGGAGGCAACGCAGTCGGTGCGGCAGGAAACGGTGGGTCGGTCACTGCCCTGGCAACCGGTGCCGGCGGTGCCGGCGGCAAGGCTGGAGCAGCCGGCAAGGGTGCGGTAGGCGGAGCAATCACGATCACCAGCACTGCTGGCTTCATCAATGATTTTGGGTCAAATGGATTCTCGATCTCTTCTTCCGGCGGTAATGGCGGAGCCTCAGAGGGTGCCGGTGGAACAGGCGGAAACGGTGGCAGCTCCGGAACAGGCGGATTGGGCGGGAGCGGGAGCACGGGCGGTGCCGGTGCAGCCGGAGGGAAAATTACGCTCTCAGCAAAGGTGGGACAAATCACCAGCGATAACAGTAACGGCTCTATTAGTGCCGATGGGGGGGCTGGCGGCTCTGCCCCCCCAGATCAAGACCCCTTCAATCCAAACGGCGGGAATGGCGGCAGCGGAGGCAAGGCTGGTGGAGCGGGCGGTGCCAGCGGCAGTGGCGGAGCCGGCGGTGGCGGTGGATCAATAACACTCTCGGCTCTTGATATCAACACCCTGGGTGACGTTTCTGCCTCGGGCGGTGACGGTGGCGGCGGTCTACTGGCGGGAGGCACCGGTGGAAACTCCACTGGCGGCAAAGGCGGTGCAGGCGGTCTGGGGCTCAACGCAGGGGCGGGCGGAGCTGGCGGCAAGATTAGCTTGAAGGCGACCGCCGGAGGAGTATCTTTCAACGATGTTCGGGCCTTCGGCGGCAACGGGGGCGATATCACCTCTGACACGGGTGCCCCATTCTTTGGCGGCGGCGGCACAGGCGGCGATGGACACCTCGGAGGCGGCGCTGGTGGCGCTGGTGGCGCCAGCGGAGTCGGAGGAAAAGGCGGCGCAATCACGATCAGTGCGACGACCAGCGACATCAACGGATCGGGAACGGTCTCTGTTAATGGTGGCTCTGGAGGAACTCTAGAAGCGGTTGGCGGAAATGGCGGCAACTCAACCGACTCTACCGGCGGAGCGGGCGGCGCAGGCGGAAAACTTGCCCTCAGTGGCTCAGGCGGAGCGGCTGGCTCAATCGCCCTGACCGTTACCACCGGCGCCATCTCGCTGGATAGCATACAGGCAAGCGGCGGAGACGGCGGGAATGTGGAGGATCCAGGCAGTGGCGGTAACGGAGGAAACGGACACCTGGCAGGCGGCATCGGGGGAACGTATGCCGGTACCGGTTTCGGCGGAAAGGCTGGCGCACTGAAGATTACTACCACAACAGGCGGAATTGACGTCGGAAGCTCGATCTCGGCAGATGGTGGCGATGGTGGCACCATGACTGCCATCGGACGAAACGGAGGAGACTCGGCCACTGCAAATGGCGGCGCTGGGGGCGCGCTGGGACGCAGTGGCGCCGGCGGTCAAGCCGGGACAGTAAGCGTCACCACTAGCTCTGGTGACATCCACCTGAACGACGTCAATGCGAGAGGTGGAAGCGGCGGTGGTACCGGAGACGACGGCAGCAGCGGTAAAGGAGGCGATGGCTCGGTTACAAGCGGCACCGGCGGAGGCGGAGCCGGGGGCGCTGTCGCCGGCGGAGGCAACGGCGCGGCAGGCGGCGTTGTAGCCATAAAGAGCGGCACAGGCTCGATCACGGTGGACGGAAGGATTAGAGCAAGCGGCGGCAGTGGGGGCTCAACGAGCGCTCCCGCTGGCGATGGTGGCAATTCCGGCGGCGGTCCCGGAGGGGCTGGCGGAGCGGCAGGCACTGGAGGCGCCGGAGGCAAAGGCGGTAGCATCGCCGCATCTACGAGCGGTGGCAATCCGACTACACTGCCGACGATGCTGACCTTGAATGATCGCGCCGAGGTTAATGGCGGTACCGGAGGTACGGCAAACGGAGACGCTGGTGGCGGAGGATCCGGTAACACTACAGGTGGTGCAGGCGGAAAGGGCGGCAACGGCGGTCTTGGAGCCGCCGCCGGCACCATTCTGCTGGCGGCCGCGAATGCAACAATCAGCATTCAAGATGACTTGAGAGCCAACGGGGGTAGCGGCGGTTCCGGCCACTCGATCGGCGGCGATGGCGGAGACGGGGTAACTGCCGGTGGGATTGGCGGCTTTGGCGGATCTGGCGGCACAGGTGCCGCTGCCGGATCGATTACGGTGACGGCGGGAGCGATCGATATTGGCCCTGGTTCCTCGACTCAAGCTCTAGGAGGCACTGGCGGGGGCGCCGGCGGAGGCGGCGGCAGTTCGGCTTCGAATGGCGGCGCTGGCGGAAACGCGACCGGCGGTGCTGGCGGAGCAGGCGGCGAGGGCGGCGGTGGAGGCAGCGGTGGAATTGGCGGAAAGGTTACAATGACTGCCTCTGCCACAACCACTTCACCGCCAGCAATCTCTCAGGACGGGAGCATAGACGTTACCGGGGGAAGCGGTGGACGGAACGACAGTGGCGGAATCGGCGGCAACGGGACTACGGCCGGAGGGGCTGGCGGTCTGGTTCAAGCAGCGGGAAAAGGCGCCGTGGCTGGGTCTATAACTCTAACCGCACCGGGCCTGATTTTTATTCGTACCCTCACTGCTAATGGCGGAAATGGCGGTAGCTCAATCGGCGACGGTGGCCAGGGCGGGACTGCGAGCGCTTCCAACGGCTCAGGCGGCGCCGGTGGCAACGCCGGGCCGGCGGGAACTGGTGCGGCTGGCGGAAAGATAACAGTAACGAGCTCTGGCGCGACCGGCGGTATCGCTCGCGTCGGTTCTAACTACAATGTTCAGGCCTCTGGCGGGGATGGAGGCGCCTCAAATGGCGCGGGAGGTGCCGGTGGCGCTGCCGGGTCAGGTGGAACCTCGGGTACCGGCGGCAAAGGAGGCAATGGCAGCGTTGGTGGCGCAGCTGGAGCAGGCGGAGCCATCCTTCTCCAGGCACCCAACTCATTTATCAGAGGCTCCTCGGGCAGCTCCATTAGTGCCAGTGGAGGCGATGGTGGCGGAGGCCCGGGCGGCGTGTCAAACAACAACCCGGACGGTGGCATCGGCGGTAACGGGGGCACAGCGGGTGGAGCCGGAGGAGCCAGCGGGAGCGGCGGTACTGGCGGCGCCGGGGGTTCAATACAGCTTCTGGCTGCCGATCTCCGCGACCCAGGTAATGCCAGCAACAATCTCGGACAAGTGACTGCTAACGGAGGCGACGGCGGTGGCGGGCTGTTCATGGGCGGTGCCGGCGGTCTCTCAACGACCGGCTCTGCTGGGACTGGCGGCGCCGGTGGCGCTGGTGGCAATGCAGGAGCAGGCGCTGCCGGAGGAGCGATTACCCTGAAGGCTTCCGCTGGTGGTGTCACCATGCTTAGCAGTGTGAGAGCAGAGGGCGGCGATGGCGGTGACCTGACGTCTTCGTTTGGCACTCCCAAGTTGTCCGGCGGTGGCACTGGTGGCGACGCTTCGGGGACGGGAGGAGCGGGCGGCGCAGGCGGCTCAGCCGGAGCCGGCGGCATCGGCGGAACGATAGCAATCTCCGGAACCACCAGCCCAATCAGCAATTCCTCGGCGACAATCTCGGTCGCGGGTGGCGCAGGTGGTGACTCTAACGCACGTGGTGGGCACGGCGGAGCCTCGGACACTAAGGCCGGTGGCGCCGGCGGCGCAGTTGGTGCCAGCGGAGCAGGAGGAGCCGGCGGCAAACTCACCATCGCCAGCACAACTGGCGGCGTCACGTTGAACAATGTTTCGGCATTCGGTGGTGACTCCGGAACCTACAACAGCGCCAATAACGCACTCGTTAAAGGCGGAGACGGCGGAGATGGCCAGACCGGTGGCGGAGCGGGAGGTGCAGTGGCTGGCACGACCAATGGCGGAGCAGGAGGTTCCATCAGCATAACCTCGACAACGGGCTCAGTCCTTGTCACTGGGGACATGAGTAATTTCGGCGGCAGCGCCGGAGACTCCAGGGGAGCAGGCGGCAATGGCGGCAATGGCACCACGAATGGAAGTGGTGGTGCCGGGGGTGCTGCTGGCATTGCCGGCAACGGCGGTGCTGGAGGTACCATTACAGTCACCTCCACCACAGGAGGTGTCACTCTCGGAGATGATGCCACTAATGACATTGTTGACGTAAGCGGTGGGAACGGCGGCAATGCCCTGGCGGTTGCGGGAGCCGGCGGCAACGGCAGCGGCACCGGGAATGGCGGTGCTGGCGGTCTCGGCGCGAAGGGCGGCTCTAGTGGCGCTGGCGGAACTATAACGGTCACCACAGGCTCTGGAAATATCCACATCGACGCTGATATGAGCGCAAACGGGGCTTTTGATAACAATGGCACACCTGGCAGCGCCGGGGTAGGCGGGGCGGGTGGAGCCGGCGGAACGGCCGTGAGCGGCACCGGCGGCGCCGGTGGCGCCGGTGGTGCTGGCGGCATCGCCGGTCTGGGTGGTCAGATCAATCTCAAATCCACCTCAGGCACGATAACCACTGACGCTGGAGCCGTTTTGAGCGTGGACGGCCGGGCTGGAGGAACAGGAGGAGGTGGCGGCGTTGGCGGAAACACGTCTTCTGGCACTGGCGGCAATGGCGCAGC
>Ga0066388_100002050_pt1 | contig 11994 bp, 10 predicted proteins | sample PanSoiMetaGPlot6_FD_64539 | JGI IMG/M metagenome (GOLD analysis project Ga0066388, IMG submission 64539) | Tropical forest soil microbial communities from Panama analyzed to predict greenhouse gas emissions - Panama Soil - Plot 6 (Hybrid Assembly) | ecosystem: Environmental > Terrestrial >... | reverse complement strand
TGGTATCAGGGCGGGCTGTCGATGTTCGACTTCACCGACTCGGCGCACCCGATCGAGATCGCGTTCTTCGATCGCGGGCCGGTTGACGCGAAGACGCTGATCACCGCCGGCTTCTGGTCCACCTACTGGTACAACGGTGCCATCTACGGCTCCGAGATCGCGCGCGGCGTCGACGTGTTCAGGCTGAAGCCGACCGAGTACATGTCGCAGAACGAGATCGACGCGGCGACGCTGGTGCGCTCGGAAGAAGTGAATACGCAGCTGCAGACCAGGACCAAATGGCCGGCGAGCGCGCCGGTCGCGCTCGCCTATGTCGATCAGTTGAGCCGCAGCAAGTCCATTCAACCCGATCGCGCCCGCGCCGTGAAGGCCACGCTCGAGCGCGCCGACGGCCTCCGCAGCGGCGATCTGAAGGCCGCCACCGCCGCGCGCGAGCAGCTGGAGACGCTGGCGCGCCAGTTCGAGGTCGACGGCGGATCGGCGCGCGGCGTCGACGCCGCGCGGATGAAGGGGCTGGCGGAGACGTTGAAGGGCCGCGCCGCCAAGCTGCGCTGAACACGTGTTGACGACCGACAGGTTCACCGGGCTCGTGAGGAACGACCGATGCGCGCGCTGGTCCTGATCCATCGCTGGTGCGGCATCATCGGCTGCCTGCTGTTCGCGGCCTGGTTCGCGTCGGGCATCGTCATGATGTACGTGCGCCTGCCCGAGCTGCGTCCCGAGGAACGGCTGGCGCGCAAACCGCGCGTCGATTTTTCGAACGCGCGCATGACGCCTGCCCAACTGGTCGACGCGCTGAAGGGCGATCTGCTGCAGCTGAGGCTCACGATGACGGCGGGGCGCCCCGCGTATCGCGTGCTGACGCGTGGGCGCTGGTACACCGTGATGGCCGACAGCGGCCGGCGCCCAGCGGCGTTCACCAGCGAGCAGGCGCTGGCGTCGGCGGCGGTTTTCGCGCCCGAACGGGCGCAGACGCTGCGCTACGAAGCCCGCCTGACCGAGCCGGATCAGTGGACGCTGCAGAGCCGTCCGTTTCTGCCGCTGCATCGCATTGCGCTCGGCGATCCGGACGGCACCGTCGTCTACGTCTCTGATCTCACCGGCGAGCCGGAAATGAAGACGACGGCGCGCGAGCGCCGATGGGCCTATGCCGGCCCGATCATCCATTGGCTGTATTTCACGCCGCTGCGGCGCCACGCGGCGGCGTGGTCACAGACGATCATCTGGCTCTCGATCGCGGGCTTCGTCATGGCCGTGTCCGGACTGGTATGGGGCGTATTCGTGGCCCGTCAGTCGCCGTACACCGGACTGATGAAGTGGCACCACTATGCCGGCCTGATTTTCGGCGCGACCACCTGCACGTTCATCTTCAGCGGCCTCTTGTCGATGGACCCGTGGGACTGGCATCCGTCGACGGTGTCGACGCGCACGCAGCGCGAGGGTGTGGCCGGCGGATCGGTACGGCTCGACTTGCTGTCGCTCGACGCGCTCCGGCGCAGCGTCGACGCGCTGGCGTCGGAGACGGACGTGAAGGAGCTCGAGGTCATTCAGTTCCAGCGGCAGGTGTACCTGAAGTCCGCGGATCGCATGGTGAACGTGCTCGCTCCCGAGCGCGGGACGATTCGCCGCTTCGACAACACCCCGATGATCATTGCCGCGCGCGCGGCAATGCCCGGCGTGGCGGTCCAGGACATCACGCAGTTGACGAGCTACGACTCGTACTACTACGACCGCGGGGGTGCGCTGCCGCTCCCGGTTTTCCGCGTGCGCTTCGCCGACGCTCCGCGCACGTGGCTGTACCTGGATCCGTCGAGCGGCGCGATTGTCCGCAAGGAAGAGCGCTTGAGCCGGGTGAATCGCTGGATCTACCACGGCCTGCACAGCCTCGACTTCCCGTTTCTCTACACCCGCCGACCGCTCTGGGACATCGTGCTGATCGTTCTCAGCGTCGGTGGCCTCGCATCAGCCGTGACGTCGATGCTGCCTGCGTGGCGGCGGCTGCGCCGACTCGGTCGCCCCGCAACCGCGCCGTTCGCGCGTTGAGCGTTTCACAACCCTCTTTTCGTTTTCGTGCCGCTCTCTGCGCCGTTCCGTCCGCTTCGGTCGACGAGGGTCAGGCAGGTCGACGGGTCGGGCAGGTCGGACGGTTCGGGCAGGTCGGACGGGTCGGCGGGTCGGACGGTTGCGACGACAAGCAGATCTGGCCCGTCGGCCGGCCGGGCAGGTCCGATCTCTCGAGCGAGTCATTGATCCGACACGCCAGACCCGCCCGACCTGCCTGACCTACCTGACCTACCCAGAGGCCCTCTATTGGATCGTGATGGTCCCTTTTAGTGCCGCCACGTCCGGGCGGCTGTGATCGTGGAAGCCGCAGCGGCGCGCCGTCGTGAGGTTGCCGCTCGAGCGGCTCTGACCCGGGTTGAGAAAGTCGATCTGGTTGAGCGGCGGGCAGTCGGTGTGTTCGGGGTGCGGATCGGAATCCATCTCGTGCACGTTCGAATCGTTGTTGATCATCGTGACCTGGCTGCCAACCGCCACCGTCAGCGTCTGCGGGCACACCTGGTTGTTCTGAATCACGAACGTGTTCGGGTTCGTGCTCGGCGTGCACCCGCCGGTCGGGCCGGTGGTGTTGTTCGACGAACCGCCGCCGCACGCCGCTGCGATCGCAAACGCCGCCGCCACCGCGCCGCCCGCGATCATCGTCTTCACGTTGGTCATGCCGATCGTCTCTCCTCTAGTGTCAGACAGGGCGCTAGGATTCTAGCCTGTACTTCGCCAGGTAGTACGACAACGCTCGTTGACTGATGCCCATCAGCTCGGCGGCGTCCTTCTTGACGCCGCCGGCGTTCTCGAGCGCGCGGCGGATGGTCTCGCGTTCGACCCACTCGATGTTCTGCCGCAGCTTCAGCGACGGCAGTCCCGACGACTGCTGTGTGGTCGCGCCCAGCACCGACACGGCCCGGGCGGTGATCACCGGGCCCGGCGACAGGACGACGGCGCGCTCGATCGTGTTTTCGAGCTCGCGGACGTTGCCCGGCCAGTCGTACTGCTGCAGGCCGGCCAGCACGGCTTCGTCGATCTTGTCGACGCGGCGGCCGGTGCGCTGCGCGTGCTTCTTGACGAAGTGCTCGACCAGCGCCGGGATGTCGTCGCGCCGTTCGCGCAGCGGCGGGATCTCGATCGGGATCACGTTCAGCCGGTAGAAGAGATCTTCCTGGAACTTGCCGTCGGCGACCATCTGGCGGACGTTGCGGTTGGTGGCTGCGATCACGCGCACGTCGATTTTCTCGGTCCGCTCCGATCCCAGCGGCTCGATCTCGCGCTCCTGCAGCACCCGCAGCAGCTTCGACTGCAACGTCGGGTTCATCGTGCCGATTTCGTCGAGGAAGATCGTTCCACCGTCAGCCAGCGCGAACTTGCCTTTCTTGGTGGTCGTCGCGCCGGTGAAGGCGCCGCGGACATGGCCGAACAGCTCCGACTCGAGCAGCGTCTCGGGAATCGCGGCGCAGTTCACCTTGATCAGCGGCATGTCGCGCTGCGCGCTGCGATCGTGGATCGCGCGCGCCACCAGCTCCTTCCCGGTGCCGGTCTCGCCGGTGATCAGCACCGTGCTCTTAGTCTCGGAGACGAGCTCGGCCCGCCGGATCACTTCCTCCATCGCCCGGCTGCGGCCGACGATGCCGTAGTGATCGAACTGCTCGTCGCGCTCGCTGACCAGGTAGCGGTACTCGGTCCGCAGCCGCTGGTGGTCGAGCGCGCGGCGGACCACGACCAGTAGTTCGTCGATCTCGAACGGCTTCTGCAGATAATCGAGCGCCCCCAGCTTCATCGCCTCGATCGCGCTCTCGACCGTCGCGTGCGCGGTCATCATCAGGATCTGCGGCCGTTCGCTCTCGGGCGTCGACCCGACGAACTCGCGGATCAGATCCAGTCCGTTCAGTTCCGGCATCACGTTGTCGACCAGCATCACGTCGAAGGCGCGCTCGGCGAGCAGACGCTGGGCGTGGCGCGGGCTGGTCGTTTCGACCACACCATGGCCGGCGTCCCGCAGTGCCCGTCCGAGTGCCTTGAGAATTTTTTCCTCGTCGTCGACGAGCAGGATCGAACCGCGGTGTGTCGTCAAGCAGACCTGCTTTGCGTCGGGTCAAGCGGGAGGTCGATGAGAATCTCGGTGCCGGCGCCGGGTGTGCTCGACACGCCAATCGTGCCGCCGAGCCCCTCGACGATGTTCTTCGTGATCGGCAGCCCCAGGCCGGTGCCGCCGCGCTTGGTCGTGAAGTAGGGATCGAAGATCTGCGCGAGGTCGGTCGGCGCGATGCCGACGCCTTGGTCGCTGACCGTGAGCTGCAGCCGATCGCCCGTCCGCCGCGTGCGCAGTGTGACCGCGGCGGGCGCGTCGGTCGCATTCACGCTGCCGTTGCCGTTGACCGCGTGGCGGGCGTTGACCAGCATATTGATCAGCGCGATGCGCAGACGCTCGGGATCGGTGGTCGCCGTCGTCAGCTGTGGGTCGAGATCGAGGATGATCTGGGCGCCGGCGCCCGACGCGATCGCGGCCGCCGCCGATTCGCGGCACAGCGTGTTGACGTTCGCCGTCGACAAGTCGAAGGCGATCGGCCGGGCGAAGTCGAGCACCTCGTTGACGATCCGGTTCAGCCGCGCCACTTCCTCGTCGATGTCGGCGATTGCCTCGTGCACCGCGGCCGGCGTCGCGTCCTTGCGGCCGAGCGAGTGCAGCGACGCCTTGATGATCATCAGCGGGTTGCGGACTTCGTGCGCGATGACCGTCGACAGGCGGCCGAGCGCGGTCAGCCGCTCCTTCTGCGACATCTCGCGCTGGAACCGCGCGATCGAGTCGGTGAGGGTGTTGAACGTCGTGGCCAGCAGGCGCGCGTCGTCGTCGTCCCAGCGGCCCTGGCGGACCGCGATCTTGCGCGTCAGGTCGCCGGTTGCGGCCATGTCGCGCATCACGCCGGTGATTGCCGCCAGCGGGCGCGCGATCGTGCGCGCGACCGTGAAGCTGAGGCCGGTGGCGAGGATGACGGCGAAGACCGCCGTCAGCATCAGGCCGGCATGGATCGCGTCGAGCGACTGCAGCTGCGCCGTGCGCGAGCGAAGGATCAGCGCGACCGGTCCCGACGTGCCCGGCTCCGCGTCGCTCACCGCCGCGAGCTGGCGCGGCAGGAGGTCGTACTCTTCGCCTTCGATCTGCACCCGCGAGATGCTGGTCGTCCGCAGACGCTCGGCGAGTGTCGGATAGGCGTCGCGCGGCAGGGTTGACGCCAGAATCTGACCGTCCATCCCGAACGCGAGATCGCTGCCGGTGATCTTCTTGAGCTGCGCGGCGAGCGCGTCGTCGAGGAGAAATCCGGCGCTGAGCGTGCCGAAAATCTCGCGGCGCGGCTGATCGACCATCACCGGCACGCTCACGATCTGCAGGATGCCGTTGGGCTGCGGCAGAAGACTCACTGCGTCGTGCCCGGCCAGCGCCTGACGCATGGCGGGCTGGTGCGCCGCGATGATCCCGACTCGCGGCGACCCGCCGGATGCGTAGAGGACCTGTCCGCTCTTGTTGGTGACCAGCATCAGGTAGGCGGTCAACTGGGTCTGGTAGCCTCGGGCGATGTCCTGAACCGTCGGCGGATCGTCGGTGGCCATCGCCGCTTTCAGCTTCGGCAAATCGGCGATCAGCCGCGCCATCAGCGTGTAGGTCTGCGCCCGCTCGTTCCGCAGCTGTTCGACCTGCGCGCTGGTCGTCACGATCTCGCGCTCGAGCGTTCGGTCGGCTTCCCGCGTCACCTGGCCGTTGACGATGAAGATGGCCAGGCCGATGCAGATGACGGCGAGCGCCGCGCTGGCGAGAAACATCCGGCTGCGCAGCGATGAGAGGATGGTCATCGGATCGTGAAGTCGAGCTCGCCGGTGCCGCCGTCGGGCACCGTCACCGACTTCGTCTCGGACGATGACCCTTCGTTCCACGCGATCACACCGTAGGTGCCCGGCGGCACGTTCTCGATCCGGTACCGCCCGTCGTTCTCGGTGAGCGCGAAGAACGGATGGCTGAAGACCAGGATGAACGCGTTCATGTGCGAGTGGATCTCACAGAACACCCGCACGATGCCCGGCCGATCGAAGCGGACGTCGCGGGTGCGGCCGGCAGCGTAGCGGCCGAGATCGAAGGTCCTCGGCTTCGAGAGCGAAAACACGTTGTGGTAGAACTTGTCGGAATTCGGGAAATCGACGGTCGTCCCGGTCGTGATCGCCAGCACGTGCGGCACGAACGTCTCGTTCCGCTGATCCATCACCGCGTGCCCGCCGTCGCTCGTTTCGAACGCGCCGCGCGGCGCGGATTCCAGATACACGACCGAGCGCAGCAGATCCGGCACGTCGCGTCCGACGGGCGTCCCGAGCTCGCCGACGGTCGGCCGGCGTTCGGCCGCGGTTGCGACCCGCCGCAATTCGACCCGGCCGCGAATCGCGCCGGGGCGCGCCGCGAGCACTGTACCCTTCGGCGTAACAGTCGCGAACGCTCCACCCGTGGCCATCAACACGACAAACGCCGCCGCAGTGGCCAGCGCCGCGCGCACCTCCGTCGCCGCCCGCGGCCAACGGCTCCGCAGCGGCTGTCCCGTCGGCGCCGTCGTTGCGATGCCAGCCATCAGAACCAGTACACGACCTGCGTGCTGATGAACGACGCCTTCTGCTGCAGAAAGCCGCCGTCGCGCACGTTTCGCTGATACGAGAACTTGAGAATGAGATTGCGCTGCAGCGAATATCCGCCGCCGATTTCCACGCGCGTCACCGGCGCATCCCACGGCTCCGTCACCGTCGCGCCGGTCAGGTCGCTGAACCCGAGGTGGTCGAACCGCGCCGCCGTGTACAGACCGGGCCGGAGCTTGTAGCGCCCTTCGATCGACGTCGCGACGGCGGTGAGCGGATCGCGAATCGGCAGCTGGCGCGCAGGCGTCGCGGCGATCGGCAGCCGCCATTGGCTGACGATCGTCTCGGCCCGAATCACGTAGTAGGCGCGCGAGTACTCGACGTCGCCACCCCACGCCAGCTGCGTATACGGACTGTCGTCCGCCTCGGCCCCGAGCGCCGCGCGGGTTGCCGCCTGGCTCACGAACGTACCGCGCGCGAACGAGGTGCCGGCGACGAGCCCGCTGACCGGCCTCAGCTCCACGCGCGTCGCGATCTGACGGCCGTCGTTGTCGTCGCGGAACAGCGGGTGCGCCACCGTCCCCGTCGTCAGCGACGCTGTGGCGCTGACGATGCCGATAACGCCGTGGCCCTGGACGCCGGTGTCCCAGCGGAAGGCGCTGACGAGCGGGACCCCCTGCACCGGCGTCGGGTCGCCAACCGAATAGCGCACCAGCCATCCGCTGCTGCGCTTGGCGAGCAGTTCGTCGGCGCTCGCCGGCAGCGCGTCCGGCCGGAGGGTCGTCAGGTACTGATAGGCGAGCGGGTAGCCGATGAGCGGATTGTCGTTGGCGTAGGTGCGACGGGCAAACGACCCGAAGGTGGGCGGCACCCGACCGACCTGGAGATCGAAGTCGTGCGACGTCCACGGACGGATCCGCAGATACAGCGCGTAGGGCTGGACGTCCGAGAAATTGTCGGTCCGCACTTCACTGAGCACGCTGAAGTGAGGTCCGGCCTTGACCGCGGCCGACACGCCGATGCGGAGCTCGCGCAGCGCGGAATGCGAGTAGTCAGTGAAATTGAAGAAGCCGACGTCCTCGCGGCAGGCGCGATCGGGCGCCGGCTCACAGCCGTACGACGCCGACACGTCGCCGCTGACTGTCACATGGCCGCCGGCGAGTGCGATCGGTTCGGACGGGAGTGTCTGCGCGGCCGCGCCCGAGGCTGCGCACGCCCAGACAACCCACGTCAACCGTGCGGCCGTGCTGCGCCGGACTTTCATCGTGACCGCAGAAATTATAACGCGCGGGAAATCACGAACCGTATCTCCAACGTGCCCGGAATCAGCCGTGTCAGCGTCGGGTCGGGGTAGGGCGACACGCGTGTCACCGACGTGAACTCGCGGCCGGTATCGGTCCAGCTTCTGGCCACGAGGACGCGCGTGCCACCGTAGAGCCGGGCCAGCTTTGCGCGGTCGTACGCGCCGGACGCGCCGAAGGCGTCGAGCGCCTCGAGCGCTTCGGCGCCGGCGTCTTCGAGCGGCGCCGGTGAGGTGCACACTTCGTAGCGTCCGACATGCGGCCGCAGCGGCGTGAACAGCGCGGCAAACGCGGGATCGCACGCGAGCGGCGGACCGGCCCCCATCGCGAGTAGAATCAGGGTGACGGCGTATATCATCTCAGCATCTACGAACGACTGACGGCTGATGGCAAAGGGCGGATGGCGAAGAGGACTGATCCATTGACCATTTGCCATTAGCCATCAGCCATTGACGAGGATTACACGGAATGGGCCTCATCGATCACCGGTTCGAGGACAATTTCATCACCACGAGCATCGATCGCGTGCTGAACTGGGCGCGAGAGTCGTCCATCTGGCCGATGGGCTTCGGCCTCGCGTGCTGCGCGATTGAGATGATGGCGGCGTCGGCGTCGCGCTACGACATCGCCCGGTTCGGTGCGGAAGTGTTTCGGGCGTCGCCGCGGCAGTCGGACCTCATGATCGTCGCCGGGACGGTGACGAAGAAGATGGCGCCGGTCCTTCGGCGCCTCTACGACCAGATGCCAGAACCCAAGTGGGTGATTTCGATGGGCAGCTGCTCGAACGCCGGCGGCCCGTTCCCGACCTACAGCGTCCTGCAGGGCGTGGACAAGGTGGTGCCGGTCGACGTGTATGTATCGGGCTGCCCGCCGCGGCCGGAAGCGCTGCTCTACGGCCTCATGCGGTTGCAGGACAAGATCCGGAAGGAAGGGACGGTGCTCCGCAAGGAGCGCGTCATCATGGCGAACACGAGCGAACCGATTCTGGTCGGTGATGTCGCAGGGCGCGGCGGGCGGTCATGATCCTCAAATTCCTGAAAACGATCTTTCTCGTCGACCTACTGAAGGGTTTGTGGGTCACGCTCAAGTACACGCCGCAGCCGGCGTTCACGTTCCAGTACCCGGCGGAGCGGCGTCCGACTGCCCCCCGCTTTCGGGGGGTACTGCGGCTCCAGACCGAGCCGGGCACCGGTGCGCAGACATGCATCGTCTGCGACCAGTGCGCGAAGGCGTGCCCCGACGACCTCATCGCGCTGGGCGGCCACCGCGAGCCCGGCCAGAAAATCAAGGTCCTCGATTACTTCGACTTCAACCTCTCCCGGTGCAGTTTCTGCGGTCTGTGCGCCGAGGTGTGTCCGACCAAGCCGATCAAGGCATTGATCATGAGCGAGGACTACGAGCTCGGAAGTTATAGCCGCGACACGCAGATTCTGCGGGTCGATCAGATGTACGACGGCGTGCCAATCGAGCAGTACACCCGCTGAAACATTTTTCCCTTCTCGAAAGACCCGAATCCGTGGACAATCGCGATCCGACCGGATTCGGTATCGGCCTGATTCTTGAAGAGCTGGGGGGTTCATGCGCAGCGCCATTCGTGTCGCCGCGGCGTCGGCTCTCGTCGTGGCTGCCTCGTTCATCCTTCGCGCCGACACCACGCCGCCGTCGCTGGCGTCGGAAATCCAGCTCCAGCTCGGCGATCTGCTGTTTTCCGAAGGGAAGTATCTCGACTCGCTCGACGCCTATCGCAACGCGCTGAAGACCGCGCCGCCTGATTCGCTTCGCCGGCCCCGCATCGGCGTCATCGCCTCGGCGCTCCGCGTGGCCGAGTTCGACCTCGCGCGCATCGAAGCCGAAAAGCTGTTTCAGGCCGATCCCAAGGGTCCCGATTCGATGACCCTGTATGGAGACGCGCTCTGGTCGTCGGGTCTGTTTCAGGAGGCCGAGAACGAGTACCGCGATGCGCTGGCCGCCTCACCCGAACTGCCGCGCGGGCATCACGGCATGGCGAAGGCGCTCGCCGCGCGCAGCCGCCTCGACGAGGCGATGAACGAAGCGCAGGCGGCGCTCCGCCTGTCGCCGCGCGACCTCGAGATTCACCACACGGTCGGCACGATCTACGAGCGCCAGCATCGCTACGAGGAAGCCGCGAACGCGTACTCGAACTACGTCAACCTGCTGCCGAACAAGGATCACAGCGAGAAGGCCGACTGGTCGCGTCAGGAGATCCGGTTCCTGCGATCGTTCGGCCAGCGGATTCCGTTCGAGAGCGAGCCCGGCACCGACGACCGCCTCTACACGGTCGATTTCCGGCTGGTCAACGACAAGGTCGTGGTCCGGGCGAAGATCAACGACGCGTCGGCGCAGGACTTCGTCGTCGACACCGGCTCGGAGAACACGGTCATCACCCGCGGCACCGCGCAGCGTCTCGGCATCGTCCCGGTCACCTACACGTTGAGCGCCGGCGTCGGGCGCGTCGGCCTGCGCGGTCTCCAGCTCGCGCGCATGGACTCGCTGGAGCTCGGATCGTTGAAGCTCCGCAACGTGCCGTGCTTGATCAAGAACCCGCCGCTGCGCGACATCCCGTCGAAGGAAACCGAGGGCTTGTCGCCGCTCGCGCTCGGGTACTCGATGGTGGTCGACTACAAGACGCACAAGCTGACGTTCGGCAAGCACCTGCCGGACGAGCCGAAGGACTTCGAGCTGCCGCTGCGGCTGCACCGCCTCGCGACCGTTCGCGGCACCGTCGACAAGAACCACCTCGCGAACTTCGTCGTCGACACCGGCGGCGAGGTGATCTCGATCAGCTCCGCGACGGCAACGGCGCTCGGCAAGCCTGACTCGGGCCGCAAGATCGCGCTGAAGGTGTACGGCACCTCGGGCTGGGATCCAGACGCGTTTCTGATGCCCGGCGTCGATCTCGCGTTCGACACCATCAGCTACAAGAACTTCCCGGTCGTTGTCCTGAATCTGAATGCGCCGTCGGCGCTGCTCGGATTTCAGCTCGGCGGCATCGTCGGCCACAAGTTCCTGAGCAAGTACCGCGTCGGCATCGATCTCGATCGGTCGGTGCTGCGCCTCAAGAACGTGACGTAGGTCAGGCAGGACGGATAGGCCTGGTAGGTCTGGCAGGTCGAACGGCACGTAATCAGCGGCCAGGTCGTTGAAACCGTACGTCTCGATTCCCGGAAAATCGATTCAGTCGACGTGCGCGGGTTCACATAGTCTGTCGGTAGTTAGGTGGCCGTCCGACCTACCTACCTGACCTACGTGACCTACCTGACCTACCCGACCTATCTGTCCCATCCGGCCTTACCGCGCTTCGCTCTTCCGAGCCAGGCGCCCGCCGCGTCGCCGTCATGGCCGAGGGCTGATGGCATACGGCCGATGGACCATTAGCCATTGACGATGGCGCGCCGCGCCAGGCGCCCGGCGCGCCGTACGGTTGCCTCCTCGCACACGCGGCGCTCGTCGTCGGTCTCGACCAGGAGCGGCGGTACTGTCACGCGCTGGCCGTCGCGGTTGATCGCGACGAAGGTGAGAAACGCGCGGCTGGTCAGCAGCCGCGCGCCGGTCAGCGTTTCCTCGGAATAGACATCCACCTGCACTTCGAGCGACGTGTTGAAGACGCAGGTGACGTGCGCCTTGAGGATGATCAAGTCGCCGACCCTGATCGGGTGGAGGAACTGGAGATTGTCGACCGCGGCGGTGACGAGCAGGCTGCGCGTGTGGCGGTGACAGGCAATCGCGCCCGCGATGTCGATGAGATGCATGACCGTGCCGCCGAGGATGAAGCCCAGCTGATTGGCGTCGTTCGGCAAGACGACCTGCACCATTTCCGTTTCCGAGTCGGCCGATCGTTTCGGTGTCATGTCCATGCGGTCACCTTCGAGGCGGGGCAAGTCGGGTGGGTCGGGTCGGTCGGGTGGGTCGGACCGGTCGACCAGATCGGGCCGGCCACGCAGCTCGCGCCAGCGTGATCGACCGCGTCACGCATTCCACATTCCAAGTTCCGGCTTTCAAATTGTTCCCGACC
>Ga0066388_100002049_pt1 | contig 11995 bp, 8 predicted proteins | sample PanSoiMetaGPlot6_FD_64539 | JGI IMG/M metagenome (GOLD analysis project Ga0066388, IMG submission 64539) | Tropical forest soil microbial communities from Panama analyzed to predict greenhouse gas emissions - Panama Soil - Plot 6 (Hybrid Assembly) | ecosystem: Environmental > Terrestrial > Soil... | reverse complement strand
CCGCGCAGCGGAAACCACTGCCAGTAGCTGCCGCCGGCGAACAGCACGATGAGCAGGATGGCGAACAGGAAGCTCGGGATGGCGTTGCCGACGATCACCACCGCCGAGGTCCAGACGTCGAAGCGCGAGCCGTCGCGCACCGCCTTGGCGATGCCGAGCGGAATCGAGATCAGATAGGTGAACAGCGTCGTCCACAGGCCGAGCGAGATCGACACCGGCAGGCGGTCGATGACCAGACGGATCACCGAGCGGCTGCGAAAGAAGCTCTCGCCGAAGTCGAAGCGCAGGTAGCGGCCCATCATCAGCAGGAAGCGCTCGTGCGCCGGCTTGTCGAAGCCGAACTGGCGCTCGAGGTCCTTGATGAGCTCCGGGTCGAGCCCCTGCGCGCCGCGATACTTGCTCTCGACCGCGTTCTGCGCCGCGCCGGCGCGCGGCGCGCCGCCGACCTCACCGCCCCCGCCGCTGAAGCGCGCCGTCGCCGAGACGCTCTTGCCTTGCAGCTGGGCGATGATCTGCTCCACCGGCCCGCCCGGCGCCGCCTGGATGATGGCGAAGTTGAGCACCATGATTCCGAGCAGCGTCGGGATCATGAGGAGGAGGCGGCGCAGGATATAGGCGGCCATTGCGGAAAGCGTTGTCCGTTATCCGTTGTCCGTTGTCCGTTGCTTGGCTTCCGAGGACCGCGCAACGGACAACGGACAACGGGCAACGGTCAACGCGGTCACTTCCCCCCGTGGCGCTGGGCGAGCGCCGTTGCTTTCGCCGGATCAACCCACCAGGCTTCGATCTGCACGCCCTGCGACGGAATGACGGCGGGGAGGCCGAACTTGTCCCAGTACGCGATGCGATCGTACGCGATATAGTACTGCGGAACGACGTAGAAGCCCCACTGCAGGACGCGGTCGAGCGCGTGGACGCGGGCGACCAGGGTTGCCCGATCCGGGGCGGCGACGATCTGCTCGATCAACGCGTCGACCACCGGATCCTTGAGGCCGAGGACGTTCGGACTGCCGGGTTGATCAGCGTAGGCCGAGCCCCAGTAGCTGCGCTGCTCGTTGCCGGGCGAGAGCGACTGCAGCCACCGGTTGATGACCATGTCGAAGTCGAAATCGTCGGTGCGCTTCTTGTACTGGGCGGGGTCGACGGTGCGCACCCGCGCGGTGACGCCGAGCCGCTCGAGGTTCTTGATGTACGGGAGCGTCACCCGCTCGTAGGCGGGATCGAAGAGCAGGATCTCGAACTCGAAGGGTTCACCCTGCGCATTGACCAGCTTCTTGCTCGACGGATCGATCGTCCAGCCGGCGGCTTTGAACAGCTCCGCGGCCTTGTGCAAGTTGTCGCGCAGATTGCCGCTGCCGTCGGTGACCGGCGGCTGGTACTCGGTGGTGAACACTTCGGCCGGCAACTGGGCGCGGAACGGCTCCAACGCCTGCAGCTCGGCGCCCTGCGGTACGCCGTTGGCGGCCAGCTCGGAGTTGTCGAAGTAGCTGCGCGCGCGCGTGTACTGCCCGTAGAAGAGGGTGCGGTTCGCCCATTCGAAGTCGAAAGCGTAGCCGAGCGCTTCGCGCACGCGGCGATCCTGGAACAACGGCCGGCGCAGGTTGAAGGCGTAGCCCTGCATGCCGGCGGGACGGTCGTTCTTGAATTCCCGCTTCAGGAGCAGGCCGTCGCGCACCGCGGGCACGTCGTACGCGGTCGCCCAATCCTTCGACGACGCTTCCAGGCGCAGGTCGTAGGCGCCCGCCTTCAACGCCTCCAGCGCCACCGTCATGTCGCGGTAGTAGTCGAAGCGCAGCACGTCGACGTTGTGCAGGCCGCGGTTGACCGGCAGGTCCTTGCCCCAATAGTCGGGCACCCGCCGGTACGAGCTCCAGCGGCCGGGCTCGAACTTGTCGATCTTGTACGGACCGCTGCCGAGCGGCGGATCGAGCGTCGTCGCTTCGAAGTCCTTGCCCTGCCAGTAGTGCTTCGGCAGTACGACGAGCTGCCCGATGATCAACGGCAGTTCGCGATTCTCGCCCGGCTTGAAGGTGAACTTCACCGCCCGCTCGCCGACCTTCTCGACCCCGGCGACGCCGGCGTAGTAGGCGCGAAACTCCGGCCGTCCCTTGCTGCGCAGGGTCTCGAAGGTCCAGATCACATCGTCGGCGGTGATCGGCTGCCCATCGTGCCAGCGCGCTTGCGGGCGCAAGGTGAAGATGACCCAGGAGCGATCGGCGGGCGTCTCCACCGTCTCCGCCAGCAGGCCGTACTCGCTGAACGGTTCGTCCGCCGACCCGACCATCAACGTGTCGTAGATGCTCTGGCTGCCGTCGTCCGGATTGCCCTTGATGATGAACGGATTGAAGCTGTCGAACGTGCCGAGGCCGTAGCGGCGCAGCTCGCCGCCTTTCGGTGCGTCGGGATTGACGTACTCGAAGTGGGTGAAGTCGGGGCCGTACTTGAGGTCACCGTGCATCGCGATGCCGTGCGCTTTGTAATTCGATTCGGCCGCACCGGCGGGGACGCTCAACAGACCCAGCACGACACAGACGGCGGCGGTGATTCGCATGCAACCTCCAAGACGGCGGATGAACAGCCACCCAGTGTAACGTAAATCGATTCGGCTCGCACAGGTCTGCTGCGATCGCCCTTCCCTCGAGCCCGACCGAACCCGATCCCGATCCCGGGGTTAGCTCATCGGGAATCGGGGTCGGGATCGGGTTCGGGTTCGGCCGCGGCTTGACATCGCCGGCCGCAGGCGTCAGCCATCGGCATGCTCGCGGCCCCTCCTGACGGCGATGCGACGCTCGCGACCGTACGTCGCTTCTGGGGCTTCGATACCTTACGGCCGTTGCAGCGCGAGGCCATCGAGGCGGCGCTGGGGCGGCGCGACGCGCTGGTGGTGCTGCCGACCGGCGGCGGCAAGTCGCTCTGCTACCAGGTTCCGCCGGCGGTGAGCGAGCGCACCGACGTGGTGATCTCGCCGCTCATCTCGCTGATGAAGGATCAGGTCGACGGCCTGCAGGCGTGCGGCTACCCGGCCGCCGCGCTGCACAGCGGCATGCAGCTCGACGAGCTGCGCGAGGTCGAGCGCGGCATGACCGAGGATCGCTACCGCCTGATCTTCGTCGCGCCCGAGCGCTTGCTGGCGCCGCGCTTCCTCGAATGGCTGGCGCGCGCCGGCGTGCGCGACTTCGCCGTCGACGAGGCGCATTGCATCAGCCACTGGGGACACGACTTCCGCCCGGAATACCGCCAGCTCGCCGAGCTCAAGGCACGCGTCCCCGGCGCGAGCCTGCGCGCCTACACGGCGACCGCCACCGAACGGGTGCGGGCCGACATCGCCGCGCAGCTCCGCTTGGACGATCCGCTGGTGCTGGTCGGGACGTTCGACCGCCCCAACCTCACCTACCGCGTCGTGCCGCGAGTCGACACCCGCCAGCAGGTGCTGGAGATCCTGCGCCGCCACGCCGGCGAGGCGGCGATCGTCTACTGCCTGAGCCGCCGCGAGACCGAGAGCCTGGCGGGCTGGCTCGCCGGCGAGGACCTCAAGGCTGCGCACTACCACGCTGGGATGGAGCCAGCGGCGCGCCGCCAGACGCAGGAGGCGTTCGCCGAGGAACGGCTCGACATCGTGGTCGCCACGGTCGCCTTCGGCATGGGCATCGACCGCAGCGACGTGCGCTGTGTCATCCACGCCGCGTTGCCGAAATCGATCGAGCACTATCAGCAGGAAACCGGACGGGCCGGCCGCGACGGGCTCGAGGCCGAATGCGTACTGCTCTACTCGCCCGCCGACGTGATCCGGTTGGAGAGCCTGATCGAGAAGAGCGCTGCCGGGGCCGAGGCGCCGGCGGAGGTGTCCGCTGCCAGCCGCGTTTTATTGCAGCACATGCAGCGCTTCGCCGGCGGCCTCGCCTGCCGGCATCGCGCGCTGTCGGAATATTTCGGCCAGGCGTATGCGCGCGACGGCTGCGGCGCGTGCGACGTCTGCCTCGACGAAGTCGAGGGCGTCGCCGACGCCACCGTCACGGCTCAGAAGATCCTGTCCTGCGTGGCCCGTGCCGGCGAGGGGTTCGGGGTCATGCACATCGTCGACATTCTCGCCGGCGCCGACACCGAGCGCATTCGCCAGCGCGGCCACAATCGCCTCAGCACCTACGCGCTGCTCGCCGACGTCCCGCGCAAGGCGTTGACCGCCATGGTCTATCAGCTGCTCGATCAGCAGCTGCTCGAGCGCACGCCCGGCGACCGGCCGGTGCTGCGGCTCAACCAGGCGTCGTGGTCGGTGCTGCGCGGCCAGCGCCCGGTGCGGCTCGTGCAGCCGAAGCAGAAGCCGGTGGCCACGCCGCGCTTCGACGAAGACTCCTGGGAGGGCGTCGACAAAGGCCTCTTCGAGCACCTGCGTCAAGTGCGCCGGACCCTCGCCGGCGCGCGCGGTGTGCCGTCCTACATCATCTTCGGCGACGCCACGCTGCGCGAGCTGGCGCGCCGCCGCCCGAGCTCGTCCGCCGGCTTCGCCGCCGTGCGCGGCGTCGGCCAGAAGAAGCTGGAGGATTTGGGACCCCAGTTCCTGGCGGAGATCCGGCAGTATTGTGCGGCGAACGGGTTGACCCTGGACGCATGATCGTCGTTGTGCGTTTTCCGTTGTCCGTTTTCCGTTCGCGCCTCCGCTAGCGGCGACTTCGCCCAACGGACAACGGAGAACGAGCAACGATTTTCTTCCCCGGCCCTGATACGCTACACGCTGGGGGCGGCGATGACGATCGATTGTCCGAAGTGCGGGCTGGTGCACCCGGATTGGGCCACGCGATGTGACTGTGGCGCGACCTTGCCGCCTCCGCCTGCACAACCGCCGCCGCCGACCATGAACCCGCCACCAACTAACCTGCCACCGCCGATCGTACCGCCTCCGCCGATAGCCGCTGGGAGCGTCCCTCCATCGGCACCGACCGCGATGCGGGTCATCATCACCGATGTCGACATCCCGCTCGGCGCACTCACGTTCCTGCTGTTGAAGATCGTGGTCGGATTGGCGATCGCGTACTTCACGGCGTATCTGTTCTTCATCAGCGGCGCGATGGCACTTCAGTCGCTCGGCATGATCGTCAGAGCAGTGCCTGCAGCGCTCTGGTATGCGCTCTTTGCGGTCCTGCTCGGCGTAGCCGTCTATCGCTTGCTTCGCAGCAATAGCGGACCGTAGCGAAGCAACACGGGCCCCCTGATGGTTCGTTGTCCGTTTTCCGTTTCGGGCCTTCGTCAGGGAGGCTCGCCAACGGACAACGGGCAACGGACAACGATCCTCGTCAGATCAGTCCGCGCGCTTCCTTGCCGATCTCGGCGATACGTTCCCTCTGACCGCCCAACGCCGGCACGTGCTCGATCAACCCTTCGTACTCCGCCTCTTCGGCGAGAAAGTTGGTCTCGACGCGAATGCGCTCGAGGTCGGCCTGCGCGCTGCGGGCAATGTCCGCCAGGCGTCCGTCGACCACGTTGCGTGCGCCCTGCTCGGCGCTCTTCGTCGCCTGCTCGAACCAGGCGCCTTGGGAGGCGACATCGCCGCCGATGCCCATGCGTTCGAGCGCCGTCAGACCGGGCAGGTACCAGCGCTTCCAGATGGCGCGGCGCAGCACCCGCGCGCTGCCGCCGAGCGCGCGCTCGATGCGCTCGAGTGGCGCCAGCGAGCCCGGCCGAACGCTGCCCCGTTCCGGAGGCGTCACCGACACGACGGCGCCGAAGCGCTTCGCCGCCTCGCGCAACGCCTCCGCCGCCGAGCGATTGGCGGTGGCGCAGGCGTCGGCGTAGACCTCGGCCGCGGCGCCGATGGCGGCGTCGAGCTCGGTGATCCTGCCGTTGCGGACCCAGGTGCGCCGCGCACCGCGCAGCGCCTTGTGAAAGCCCTCGCCCGCCGCCGTCACGGCCGCGGCCCGCTCCTGGCCGATCGACGCCATTGCCGCCTGCACCTCGGCGAACTGCGCGCGCGCGGCGCTCGCCTTCGCATCGGCGGCGCTCTGCACCTTCTGCAAGCGGTCGCGCGTCTCGCCGATGCGCGAATCGAGCACGTTGCGCCGCTCGCCGAACGACCGCTGCGCCTCCTCGATCCATCCGAGCGCGCGCTTGGAGGCTTCGCGCAGGGCGGCGACCTGGCGCTTGTCCGATGACGCGAAGCGGCCGAGCGCGGCGGTGAATTCGTCCAGGCCGCTGGCTACGCGTTTCGCCTTGTCGCCTTTGCTCCCGGCGCGGAACGCCGCGCGCGCGTCGACCAGGTAGAGCTCGTGTGCGCCGGCGACCTCGGCGCGCAGCTTCTCGCCCTGGCGGCGGCGCTCCTCGTCGGTCAGCTCGGCGCAGTCGGCGTCGAGGTTCCAGATCACGAACAGCTTGCCGATGTCGGCCTGCAGGCCTTCCATCAGCCGGCGCGTCACCTGCGTGTACAGTGCCGGGTAGCGCACCACCAGCACCACCGCGTCGAGCGAGCGCAGGGCGTCGGCGCTGATCGCGTCGAAGCGCTCCTCGCTGCCGACGCCGGGCGTGTCGACCAGGTCGACCTGCCCACCGAGCTGTAGCAGGTCGGCGTCGGTCTCGATCACCACCTCGGTCGCGTCGCGCACCCCGGCCCGCATCAGCTGCGTGAGCTCGGCAATGTTGTCCAGCCGGTGGGCGCCCACCTGCCAGACGGTTTGGCTGCCGTAGGTCACGCGCACCGGGATCGAGGTCAGCGGATCGAACGCCACCGGCGACAGCTCGGCGCCGGCCAGCGCGTTGAGCAGGGTGGATTTCCCCGCTTTCACCTCACCGTAGAGCGCGATGCGCACCCGGCGGCGGGTGAATTCCTCGAGCAACGCGTCGACGTCGGCGACACGGCCCTTCGGCAACAGCGTCGCGTGCGATTCCAACGCCTGGCGCATGTCGATCAGCGCCTCGTTCAAGCTGGTCGCCAGCAGACCATAGGCACGCCGCGTCATCTCATCGCTGATCTCGTTGCGGTCCGACATGGTTCTACCTCTCGTCGGCGGGTGCGTTCTCATACGAGTTGCAGATCATCAGTTCAACTGCCCACCCGTACCCGTGCCCGTGCCTGTGCCCGTGCCCGAGTGGAATTCGGATTCGTTTCATTCGGGCACAGGCACAGGCACGGGCCGTACGAGGGACCGCGCGTTGCTGTCGGGAGGTGAGTCCGATATCCGCCCGACAGCGAGATGACCGACTCGAGCCCAGCACCGCCTGCACCGCCTGCGCGCCTCGAGGCGGCCTTCGCTCGCGAAGAGTACCTCGGGCTGCGCCTGGCCGCGCGCGTGCGCGCCGCGGCCTTGCTGGTGATCGCGATCTGGATTCCGATCGAGAACTCGTTTCCCCAGCTGCTTCTCTTCGAGGCGTTCGTCGTACTGTTCGCGCTGCTCGGCTTTGCGCCGCTGTGGCTCCATCACGCCGGCCGTTATGCGCGGTGGATGCGCTACCTCTTTCCGCTGCTCGACGTGGCGCTGCTCACCGTAGCGGTGCTGTTGCCGAACCCGTTCGGCCCCGAGCTGGTGCCGCGCCAGCAGTATCTGCGCTTCGGCAACGAGCTCTACCTGTTCCTGTTCATCGCCGCGGCGGCGTTCACGTATTCGCCGGCGGTGGTGTTGTGGACCGGCGTCTGTGCCGCCCTGGTGTGGTCGGCGGCAACGCTGTGGATCGTCCTCCTCCCCGATTCCAGCCCGCTGCTGTCGGCGGCGGCCTTCTCGGCGCTGCCGCCCGACGAGCGGACGCGTCTGCTGCTCGATCCGCACCGCGTGCACTACGGCCTATGGGGCCGTCAGGTCGTGCTGTTCCTGGTCACGGCTGCCGCCTTGGCGGTGTTCGTGCGCCGGGCTCGGCGCCTCGTCCAGCAGCAGGCGCAGGCCGAACGCGAGCGCGCCAACCTGTCGCGCTACTTCTCGCCCAACCTGGTCGAGGAGCTCGCCCAGTCCGACCAGCCCTTGGGCCCGACGCGCCAGCAGGAGGTCGCTGTGCTGTTCGCCGACATCGTCGGCTTCACCGCCATGGCCGAGCGCATGCCGCCGGCGGCGGTGATCGAATTGCTGCGCGCCTATCACGGACGCATGGAGCGGCTGGTGTTCGACCACGGCGGTACGGTCGACAAGTACATCGGCGACGGGCTCATGGCGACGTTCGGCACGCCGCGCACCGGCCCGGCCGACGCGACCAACGCGCTGCGCTGCGCGCGTGCGATGCTCGAGGCCACCGCGGCGTGGAACCGCGAGCGCGCCCGCCTCGGCGCGCCGCCGGTTGGCCTCGGCATCGGCGTGCACTACGGACCGGTCGTGCTCGGCGACATCGGCGGCGAGGCGCGCCTCGAGTATGCGGTGGTCGGCGACACCGTCAACGTCGCCAGCCGCCTCGAGCGCCTGACGCGCGCGCAGTCCGCTTCCATCGTCGCCAGCGACGCCGTGGTCGCCGCGGCGCGCCGCGAGGACGGAGCTGACAGCGGCGCCCTGCTCGCCGACTTCACGCCGGGTCCGCCGCAGGCGTTGCGCGGACGCCGCGAACCGCTAGCTGTCTGGATGCTGGGCGAGCGCAAGTCTACAGTCGACAGTTGAGAGTCAGTCGACAGTCGACAGTTACGCCGCGCTGGGACCGCGGGCGGCTCGCCCGCCCTCTAGCGCGCGACGCGGTGCCAGCGGGCGGGCCGCCCGCGGTCCCAGGGCCGGCCATGACTCGCTGCTCGAATAACTTCTCCGGACTCTGAGCTCTCAACTGCTAACTGTGAACTGTTAACTGTCAGGCGTGACGGTCTGCCTCACCCGCGTGGCCTCGTCCACGCAGGCCCGTTGCCCCAATTCAGGCGCGTGCGCTTCTTCTTGTGATCCGGGTCGAACTGCTTGCAGGCGGCGGCATACTCCTCGGTCGCCGAGGTAGCCCTGGGCAAGGCCCAGAAGTCCTCCTCGCGCTTCCAGCGGCCGTTGCCCGCATATTCGAGGATGGTGACGCCCGGAAAGTCGATCACGCCCTTGCCGCTCGGATGATCGCGACGGTTCTGCATGTACACGATCACCCGCCCGCTCTCGGGGTCGACGCTGTGCCACTCGTAGGCGGTGTACAGCTCACCGTACTCGGCCATGATCGGCTTGATCCAGGCGCGGATCGCCTCGCGGCCCTTCATGTTGCCGAGCACGTGCTCGACATAGTCGGCGTCCTCGGTGAACAGGTCGGCCCAGTCGTCCCATCTCTCGCCGACCGCGCCGGTCTGCCAGTATTTGCGGAACGCCTGCTCGAGCTCGTCGCGGGAGAACGTGGCCATGGAAACCTCCGTTCAGTTGAGAGTCGACAGTTGAGAGTCGAGAGTTCGGAGCAGCAGTTCCCTGTCGACTCTCAACTGTCAACTGTCGACTATCCGTCAACTGTCGACTGTCCGAATTCCGCCACCGGCAACTCCTTCAGGTGCCGATGGCACATCTCGCAGCTCGAGATGCCGCGCGCGCGGGCGGCGGGATCGAGGACGTCATCCGCCCAGCGGCGAAAGGCGCGGTAGTTGGCGAGCACATCCTGCGGCGCGCTGCCGACGCCGCCGAGATCGTAGTGCGGCGCGTCGACCTCGGCGGCGAACGGACAGGCGTGGAAGCGGCCTTTCGAATTGAGGACCGGAAAGCAGCGCACACAGCCGCGACCGAGGCCGTGGAACTCGGCCTCGCGGTCGCGATCGAAGGGCTGATCGGCGCCGGAGCCGGCGTGAAACAGGACCTTGTAGCCCTGAAAGATGCGGTTCGGGTTGGCGCGGGCCCACTCCTCGAGTCGCTGCTTGGCGTGCGCCGGCAACGGCTCGGCGTCGCGGCCGTGATAGATGGAGTAGTTCAGCACCGCTTCGCTGCGCACATCGCTGTCCAAAATGCCCAGGAGCTTCTCGGCGCGCACGCCGTTGGAGAAGATGCTGAACAAACCGCGAAAGCCGCGCGTGCGCAGATAGCGCATGGCGGCGATGATCGCCTCGGCGTGCAGCGTGGGCTCGCCGCCGTAGAACTTGACGTTGCCGTCGGCGGCGACGCTGCGCGCGGCCTGATCGAGCACCGCCGGCGCGTACGGCTGGTACCAACCGTTCGGCGAACCGTCGATCGTGCACCATGAACAGGTGCGATTGCAGAAGTTGCCCTCGTAGAGGTGCAGCTCACGCAGCTCGGTGTCACCGGCGCTGTAGTGCTCGACCGGCTCGTGGAACAGGATCGGTCCGAGGTGCGGTTGGCGCGCGGCATCGTTCAAGCCCCAGTCGTAGGTGTTGTAGACCACCTCGTAGTCGGCGAGCTGCTCGAACGGCACGTCGACGTGCTGAGCAACGAAGCGCAGCACGCCGACGCGGTAGTCCTGCGTCGACCCCTGCGCGCCGGCGAAGTCCTGCGCGTACATCTTGAAGATGCGCGATACGAAAATCCGGCGGCTGGCGTGGTCGATACGGCAGTTCCACTCGTTGGCGAGAAAGCGCTCGGTGGCGGTGCGCAGCGTGTTGCGCAGGTCGTCGCCGACGTAGGCGGTCGGGCGCAGTGCCGGGCAGCCGTTCGAGCCGCAGTTGATGGCGAAGTGGATGCGCGGCTCGGCGAACTCGCCGCGCAGGATCTCGTGCTCGATGTCGTCGAGGCTGACGGCGCGCCCGCCGGCGCAGTGGCGGCGGCGCTGGAAGAACTGGCCGTCGCGCGTTTTCCATACCGAGGAGATCGGCCACTCCTGCATGATCGCGAGCAGGGTGAACGCGTTGTAGGCGTTCAGCCAGTACGCCAGGCGGTGCTCGTCGGTGGGGAACAGCTCGGCGTGGTTATCCGGTCCGACAGCGCCGAGCTCGGCGACGCACGCATCGAGCCGGTCGCGGCGCTCGGCCAGCCGCGCGTAGTCGACCTTGCCGTCGGCAGTGACGATCTCGGAGAGCAGCGCCGTCCACGGCCCCCAATCGATTGCGCCGTCAGCCATCGCGCCGCTCAGCGTGGCACGTTCGGAGAGGTTGAGAAAGCCGCTGCGCTGCAGCCAGGCGTCGGTCGTCAGTCGTCGGTCGTCGGCCTGATTCTGCTCTTCATACCGTCGACCGACGACCAACGACCGACGACCTTGTTGTGGGCTCAGCGCGCCCGTCGCCTGCACCGCAGGCCGATGGTGCCCAGGCCCCGCGCTCGGGCGCTGCTCTCCACAGCGTACCGATCGCCCAACACTGGGTTAGCGAGCGCGAGCAGCGGGCGGGGCCGACCGCGCTCCCAGGTCACGCCGCTTGCCGCATCCGCCACAAGCCAAACGCGCCGAGTGCGATCAAGATCCCGATGCCGATGGCCAGCCCGGTCGGTGAGGCTGCCGGCGCGGGGCTGTTCGGCGGCTCGCAGATCCCGTTTACGCAGTTGAGCGACTGGCATTCGGCCGGTGTCGCGCAGCTGCCGCCGTTCGGAACTGGCGTTCTCGTTGGGGTGATCGTGGGGGTCGTGGTCGACGTGCCCGTGGCGGTCGGCGTGGAGGTCACGGTGCTAGTCCTCGTACTGGTCCCCGTCCTCGTGGCCGTTGCAGTGGAGGTCACCGTCCCCGTCGGAGTGTTGTCCACGCAGTCCGTGGTGCCGATGCACACCGCATCGGGCTTGAAGACGGGCGGGCCCTTGCCGGTGCATTGTGCCTTCGTCGTGTTGAGACAATCGTTGCCCGGGTCGAACTCGCAGCAACCGAGGTCCTCGCACCCGCAGCCTCCCCCCGAGGAGACGCATCGCTGACCAACCGGGCAGCCGCCGTCGCATGTGGGAGCTGAGTCGCCGCAGGCGACCGGCTGGCACTCGCAGGCTTGGCCCACGAGGACGCAGCGCTCACCAAGCATGCAACCGCGGCCGTCGCATGTGGGAGCTGACTGGCTGCAGCCGACCGCATGGCACTGGCACTCTGTGCCGACGTTGCCGCACCGAGAACCAGGCGGGCACCCTTCGTTGCACGCAGGAAACGGGCTGCATGTGATGGTTTCGCCGGCGAGCACCGGGCTCGGCCACCGTACACCCAAGGCGATCAGGGCATACAGAACGACCCACAC
>Ga0066388_100002048_pt1 | contig 11996 bp, 10 predicted proteins | sample PanSoiMetaGPlot6_FD_64539 | JGI IMG/M metagenome (GOLD analysis project Ga0066388, IMG submission 64539) | Tropical forest soil microbial communities from Panama analyzed to predict greenhouse gas emissions - Panama Soil - Plot 6 (Hybrid Assembly) | ecosystem: Environmental > Terrestrial >... | reverse complement strand
GCCTTGGCCACCAAGTTCGTCGCTTCCTGGGGACTCTTCTGGGACATCCAGTGGCACATGACCATCGGGCGCGACTCGTTCTGGATCGCGCCGCACCTCATGATCTACGGCAGCGTGGTCGCCGGCCTAGCGCTCGGATGGGGCGTTCTCGCGTACGAGTGGTGGCGCGGCGTCCCGACCACGCGCGGATTCCGTCTGGCCGCGCTGGGCCTGGTGCTGGTCGTTCTCGCCGCGCCGATCGACGATCTCTGGCATCGCCTGTTCGGCCTGGACGTGACGCTCTGGAGCCCTCCGCACCTCTTGGCCCTGTTCGGCTCGGCCGTCAGCACGCTCGGTTGTCTCCTGATCGCGGTGGAGATCTATCCGCTCCGGAGCTGGGCGGGGCGCGCCGCGCTGGTGCTCGCGGGCGCGCTTTTCTACGGCGGCGTTCGCGTCACGCTGGACCCGGCGTGGCTCTACGCCTACACCTATGGCGGCGTGCTGTTCCACGCCTTCGCGATGCTCGCCGCGCTGATCCTTCCCCTGGTCCTAGTGACGACCGCGCGCGTCTCGAGCCTGCGATGGGCGCTGGTCGTCGCGGTGGTTCTGTCGTTCGCGGCGGGCCTGGTCGGTCAGCAGATCGCGCGGGCGGGGTTCGCGATCATCCAGCCCGTGTCGTTCATCGCCGAGGAGGTCGCCAAGGACGGAACCTCGTCGATCGCGCTCGGCCGGGAGATCGCCGAGAAGAACCAGGCGGTGCCGCCGCCGTCGTGGACGCTACGGCTGGCGCTGCCGCTCGGGCCGGCGGTCCTGATGGCGCTGGCCGATGCGCGGCGGCGGCCGATCGCGTCGGCGGTCGTCTACGGCGTGGGCGTGTTCACCGTCTACGCGTGGTTTCTCTCAACCCTGCCGGCGTACGCGCCACTGATGCCGACCGGCATCGAGAGCGCGGCGGCGCTCTCGATCACCGCGGCCTGCGGGGCCATCGGCGCGCTCGCGGCGTGCTGGCTCGCCGCGCAGCTCGTCGGCGACGCGCCCGAGCCGGGCGCCGGCCGCGAGCGGCCGGTGGCCGGGCTCACATCACCGGGCCGATGATCCAGGGCGCGAACTCTTCCTCGCCCACGCCCGACAGCTCGCTCTTCGAGCGCTTGCCCGAGGCGACCGCGATCACCTCTTCGAAAATCTGACGGCCGACGGTCGCGATCGGCGTGCCCTCCAGGACGACGCCGCAGTTGATGTCCATGTCCTCCGCCATGTGGCGGTACATCAGCGAGTTGGTGGCGAGCTTGATCGACGGCACGGGCTTGCAGCCGAACACCGAGCCGCGGCCGGTCGTGAAGCAGATGATGTTGCAGCCGCCGGCCACCAGGCCGGTGATCGACACCGGATCGTGGCCCGGCGTGTCCATGAACACGAAGCCGCGCGTGGTGATCGGCTCGCCGTAGAGGAAGACGTCCATCATCGGCGTCGTGCCGCCCTTGGTCACGCCGCCGAGGGATTTCTCGAATACCGTGGTGATTCCGCCTGCCTTGTTGCCGGGAGCGGGATTGTTGTCCATCGCCTCGATGCCGCGGCAATACCACTCCCACCATTTGTAGCGATCGAGGAGCTTCTTGGCGACACCCTCGTTGATCGCGCGCCGGATCAAGAGATGCTCGGCGCCGTAGATCTCCGGCGTCTCGGCCAGCACACCGGTGCCTCCGTAGCGCACGAGCTCGTCCACCGCCCAGCCGAGAGCCGGGTTGGCGGTCATGCCGGAGTTCGCGTCGGACCCGCCGCAGTTGGTGGCGAGCGTGAGCTCCGAGATTGGCTGGGGCGTGCGCCGCGCCTCGTTGGCCAACGGCAGGAGCTTGGCGACCTCCTGCGAGGCGCGGTCGACCGTTTTCCGGATTCCGCCCGCCTCCTGGATATTGATGATGGTCGGCTTGCGCTCGGGATGCCCCGGCGCCGCCATCCGCTGGCGCTCGACCATCACCGCGGCCTGGTTCGTCTCGCAGCCCAGTCCGATCAGGATGTAGGCGGCCACGTTCGGATGCTTGGCGTAGCCGGCAAGCACCCGCTGCAGCGCCATGTGGTCCTCGCCGAAGAGCTTGGTGCCGCAGCCGGACTTGTGGGTGATCGCGAGCACGCCGTCGATGTTCGGGTAGTCCTTTGACACGTCCCGGAAGCGGTCCTTCACGAACTGGCTCACGCTCGCCGAGCAGTTGACGCCCGAGATGACGGCGACGTAGTTGCGCGTGCCGACCCGGCCGTCCTCGCGCTTGTAGCCGTCGAACGTGCGCATCTGCGCGGGCGGGTAGAAATCGACGGGCTTCACGTCCACGCCGACCTCGTAGCGCTCGGCGCTCAGGTCGCCGATGCCCAGGTTCTGGGTGTGGACGTGGTCACCGACCGAAATGTCGCGCGTGGCGAAGCCGATCACCTGACCGTAGCGGCGGACCGGCGCGCCGGTCGCGACGGCCCGGCGGGCCACCTTGTGGCCGGGCTTGATGTCCTGACGGACCTCGATACGGTGGGCGCCGTCCTCGAGGACGGTCCCCGCCGGGAGCTCGGCCTTCGCAACCGCGACGTCGTCTTCGGCTCGGAGGAGAACCGTTTTTTCGGTGAGCGCGTATGTCGCCATGGAGTGCCTCCGCGGCAACTATACCGGATCGCCGGCGACGAGAGGGCGGTCAGCCGCGGCGCGCGAAGAGACGCCGGGCCGCCTCCGCCAGCGAGCTCGCCAGCGTGGTCCAGGCGGCCACGAGCCTGAGCGGCGCCTGCGCGCCTTCGGTCACATTCGCGATCGCACGGCCGGCGGTGCGCCGATCGACGCGGCGTTTCTGGTCGGCGTACGCGAGCAGGAGACAATGATCGGCGAGGATGTTGATGACCCGCGGGATCCCCCTCGAGAATCGCGCGAGGCGGGCGATCGCCCCCTCCTCGAAGAGACCGACGTCCGGCGCGCCGGCGACCTTCAGTCGATGGTGAATGTACTGGGCGACTTCTCCAGCATCGAGCGGCCGGATCTGGCAGTGGACGGCGATCGACTCGCGGAGATGTCGGAGGTCGGGATCCTGCAGCCTCGCTTCGAGCTCGGGCGAGCCGGCGAGCAAGAGCTGAAGTCGTGTGTCGGCAGCTGCGCTGTCGAGGTTGACGAGCAGCCCGAGCTGCGCGAGGGTCGGCGCATCGAGATGCTGCGCCTCGTCCACGATGAGCGTCGTCCGCTGTCCCGCCCGCTCACGCTCGCTCAGGAAGCTCTTCAACGCCGCGAGCCGTCTCGCCGGCGACTCTTCCGGCTTTGCGATGCCCAGGTCCTCCAGGATGAATTCGACGATCCCGTCGAACTCCAAGGTCGTGTTGAAAACGAAGCAGGCGGCGGTGTCCGCATCGAGCTGCTCGCAGAGGGCCAGCAGCAACGCGGTCTTGCCCGTGCCCGGTTCGCCGGTGAGCACCACCAGGCCTCGCTGCTCCCGGAGCTGGTCGAGCGCCTCCCGGTGTGAGGCGGCCATGAACAGGAAGCGAGGGTCCGGTGTGAGGCCGAAGGGGTTCTCGCCGAGTCCGAAAAAGCTCAGATACATGGAGCTCTAGGTCACCTTCGAGCCAGGTGATCCGCGTGTCAAGGTCTCGTTTTTTCGTGAGAAACGCGCATTTCGACGCAGCCGGGACGGAAATCGGGCTTGGAATCCGGCGATCGTGATCGATGGACCCGCGAACACCTGCAGAATCGCTACGTTTTCGTGACGTTCCTTTCTGAGGCCGCGCCAGATGGTGCGATTTCTCTTTTGTGAATACGTGTGAACAAGTGGATAAGCGCCGGCCCTGCCGAAAAACTGCCGGAGATTCGCCCTCACCGCGCTATCAATGTGTCCGCCGATATGTCGCGTCCCGTGATGAGAGATCGAGAGTCGTTCGACGCGCCCGCGCTCACCTCACCTGCGGTGTCACGCAGCGCGCGAAAACAGCTGTGCATCGTCTCGCGCCATCCCCTCGTGTCCGGCGTGTTCGTCGCGGGGCTGACCACCGCCGTCGGCCTGCGTGACGAGCTCGAGGTCATCGTGGACCGCCGCGGAGATGGTCCGGGCACGCTTCAGCCGCCCTTCGAGCGCCGCCATCGCGAGCATGTTCTCCGCGCCCTTGAGCGCGACGGCTTCGCGGTCGTGCCGATCGCGAGCTCCGAGACGTCGTCGAGCCCGAGTCCGGAGCGCGAATTGTCAGCGCTCGACCGGATTGCCCAAGAGCCTTACGAGCGCAAGCTGGAGCGCATTCTCTGGAGCAAGCACGCGCGAATCCTTCGCTTGAGCCGCTGGCTGATCATCTCGGTCCTGATGAACGCGATCGTCGCTCTCCTGTTCGTGGGGCCCGCGATGACGGCTCGCTGGAGTAAGATGCGCCCGACGGTGTCAAGACCGTCGACGGCGTCGCCGAGCGAGGATGGCGCCGCGTCCGTGCTGCCGTCCCCCGCCACGACACCGCACCAGGAGCAGCGCTAGGAAGCTCCCGCACGTTTCGGCACGGTGCGCGGGATCGACGCGCAGGCCGTCGTCACACCGTTGCTGAGAGCTCAGCGATCGGCACGCCGTCCGTCTCCGGGAGCTCGACGCCGAGCAGACGGGCGAACGTGGGCGCGAAGTCCATGATCGAGACCTTGCGTGACAATCGGGCCGGCGCGAGCCCGGCGCCGACGGCCACGAAAAGGCCTTCCGGACGGTGGTCGCCGCTCCGACAGTACCGATTGCTTCCCTGCAGGCTTCCAAGCTTGCGGGAGCTCAAATGCAGCCGCGCGCCGCGCCCGTTTGCCACGGTCGTGCTTCCGAGCGGCCGCTCGTCGTTCCATGCAACCAGGAGATCCGGCAGGTGATCCAGATACTCGCCGCGGTAGAGATCGGCGGTGCGCAGCACCCGCGTGACCACCGGTCGCCCGGACTCGACGTCGACGACCTCGAGCAGGTCCTGAGCCAGGATCTGGCAGAACTCCGGTGCCGCGTCGGACGCCAGGAGCCCTCGGGGCTCACGCCCCGTTAGATTGAGACGGATCCCGCCGACGGCGAGGCCGTTGTACAGCGGAAAGCATCGGCCGTTGCGCGTCTGCGGCGGCAGAACGGGTGAGTCCGATTCTGAGACGCGGCGCACACGATCGCGGACCAGCCGGATTGGCCGGCGCACGAGCTCCGGGCTCAGCTCCCATCCAGTCCTCAGCATGCGCTCGAGTGAGCCCGCCGCAGCGCGCGGCGGTGCTGGGGCCGCGGCGCCGAGCGCGACCAGCATGTCGTTAAGCAGGAACTGCGCCCCGAAGCGGTGTGACATCCCGTGGCTCGCCAGCAGCACGACGAGGGTCCGGCCGTCCACCTCGCTCAAAATGTCGGCGATCGCCTGATCGATCGCGACGTAGACCTCGCGGATCGGATCGCCCGTCTCGGCGACCGTCGCGTCGTCCCAGCCGGGGCAGCGACGATCGTGCAGATGCCAGCACTGATGCCCGGCGCAGTGGCCCTCGGTGAACACTTGCCCGAAGAAGTCCCACTCCCCTCGCCCGAGGTAGTGCCGGGTGAGCGCCGCCTTCTTGCGCACGCCCTCGACGAGCCGGCGCGTGAAGGCGGCGAACTCCGCGGGCGATCGATGGTTCGCGTCGCACGTGCTCGGCTGGGGGTGCGGGCCGAAGCGCGCCTGTACTTCACGCTTCAGCGAGCGCGGCCACGTCGCGAAGCCGTAGTTGGCGTCGTGCGAGCCCCACTCGACCATCTGGATCCCGTTGAGATCGGCCGAGACGCCGGTCAGCGGGACGTCGCAGATGGCGACCCGCCGGCCGGCGCGGCTGAGATGGTGCCAGAAGGGCTCGCGCTTCACGAACTCGCCGGTGTAGCACCGATAGAGGTCGTAGCTCCCCGGCCGGAGCTGCACGAGGCCGTGAATACCGTGACGCGCGGGCGAGACTCCGGTATAGAACGAGGGCCACGTCGAGCCGACGTAGAAGCCGTCCAGGCTCTCGGTGTCGCCGACCAGTCCGCGGGCCATCAGCGCGCGGACCGTCGGCAGCACACCGGCCGCCGCCCATGCCTCGATGAGGCTTCCGCTCCCGGCGTCGATGCCGAGGCAGAGCACGCGGACGTCTGCGCTCACGAAAGGTCGCCGAGCAGCCTGAGCGCCGCGGCCATGCGGCGTGCCGATCCGGAGAGAAGATGGCGCGTGTAGCTCAGATAGCGCCAGCCGCCGGCCTGAGCCAGGCAACGCAGGTGCCAGCCCCAGGCGGCAACGTAGTTGCCGTCGACACGCTCGCGGTCCGAGGCGCTGTGCAGTCCCGCCCGCAGATGGTCGCGCACCATGGCCCGCACGTCGGATGGCAGATCCAGGCGCAGCATCTCGGCAATCGCGCGGGGCTCGCCCAGGATGTACGCCTTTGACTTCGAGAGCGAGCCGTCGGTGTCGGTGCGATAGACGAACGTCGGGCGATTCAGAAACCGGATCGTGCGGTCGAGTGCGAGGCGGAGCCCGAGATACGTCCACTCCCGGTACGCCGGGATGCGCTCGAAGAGCTCGAGCGGGACGGCGCGCGTGCGAAACGTGCCGGCGCAGGGCGACAGCCAGTTCCTCCTCAGAAGCGTGCGGAGGGGCTCCCGCTCGATCTCGTGAAAGTCCGCGATGTTGATCTCGCGGCGGCCGAAGCCGTCGAGGTAGCCGTTGGTCACCACGACGTCGGCACGCGGGTCCGCCTCGAACGCGCCGAGCCGGATGGCCACCGCCTCGGGCAGGAGCTCGTCGTCGTCGTCGAGCACCGAAAAGTACGCCGTCTCGACGGCGGCGCGTCCGGCGTGCAGCGCCAGCGGCAGGCTCGCATCCGCGAGCGTGATCAGTCGTAAATCCTGCCGGTGCGCGAGGCTCTCCGTCGCCGCCGGCGCCGCGAACGGCCCGTTGACGACGACGATGGGAACCGCGCAGCCGCCCGCCTGGGAGGTGATGCTGTCGATCGCGCGCATGAGGCTGGGCACGCGTTCTGGGCGGGCGAGCGTCGGGATGATGACCGACACAGCAGCAGGCCCATTGCTCACCGGCACCACGCTGGCAGATCGCGGCGCGCGAAGTCAAGAATTCGGGCCGCTGAAGGTATCCTGAGCGGGCACGATGGAGGTCGACGCTCGAGCTCTCGACGCCGCGAGCCTGGAAGCGGACGTGTGCGTCGTGGGCGCCGGACCTGCCGGCCTCACGATCGCGCGGACCCTGGCCACGCGCGCCGCCACGCACGTCATCGTGCTCGAGAGCGCCGGCCGCGGGCTGGATCCCGGCGCGCAGACCCTCAGCGATGGCACGACGATCGGCGACCCGTACGCGAGCCCCATCCTGAGCCGGTATCGTCAGGCCGGTGGCACCGCGGCGATCTGGAACACGTGGTTGGGCGACGAAGTGGGCGCCAAGTACGTGGCGCTCGACGCAGTCGACTTCGAGGCGCGCGAATGGTGGCCGCTGAGCGGGTGGCCTTTCGACCGGGCGTCGCTGGAGCCCTATTACGACAAAGCCCGGTTGCTCTGCGGCCTCGCGCCCTGCGGTGACGCGGGCCGCGACGAGCCCGCTGGCGATCTCGCCTTGCTCACGCGCGATTCCAGTCTCCTGACGACCGATCTCTACGAGTTCGGACCGGCGCGGCTCTTCACCGACGCTTACGTACGCGAGCTCCAGCGCTCGCGCAACGTCATGCTGTGTCTGCACGCGACGGCGGTGAGACTCGGGACCGATGCCGACGGCCGCTCGATCACCCACGTGCGAGCGGCGCGCGTGACCGGCAGACCGTTACGCGTGAAGGCGAAGCTCTACGTCCTCGCGACCGGAGGCATCGAGAACGCGCGGCTGCTGCTGGTCTCGAACGGCGCCGGGCGCCCGGCGCTGGGCAACCAGTCCGACCTGGTCGGGCGCTGCTTCATGGAGCATCCCCGCGACCGTGCGGGCCGGCTCATTCCGGCCGATCGCGGTCTCCTGGACCGATGTGGTCTCCACGAGTTCCGGCACACCACTACCCACGGCGTCCTCATGCGGCGGCTCACGTTCGCAGACGAGGCCCGGCGACGCGAGCGGCTGCCGGCCATGTCCGTCACGCTCCTGCCGCGACGCCGGGTATTCCCGTGGTGGCGCGGCCGCGGACGGAACGAGCCCGTCGGGCTCTTGATCAACCTCGAGCAGGTGCCCGATCGCGAAAACCGGGTTGCGCTCGGCACCGATCGCGACCGGTTCGACACGCCGAAGCCCGAGATCCACTGGCGATGGCGCGAGCGCGATCGTGAAAACCTGGGCCGGATCCGTGCGCTCGTGGCGGCAGAGCTGGAGCGCAGCGGGGTCGGTCGCGTCACCTTCGACGAGGAGGCGCTCCCGGATCCGAATGCACATCACCATATGGGGACGACCCGGATGCACCGCGATCCCCGGCACGGCGTGGTCACCGAGGACGGCCGCGTTCACGGCGTCGCGAACCTGTTCGTGGCTGGAAGCTCGGTGTTCCCGACCAGCGGCTTCGCGAACCCGACCCTGACGATCCTGGCGCTCGCGGTACGGCTGTCCGAGCACCTCGACGGACGGCTGGCGACCGGCGGCTAGCCGGAGCTCGGCGCCTGGATGCGAAGCACGGCGGGCGGCTCCGTCTCGAGCTGGATCGTCGTGTGATCGATACCGAACCGCGCGTGCATGGCGGCGTGCAAGGTCTCCAGCAGGCGCTCGCTGTCGCGGACGTCGTCGACGACGACGTGGGCGCTCATCGCTTCCCGCCCGGACGTGAGCGTCCACACGTGCAGATCGTGCACGCGGCGTACGCCCGTCACGGAGGTCATCGCGTCCTCGATCTCCGCGAGGTTCAGGTGCGCCGGCGTTCCCTCGAGGAGCACGTTGACCGCCTGTCGCAAGAGCCGCCAGGTGCGGGGCACGATCACGAGCGCGATCGCGCCGCTCACCAGCGGGTCGGCGAGCGTCCAGCCCGTCAGGACGACCAGCGTCGCGGCCACCACCACACCGACGGAGCTCAGCGCATCCCCGAGGACCTCGAGGTAGGCCGCGCGCACGTTGAGGCTCGCCTCGGCGGCGCTGTGGAGCAGCCCGGCGCACGCCAGATTCACCACGAGCCCCACCGCCGCGATGCCCAGCATCGGCCCCCCGAGGATCGCGGGCGGCGCCAGCAGCCGGCGGTAGGTCTCGAACAGGATGCCGCCGGCGACGATCAGCAGGGCGACCGCGTTGACCAGCGCTGCCAGGATCTCGGCGCGATAGTACCCGTACGTCTTGGCCGGGGTCGGCGGCCGGCCCGCGATCCAGATCGCGAACAATGCCAGCCCGAGGCCTCCGGCGTCGGCGAGCATGTGACCGGCATCGGCCAGGAGCGCAAGGCTACCTGACCAGAGGGCGCCCGCCACCTCCACGACGAGGAATCCACACGTCAGCGCCAGGGTCGCCGTCAGGCGGCCGCGCGAGCGCGACGCGGCCGTGTGCCGATGGGAATGCGCGTCCATCGAGCGAATCCTAGCAGGTTCCGGCGTGGAACCACGCCTCACTCGCGATCGTCGACGTCGGTCTCGGTGTATCCGAAGAAGATCAGAATCGTGTACTTGTCGAGGCTGGCGCGGCCGACCCCGGTCGGCGGGGCGGCAACGAACTCATCGGTCTTGCCGTCGAATTCGAAGAGACGAACCTCGGCCACGCCGTGGTTGCGCTGCATCTTGAAGAGCGCGATCTCCGGAACTGGGACGTTGACGACCGGGGCCTGAAAGGCTGGAATCCCGAACAGATCCTGATCGGAGTCGGTTCCGAGGACACTGGCGAAGGCTTTGACCTTCAGGTCAGGTAATCCCTCGACGATCCGGACACCGTGGGCTCTGAGCCAGGTGGTCACGAACTCCTTGATCAGCACCTCTGGTCCCGCGTGATTGAAGACCTCGATGGTGACGGTCTGCTCTTTCAGGCGCTCGATGTTGAGGCGCTCGAGCGCACGCTCGAGCGACCGGATCATCAGCTGCTGCGTGACCCCAGAGGGCTCGGTCGGCTTCGGCACGGGCGACATGGAGCATCCGGCCAGCACGAGAAGGGTAAGACCGACGGCAACATGGCAGGCGTGCGAGAGGGGGAGCATCGTTCGGTACCCGGCTCTGTACCTTGAAGTCTACGACCGCCTGCTAAGATCTCTTAATGCATCGAGATCGAACGATCACCCTGAACGGCCAGCAATTCCACTATACCGAGTGGGGCTCCACGACGGCGCCGGCGTTGCTCCTGCTCCACGGAGTCACCGGCCACGCGCGAACCTGGGACGAGGAAGCCGCGGGCTTCGCCGCGCGCTATCGCGTGCTCGCCCTCGACCAGCGCGGGCACGGCGACTCGGATCCCTCGCCGAACGCCGATTACACGGTCGCGACGCTGTCGTCGGACATCGCCGCGTTCGCCGACGCCCTCGCGATCTCGCGTTTCTCGATCGTCGGACTCTCGATGGGAGGACGGGTCGCCATCGCGTTCGCCGGGCAGGCCACGGCGCGAGTCGAGCGGCTGGTGATCGTGGACATCGGGCCGGAGATCTCGCCGGCGGGAATGCTTCGGGTGGCCGCGCTGATGGCCCGCTCGCCCGAGCTGTTTCCGAGCCTCGAGCACGCGCTGGCGTTCCACCGGCTGACGAACCCGCTCTACACCGAGGCGATGCTCCGCCACCGCGTCGAGCACGGCACGAAGCCCGTAGATGGCGGCCTCACCTGGAAATACGACCGCGGGCTACGTGAGGCCGTGCGCGCCGGAACGTGGCGTGACCCGCTCGACCTGTGGCCGCTCTGGCGCGCGATCGCCTGCCCGATCCTGGTCGTGCGCGGCGGCGACTCCGACGTCCTGTCCCCGGAGATCGCCAAGCGGATGCTGGACGAGAATCCGAACGCGCGCCTCGCGGAGGTCGCGGGCGCCGGCCACACGGTTCCCGGCGACCAGCCCGTCGTCTTCCGTGCGCTGCTCGCGGAGTTTCTCGGCGGCTGACGCGGTGGCGTGCGAGCTAGCGGTCGCGGAGACGACGCGCCGCTTCGGCGCGCATCTGCTGCATGGCGCGTGTCTCCTGGTCGGAGTAGCGCTCCTCGGTCCACGGGTCGGCGTGCATGTGGTAGCCGTTCTGCTCCCAGAATCCCGGCGGGTTGACGTCGAGGAACTCGAAGGCGCGAAGCCACTTCGAGCTCTTCCAGAAGTAGAGCTTGGGCAAGACCAACCGTACGGGCCCGCCGTGGTCGGGCTCGAGGTCGCGGCCGTTGTGCCTGAGCGCCAGCAGCACGTCGTCCTGGACGAGGTCGTCGAGCGACGTGTTGGTCGTGTAGTCCGGGTCGGCGTGCTGCATGACGAACACGGCCTCGGGCCGCGGCTTCACGCGCTCGATGATCGCGCGGATCGGCACGCCCTCCCAGACGTTGTCGAGCTTCGACCAGCGCGTCACGCAGTGGATGTCCGACGTGATCGTCACGCGCGGCAGCGTCAAAAATTCCGGCCACGTCCACGTCGCCTCGTGCTCCACCAGCCCATAGCAGCGAAACGTCCAGCGGGCGGGATCGAAGCGCGGCGTGCGCCCGTACGTGAGCACCGGCCACTTGGCCGTCAAGATCTGACCGGGCGGGACGCGAGCGGCGAGCGCGGGGTCGACCTTCTCTTTTGGCATCCCGGTCACTATACAACGCGCCCAGAAGCTTTCGGGCCCATGGAGTCGCGCCGTATAATGACGTGACGAAAGGACCATCGCGATGAACGGGGAACGGAAGCTAGCGATGTTCATCGACTTCGAGAACATCGCCCGCGGTGTGAAGGAAGCGCAGTACAAGCAGTTCGAGCTCAAGCTGGTCCTCGAGCGACTCCTCGAGAAGGGCAAGATCATCGTCCGCCGCGCGTACGCGGACTGGAACCGCTTCACCGAGTACAAGCGGCCATTCCACGAATGGGCGATCGAGCTGATCGACGTGCCGCAGTCGCGCTACAGCGGCAAGAACTCGGCCGACATCCGGATGGTCGTCGACGCCCTCGACCTGGCCTACGGCAAGACGCACATCGATTCGTTC
>Ga0066388_100002047_pt1 | contig 11999 bp, 11 predicted proteins | sample PanSoiMetaGPlot6_FD_64539 | JGI IMG/M metagenome (GOLD analysis project Ga0066388, IMG submission 64539) | Tropical forest soil microbial communities from Panama analyzed to predict greenhouse gas emissions - Panama Soil - Plot 6 (Hybrid Assembly) | ecosystem: Environmental > Terrestrial >... | reverse complement strand
AGCATCACGCTCGATATCTTCCAGCCCGTGACGACGCAGATCTTCCACTGCACCGCTTCGAACCCGAACGGACTGACGAGCCCCGTCACGCTTAGCTGCTAGGAACTGCCAGCAGAGAGGGGTCAGGAGCACCAGCAGAGGGGGCACGTGACCGTGCCCCCTCTGCGGACGCGGGGGAGTAAGCCGGGGCTAGCGGCGGACAGCGATCGCCTCCAGATATTCGGATGCCATCGCAACCGATGATCCGGGTGCACGGTCATGCGTGGTCGCCAGCGCAGTGAGGTCGGCTTGGAGTTGCTGCTGCCCGGAGTCGTCCAGTGCCTCGAAGGCCTTGTGGACCGGGCCGTAATTCTGATGGAAGAAGTCGGCGAACTCCGCCGACGAGCGGAACCGGAAGACAAGCTCCCGCCGGTTCGTGGTCAGCTGCGATATGCCGTCGCCGAAGAGCTCGGCCAATCGTTCCTCTGTTCCCCACAAGCCCTGCGGCTTGACACCAGGTGGCGGCGGAACGTGCCTGCCCACGGTGCGGAACATCTGGCCGACGAAGCCGTCAGGCGTCCAGTTGACCAGGGCGATCGTGCTGCCCGGCCGGCACACCCGCATCAGCTCGGCCGCCGCCTGCTCCTGGTTCGGCGTGAACATCACGCCGAGGCAGGACAGCACCGCGTCGAAGGAGGCGTCGGGGTACGGCAGGTTCTCCGCGTCTCCCTCCACGAGAGATCCGGCGGCCTCGAGCTCCATGGACCAGTTCGAGTACGCCGCGCAATCCCGCACTTGCTCAAGCAGTCGGCCTTTGCGCCGGCGCCCCGACCGGCGCGCGTACCTATCGTGAGTTCCCCGTCGACCCTTTCTGCCAGCCCCTGAGTGCGTACATAACAGTCGTAAGGGCCCGGGCTTTGGGAGCCCGGGCCCTTTAGTTGGGTGGCAAGGACTTATCTCTCCGTCAGTCCGAGCAACTTCAAGGTCCGCGGCCCAGGGAAGCCATCGGCGTCGTCGCCGCTCCAGCCTTGTGCACGCTGGAACGCGGCAGTCATTGCCTTGGTCTCCGCCCCGTACAAGCCGGTAACCCCCGACGGGTTGAACTTCGCGAATCCCTTGGCCCGCAGGGCTTTCTGGTACACCTTGACGTCGTTGTGCTGGATGCCCAAGCGAAGGTTGGACAGGCTCACGGCCGTCCCGCCGACTGCACCGCCGTTCGCAGGCTTGCTCGCCATGGCCGGCTTTCCATTACCGAGACCAGGGATCCGTTCGCCGTTGAAGCCCTCGGCCCAACCGAGATATCGCTGGCCCCAGTGGGCCTCGAACCACGACAGGGGCTTGGTACCCATGAGGCCGCGACCGCCGGCGTCGGACGACCTCACCAGTCCCTTCGACGTCATGATCGCGATATGCCCGAAGCCCATGCGGCCACCGCCCCAAAAGACCGGGGCGCCGACAGGCGGCGTGCGGTCCTTGGGGTGCTTGCCGATCGCGTATTTCCAAGCAACGGCTGCGGAAGGGTATTTGGGTTTGATCCCAAAAGCCGTTCTCACCTCGCGCAGCATAAAAGGCACATCCCAGGGGAGTTGCGCGCCTGACGCAGGTACCGCTGAGCGGCTGCCTTGGGATTTAGTGCCATTTTGATCACCACCTTCCGTTGTCGAACCGCCCTGGCGGGCCGGTCAGTCCTCTTTGCCTTCGACGTCGTCGTCGGCGTCGGTCACGGCCTCGATCGGCGCGGTGACGTCGGTGTCCTGGTACGTTCCGTCCCCCGGCTCACCGTCGTCCGGTTCGACGTAGGCGCCTTCCTCGGCCGTCTCGACTGGGTCGATCTCCTGCTCGGTCAGATCAGGCTCCACGCCCTGGTCGATCATGATGTCCTCCTCACACAGGTGAATTGATCCGGACGGATGCCTGCAAAGAGCACGGTGGCGTGACCCAGATACAGGCGCGGTGGACTGCGCCGGAAACCCCGCCCCGCACCCCGGGCAAGCCGCTGTATCTGCGTCACGCGTCGAGGCTCTTCTTCATGACGAGGGATCGATCGACCGCAGAGGTGCGCTATGACCAGGGATGATCAAGCCAGGGATCTCGCAAAGTTCCTGACCCCGATGCTTCGAGGGGCGACCAGCAACGGCGGCCCGACTACCCGCTCGACGCCGTCGCGTCGCGAAGAGCCTGTCGACCGCGTCGAACCCGACGTCGACCTTGCCGTGCGTCTCGAGCTTGAAAGCCTGCTGCGCAACGAGCCAAAGCTTGCGACCCTGCTTTCTGATACGTCGCGGTGGGATCCCGACGAGGTCAGCAGCGTCCTCAAGCGACGACTCGCCGAAGGCGACGGCCATGCGGTGGAGCTGTTGTGGGCGCTCCTCGCTGGCCGGGATGGCCAGCCGCACCCCCACGTCCTGCGCCTTGCGGCCTCCCGCGCGCCCGCGAAAAGGGCACGAAAGGGTCGGATCAGGGCGGCGTTCAACGCCGTTTCTAAGGCGGTCTGGCTTCGCCGGAAGATCGCCGCCATTCTGATGAATGCGCTCATCGGGCTGGTTCTCTTCATGGCGTGGTTGTTTGCCTGGCCGCCGTCAGACGAGCTCGGGCCAACGGGCGCACTCGCCATCGCCGTGTTCGCCGTGTGGTGTTTGTCGTTCCTGCCCGGCTGGATGTACGTCCGCTTCCTCGGTCAGCGGGCTGGAGCGCTGTGGGATGAGTACGTCCTCAACCTGCATCGGCTCGCCTGGGACCGTCCCGGCTATCTTCCAAGGCCGCCGGTGACCTCGCAGTTCTACACGGAGTGGTTCAACGACAACGGCGTGCTGTTGGCCCACCGGCAGAACATTTACCGCCAGAAGTTCGATGCCTACTACGGCAAGTCCGTGTCAGAGAGCAACCACGTCGAGGGCTCACCGGTCCGGATCGAAACGCTGTTTCCCGTCTTCCTTCTCACTGCGACGCTCGCCCTCTGCTGGACCGCAGTGTTGTGGGATCCGAGCTTCATCAGCAGCCCCAGCACCGTGTGGGATGTGCTCAAGTTCGCGTTCCTCGGGGCCTACTCGTTCATCATTCAGATGCTCATTCGGCGCTTTTTCCAGAGCGACCTGCGACCGAGCGCGTACGCCACCGCAATGCTGCGAATCGTCGTGGTTCTCATCCTCGTCGCCGCTCTCCATCAGCTCATGCCCGCCGACAATGTGAAAGCGGAAGCTGTGGTCGCGTTCGTGATCGGCTTCTTCCCCCTGGTCGGCATGCAGGCGCTGCAGCGAACCGCAGCCGCTGTCCTGCGAGCCTTCGTTCCTACGCTCAACCCGGCGTACCCGCTCAACCAGATTGACGGACTAAGTGTCTGGTACGAAGCGAGGCTTCTCGAGGAGGGCATCGAGGACATGCAGAGCCTCGCTACAGCCAACCTCGTCGATGTAATCCTGCACACTCGGGTCCCCGTTGGCAGACTCGTGGACTGGGTCGACCAGGCCCACCTCTACCTCCACCTCGACCGCATCGAGCGCGGGTGGCTCGAGCGACGATTCCCCATGTCACGTGGGAATGGGGAGGCCAATGTGCAGCCGGTCGCTCACGGCTCAGTGACCGCGACGAGCCGGGCAGGTACCAGAACGAGAACGGCGTTGCGGCAGCTCGGCATCAGGAAGGCCACCGACCTTCTCAGGGCGTTTCCACCGGAGAAGATCAACCCCGACTCCCCTCCCGATGCTGGCTGGGCAGCACACCTACGGGCCCTTGCGAAGGGTGGTCTGGACCTCAACCAGGTGCGCAGTATTGTCCGTGTCCTTGACACTGCGCCATCGCCGCTGGCACCGATCTGGAACTGGCAGAAACGTGGCGTTGGGGAACGTCCCTGATCACTACCACGGATATCGCCGAGGTGAGCGGGGCTCTAGCGATGCTGGACCCAGAGGTTGTCCTCGATATAGGTCACCACATCGGAATCGCGGTCGACGGTGACGGTGTTCAGTGCGTCGGGAACGACGAATTGTCCGCTAGCAGGAAAGACCATCCCGGTCCACGTCTCCCAGTCTGAGACCGTCCCCGTAATAACCATCGACCGACGAGCTGGGCCAAGGATTGTCGCTCCCATCCGCTGGTGTGTCCTAATCCAAGGATCGATGGAGAGGCCGTCCTCGCGAACCCACCTCGCGTACTCGTCCATCGTCTGAAGCGGATACCGGTGCTTCCACGTTGGCCGGAGCGGCGCCACGACATGCGCGATGCCGCGTTCGCGGGCACGATCGATCAGCGCGTCAAGTACCTGGGTCGCCAACCCCTGCTTGTCGAAGGCCGGAGCAACTGCTGCTGCCATGAAACTCAGCGCTGTGGGGACGCGTCCCGACTCGTAGTCGTGTACGGACTGAGCGAGCGCGCCATCGTAGCCGTCAGGCAGGTCGCTCGCATCGCCGTTCCAGGCGAAGGGCACGCCCCACCCACCTGCCGCAACTATGCCGTCGTCGAGGAGCAATATGTCGAACTCGCGGAAGTATTCGGAGACGCGCGTCAGGAACTTCGGGCCTGCTTCGCCATGAAAGATGAACTCTGGCCAGCGTCCGCGGAGAGCATCACGAGCCTCACTCTCGAGGCCCGGCCGGTCAGCGCTTGTCACGACCTGCACGACATCCCCACTTCCGAGAGACCATCCCCAGAACGATGCGGATCGAGCCGGTTGGGAGGACCGCGGACCGCCGCTCAAGGTTGGACCTACCAGGTTAGGCAAGCCAGTCTCGGCAACGTACAAGAATTGGAATCGTCGGAGCTTGTGGACCGCTCACGGGGTCGAAGCAAGACAGTGCTCAGCAAACGACCACCTCTCACAGCACTGTCGGGAACAGGTTGAGCCATTCCCTGGCCAACCCGGCGAACATGGCGGGCCGCTCAAAGGGTAGGTAGTGGCCGGCTCCAGCGATAGCGGCGAAAGTTGCCTGCGGGTAAAACCGCGTCGCGCGGAACTGGTCGGCGTAGCCGGCGATCCGATCCTCGCGCCCTGCAACGATGAGAGCGGGCCCGACGAACTGCGTCTCTGAGCTTTCGTCGACAAGCTGGTAGCCGTTCGCTCGGAGGCGTTGCAGGTAAGCCTCGTCGCCAGGTCGGCTGGATGTCAGGACGGCCGCAACCCGCTGGGCGACCCCTGGTGTGCGGTTGCCGAGCGCCTGGGAGAGGTGGTCGTGCAGATCTGCCCCGACGGCAGTGAGCCAACTGTCCGTCTCTGACACGCCGCCATCATCCGGCAGATCGCGGTCTTCCCTTCTTATCTTGACCCCGCTGCACACCAGCAGGAGGCCGGCAACGCGGTCCGGTATGCGGCGCGCGAGTGAGGCCGCGATGTACCCGCCGTACGAGCAGCCGGCGAGCACTACCCGTGGTAAGAGGATCTCCTCGGCAATGAAGTCGGCAACTGTGTCGACGACGCCGTCGGAGGTTTCTGGGCCCGCCGGGGAGTCGCCGCAACCGGGTAGGTCGACGTAAATCCGTTGCCAGTCCGGACAGCCGGCAAACGCAGGTTCCATTGCTGCTGCCATCACAGATCGATCGAGACCGAACCACGGCAGGCACACCACCGGTCGGCCCTGGCCTACGACGTCCGCGGCGAGCCTCATGGCATGAAGCTATCGACCCAGCGAGCCACGAGGAGCTTCCACATCGCGGCCGCGGCATCGGGGCGGGATCGATAGCATGGTGTTTCGGCCAAAGCGCGGTTGCGTGCCCATCGTCGGCTTATCGCCCGCCTGTGTCCGTCTCATCAATCCCCATCGATACGACGTGGAGTTCGGCATGCCCCGATACATCCTGACCGGCACAGCGGGGGGCGGAAAGACCGCCATGCTGCGCCTGCTGGAGGTCAACGGCCTGTCTGTGGTCGAAGAGGCAGCTACTGACGTCATCGCCTTGAACCAAGCGATGGGCCAGGACAGACCATGGACGGAGCCGTCCTTCATCGACCAGATCGTTGCCCTGCAGCGGCTTCGCGAGGAGAACACGCAAGCGTCCGAAGCCGAGATAGTGTTCTTCGATCGCTCGCCCGTGTGCACCTTGGCCCTAAGCCGCTACTCGGGGTTTGCGCCATCGCGCCTGCTGGCCGAGGAGGTCGACCGAATCCAGCGAGCGAGCGTCTACGAGCCGACCGTCTTCTTCGTCCGCCATCAGGGCTTCATCCAGCGGACCGCGGCCAGGCGGATCACCCTTGAGGATGCCGTGGAGTTCGAGCGAATCCATGAGCAGACCTATCGCGAGCTGGGGTTCCGACTCGTCGACGTACCCGCCGGTCCACTCGGTGACCGCGTCGCACTCATCCAACAGACCCTCGGGCTGACGGTCCATTGATGCGCGCCATGCAGGATCAGCTGGGAGGTGGGGGAGTGGCGCGGGGCTTGATGCGTACGTTGGGGAGCGCGGGAGCGGGCAGTCGCCGTGGAGTGCCGTCCCAGCCGTCGATTCGGCCGAACCGGTCGGACTCGTTTTGCCAGTCATCCCTAAAGGCAACGATCTCCTCATGGCTGCGGGCGACGAAGTTCCACCACATGACGATTTGCTCGCCGAACGGTGGGCCGCCGAGCAGGAGTAGGCGCGCGGCTTCTGAGGTCGGGTTGACCAGCGTTAGCTGCGCCGTACCGACGCCCACATAGCCGAGGTCAGCACGGCCGAGTCCGGTGCCGGCCAGGGTCACGGTGCCGGTGTCGACGAGAAAGCCATGCTCAAAGCGAGGGTCGACGTCCAGGGTGAGCGTTGCCTCTGGCTGGACGGTGAGTTCCACCCCGAGCAGCGGCGTGAACGTCCGTACGGGGGAGCGGGCGCCGGCGAACTCGCCGAGGAACACGCGTGCTTGCCCGCCGGCGAGGTCGATCGGCGGCGGGACATAGTGCTGGAAGTCGCGGCCGGCGTCTCGCGTCGCATCGGGCAGCGCGACCCACAGCTGTACTCCGTGTAGCGTGCGTGTCCCCGCCGAGGAGACCTCGGAGTGGCAGATGCCATGGCCGCCGGTCATGATGTTGAGCTCGCCCGGCCGGACCAGGGCGTGGCTGCCGAGGCTGTCCCGGTGCTCGAGCTCGCCGGCGAACAACCAGCTCACCGTCTGCAGCCCGGTGTGCGGGTGCGGCGGGATGAACATACCGCCGGTGACGGTCACCTCGTCGGGGCCGTAGTGGTCGGCGAAACACCACGCGCCGACCAGGGAGCGTGCCCGTTGCGGGAGCGTGCGGCGCACCCGCATCGCGCGCACCCCGCCGAGGGGCACCTCCCGGGCGGTGAGCACCTCGACGATCGGCTCGGGCGCTTCATCCGGTTCGGCGATCCGCCCGCCGCACAACATCTCGACGGGTCGGGTCTCGAGATTGCTCATCGCAAATTCCGAGGGTTCGCTGGGGCGAAAGCGGTAGACCTGCAGGATAAGTCTGTGCTCCCTGACGGTGGGAGGCACCACGAGCAAGGAGCTCGTCATGCCACTCTTCGCGGTGTCGCGCCGTCGTTCAGCGCAGGTTCAGCGAGTGATCGGCATACTCGCCGAGTCGAAGCGACGAGTGGGCTTTGAGACGAGGAGGCGATCATGAAAGGTGCGAGGATCGCGGTCGTAGGGCTGGCGGTGGCGTTGGGTCTGGGGACGCTTACCGCGGCGCAGTCGGCGGGCGGAGCCCCAGCGGGCGCGGGATCGGAGCCCAAGATGGGGAACTTCCACAACCCCCGCGCGAACCCATACTTTCCGTTGACTCCGGGCATGGTGTCGATCTACCGGGGAACTGAGGACGGCGAGCACTTCCGCGAACGTGTCGCCATCACTCATCGCACGAAGACGATCCTGGGAGTCAGGACCACGGTCGTGGCGGACGTCCTCAGGCGCGCCGACGGCACCCTCGCGGAGCAGACCGAGGACTGGTACGCCGCGGACCATCGCGGGAACGTCTGGTATTTCGGCGAAGCGACCGCCACCTTCGACGAACACGGCCGCCTGGAGAGCCGGGAGGGGTCCTGGCAGGCAGGAGTTCGGGGCGCAGTCGCTGGGCTGATCATGCCTGCCGATCCGAAGCCGACCGATGCATATCGCCAGGAGTTCCTCGCCGGTCATGCCGAAGACCAGGCCTGGATCGTGCAGAACAATGCAGTGGTCCATGTTCCCCTGGGCACCTTCCACCGCGTCGTCCGTAGCTTCGAGTGGACTCGCCTCGAATCCCGCGTCCTGTCGGTGAAGTTCTACGCCGCCGGCCTCGGGATCATCCGGGAGCAGGACGTTGCCGGTGGGAACGAGTTCTTCGAGCTGGTGTCCGTCTCGCACTGAGTCACGCAGGTCGAGCCACCCCGCCCTCAGGCGCCGGACAGAGTACTGCCTCGGGCGTGGCGCCCGAGGCAGTACTGGCTCCCGACCGGGATGGACGCGGCTACTCGATCACCCTCCTGGCTCGCCAGGGGGTACCACGGTGGCCGGCCGGCTAGAGAGCCCCGCTGGCGTCTTGGCCGCCCACCGACGATCCAGTTACGAGATCATCGGTCCGTACCCGGCGGTCCGGCGCCGACAGGCCTACGCGAAGCCGTGATGTCGTCACGAAGCGTCTTCAGCGCAGCGACATAGATCTCCGAGAACGTGGGGAAGGGCTGGATCGTGTCCGCGAGGACGTCGAGCGGGATATGGGCGCGGATAGCGAGCGTGGCCTGCTGCAACCACTCACCTGCCTCAGGGCCGAGTGCGTACGCGCCGGTCAGCCGCTCGCCGTCGCTGAGGAGCGTGAGGAATCCGTTCTCTTCCGCGTACGCGCGTGTATAGGTAGCAGTCTTTGCGACCTCCGCCACCGGGACTGTGGCCGTGAGACGACCCGCGGTGGCGCCCACCGCCGCGGCTTGTGGGTCGGTGTAGACGACTCGCGGAACTGCCTCGTAGTTGGCCTTTCGCGGCTCTCCGAGGATGTTCGCGGCGACGACCTCGCCCTGGTACTTGCCGACGTGCGTTAGCGGCCAGATGCCGTTCACGTCCCCGATCGCCCAGATGTGCTCCGCCGCGCGCAGGTGCGCGTCGACTGGCACCCCGTGCGCATCCGGCTCAATGCCGACGGTCTCGAGGCCGAGCGCGCGCACCCGCGGTCGCCTGCCCGTTGCGACGAGCAGCCGGTCGCCCCGCAGCTCGCGTCCATCGTCGAACTCGAGGACGTAGTCATCGCCGTCGCGTCGCGCAGCCGTCGCTTTCACTGACAGCATGAGCTCAACGCCCTCGCGACGCAGAACCTCGCCGAGCGCCTCACCGAGCAGCGCCGGCTCTCTTGCAAGCACATGGTCGGACTTGTCGACGACCGCCACCTCGCCGCCGAACCGGCGTACCGCCTGCGCCATCTCCACCCCAACCGGCCCACCACCCAAGATGAGCAGGCGACGCGGGACGGCCTTCATGGCAGTTACCTCGCGATTAGTCCAGATGCCGTCGAGTTCGCGCAGGCCCGGAACAGGGGGGATAACAGGATCGGCTCCGTTCGCGAGGACCACGTGGTCGGCCGTGTGGCCGACACCGTCGACCTCAACGACGCCAAAACCGGCGAGCCGGCCACTTCCGCGTAGCAGAGCGATGCCCTGATCCGCAAGCCAGCGCTCCTGTCCCGCATCGGAGTAGTTCGAGACCATGAAGTCGCGCCAGGCAAACGCCGCCTCCACATCGACGTCGGCAGTCGCGGCCGCGTCGCGTGCCTCCTGGACCGCTTCGCCCGGGCGCAACAGCGTCTTCGACGGGATGCACGCCCAATACGAGCACTCCCCGCCGACGAGCTCGCGCTCCACCACAGCCACACGCAACCCGCCCTCGGCCAGGGCGCCGGCGCAGTGCTCGCCGGGCGGTCCCCCACCGATCACAATCACGTCGTAGTCGCTCATGTCGGCGGCTCCTCGCTGCTCGCATTGACGCTGCCGATGGCGGCCTCCTCAGTTGACGCCATAGGGGGCAACACGGCCTCGCCGACCCGCACTCTCATCCAATCGCAAGTCAGGCAGGCGCGCGGCCGCTTCCACCTCGCGACGTCGCAAGCGACCCGTGAGGTGGAAGCGGCCTTCTGCGATAAGTGCAGTCGATGTGAGCTCGCCCTGCCCGGGCCGGCGGCAGTGCCTTTAAGCGCGCCATCGGCCCGGGCGGGCAGAGTGAGACCTGCTAGAGCAAGCTCACCAGCTTGTCGGTTTCCCGGGCGTATAGAGCCACACCTGGAAGAAGTTCGACAGGTCCAGTCCGGAGATCTGCTCGGACAGAGCGGTGAACTCCTCCGTGGTCGCGGTGCCGTATTTGTGCTGTGCCGTCCAGGTTTGGAGGATCTGGAAGAACTTGCTGTCGTCGTTGATCTTCTCCCGCAGGGCTTGCAGCGTCATCGCCCCGCGGCGGTAGACCGCGTTCGCGAACATCGTGTCGCGCTGCGGATCCGCCACCACGATCTGCCAGAACGGACTGGTTGCGGGACGGCTGTAGTCCAGCAGGAAGTCCTGGTGCGCCGTGCGGACGCCGCGGTGCTCGTCCCACAGGTACTGGGCGAAGCTCGCGAACCCTTCGTTGAGCCAGATGTGCTGCCACGTGCGTACTGAGACGGAGTCGCCGAACCATTGGTGCGACAGCTCATGGGCGATCGTGCTGGTGCTGCGCACCGCGGAGTACAGCGGACGCGTCTGCGTCTCCAGTGAGAAGCCGATGGTCTGGCCGTTGTACGTGGCGTTGTCGGCGATAGCGCCGGTCGAGTCGAACGGGTAGGGACCGAAGGTGTCGTTCCAGAGATCGGTCGCCTCGGACGTCGTGTCGTAGAAGAAGTCCATCGCGGCCGGGTTGCTCTGAAGCAAGGTGGGGTCGAGTGCCACGGTCTCCGGTATCCCGCCCGGCGTCGTGCCGGTCTTGAACTGCCAGTGGCCGATCCCGACGGTAGCCAGGTAGTTGGACATGGGATGGTCCTCATCCCAGACCCACGTCGATTTCTTGGCCGCCTCCGTGTGCGAAACGAGCCGGCCGTTGGAGATCACCTCGAGGCCGGCGGGAACCGTGACGCGGAATGTCCATGTCGCCTTGTCGCTGGGATGGTCGTTGAGCGGGATCCATGTGGATGTGGCGTTCGGCTCGTCGCCGATGAAGGCCCCGTCATTCGTGTGGATAAAGCCGTACGGCTGACCGAACACGACCGGCGATCCCACGATCGTCTCGGGCACGCCGGCATATCGGACGTTGACGGTGAATGTCGAGCCCTCAGGGATCCCGTGTGAGGGGGTGATCACCAGCTCCTGGCCCTCGCGGGTGAAGGTCGCGTTCGCATCATCGACCTCGACTCCCTTGACGGTGAGCTGCTGCAAGTCGAGATCGAAGCGGGAGAGGTTCTGCGTCGCCGTCGCCGTGATCTTGTTGAGCGCATCTAGCTCATCGGTGGCGGGGTCGTAGGAGAGGCGCAGGTCATAGTGCTGGACGTCGTAACCCCCATTGCCCTCGAGCGGGAAGTAGGGATCGCCGATACCGCTTGCGCCGGGCGAGTAGTCGCCCTGCTGGGCCGTGGCCGCCGGAACGCCGACCGCCAGGCTGGCGGCGGCAATACAGGCGGTGCCAAGGCCAAGTCGCTGTGCTAAGCGTCTGTATGTCATGAAGGTCCTCCTCGACGGATGTTCGGACCCCCGCCCGTGCCCTGGGTACCCCGAAGCAAGCCAAACCGAACCTCCCCTGTCGCGAGAAAAGGACCGCGGCAGTGCCATCAGGTGTGATCTCGCATCGACACGAAACGGGTATCCCGTGTACATTCCGCTGGCTTTACCTGCAAAAGAGGCGGGCAAGCTCGCCGATGTCCTACCGCGCCACGCGAGAGAGGACACAGCGGGGTCTGATCTGAGCGGGCCGACCTACCCGTCGGTACGCGAGGCCGGTGTCGGCGGGTCGTCTAGGCCGTGTTCGATCGCGTAGCGGGCGAGCTGGACTCGGTTGTGGAGGTGCAGCTTGGTCAGCGTGTTCTGGACATGGTTTTGGACGGTTCGATGTGAGATAACGAGGCGGTCGGCGATCTGCCTGTAGGAGACGCCTTTGGCGACCAGTCGAAGGATCTCAG
>Ga0066388_100002046_pt1 | contig 11999 bp, 10 predicted proteins | sample PanSoiMetaGPlot6_FD_64539 | JGI IMG/M metagenome (GOLD analysis project Ga0066388, IMG submission 64539) | Tropical forest soil microbial communities from Panama analyzed to predict greenhouse gas emissions - Panama Soil - Plot 6 (Hybrid Assembly) | ecosystem: Environmental > Terrestrial >... | reverse complement strand
GCCGACTGGCGCGAATGGGAGCGCCGGATCCGGGAGATTCGCACTGGCCTGGCGTCCTTGAAGTCCGTCCGCACAGAGACGTTCGTGCCCGAGATTCACTACCGGGTCCCGCACCTGCGCATCCTCTGGGACGAGAGCTCATTAGGACTGAATGTGGCCGCCGCTATTCGCCGCTTGCGCGACGGAGAACCCTCCATCGAAGTTCGGCCGAACGCGGGCGACGGACTCGAGTTGAGCGTATGGATGCTCGAGCCGGGCGAAGCCGCCATCGTCGCGAAGCGTCTGCGCGAAGTGCTGGCCCCCGCTTGAAAGCAGAAACACGCGCCGGCGTCTTAGCTTGCTCGAACCCGCCGGGCCGGCCCGGTGATGGAGATGCCGCCGTTCACGTTGTGCAGATGGATACGCGTGCCACCGCCCTTAATGGTAGTGTGCAGTCGTTGTCCGCCTGCAGCCGTGGTGCGCAGGGGGTGGCCGAAATCGGTGCGGATTCCCCCGCTCAGGTTGCGGGCGCTCAAGCTGGCGCGGGCATCGGGCGGAAGAGATAGAGTAATCGGCCCGTTCACCGAAGTCAGAGAAATTGCCCGCGCAGCGCCAAGCCGGTTGAAGGCCGCCTCCAGTTCTCCGTTTACGGTGGAGAGCCGGGCCTCGCCCTCCAGTTGCTCCGCGTGGATACTGCCGTTGACCGCCGAGGCGGTAATGTCGCCTGCGACGCCGATGATGCAGAGCCCGCCATTGATCAGCTTGACGTCCTCCAGCGTGGCCTGCCGGGGAACCGTGATGCGGTACTCCACGCTGGCCGGGTCGTCCGAGGCTCCCGCATAGCTGGTCCGGATGGACAGCGCATCGCCGTTGGAATCGACCACGATGCGCGCGTCTTCCAGACGTTCCGCGTTCGGCGCGCGCTTAACGGCCTGTACTCTCACCTCGTCACGGTCCCAGGAGGTAATGTGTACGTCGCCGTTCAAGTTTTCCAGTGAAATGCGGCCATGCGCGGTAAACGCGTATGTCCGGCTGAACTCTTCAAGTGAATTCGTACCCGCGCATAGGATCGCGGGTGAAGCACCGGCCAGGAGGACGGCACAACCCAATTGCAGGGCCCGAAACATCCCGTTTCCCCTCTCCCAGATGCGGCAGGCTGGGCCCGCCGGCTCACTGCTTGGCGGTTTCGACGCTTTCTTCGACGATGCGTCCATCGAAGAGACGGATCGTGCGGTCCGCGAATTCCGCGTACCGCGGATCGTGTGTAACCATACAGATCGTAGATCCGGCGCGGTGGAGTTCGCGCAGGAGGTTCATTACAGCTTCACCATTGGCCGAATCGAGGTTGCCGGTAGGTTCGTCGGCAAGCAGGATCAGGGGATCCCCGCTCAGGGCGCGCGCCACAGCCACGCGCTGCTGCTGGCCGCCGGAAAGCTGCGACGGATAGTGCTTCATTCGATGAGACATGCCGACGCGCTCGAGCGCGTCCTGCACGCGCCTCTTTCGTTCCGACGAGGGCATGCCGCGGTAAGTCAAAGGCAATTCGACATTCTCGTACACGGTCAGATCCCCGATCAGGTTAAAGGCCTGGAAAATGAAGCCGATTTCGCGGTTGCGAATCCGTGCCCGTTCAGACATTTTCAGTCCGGTGACCGGCTTACCATCCAGGTAGTAGACGCCGTCGGTGGGCGTATCGAGCAACCCGAGGATCGCGAGCAGGGTCGATTTCCCGCAGCCTGAGGGCCCGGCAATCGACAGGTATTCGCCCTTGTTGACATAGAAATGAATGCCGGACAGGGCATGGGTCTCCACCTCGTCCGTGACGAAGACCTTGCTCACATTGTCGAGCCGAATCAGCGCTTCCCCATTTGTCATATCTTTTTCCTCTTTAACGTAAGAGCTGTCGAATTAGTTCAATCGAATTCGGTCATAGTTGTCGTAGGCGGACATGTCCGAGAGGATGACCTGCTCGCCTACACGCAACCCGTCGCGAACCTCGATGGTGTTGACGGAATTGCGGCCCAGTTGTACCTTTACCCGGCTGGCGTATTTGCCGTCTGGCTCGACTCGGAAGATCTGGACGGTGCTGTCGGCTTGGCCGAAGACCGGGCGGCCAATGTAAATCACGTCGTTGAGGAGTTCGAGTTCGATGTTGCCGTCCACGCTGAGGTCGGGACGGGCGCTATCAGGAAGCTTTCCCTCAAGCCTCACATCGACGGTCACGGTTCCATTCAGGATGGACGGGTCGATACGCGAAACCTTGCCTTCGATGAGGCCATTACGCGTATCGACAACGGCGTGCTGGCCGATGGTGACGTCCTTAATCTGAGTTTCAGCGATCTTCAACTCCGCCTTCAGCTTAGACGGTTGTGCCACCTTTCCCAGGGCGGTGCCCGCCGTGACGCGTTGGCCTTCTTCGACAGGGGTCGGCAACTGCTGCAGCATGCCGGACACTCCAGCCCGCACTTTTAACTGGTCCACCTGGCTGAGCTTGAGCTTGTATTCCTCGCGTAGCTGTTCGACCTTAACGCTTTGGGCGGCGATTTGAGCGCTAACCGCATCCTTGTTGATCTCGAGCCGTTTCTGCTCCACCTCGTATCGCGTAGCGAGTTCGCGCGCCTTGACCGCGGAAATCTTGGCATCCACCTCGGAAAACAATCCTTCTTTGGCAAGAGCGGCATCGCGATCAGCCTGCAGTTTGGCGGTGTTGTAGTCGGCGGTAACCTGTGCGGCGGAAGATCTCAGGTCCAGCTCCTGTTTGTCCAAGGTAACGCGCAGGTTTTGCAGATCGGCTTCGGCAGCTTTCAAGGTGTACTCGGCATTGAGAAGCGCCGTTTGCAGCTCCGGATTCGAGAGCACCATAACCACGGAATCAGGCCGTAGCTGGGTTCCCGGACGAATCAGGATCTTATCCACGCGGCCATCGGTGATAGCTGGGATGAGCAGTGTCTCTTCGGGCACGAGGGTGCCGAGGCCACGCACTTCGCGCCTCATTGGACCTCTTTTGACTTGGTCGACCCAGACCGTCGAGCGTTCGACGCTGGGCGCCGCGGGCTTCAGACGGGACAACCCCACTGTGATTGCCGGAATGGCGGCCAGAACGATGGCTCCAAAGAGGATACGGCGGATCAACTTTTTCCGGCGCGCTTCCTTGCGAGGAATATCCATAGCTAATTTCCGCGTGGCGTAGGGGCACGGGTCGGGCCATTCGGAAATAACTGAAAACTCGGGTAATTCTCATTATCCTACGGATTGCCGGGGTGTCCGGTTGTGGGACTCGATGGCCGAGCGCGAACGGTGTGGGAGTGGTCGCGTGCCGGGATGTGAGGATGAATCCGGTGGAAGGGCGACTCTAATGGAGGAACCAGCCCGGGCCGACGGTCAGGTGGTGGCTGATGGAATCGGGCACGACCAGATATAACAGGAACCCGATCGTGGCATGCGCGATCCCGAGGAAGTACAGATTCCGGTATTTTTTCCAGATGCGGGTGCAGCAGTAGGCGGCGCCGAAGCAGACGATCATCAGAAACCAGTTCGGCGTATGGGCGCCGCTGAAAAGCGCCGCGGCGGTAGCGCCGGCGACCCGCGGTTTTTGCACGGCGGTCAGCCGTTGGAGGAAATATCCGTTTAACATGTACTGCTGGAACAGCGCCCAAGGCAAGTATCCCATCCATACCATCAGAGCTTCGTGGAAATGAACTGGCCGGGTGGTTTGTAACAGCATGCCCGCCGCCAGCAGGGTCAGCACTACAAGTAGCAGCACCGGAGCGAACTCCTCAATACACACGCGGAGATTGCGCAGGTGAAAGCCGAGGGTGGAGGCGTCCTCGCGGCGCCAGGCGTGGGATATCATCACTAACGCGAGAATCCCGATCCAGGAACTGTGATGGTGAAAGCGCAACCACCAGATGTAGAGCATGATCAGCACGAAGACGACAGCCGGTTCGAGTACGGCGACGCGTTTTCTCGTGCGATGACTCATACGCGAATGGTTGATGCGCCTTTCATAAAGCCGCACTAAAAAAAGAAATGCTTCGTCCAGTCCACCATGGCGTGAAACGTCGTCGAGGCGAGAACTGTGGACGACTTCTGAAAGACCTTGCCATAGCCGTAGCCCGCTATGGTCGCCAGGATCATGTACCGCCAGTTTGGCAGCGGCAGTGGTCCGTTATCCAGGTGCGCCGCGCCAAAAATCAGCGAGGCCACGAACAGTACGTGAGACCCGGTGCCCAAACGTTGCATGAGCATGTTCTGGATCAGCGACCGGAACAGAATTTCCTCCGGTAATCCGGTGGCAATAAGGATGACGCCGAACGCGCCGGTCATGCGCCCGGCAGACGCGGACGGCCAGTGCGGCATGGGGATAAACCCGATCCAGATTCCTACGGCGATGAGCACTGGAGCGGTAAGAGCGAATCCGGCCAACGCGATCCAGAGATCCTGCCGCCGCCGGGGCAGGTTGTACTTCATCTCCGGGATTGAGCGGTAGCCGGTGAATAGAGCGAGCGCAAGCAAAATGGCGATGCCATAGGCGATGCTGTGCAGGAAGCCTTGCGAGTGTTTGGCCACCAGACGCGCCGCCGGAGCCGGGAACTCCAGGGGGAGCCAAAGCAGAAGAATCGCCAGGAAGTCTAGCGCTGAGGGCTGCTTGACGATGCCCGGCTTCTGCACCCACGCGCAGAGAACAGGCGCGGCGGTATAGACGAGGACAAATGCGGTAAGGACATGGCCGGAAGTGCCGTCCGACACGGCCGCGCAGACTGCGAACCAGAGGGTGAGGATAACCGGAGCCAGCCACACGAGCGCGGGACGCCGTTCGAGCGTGCGGCGCAACCCTTCCTGCAGACGCCGGGAGAAGAAGCTAAAAATGACAACCAGGATAACCGCGAGACAAGCCGTCTGCATGGGGCCCGGACTCCAGAGTGACAAAAAATCTTGCCAAATTGCAAATGCCCCTCAAGGGAGAGGGTCCGGCGGACTAGACCAATCGGCTGGTCCGCCGGCCGGCACGCATCCCGATGGGAGATTGTTGATGACCGGGCTCCGCGATCCTAATTCAGACCGCCAGCAGACTTCCTGTTTCTCCTGCGGCACCCAGTGCCCACCGGGGGCAACGATCCAGGTAAGTTGATAGGTGTTGATCCAACTGATCCGGCGCTAACCCGGTCGATGCCGAGTCTTGATTCCCGAAACAGGGCGTGCTTACAATTACTCGTTCCGGCAAATCACCGGGACGGGAGAGGGGGTCCTGCACAATGTGGTCTGGATCGGAGTGCTTCCATTTTGGAGCGCCCGCACTTTTACTGACGGGGCAACTGCGGTGCTGCTGAGAGCCTGTATGTCCCTCCTGGCGCTGTTCGCGCTCATTTGTAGCATCGCTTTCGGACAGGACGCAACCCTGGCTGCCGGCGAACGGTTGTTTCATCTGCACTGCGCGGAATGTCACGGATTGGATGGTGAAGGAGGGCAGGGGCCCAATTTGACGCGTGGTGTCTTCCGGCATGGGTCCAGCGACCAAGCGATCTATCAAACGATTGCGAAGGGTGTTCCCGGCACTCCCATGCCTGCGAACTCGCTATCCGACGTTCAATTAAAACAGCTCGTCAGTTATGTACGGGCTCTTTCGGGCAGCGAACGCGTCACGATTCCGGGACAGCCGGCGGCCGGCGAAAAGTTGTACGCGGGCAAGGGCGGTTGCGCGAAATGCCATATGATCCGGGGCGAAGGCGGAAGACTCGGACCGGATTTGACCTCCATCGGTTCACTGCGTTCTCCCTCGCATCTCCGGGCCTCGATTCTTCGCCCCGACGAAGACGTCGCCCAGTCTCACTGGCGAGCAGAAGCCGTTGACGGAAGCGGCAAGACGTACTCCGGCATCCGCATGAATGAGGATAGTTACACCATTCAGATCATGGATCTGAGTGAGAACCTGCACTCTCTCGATAAGCAGAGCCTTCGCAGTCTCAAGATCGATAGGAAGAAATCATGGATGCCCGCGTACGCCAACGTGTTCTCAGCCTCTGAGCTCGACGATCTGGTTGCATATTTGTACTCCCTGCAAAGAAATGCGAGGCGCCCGTGAAGACCTTCGACATTGCCATTTTGACCGCCGGTTCGTTAGCCGCACAGGTCGGTTACCAGAGGCTGCTCGACGCCGATCACGAACCTCGGAACTGGATGACCTACTCGGGCAACTACAGCAGCCACCGTCATAGCCGGTTGCAGCAGATCCAGAGGGACAACGTGAATCGGCTGCAGTTGAAATGGGCGTTCCAGATGAAAACGATAGAGAAAGTGGAGACGACGCCCCTTGTAGTCGACGGTATCATGTATCTGACCCAGCCGCCCAATGACGTAGTTGCCCTGGATACGGCGAGTGGACGGCCCTACTGGAGTTACCGGCGCAGCCTTCCGGACAGAATCAACGTATGCTGCGGCCAAGTAAACCGCGGGCTCGCCATCGCCGGCGACCGCCTGATCATGGGTACCGTCGACGCTCATCTGGTAGCGCTCGATCGCAAGACCGGAAACCTGATTTGGGATGTCGAAGTGGCGGACTACACGAAAGGGTACAGCCTGACCGCCGCGCCGCTCGCATTAAAGGACAAAGTCATAGTAGGCATGGCCGGCGGCGAATATGGCGTTCGCGGATTTCTTGATGCGTACGATCCCGCCACGGGAAAGCGTCTCTGGAGGTTCAACACGATTCCGGGACCGGGCGAGCCCGGCCATGAAACCTGGTCCGCCGAGTCCTGGAAGACCGGTGGGGCTCCCACGTGGGTTACTGGTTCTTACGATCCCCGCGCAAATCTGGTTTATTGGGGTGTCGGCAATCCAGGGCCGGATTGGAACGGGGAGGTACGGAAGGGCGACAATCTGTATTCCTCGAGCGTCGTCGCGCTCGATGCGGATACAGGAAAGCTCAAATGGCATTTCCAATTCACGCCGCACGACGTTCACGATTGGGACGCGGTGCAGGTACCTGTGCTGGCAGACGCCGAGTTCCGGGGTCAGCAGCGGAAGCTGATGTATTGGGGCAATCGAAACGCATTCTTTTACGTGCTGGATCGAGAGACAGGCGAATTCCTGATGGCGAAACCATTCGTGAATCAGACGTGGGCCGAGCGCATCGATGAAAAAGGCCGGCCAGTTCTCAGGCCGAACAAGGGTCCAAGCCGTGAGGGTACTGTGGTCGCCCCGGGCCCCGAAGGCGGAACGAACTGGTACTCGCCGTCCTATAGCCCTTCGACCAAATTGTTTTACCTCTCGGTCTGGGATTTTGCCAGCAAGTTCTATCTCGGCGATGCGCCGTATCAGCCCGGAACGCACTTTTTCGGCAGCGTCCCAGTGCGTCTCCGCGATGATCCTGGAAGTGGAGCGATTAAGGCGATTGAGCCCTCGACGGGCGAAATCCAGTGGCAATACAAGCTTCACAGCATGCCACAGACTGGCCTGCTCTCTACCGCGGGCAATCTGGTGTTCGGTGGAACCGAGGAAGGACAATTCTTCGCGCTCGACGCCAAAACCGGAAAAGAGCTTTGGCGTGCAAATACCGGCGGTATGATTGCCGCGGGACCCATCAGCTACCTGAGTAACGGAAAGCAGCTGGTATCGATCGCCGCCGGCAGCGCCATCTTCACATTCGGTCTGGAGTGAACATTCGGCCTGGAGTGGGCTGCGGCGTTCGGACTGCCGGCCTCCGGTTCCCTTTGATCGTGCAACTTAGACTGTCCTCGTCGTAGCGTTTTTTCACATCACTGCCCGCGCGTCGCTTCTCAAGAGTGGTTTGGCCGCCGCCTCTCCTGGATTCGTTAAGACAAGCACAATCCATCAACTGTGGGAAAGCCGGTTTTACCAGACTTTTACAGCGACCAAACGACCAGTGGCGGGTTCGGTCTGTAGGATCGCAGTAGGTGAAGCCGAAAGAGAGCGGACGAATGCCAATCGCAACGATATCGCGGCAAGGCCTGACAGCAATTGCGACCCTGGTCGTGATCCTATGGGGGTGCCTGGCGGCTGAGCGGCTGATTGTTTACCAGGCGAACCGGGGGATGCGCCGGATACCGGCCGACTACTACCGTTCGCACTTACGTCCCCGGCAATCATCGAAGCCGAGGCCGGGAATGAGTGCGTCCCTCGACCGTTCCACTTTCGGAATTTGAGTACGCGAGGTAGACATGAAAAGACCTGTGTTTCGATTCTTCACAATGGTCCTGATCGCGGCTGCGGGGCTCCTGCTGATGGTTCCAGCGAGTCCGGCCGGCGCTGAAACTAACGACATTAAAGTGACGGCTCGGAAATACGAGTTCGAGCCCAGCTCGATCAAGGTTAAGAAGGGCGATCACGTCAAGCTGGAAGTCACGGCGACGGATCGCGATCACGGTATCAAGGTGGACGCGTTCCACATCTCCCAAAAGTTGCCGAAAGGTGAACCGGTGACGATCGAGTTCGATGCTACGGAAGCCGGAACATTTCCGTTCGAATGCTCGGTGTTGTGCGGCCTTGGCCACAAGAGGATGAAGGGGGAGATCGTCGTAGAGTAGTTCTCGGGCGCGGTTGATCGCCCTGCGGCCGCCGAATCCGTTACTCTCTTTGGAGAGGTGGCCCATGATTGCTCGTTTGCTGTTGCTCATTTCCTTTTCCTGGCTGTGCGCGGCTGAAACCCACCGGGTGGCTGCGTCGAAGTACTACAACGCGTTTCACCACCGCTACCCGGTTCTGCAGCGAATCCAGTCCGGGGATCTCGTCATTACCCGGACGCTCGATGCCTCCGGACGCGATGAGAAGGGCGCTGTCAGGGCCGAGGCGTCCAACCCGCTCACCGGACCCTTCTATATCGAGGGCGCCGAGCCGGGCGATGCGATCGCTGTCACTCTGCAAAGAGTTCGCTTGAATCGTAACTGGGGGTATGCGAATTACCGGCTGGGTCTTTTCTCCCTGGCGCCTGGATCCATCGAGACACTCTACCCGAACCGGTACAAAGACGGCGCGGTTTTTGCGGGCCGGTCGAATGCCGTGCCCTGGGATCTCGATATTAAGGCGGGTACGGCCCGCCTGCGAGAGCCGCTGAGCAAAGTGCACAAAATGGAGTTCCCGGTACGGCCGATGCTGGGGTGCATCGGCGTCGCCGCTGCCGGCGACTTCGGGCCAAGTTCCGCAATTTCGGGCCCCTACGGCGGCAACATGGACTACAACGAAGTGGTGGAAGGCGCCATCGTGATCCTGCCGGTTTACCACCCCGGAGCCCTGCTATTTCTGGGCGACGGCCACGCCTTACAAGGTGATGGCGAGCCCACCGGCACCGGCATTGAGACCTCCATGGATGTCGAGTTCACGGTCCGAGTCCGCAAGCGCGCCGAGTTGGCGAATCCTCGCCTGGAAAATGCCGATTACATCATCAGCATCGGAAGCCAGCCCGAGTTTGCGAGTCCGCTCGACCGCGCCTTGCAGTTGGCCACTACAGATATGGCGAACTGGCTGGTCAAGGACTATAGAATGGAACCGTGGGCGGCGCACCTGCTCATCGGCTGCCAAGGCAAGTACGACGTCATCACGGTCGCGGGTTCGGTCGGCCTGCGCATTCCTCGGAAGTTGCTGCCGCGCCCCTGAGAATTGCGGTCCGCAACTTTGACAGGACGGCGCCTGCTTCGGCGAGAGATCGGCGGCGCTTGAAATTCGGTGGGCCTCCTGTGGTACCAGAAAGGTATGCGCTTCATTCTATCCATGGTTCTGTTGTTGTGCCCTGCCGCCTGGGCACAGAAGAAGACCATCTTCCTGATTACCGATGCAGAGGGTGTCGGCGGAGTCTGCCGACAGGATCAAACAGACCCGAAAGACCAGGAAATGCGCCAGTTGTTGACTGGCGAAATCAATGCGGCCGTGGACGGATTTCTCGCCGGCGGAGCGGACGACGTACTCGTATGGGACGGCCACGATGGCAGCCAGACTCTTTCCACGCTTACTATTCATCCCAAGGCCCGCCTGCTGATGGGCTCGTTCGGAGCATCCATGCTGATGGAACGGCATTTCTCGGGTGTGGCCTACGTGGGCCAGCACAGCAAGGCGAATATCCGCGGCGGAATCATGGCGCATAGTTACAACTCCCTGGGCATTCAAAACATGTTGTTGAACGGCAAGCCGGTCGGTGAGATCGACGTCATCGCGGCAATGGCCGGGCACTTCGGCACCCCAGTGATCATGCTGAGCGGCGATCGTGCCGCGGCCAATGAACTGCGCGAAATCGTGCCCGACGCCGAACTGGCAGTCGTCAAGGAAGGTCTGGGAAGGTATAGCTGTATCAGCTTGTCAGCCGTCGCCGCGCGCGACCTCATTCGCGAAGCCGCGCGCCGCAGCGTGGCCAAAATAGGCTCCATTAAACCCTACACCGTCTCCGGGCCGGTCACGCTCCAAATCGAGTACACCACGCGCAATTCGCTCCCCGTGGATTCAGAGGTGCGCACGGGCGCGGAGGTGATCGATGACCGTACCATCCGCTTCCGCGGGAAGGACATCCTCGAAGCCTGGCGCCTGTACCGTGCCCGGTGACCCGGGCGAAACGGGAGTGCATTTTCGCGCACACTCTGTCATGACACGTTCATGCCATTGCGGTAGTCTGTTGGCGGAGTGCCGAGGAGGATTGCGCGTGCGTTCTTCCCGTCAAGCTGTTCCAATAGCATACCTTAGCCTCCTATTGGCCGGCGCAGGGTCCGCTTATTGCCAGTGCGTGCCCCTCACTTTGGCCGGTTACACACAAGACTTCAATACGCTGGCCAATACGGGGACCAGTTCCACGTTGCCTGCGGGTTGGGCGCTGCTCGAAACGGGTACTAGCGCGAACACAAGCTACACCGTGGGAACGGGGTCGAGTAATGCCGGTGACACGTACAGCTTTGGCGCCGCCGGGAGTCCGGAGCGCGCTCTCGGGACCCTTCTCAGCGGAAGCTTGAGTCCTGTCATAGGAGCCTGTTTTACGAACGCCTCCGGACAGGTTCTGACGTCGGTCGCGATTGCGTATACCGGCGAGGAATGGCGCCTGGGGACTACGGGGCGGCAGGACCACTTGGACTTCTCCTACAGCGCCGACGCCACGGGACTCGGCACCGGAATCTGGACACCCGTGGACAGCTTGAACTTTTTTACTCCCTCTTTCAACGGTGCCGCGGGTGCGACTGACGGTAACTCCCCTGGCTTCCGGACGCCTGTCGCCGCGGTGATTACGGGTTTGAACGTAGCCAACGGGCAGACCTTTTGGATCCGCTGGGTGGATTTCAACGCATCCGGCGCCGACGACGGGCTGGCGGTAGACGACTTCTCTCTCACACCGAATCCGCCTGCGATCGACAATCCACAGACCCTGCCCAGCGGTACAGCCACACTGCCTTATGGACCCGTGACGTTAACCGCCAGCGGAGGCAGCGGCACCGGATACACTTTCGCCGTAGCAGCCGGGTCGAGCCTTCCCGCGGGACTGTCCTTGAACGGCGCGGTGCTGAGCGGGGCGCCGGCCACCGCGGCAGGCTCCCCGTTCACCTTCACCTTGCAGGTAACCGACAGCAACAACGCCAAGGGCTACAAGACCTTCACCCTGGCAGTAAACCCACTCTTGCTGCTGACCATCGCACCGGCTACGCTGCCCGACGGCAGCGCCAATGCGCCATATTCCCAGACGCTGACGGTCCCAGGCGGTGTCGCATGTTCGTTTTCCTCTACCGGTACACTGCCACCGGGCCTGATTCTTTCTGCTCCAGGCAATACCAACACCGCGACGCTCAGCGGGACGCCCACGCTTCCGGGGCCCTTCAGTTTCACGGTCAACGGATCCTGCAGCAACGGAGATGCGGCACAATCCTACGCCGTCAAGATTGCGCTCGCATGCGGTACGACGAAGACCTCGATTCATGACATTCAGGGCACCACCGACACCAGCCCTCTCGCGGGCAGCACGGTGGAAGTGGAAGGTGTTGTCGTGGGTTCGTTTCAAGGCAGCGCCAGGCTGAGCGGGTTTTTCCTGCAGGAACCGG